>Ga0114129_10003636_pt1 | contig 21699 bp, 13 predicted proteins | sample RhiMetdeltSRZDD1_FD_80071 | JGI IMG/M metagenome (GOLD analysis project Ga0114129, IMG submission 80071) | Populus rhizosphere microbial communities from Tennessee, USA - Rhizosphere MetaG P. deltoides SRZDD1 (version 2) (version 2) | ecosystem: Host-associated > Plants > Roots > Rhizosphere >... | reverse complement strand
CCGACGGGAAAACCCGGGCCGCTGCAGGTATCGGTCGGATTCTTCTTGGCCGATGCGGCGCCGACGCGAGCGCCGCTCGGGCTGCGCCTTGGCAGCGAGACGATCGACATCCCCGCCGGCGATCGCGAGTACGCGATTGCCGACCGATATGTGCTGCCGGTCGACGTGGAGCTGCTGGCGATTCAGCCGCACGCGCACAACCTCGCACGACGCATGGAAGCGTATGCCACGTTGCCCGACGGCTCCGTTCGACCGCTCATCGCAATCGCCGACTGGGATTTCCGGTGGCAGGATGTGTATCGCTACATCAACCCGATCCGACTGCCCCGGGGGACGACGATCTCGATGCGGTACACGTACGACAACTCCGCGGCGAACCTGCGTAATCCTCACCGGCCGCCGGCGCGGGTCCAGTGGGGACAGAACACGTCGGACGAAATGGGGGACCTCTGGCTGCAGGTCGTGCCTCGCGCGAACGCCGATTTCGCGATGCTCGAGCGCGACTTCCGGAGCAAGACGTTCGCCGAGGATCTCGCCGCGTATACGAAGCTGCTCGACCTCGATCCCGATAACCCGCTCCGCCATGATGCCGTCGGCGACCTGCTGGTGCAGGCCGGACGGCTTGATGACGCGATCGCGCGGTATCGACGGTCGCTCGCTCTGAATCCGGGCTCGGCGACGACCCACTACAACCTCGGCTACGCGTTGTCGGCACGAGGACGGCGAGACGAGGCGATCGCGCAGCTTCGCGAGGCGGTGAGGATCGATCCCGAATACTCGCAAGCTCACAATAATCTCGGTGCGCTTCTCCAGGTGGCTGGCCACGCAGATGAGGCGCTCGCGAATTTCGAACGCGCGGTCGCGATCCGGCCCGACAACGTCGACGCGTTGACGAACCTCGCGCACCTGCTGTCCACACTCGGCCGTCCGGCCGACGCTGTCACGCCATTTCGCACAGCGCTGGCCGTCGATGGCACGAATGCGCAGGCGCTCTCAGGTCTCGCCTGGATCCGTGCGACCGCGTGGGATCCCGCGTTGCGCGACGCGTCCGAGGCGGTCGCCCTGGCCGAACGAGCGGCCGCTGCAGGTACTCCCAGCGTCGCCGTGCTCGATGCGCTGGCGGCGGCGTACGCGTCGGCGGGCCGGTACGACGACGCCGTTGCGGCGGCACGATCGGGAGTCGCACTGGCGACGGCCGCGCACCAACCAGCCGTCGTCAAGGAGTTTGCCGAGCGGTTGGACCTCTACCGGGCTCATCGACCTTTCCGTGTGCCGCACCCCTAGAACACCTTCGCCCCGTCATCCGGATGTCACTGTTTGCAATTTTTTGTGGATTCTTGTCTTTTCCCGCAGTAGCCTCCAGCCAGACAAATCCCGGTCGGCAACAGCGTGACTGAGGAGGTACGGCATGACGGGGCGAACGTTGCTCTCGGCTTTCGCGGCGTTGTTCTGTGTCGCGGTGCTGTCCACGAACGCTTTCGCGCAAAGCGCGATTGCTGGCGTCGTCAAGGACCCTTCTGGCGCGGTCCTGCCGGGAGTCACTGTCGAAGCGTCGAGCGACGCGCTCATCGAGAAGACGCGTTCGGTCGTCACCAACAATCAGGGGCAATACAACATTGTCGACTTGCGTCCGGGCGTTTACAGCCTGTCCTTCGCTTTGCCGGGTTTCAGTGGGTTCAAGCGGGACAGAATCGAGCTGCCGGCCAACTTCACGGCGACGATCAACGTCGAGATGAAAGTCGGCGGCCTCGAGGAGTCCGTCACCGTCTCCGGTCAGTCACCGGTTGTTGACGTGCAAAGCGCCGCCCGGACGACCGTGCTGTCCCGGGAGGTGCTCGACTCCATTCCGACAGGCCGCACCATTCAGAGCGTCGGCCAACTCGTGGTGGGCGTGACGCTCAACGTGCCCGACGTCGGTGGTTCGCGTGCCATGCAGCAGACCTACATGTCCGTGCACGGACTGAGCTCTTCGCAAGTCACGACGCAAGTGGACGGCATGATGGTGAACGGTTTGGATGGCGACGGTGCGGTCCAGAACTACTTCAACAACATGATGAGCCAGGAGATGGCCTATCAGACCGCAGGGGCCGGCACCGACGTGTCGGGTGGCGGCGTGCGTCTGAACATGATCCCGAAGGAGGGTGGCAATCGGTTCAGCGGCGCGTTTTTTGGTGCGTGGAGCGATGGTCGGTGGCAGAGCGACAACCTGACAGCGTCCTTGAAGACACGCGGGCTCAGCGTCCCTGACAAGATCTCGAAGATCTACGACTTCAACGGTTCCTTCGGCGGGCCGCTCAAGCAGGAGAAGGTCTGGTTCTTCGCGACCGCACGGCGCTGGGGCGTCGACGCACCCATCGCGGACACGTACTACACGCCGGCTGGATCCAATTACTCCACGACCTATCCGCAGTGCACGTCGAAGGCGATTCAGTGCGAACAAGGCATCGACGATCAGCACATCAAGAGCGCGCTGGCGCGCGTGACGTGGCAGGTTTCGCCGAGGAACAAGTTAGGGATGTACTACGATCGGGTGGCCAAGGATCGCGGGCACGGGATGACTGCGGGTGACGATCCTGCGACGGCGTCGCAGATCTGGACCTCGCCGAACTACAGCACCGGCTCGGTGAAATGGACGTCGACGGCCAGTAACAGACTGCTCATTGAAGGCGGGTACTCCTTCAACATCGAACGGTACAACATCACCAACCAGGCCGGGATCGATCAGCAGCGTGGCACGGCAGCGTGGTACGCGGGCGCCAGCCGGCGGGATCTCAACCTCGGCACTCACTATGCCTCGCTCGATACGCGGCAGGGCCAGTACCCGGATCGATACAACGTGCAAGGGTCCGCGTCGTATGTCACCGGCTCCCACAACGTCAAGGCGGGTGGGCAATGGAACGGCGGGCCGTACCGTCGCACGAGGGTGACAAACGGGGACCTGATTCAGCGGTACCTGAACGGCGTACCCAACTCTGTGCAGGTGTACAACACACCGATCGAGTGGACAGATCGTCTCAACGCCGACTTGGGGCTATTCGCCCAGGACGCGTGGACCCTCAAGCGCATGACCGTCAATGTCGGTGCACGCTGGGAGTACTTCGATTCGGAGGTGTCGGCATCGACGTCGCCGGCTGGGCGATTCGTCCCGAGTCGGAGCTTCGATCAAATCCAGATGCCCGTATGGAAGGATTTCGCGCCGAGATTCGGAGTGGTCTACGACCTGTTCGGCAATTCGAAGACCGCGCTCAAGTTCGGCCTCAACAGATACCAACAGGCGCAGACGATCAATTTCGCGGACCAGTTCAACCCACTTGTGCTGACGAATGCGATCTTGAGCTGGACCGATCTCAACCGCGACGACGTGGCGCAGGGGGAACTCGGTTGCGTCTACCTGACGCCCGGGTGCGAGATCAATCTCGCGCAGCTGCCGCAGAATTTCGGCGTGCGCGCTCTGGTTTCCCCCAACCCGGACATCAAGCGCGTGTACAACGTTGAAACGACGCTGGGCATCCAGCACGAGTTAGTACCGGGCGTCCAGTTGAACGCCGGCTGGTTCCACCGGACATTCCACAACCTGCCTCGTCAGACCAACACGCTCCAGAGCTTCAGCGACTACACGGCGGTCGACGTTGTGAGTCCACTCGACGGCAGCGTCATTCCCATGTACAACGTCAGCCGCGCCGCGTTGACACGCGTCAACAACGTTGTCACGACGGACGACAGCCAGCGCGAGTGGTACAACGGATACGAAGTCTCCTTCAACGCGCGCTTTCCGCACGGGGCGACGCTGTTCGGCGGGACGACATCGGAACGGATGCTTTGGACGTTGTGCAACGAGCAGTCGAATCCGAACAACCTCCTGAATTGCGACGCGCGAAACAGCAACATTCCATTCCGGACCCAGTTCAAGTTGTCCGGCAGCTACCCCCTGGCCTATGGCATCACGGTGAGCGGCTCGTTCCAGAGCATTCCCGGTTATCTCCTGGGCACGAGTATTCCGTCGCCGACCGCGCTTCCCAGTGTGACGACGCCGGCGGGTATCGGTACAGTTTGGTTGATCAGCCCCTCGACGCAGTACGCCGCCGATTGCAAGGGTCCATGCACTCCCGGTGCGCTGGTGATTCCGAATATGAGCGCAGCCAACCTGAACGTGCCGCTGGTCGCGCCTGGAACCGAGTTCGCCGAGCGAGTCAACCAGCTCGATCTGAGCCTGGCGAAATGGTTTCAGATCGGCCATGGGCGCGTGCAGGGCCAGTTCGATATTTTCAACGCCCTCAATCGCAGCGACGTGCTCTCGGTTCGGTCGCTGAACTACGGGACGCCGTCCTATCTGCAACCCTCGAGTGTTCTCCAGGGCCGGATCCTGCGAGTGGCGACCCAGCTGAAATGGTGAGGAGATCCAACTTTCCGTTCAACCCATAGAAAAAGGACGCGTCACGCCCCTAGCTTATTGACTCCCGTTATGAGTCCGCGTAGCCTCACCCCGAATAGGTCTGACCACTGACCACCGGTCAGGGTGACTGCAGGAGGACGGCATGACGAGAAGGCTATGGCTGTCGGCGTGTGCCTTGGCGTGTCTGCTGGCGCTGCCGACCACGGCGCACGCGCAGAGCGCGTTTGCGGGAGTCGTGAAGGATACGACGGGCGCCGTCCTGCCCGGCGTGATCGTCGAGGCGAGCAGCCCCGTCCTCATCGAGAAGGTCCGGTCGGTCACCACCGACTCGAATGGGGCGTACCGCATCGAGAATCTCCGGCCCGGCACCTACACCATCACGTTCAATCTCGCCGGTTTCTCGACCGTCAAGAAAGACGCCATCGAGCTTCCTTCCAACTTCACCTCGACCATCAACGCGGATCTGAAAGTCGGCACGGTCGAGGAGAGCGTGACCGTCTCGGGTGAATCGCCCGTCGTCGACGTGCAGAGCAACGTCAAGGCCCAGGTGCTGAACCGCGAGATGCTCGACGCCGTGCCGTCGGCCCACACGATTCAGTCGGTCGGCCAGCTCGTGGTCGGCGTGACGCTGACCGCGCCAGACGTCGGCGGATCGCAGGCGATGCAGCAGACCTATTTCACCGTGCACGGCCTCGGCGCGGCGCAGACCTCGGTGCTGATCGACGGGATGATCGTCAACGGCCTGCAGGGCGACGGCGCGATTCAAAGCTATCTGAACGAAGGCGCCAACCAGGAGATGGTGTACCAGACTGGCGGCGGCAACGTCGACGCGCCCACGGGCGGCGTGAAGATCAACCTGGTCCCGAAAGAGGGCGGCAACCGCTTCAGCGGGTCGCTCTTCGAGGGGTACGAGACCAAGAATCTCCAGGCGAGCAACGGCAACGACTTTCTTTACACACATGGCGTCACGTCGTTGGATCAGATCGGCACTTATAACGATACGAACTTCACGGTAGGCGGACCGATTGCGAAGGACAAGCTGTGGTTCTTCGGGTCTGGCCGGCTGTTCACGGTGAACAAGCCGATCGCCAGCACCGTCGTCTCGGACGGCACGCAAGCCGGCGTGCTCAAGTGCTACAACAACCCGGGCACCTGCGCGCAAGGCGTGGACGAGCAGCACCAGTACAGCGGCCTCGCACGATTTACGTGGCAGGTCAGCCCGCGCAACAAGCTGTCGGCGTACATGGATCGGATCCACAAAGTCCGCGGCGCCGCGATGAACCCCGGCGACGACCAGACGACCGCGTCGGTGCGCTGGAACTCGCCGAACTACACGACGGCGACGGTGAAATGGACGTCGACCGTCAGCAGCCGGCTGCTCCTCGAAGCCGGCTATTCGACGAACATCGAGCGCTACAACAACCTGTATGCCGAGGGCGTCGAGAAGCCGTACGGATCGGCCGCCTGGCTCGCGACGGCGCGGCACTACGACAGCACCTTCGGACGCAAATGGGTGGCCTCCGACAACATCACAGGTCAGTACCCGGATCGTTACAACGCGCAGGGCTCTGCGTCGTACATCACCGGGACGCATAGCATCAAGTTCGGCTTCCAGGATTCGTGGGGCGTGTTCAACCACGTGAGCCGCCGCAACGCCGACCTCTATCAGAACTACCAGACGATCAACGGTGTGCTGACGCCGAATACGGTCACCGTGTACAACACGCCCGTGTGGTCAGCCGAGCGGCTCGGCTCGAACCTCGGCATCTACGGCCAGGACGTCTGGACGCTGAACCGTGTCACGTTCACGATCGGCGGCCGGTGGGAATACGTGAACGAAGGGATCATCGGTCAGCCGGCGCAGAACGGCCGGTTCGGTCATGAGCTCGCATTCGGCGACATCGACATGCCGGTCTGGAAAACGTTCTCGCCACGCACCGCGGCAGTGTTCAACGTCTTCGGCGACGGCAAGACCGCCGTGCGCGTCGGGTACAACCGCTATCAGGCAGCGGCGACGACGACCCTCGCGTCGCTCTACAACCCGTCGGCCGTGGTGTCGCAATCGCTGCCCTGGACCGACGTGAACACCGACGACATCGCGCAGGGCGCGCCGGGGTGCGTGTATCAGACGGTCGGCTGCGAAATCAACTTCGCGAGCTTGCCGGCGAACTTCGGCATCGTCTCGCTGGCGAACCCGGATCCGGGTCTCAAGCGGCCGTTTGTCGATCAGTACAACGTCGGCATCACGCACGAAGCGCTCCGTGGCGTGTCGGTCTCGGCCGAGTGGTTCCACAATCTCGCCAAGAACGTCATGATGCGCACCAACCAGCTGCGACCTGGCACGTACGCGAACGGGACGGTGACCAACGCGAGCTACCGTCCGGTGACGGTGTTCAGCCCCATCGACGGGACTCCCGTGACGGTGTACGACTTCGCCAACACGACCGCCAGCCGCGCCGTGCAGGAAGTCGACACGAACGATGCGAACCTGACCCAGTCGTACGACGCCTTCGAGTTCAACTTCAGCGCGCGGCTGCCGGGTGGCGCGCGTCTCTTCGGCGGCTCCGCGACCGACAGGACGATTGCCAACACATGCGCAGCCGCCGCGACCAATCCGAATTTCTTGATCAGCATCGGCGGCGTGAATTACTGCGACCAGACCAACAGCGGCATTCCCTGGCGCACGCAGTTCAAGCTCGCCGGCACCTACCCGTTGCCATGGGGCGGCGTCGTCGTCAGCGGTGCGTACCAGGGCCTGCCTGGCTATCTGCTTGGCACGCAGGCGCTCACGGCCGGCGGCGCAGGGGCGCCCAATTTCACCAACATCAGCGGGCTCGGATCGAACATGACCGTGACGTCGAGTACGCGATACGCGGTCTGTCCCGGCAATTCGGCGTCGCAGGGGTGCGTGGTCGGCGGGTTGGTCGCGCCGGGCGCCCTCAGCACCCTGACCGTTCCGATTGTCGCGCCGGGCATCGAGCAGACCCCGCGCCTCAACCAAATCGACTTCTCGATCGGCCGGCGGATCAAGATCGGCAGCTTCCGCTTCGATCCAAAGATCGACATCTTCAACGCGTTCAACTCGAGCGCCTACTACTCGGTTCGGACCACGACGTTTACGCCGTCGGCGACCGCAAATGTGTCCGCCGGGACGTACCTCTACCCGGCCAGCATTCTTCAGGGCCGACTGCTGCGGCTGGCCGCGGTTGTGAACTGGTAACAGCTCGGTAGGGGCTGGGGGCTAGGGGCTAGCTGAGACGGGGGGACTGGAGACTGGGGACTCGGGGACTAGATCCCGAATGACCAGGCTCCAGTCCCTTTTCTGTGTACGATCCGAATGGTGGTTCTCTTTCCCGTCGTTGCCGTTCTTGTCCAGTCCCTGAGCGGTGCAGCGGTGGACGCACTGCAGGCGCCGGCGGGCACGAAGGCGATCGTGTTCCTGTTCACGAGCACCGATTGCCCGATCTCCAATCGCTACGCCCCCGAAGTCAAACGGGTGGTGGGTGAGTTTGCGGGCAAGGGCGTCGTCTTCAGGCTGGTCTATCCGAATCCAGCCGATCGGGCGGCCGCGATTCACGAACACATGTCCGCGTTCTCATATGCCAGCGCGATGGAGGCGCTGCGCGATCCGGCGCACGCGCTCGTGAAGTTCACGAGGGCGACGATCACGCCCGAAGCCGCGGTCGTCGTCGCCGGACGCGTCGTCTACCGCGGCCGCATCGACGATCGCTACGTGGAACTGGGACTCGAGCGTCCGGCCCCGACGCAGCACGACCTCGCCGATGCCCTGACGGCGGTGCTCGCAGGCAAACCGGTGCCGCATCCGACATCGCAGGCCGTCGGCTGTTTCATCGCTGACTTCGCGCGATGAGAAGCGCGGTTTTCGTGGCGTTGATGGCCATCGGTGTAGCGCAGCCCTTTAGGGCTGCCCCGGCGGCCGCTGGCGGGCCTGACCGCCTTCGCGCCGAAGGCGCTACGGCGAGTCTCGCCGAAGCGCGTGGGCAAGCAACGCGAGCGGAGGCGGAAGGCCTGCGCTATGAGAGGCCGCCGGCGATGTCGCGAGGCCACGTGCACGCCGCGGATGTGACATACGCCAAAGACATCGCGCCGCTGATTGCGGATCGTTGCGCGATGTGCCATCACGGCGGCGGCTCGGCACCCTTCGCGCTCGAGACCTACGCCGACGTCAAGCGTCGCGCCGCGCTGATCGCGACGGTCACCGGAAGTCGCTACATGCCGCCCTGGAAGGCCGATCCGTCCGACGGTCCTTTCATCGGCCAGCATCCGTTGAGCGAGGCCGAGATCGCGCGGCTTCGGCGCTGGGCGGATGAAGGTTCTCCCGAAGGTGACGGGCCGGCGAAGGCGGACCTGTCCCGCCGAAGCCGCGAAGCGGCGAAGGCGGAAGCTGAACCTGCACACGCGAAACGGACCGAGGGCTGGCAGCTCGGCACACCCGATCTCATCGTCACGCCGATGGCGCCCTACACATTGCAGGCCGAGGGCACCGACGTCTTCCGCATCTTCGTACTGCCGCTGCCGGTCTCGACGCCGCGCTTCGTGCGTGGTCTCGAGTTCCGCCCCGGCAATCCGAAAGTCGTGCACCACGCCAACATCCGCATCGACACGACGCGTGGATCGCGCGCGCTGGACGACGCCGATCCGGCACCCGGGTACAGCGGTTTGATTCCTCACGCGGCGCATTATCCCGAGGGACACTTTCTGGGCTGGACGCCCGGTCAGGTCGCGCCGCTGTCGCCGAACGAGCTGGCGTGGACGCTCGAGCGCGACACGGATCTCGTCGTCGAGATTCACATGCAGCCGAGCGGAAAGCCCGAGTCGGTGCGGCCGTCGGTGGGACTCTACTTCGGCGACACGGCGCCGACACGGACGCCCGCCATGCTGCGGCTCGGCCGCCAGAGCATCGATATTCCGGCCGGCGAACGCAGTTACACCGTCACCGATTCGTACGTGCTGCCGGTGGACGTGCGGGTCGAGGCGGTGCAGCCGCACGCGCACTATCGCGCGCGCGACGTTCGCGGCGAAGCGACCCTGCCGGACGGGACGAAGCGCAGACTGATTCACATCCGCGACTGGGACTTTCGCTGGCAGCACGTCTACCGGTACGTCACGCCGTTCTGGCTGCCGCGGGGCACGACGTTGTCGATGGAGTACCGCTACGACAACTCCCCGTCGAACCCGCGCAACCCCGAGCGCCCGGCGAAGCGCGCGCGCTGGGGGCAACGATCGTCGGACGAAATGGGCGACCTCTGGATCCAGGTGTTGACGCGCGACGAATCGGACCTCGTGACGCTCGCACGTGAGTTTCGCACTAAGGTCGCCACCGAGGACGCGATCGGCTACGAAATGGAGATCGAGCGGCTGCCTGCCGACGCCGGACTGCATGACGATGCGGCGCTGTTGTATCTCGAGCTGGGGCAGCCCGACCGTGCGGTCGAGCATTTTCAGAAGACGCTGGCACTCCGCGGCGACGTGGCGCAGGCGCACTACAACCTTGGAACCGCGCTGACCGTGGCGCGCAAGTTCGACGAAGCGGTCTACGAGTACCAGCGGGCCATCAAGATCGATCCGGGCTACGCGAACGCCCACAACAATCTGGGGAACGTCTTTCTCGCGCAGAAAAAGTACGACGAGGCCATTCGCGAGTTCACCGAGGTCGTGCGCCTGCAGCCGGAGTCTGCGGCCGCGCTCAAGAATCTCGCCGCGGCCAGGGCGCTCGCCGCTCAGCGGCGCGATCGATGACCACGGTCGACCCGTCAAGGCGGTGGACGACGAACCGTCGCGCGTTTCTGGCGGGGCTGGCCGGAGCGGCGGCGGGTGTCGCGTTTCGTGGCGCGCACGCGGTGGGCGCCGCACGTCGCGAGGTGCGCGTGGGCGGCCGCCGAGTGCGGGTGATCGACGGTCATGCGCACTGCGCGATTCCCGAGGCCGCGCCGACAGGCACGGTGGCGAACGGGCTCGTCATGACACCGGAACGGCTCACCCAGATGGACGCCGACGGCATCGACGTGCAAGTGCTCAGCATCAACCCGTTCTGGTACGCGGCGGATCGCGATGCCGCGCGGCGCCTAATCGACGTGCAGAACGAGCGGCTGGCGGCGTTGTGCGCGGCGCAGCCGGACCGTTTTGTCGCGCTCGCCACCGTCGCCCTGCAATACCCCGATCTTGCCGCCGACCAACTGGAGCACGCCGTGAAGGCGCTCGGGATGCGCGGCGTGGCCATCGGCGGCAGCGTCGCCGGCGAAGAGCTGGCGGCGCCGAAGTTCGATCCGTTCTGGGCGAAAGCCGAGGCGCTCGAAGCGCTGGTCTTCATCCACCCGCAGGGGTTCGGCGAGATTCGAGGGCGGGTACAGGGCAACGGCTTTCTGGGGAACGTGATCGGCAACCCGCTCGAGACCACGGTGGCGCTCTCGCACCTGATCTTCGAAGGGACGCTGGATCGATTCCCGCGGCTCAGGATCTGTGCCGCGCATGGCGGCGGGTTCCTTCCGTCGTATGCAGGCCGGTTCGATCGAGGTTGCCTGACCTTCCCGGCCAACTGCACCGGAAAAAACCAGAAGCCGCCGAGCGCGTATCTGAAACAGCTCTATTTCGATTCGCTCGTTTTCACAGCTGAAGGTCTCCGCCATCTGGTCGCGGAGTGTGGTGCCGGTCAAATCGTGCTCGGCACCGACTACCCGTACCCGTGGACCAGCACCGCGGTCGATCACGTGCTCGGCACGCCGGGTTTGAGCGACGCCGACAAGCGCGCGATCCTCGGCGGCACGCTCGCAAGACTCCTCCACATTGGCTCCGTGTCCTGAGGTCGCCGCCCGATGCCCCTGCTGAGCGAAAGCGCCGTCGTCCTGCCGATTCACCGCAAGATCCTGGCGTTCTCTTTCATCGGGTGGATCTTCGACTTCTACGATCTCCTGCTTCTGAGTTTTCTGGTCTCGTCGACAACGATCACCAAGGATCTCGCGCTGTCGCGCGACGACGTCGCGATCCTGCTCGGGACGGCGCTGGCGTTCACCGCGGTCGGCGGCCTGCTCGGCGGGGCGCTCGCCGATCGGTACGGGCGGAAGCCGCTCCTGATGATCACCATCCTCGTCTACAGCGTCGGCACCTTGTTCTCCGGTCTGGCCACCGGCATGTGGACGCTGCTCGCCGCGCGCGCGACCACGGGGATTGGCGTCGGCGGCGAGTGGGCGGTCGCGCACGCGCTGGTCGGCGAGACGGTGCCGCCCCACGTGCGCGGCCGCTACGGTTCGTACCTGCAGAGCGGGTCGGCGTTTGCGCGCTTTTTCGCGTCGATGGTCGGCAACCTGCTGGCGCCGTGGATTGGCTGGCGCGCGGCGTTCATGCTGTCCGCGCTGCCGGCGCTGATGGTGGTCTTCATCCGGCGGCAGATGCCGGAATCGGACGTCTGGCTGCAGAGCGTGAAAGCGGGCGTGGCCAGTCGCCTCGGCTATGTGGCGGCGCTCAGCCAGATGGTGGGCCCGGCCCTGCGGAAAACGACGACCCTCGCGCTGACGGTGACGACGTTCAACATGGCGGCCTACTGGTTCAAAACGATCTGGCTGCCGACGTATCTCCACGAGACGCGCGGGTTGTCGCTCGGCGACGTCGCGTGGCTCCTGCTGATGGATCAAATCGGCTCGGTCGCCGGCTACTTCGTGTTCGGGTACAGCAGCGACTACTTCGGCAGGCGCCCGAGCTTCACCGCGTTTTCGGTCATCAAGGCGCTAGGCTTGTTGATGGTGACGCTCGGCTGGACGCTGGCGGGCGGCAACACCTGGACGACCTACGGTTTCATGCTGCTCGTCGGCTTCGGCGAAGGGAACTGGGGCTGCATCGGGCCGCTGCTCAACGAAGTGTTCCCGACGCGGGTGCGCGCGGCGGCGCTGGGTATCATCTACAACACCGCACGCGGTGTGCAGTTTCTCGCGCCGGTGATCATCGGGTTGGTGGCGGCGCGGTCGTCATTTGGCGCCGGCATCGCGCTCGCGGTGCCGTTCGCGCTGCTCGCGGGCGCGTCGGTGTGGGCGCTTCCCGAAACCAAGGGCGTGCGACTGATGGAAGGAGTGGCGATGAAGCAGCAGACGACGGCGACGCTCGCGTTCATGGCGGTGCTCGGGTGGGCAGGGATCGCGGCCGCGCAGACACCGAAGAACGACTACGGCGACGGCAAGAACTGGCTCTGCCGGCCTGGTAGAGCGGACGCGTGTGCGGTCGATCAGTCCACGACGATTGTCGCGGCGAACGGTACGCTTACACGCGAAGTCTGGCAGGCGAACCCGAACGCGGCGATCGACTGCTTCTACGTGTATCCGACCGTGTCGACCGATCCTGGCGGCAACAGCGACATGAACCCCGGGCCCGAAGAGAATGGCGTCGTCCGCGTGCAGCTCGCTCGTTTCGCGTCGCAGTGCCGCGTTTTCGCGCCGATGTACCGGCAGGCCACGTTGACGCAGTTGCGCGCTGCGACGGCCGGCAATCCGCTGGTGGTCGACCGCACCCTGGGATACAACGACGTCCTCGACGCGTGGAATCACTACCTGCAGCGCGACAACAACGGTCGCGGCGTAGTGCTGATTGGGCACTCGCAGGGATCTGGTGTGCTCACGCAGTTGATGCGCAACGAGATCGACGGCAAGCCCGTCCAGTCGAAGCTCATTTCGGCGCTCCTGCTCGGCACGAACCTGGCGGTGCCGAAAGGCCACGACGTGGGCGGCGCGTTCCAGCACATCCCGCTCTGCCACTCGGCGACGCAGGTTGGATGCGCGATCGCCTATGTGTCGTTCCGGTCAACCATTCCGCCGCCGGCCAACTCGCGCTTCGGTCGTGTCCAGGGCGAGAACATGCAGGCCGCGTGTGTGAATCCCGCCGCGCTCGGTGGCGGGAGTGGCGAGCTCCATTCCTACCTTTCTGCCGGCGGCCGCAGCATCGTAGGATCGGCCGCGGAGCCGCGTCCATGGGTGAATCCGGCCAAACCGATCGACACGCCGTTCGTCAGCGTTCCTGGATTACTCACCGCCCAGTGCGTCTCGAACGAGAAGGGTTCGTACCTGGAAGTGACGGTCCACGGCAAGCCGGCGGATCCGCGGGTCGATGACATCGCCGGCGACGTGATGACCAACGGCGAGGTGAACGCCGGCTGGGGGCTTCATCTCATCGACGTCAACCTCGCGATGGGCAATCTCGTCGACATCGTCCGCCAGCAAGGGACTGCCTACCTCGCCGCTAACCGAAAGTCCCAGTGACGAGCTTATTGTGCCGTGCGCAGCGCCTCGAGCGGGTTGGCGCGCGTTGCGCGCAGCGTCGGCAGCGCGCTCGCCAGCAAAGCGACGACGAGAATCAGCAGCGCGACGGCGGCGTAAACGCGCGGATCACGTCCACCGACTCCGAAGAGCTGCGCCGAGAGCAGGCGGCTGACGGCCAGCGCGGCGCCTGCGCCCCAGATGATGCCGATCGCGGTCACCCGTAGACTTTGCCCGAGGACGAGTTGGATCAGGTCGCGCGGCCGCGCACCGATTGCGGCCCGGACGCCGAGTTCCTGACGACGCTGGGCGACCGAGTAGCTGATGAGCCCGTAGAGACCGATCGCCGCCAGGACGAGGGCGGACACGGCAAACGCGGCAATCACGCTGCCGGTCAGTTGCTGCGGGCGCGCGCTGGCCGCGACGATGTCGTCGGCTGATCTGACGTCGATGACGGGGAGTGTCGCATCGAGATCCGCAACCGATGTCCGAATCAGCTTGATCACCTCGCTCGTCGCACGCGACGTCCGCACGATGACGTGCATGTCGGAGTTCGGCCGCTGGGCGCGTGATATGTAGATGGCCGCTTTGGGCTGCTCGTCGAGACCACCCTCACGGACGTCCGCGACGACGCCGACGACGGTCTGCGTCCCGTTGATGCCCCATGCGAACGCGACGTTCTGTCCAATCGGATCGTCTTGGAGCCACACACGCGCGAACGTCTCGTTCACCACGACGACTGGCTGGCTGCCCGGGACGTCAGACGGGTGGAAGAACCGGCCGCGGACGAGCCGCGCCTTCAGGACGTCGAAGTAGTTCGACGAGACGATTCGTTTTTCGACGTGGGCAGCACCATCCGGGAACCTGGGATTCGTGAGCCCGACGCTGCCGTATGTCCCACCTTCAATGGGAAGATCGCTGGCCAGTGTCACGGCCCGCGGCCCGAAGTCGCTGGCCAGGCGCTCGGTGAGGCGGTCGAAGAACGCGTTCTGCGTCGCGTTCGCGGCATACCGCGTCGAAGGCAGCCACAAGCGCGCGGTGATCAGGTCGTCGGGATTGAACCCCTTCGGCACGTTCACGAGGCGGATGTAGCTCTCCGCGAGCAACGCCGCCGCGACGAGCAGCACGAACGACAGCGCGATCTCGCCCACCATGAGCGTCCGACGGACGGCGTCGCGAGCCAGGTGTTCCACCGAGCCTCGCGCGCCGCTGAGGCCGGCGATCAGGTCACGCCGTGAGGCCCGCAGCGCCGGCGTCACGCCGAAAAAGAAGCCCGAGACCAGAGACAGTCCCCACGCGACGGTAAGCACGCGTCCGTCGATCGTGGCGGTCGCCACACGCGGAATGGTTCCGACAAGCAACGCCCGCGCAACATTCACGATGGCATACGCGAGACCGATGCCGAAGAGGCCTCCGACCGCGGCGCGGGTCACACTCTCGACCATCACGAGTGAAACGAGCCGTCCGCGATCCGCGCCCAGCGCGGTCCTGACCGCGAACTCGCGCTCGCGCGACGCCGATCGCGCCAGAAGCAGATTGGCAACATTCCCGCACGCGATCAGCAGAAGCAGCCCTACGGCCGTGAGCAGCAACGCGAGCGGCGCCGCGAGATCGCCAACGAGGACCGCAGCAAGCGGACGCACGTGGAGGCCGTGCGTTGTCGATCGATCCTTTTTGATCGTGTCCGCGATCGCGTCCACGCGGCCGACTGCCTGGGCCAACGTCACGCCGGACCGGAGCCGCGCGATACTGTCGAGTTGATGCAGACCGCGCGGTGCGGTCTTCGGGTCCCGCTGAAGCGCCTCCCAGAAATCCGCCGGCTTGCCGCGTGCCATGTAGTACGGCGACGGCAGGATCGCGGAAGCCGTCGACGGAAACACCCCGATGACCTGATACGACACGCCGGTCAGCGTGATGGGTCGGCCGACGATCGCCGGATCCGCGCTGAACCGATTCCGCCACAGGTGTTCGCCGAGCACGACGACGTGCGGACCGCCGGGCAGCTCGTCCGTCTCGACGAATCCTCGCCCCAAGATCGGATTCAGCCCGAGGAGTCCTGGCACTTCGAGACTCGCCTGAACGCCCAGCAGCTGCTCCGCCTCGCCGACGCCGCTGAGGACTTCACCCCGCGCGCCGTACGCGCCCAGGGACTCGAAGACCTCACTTCCGCGATCGCGCCAGTCTATGAATTCTGGAAACGACAGCGCGGGAACATCGCGTCCGCTCTGGCTGTCGAACAGCTTCACCAGCGAGCTCTGAGTCGGATACGGCAGTGGTCGCAGGAGAACGGCGTCCACGACGCTGAACATTGCGGTCGTCGCGCCCACGCCAAGCGCGACAGTGAGGGTCACGACTATAGAGAAGCCGGGAGCCTGCCGGATGGTCCGAAGCGCGTACCGCAGGTCCTGCAGCATCGTCCTGTGGTTCTCAGACGAAGCGGCATGTGGAACGGTTAGCTCACCGCGCCGTGGCCTGCGTCACGATCATCTTCCAGGCGCCGTTGCGCTTCACGTAGACCCGCGTGAAGTGCAGCGCGCCGCCCTGCGGCTGACCATTGAGCGTCACGGTTGACTGGCTGGAGCCGGCCGCCACGGCGGTGTCCCCATAAGCGCGGACGACGAAGTCGCTGACGGCCACGGCGCCGGAGAACTTTCGAGCGCCCGAGCGCAGGTCGGCGAGGTACTGCGCCTTCGAGTCGGTCGTGCCGTTCGCGTGCGTCACGGTCCAATCGTCGACGAGGATCCGATCCAGCGTCGCGACATCGGCGCGTGCGCGCGCCTCGTTCCATCGCGTTTCCATCGCCCGAATCTCTTCTTCAACTGTCGACGCCGCACGTGTCGAATCACCGTTCACGCGCGTCGTGGCGTCGCGCGCGTGGAGCAGCACGTGTGACGGCGTTTGAACGACCGCAGCGAGCAGGACACTGGCAAGGACTCGCATGGCGGGGATTATAATCGCGCGCATGCGATTGGGCGTGGGGTTCGTCGCGGCAATGGTGATGGGGACCAGCCTGTCCGCTCAGATCGCGACCGATCTCGTCGAGAGGCGTAAGGCCGACTTTCATCTGCAGGCCACCGACGCCGACATGAAGCGCGAGGGCGGCACGCAGCCGCGCGACTGGGACTACAACCTGCCCGACGGCGTCACGACCCGGCAAATCACGTTTTACGTCGACGGCGGTACGCCGCTCTACGGGAAGTTGTTCTTCCCGAAAGGATTCCGAGCGCCGGACCGGCGGCCCGGTGTCGTCGTCGGGCATGGCATCAACGCGCTGTCGATCGGGATCGAAAAGTACGGCGCCCGATTCGCGGAACGCGGACTGGTCGCGATGGCGATCGACTATCAGAGCTACGGGTTCAGCGGCAGCGGCTCCGACGATCTGCGGCTGCTCGAAGCCGATCCGACGACCGATCTGCAACCGGTTACCGAGAAGCGTCTGCGGCTCGTGCTGAAACGCACCAACCTGAACAACGCGCACGAAGTCGACGACTATCGCGCCGCCATTTCGTATCTGCAGGGCGAACCGGGCGTCGATCCCGATCGCATCGGTATCTGGGGCTCGAGCAATGCCGGCAGTGTCGTCATTGCGGTCGCCGCCGTTGATGCGCGCGCCAAGGCCGTGGTGGCGCAAGTCGCCGGCCCGCGACCGGCGCAGCGCGGCCCCGCGCCGCTGCCCACCGGCGCGCAGGCGGCGATGGTAGACGATGCGATCAGGCGGGCGCGGACGGGGCAGGGGGCGGAAGTCGACGGCGGCTTCTCGTTCAAGAGCAAGATCGATCTGTTCGGCAATTATCGCAATCGTGACGTTCGACCCGGCTCGACGCTCGATCAGATCGCCGAGACGACGAAGATCCTGTTTTTGCCGGCGGAGAAGGACGAGCTCACCGGTGGTCCGGGCGGCGCGCAGGAAGCGACGAAGTATCTGAACGGCCGCGGCATCACCGCGCAGACCATCGTCTATCCGGAGCTGACGCACTTTCAGGCGTACTCGAACACCGGCTTCGACGTCGGCTCGACGCTCGCGGCCGAGTGGTTTCTCAAGTACCTCGGGCCAAGCCCACCGGCGACGTCGCGGACGGCCCTGCCGCGCCAAAGCGCCACAAGCGCGAAGGCGGCCGAGGTGCGGAGGTGAACGCTTTTCGTGTGTTCGTGTTTTCGTCGCTGTTCCTGGTCCTCATAGCGCAGCCCTTTAGGGCGGCCGGTGACGACGGCGTCACGTCGAAAGAGGTGAAGTTCTTCAGCGAAGCCGTGCAGTGCTACGCGAAGATCTACATGCCGAAGGGCTTCGGCGCCGACAGCAAGGCTCCGGCTGTGGTGTTGGCGCCGGCGCCCGGCCACACCGCGGCGTCCGTGGACAAGTACGCGGCGCAGCTCGCCGCTCGGGGACTGGTGGCGATGGCGATCGACTATCGCGGCTGGGGCAGAAGCGGCGGGTTTCTCTATCTGTCCGAGGCGGTCCGCTGGGACGACCGTCTGAGGTTCTCGCAACATACGGCGAAGGTCCGCATCCGTCGCAAGCGGCTGGTCCCCAACGCCCAGATTCTCGACATCCGTAACGCGATCTCGTACCTGCAGGGCGAAGCCGGGGTCGACCGCGGACGCATCGGCGTGTGGGGCTCCGATCTTGCCGGCGGCCACGTCATCACGATCGCCGCGACCGACATCCGGGTAAAGGCCGCCGTCGCTCAGACGCCGGTGATCGAAGGCAAGGACGTTCCACGCAAGGCGACGGTGCCAACGCCCGAGCTGCGGACCACGATGGTGCGCCTCGCCCGGAATGGTCCGGCGCCGGCCACGGCTGTCGCCGCGGCGGCGATGAACGAGCAGGAAACGAAGATTGCAGTGGCCGGCTACCATCCGTTCTGGTTCGTCGACGCCATTCCTCAGACGACCGCGATTCTGTTCGTCGTGGCGGAGCAGGATCTGAAGGTCAGCAACGACGCGAATGCCGTCGCGGCCTCGAAGCTTCTCAAGGGGCCGAACGGCGTCACCGTGGTGCCGGGCGCGACACACTCGATGTCGACGGGGGCTGCATTCGAGGTGTCAGTCGAGGCAGCGGCGGCATGGTTCCAGAAGTATCTCTGACGCCGTTCAAGGTCGCCTGGTGAACTTCGACGCCGGCTGCGCGCTGATCGAGTCCGCGCTCACCGGAACCACCCGCAGAGAAATTGTCGCCGAGGCGGCGGCGTCGAGAGACTTCGGCACGGCGCTGCTGCGGCTGCGCGATAGCATGCGTGCGAATGTCTGGTCCGCCGGATCGCAGTGCATCAGCCTCGAGCGCATCGTCACCGCGTTCGACCGCCGCACTCGACAGGACGGCTTTCACGTGCTGCACGACTGGGACGGCAAGGCCGACAGGGTCACCGCGGACACGATTCCGGTCGACGTCCTCAACTATCTGCACCAACACCGCGGTGCGCAGCCGGCGGACACGCGCGCCCTGGCGATTCTCCTGGACTACTACTTCTTCCACATCCTGGCCGTGTTCGCGCTCCGGATCTGGGACGAAGGCGACGCCGACGCGAACCTTGATCGTCTCGGTCGCCTGCTGCACGCGCTGCAAGGTTCTGATGGCAGCGGCCAACGGTTCGCTACGGACGCCGAGACGCTCGTCCTGATCGCGACGTCTCACTTCGAGCTCCAGGAACGAGGCTACGACAAGCTGCTGGCGCGGGTCAGGACGCTGAACGACGCGCATCGCACCGCCATCGCCCTCGGTCACGCCGGAAGCATGGGCTGCCATCTCCGCTTCGGCTTCGAGGCGACGTACGTCCGCGACACGCTGGTGATGCGCCGCGACAACGTGGCGGACTATCCGTGGCTCTGTTTCGCGCTTGCCACATTGATGCAGGAGTACTCGCGCCGGAAGGCCGAAGGCGCCGCCGATCCGGACGACGCGATCGCAGAGGGCATTCTGAACGGCGTCTCGCCGGATGCGCGGGCGTTCGTGGGAGACCCGCCGGCAGTCCTCGCCAGCTGCGAGCAGGAGCGAGCGGCGTTTCGCGAACGGTTTCTCGGCTATCGCGACGATCTGCTTGGCACGTTCGAGCGATTCCGCCCGTCGGCAGGACGATTCTCACCGCTCTCGTTCTTCTTCAACTTCTCCCACAACGTGCTCAAAGGAATCGTGATCGACGCGCTGCTGCGGGGCCGCCCCTGGGGGTTGACGCTCAACGACCTCCTGACGGCGAATGGCGAGGGTGCGTCGAAGGCGCAGTTGGCCGAGACGCTGATGGGATACGCGCGAGCCAGCCCCGATACGATCAACGGCCGGCCCACACCGGTGATTGTGTACGACCCCGAGTCCGGCCGAGAGGCATTCGGCGTCACGATGCGGAAGCTGAGGGAATGACCTCAGACTTCAGACTTCAAGCTTCAGACTTCAATGCCGCGCGAGCTGGCGCAACACGTCCACCAGCTTCACGGCCGCGGGCGACAGCGACCGTCCCGGCTTGCCGATGATCCCGATCTTGCGAGTGAGCGCCGGACTCGACACGGGGACGATGCGCAGGTTGGGATGCGACGCGACTTGGAGCGCCGACTCCGGCAGGACGGCGACACCGAGCCCGGCCTGCGCCATCCCCAGCGCCGTGGACATGTAGATCGACTCGTGCGCGACGCTGATCTTGAGGCCTTCCTTTTCGAGCGCGCGCTCGAAGATGTCGCGGACGCTGCTTTCCTTCACCAGCAGAATCAGCGGATACGCGACGAGGTCGCGCAGCGTCGCCGTTTTCTTCCGAACCAGCGGGTGATCGGGCACCGCGAACGCGCACAGCCGATCGGTGATGAGGTGGTGATAGCTGAGCTCGCGGTCGGTCGGCATCTGGCTGCTGATCCCGAAATCGATCTCTCCGGTCTTGACGAGGGCCGCGATGCGCCCCGCCAGCGCATCGGTCACGCGCACGACGATGCCGGGATGATCCTGGGCGAGCTGCTTCATGGCGCGCGGCAGCAGGCCGGCGGCAATCGACGGCAGTGCGCCGACGGTCACGATGCCGCGGCGATGCTCGACGAAGTCGCGGGTGTTCGCAATCACCGATTCGAAATCGAAGATCACCCGCTCGAGCGGCGCGACCAGATCGCGGCCGGCCTGCGTGAGCGCGACGCGCCGCTTGTTGCGATCGAAGAGGCTCACGCCGAGCTGCGCCTCCAGCTGCCGGACCTGGACCGTGAGTGCGGGCTGCGAGACGCGGAGCTCCGCCGCGGCGCGGGTGAAGCTGCCGCAGCGGGCGACTGCAAGGAAGCCGTGGATGTGACGGAGTTCGCGAATCATGCGTGTTCCGAATACTACCTGTACAGCCGATTCCCCTCGAGGCCGCGATCAGCTATCAGCGCTCTCGTTGACGCCCGGTCGGGGCGGGGTATAACCTCCGCCCCATGAAATGGACGATGAGCGCGGCCGTGCTCGGTGCGGCGCTGCTGACGGCGACTCTCGCCGGACAAACCGTTCAACTGCCCAAGGGACAGATGCCGGACCTCGGCCGGCCGACGAAAGTTGACGACCAGCTGCCGTTGTTCAATTTCGACGAGTACTTTTCCGGCAAATGGACCTTCGAGTGGGACGTTCCCGAAGGCGTGCTGGGGCCGTCAGGTCGAATCGCCGGCACGACGGTCTACAAAGTGATCGATGCGGGAAAGTTCTACGAGGCCGTCACCGACGCGACCGGCCCTGGCGGTGCGTTCAAGCTGCGCGAGACGGTTGCCTATCAGAAGGAAAACAAGACGCTCGCGCGCCATGTCAGCGACAGCCGCGGCTTCTCGTTTCTGGAGGCCGGCACGATTGGTGGCGACCTCGGCGGCCTGTACACGATCTACTTCGATGGCTCCCCGTTCACGTACAACGGGAAAACCGTCCGCATCAAACACGCGATGCGGATGCTCTCGCCGCTCAACTACAAAGTCGCGACGACGGTGTCGGTGAATGGCGGGCCGTTCACGAACTACGGCAATCCGTGGTGGAAGAAGGATCCCGTTGGGACATCCAAGTAGGGGACTGGGGCTCGGGGCTAGCTGTCAGGAGCCGAGAGGGGACTAGGGGACTAGGGGACT
>Ga0114129_10003635_pt1 | contig 21702 bp, 17 predicted proteins | sample RhiMetdeltSRZDD1_FD_80071 | JGI IMG/M metagenome (GOLD analysis project Ga0114129, IMG submission 80071) | Populus rhizosphere microbial communities from Tennessee, USA - Rhizosphere MetaG P. deltoides SRZDD1 (version 2) (version 2) | ecosystem: Host-associated > Plants > Roots > Rhizosphere >... | reverse complement strand
TCTAGCAGGGCGCGCCACTTCAAAAAGGTTCGTTCCGGTCACATGGGTAACAGTTCATTCCGAGCACATAGGTAACACTTTCGGGTTGAACGGATTGTCGATCGGTTCGAGGCGGCACGTCTCGTCATCGAACTACACCAGGTCCTAGTCGACGCGTTCTTATCGTCTTCGCGTACGGTTTGAGCAACACTCGTTCTTCATCCTATTGACAGTCTGTTCCGTTCCAGCTCATAGTGTGCGCCTTCATTTCGCCGTTGCTGTTTATGAGTCCCACATGCCGTTTTCCTGAAACGCGCGTTCTTCCGTCCGATTCTCGGCGCTGAGGAGACCAGGGCAAATGCAGAAAAGACATCTCGCCGCGCGACCTGCGACAAAGAGAAACTGTCTACCAGCCAAGCGCGAAGGGGATGTCAAGGGCGGAGCCATTGGCTGGTGTCGCGAAATAGCTATCGCCATTGGACTCGTCGTCGCGCTCAGCTCGGTCGCTGCTGCACAAGTCGTCACCTATGAGGTCGCCGGCATCCAAACTGGTGTAGCGGAGGACTTCAGCTCGTTCGCCGGCGTGGGCGCCAGCGACGATGGTGATGTTGCAGCGTGGGAGGCCGACATCGAGCGCGTTGACCTCATCGCAATCACCGGCGGCGTTTTTCAACTCCACGGCGTGTTGCGTGATCTGTCCGGCGTTTTCACGGGCGGCACGATTGCCGCACTACCTGGTGGTACGTGCCGGATGGAGAAGTTCGCGGTAACCGGTAATTTGACTCTAGACGACGGCTCGGGAGTCTTCGAGGTCATCCTGACGCACTACGGCATTCGTATTGGCGGCCGGTGCTTCTTGTACTTCGCCACCGTGCAAGGTACCGTCACGTTCACGAATCATCAATCCTCATGAATCGTGCGTCTTGCCAGCGGGCGATTGCGGGCAAACTGTGGCGACCGATCGCGTGGCAGCCCGTGTGGCATACGAAATTCGTTCAACAGATTCGTAGGTTTTTGAACACACTGTGGCGGCGACGACCCAGGAGGTCGCAGGTTCGTCCTGCAGGGCGCGCCAATTCAACCGTTGCGTCCTCACGCAACATCGTCTGCCTGAAAACGCTTCTTTGAAGCGTCAGGGAGACCCTTTAGAATCGTTCCTCTGCTCCAGCACAAATACGCCCTGCGTGTCGTTGCAAGGACCGTGTTGACGCCTTTTCGGGAACGAATCAGCCCATGACCGACGACAGACGCAGTCATCCCCGCGTGAGTCACGCCTTCGACTGCCGCTGGTTCGGTAAGTGGGGAGCGACCGAGGCTGAACTCGACGATCTCAGTGCAACCGGGTGCCATGTCGTGTGCCGCCTGACCACGCCGTCGATTGGGGACAGCGTCGACATCGAAGTGCTCCGCACCACGAAGGAACCGCTCGCTCTTTCTGGAGAGGTCATCCAGGTGGAACGTGGGATCGGGTTCAGCGTGCGATTCGTCGAGCTCGAGGCCGAAATCCGCGATCAGATCGAGAGCCTCATTACAGAGGCGCGTCTGTCAAACCGCAGAGCGGGAGGGTCTTGAGTCCCGTGTGGGAGCCCATGCCGCGGGGCGATCAGTGAGGTTCACCTGCGCCGCGATCAGCGCGAAGCCCTCTCGACTGATGCTGCCAATGACCGAGCTGCGCAACGGCTGATGCCGCTGAACAGCATGCTCACGCCAACCAACGTCCCGATTGCCCAGATCTTGCTCGACGGCCAGGTGCCCAGGATCATGAACGCCAGCAACAGCGTGACGATGCCGTCAAACAGCAGCCACCCTGATCCGATTTCGTGACGCGTCATGTACGACGCCGCGAATTGGCGCCGTCGAAGAGCAAGAGCCACCCCCACAACACGCGTGACCACGCCAGCCACGAGCGAAGACGAAGAGTCGCGCTCACGAGACCATGATGCGTTCCGATGATGTGACCCGCACAACTCCGCCGCCGACGAGCGCGAGCTCGTTGACATGAAAGCTGCCTCGATGGAGATTCCTCCCTACTGAGCCGAGCGCCACCGACGCAGCCGACCACAGCACGACGTCACCTTTCGTGCCGATCCAGTCGTGATGCCGATGCCCCGGCGCGCCCCATCGAAAAGGGAAGGCATCCGGGCCGAGGTTCGTGTCGCACGCCGTGGGCACGGCTTTGCTGCCTGAATGTAATCGTTCGATCATGCTCACACCGGTCGCCGTTTTTCCCGCGCTCGTGCGACGCGGGCCTTCAAAGGAGATCACAGCATGCCGTGAGCAAGCTACGAGGAAGGGAGAGGTGAGGCAATGCGATCTCGTACATCGTTCGTACTCTTCGTTTTCATCTTGTCTCTCGTCGGTGTCGGGACGTCGGCGTCGGCTAAGGTCCTGCCCGCCGGAACAATCTTGCACGTCCGCACGACTGAGCCGATCTTCCAGGACGCCCGGCCCGGTACTCGGATTCGCGGCGTCGTTGATCGTCCCATCAGGTGGCGCGGGAACGTGGTCGTCCCGAGCGGCGCGCCCGCTATGCTCGAAGTCGTGGACCGGTCCTCAAACGGTCGCGTCGATTTGAGTGTTCGCTCGATTCGCGTCGGTGGGACTCGCTACACCCTGTCAACGAATGACGTCCGGCTCGGCGGTTCGACCGGACCCCGACGATGGCAACGAGGACTCATCGGGGCTGGCGTTGGCGCAGCGGTCGGAGGGATGGTCGGCGGAGGCACAGGTGCGGCCGTTGGGAGTGCGGCGGGCGCCGGAGTGGGTGCCGCCTCCGGAACATCGGGCAGGACGCGGCTGTACGTGCCAGAGAATATGCGGCTGCAGTTCCGGGTCAATACGACGACCCATATTGGACGCTGAGACCTCGCATCGGTGAGGAGTCAACCGTGGGACTCCGGTTGACTCCTGTCGCCCGCGCGTCAGGCCGCTTTCTTCGCACTCACTTGCGCATCTCGCCAGTCCCACTCCAGATGCTCCGCGCGATCGTGAGTCGATCCATTCGCGGAGTATTCGGAAGAGATGCAGCGTGACGTCGGAGCTGGTGAACAAGGTTCAAATAATTGCCGGGGCGCCTTCGCGGAAGTTCCCGCCGAGAATAGCGGTCGAGTCAGGCCCCAGCCATCCGTCAAGCACCTCGCCGTAGACCGATCGAAAATCGGTTTCGTACGTCACGTCGCCCCCGCCGTTCTCGAGCGTCGCGTTGTCGGAACGCGGATTGAGATCTGCAGCGGAGCCGTAGATGCCACCGCGCACCGCACCGCCAATCGCCATCATCAAACCGCCGGCGCCGTGATCGGTTCCCTGGCTGCCGTTTTCGGAGATACGTCGGCCGAACTCCGAGAACTCAATCATCAGCGTGCTATTGAGCAGCCCCTGGTTCCGCAGGTCCTGATAGAAGGCGAGGATGCCGTCGCCGATCGTCGACATCAACGTGCCGTAGGCACCGCCGCCCGCATCGCCCTGGCCTGATTGCATGGGCGGTCTTCAGCAGCTTTGAGCTTGACCGACGCCGCATAGCGCCCGATCGCGCACGGACCGCGTGCACTGTTCGTACCCAATGTTTTTGAGTGAAAGACGGTCGGTTCCGTTGCGTAGAACACCAACGACCGCAACATTCCGGTGATCCACAACAGGCGGCTGGGATCAGCTACGAGTCTGCCCGCGCGGCTCATCGTCGCTGCCGTAGAATCAGCGAATGTTGAAGAGCCTGGCGTCGCTCCTGCTTTTTGCTTCGCCTGTCGCCGTGGGCATCACCGCCGGCGCGCAGCAGCCAGCGGCACCGCTGGCGCCGATGATCCGCGACAACGTCACGCAGAAGGTGGCGGCTCATACCTGGGTCATTCCCGACTTCGACACGGTAGGCGTCCCCAACGTGGGCCTCATTGTCGGTTCGCGGGCGACGCTCGTGATCGACACCGGGATGGGACCGCGTAATGGCGAGATCGTCCTGCGCGAGACAATGAGGGTGAGCCGGAACGCGGAGATGTACCTCGCGACGACACACTCCATCCGGAGCACGACCTGGGCGCCGGCGCCTTTCCGGCGTCCACCAAGATGATTCGATCGCGAACGCAGGATCGCGACATCGCCGAGTCGGGACTGGCGCTCGCCGAGCAGTTCTCGCGTAACCCTGTGCAGGCCGAGCTTCTCAAAGGGGTGCAGTTCAGGAAGGCCGACATCTCGTTCGATGGCGACTACGCGCTCGATCTCGGCGGCGTGCGCGTTCGGATGACAGCGGTCGGTCCCACGCACACGATGGGAGACACGGTGTTCTTCGTCGAAGGTGATCGCGTGCTGTTGCCGGCGACGTCGTGATGTCAGCGTTTCCTGCGGTGAATCCACCGGGCGCTGCCCCCACGAGCAGCGTTCGTACGTGGCTCGCAGCGCTCGATCGACTCGACGCGCTCATGCCGACGCTCGTGGTACCTTCTCACCGCCGCATGGGCGACGCGTCGATGATCGCAATGTACCGCGACTACTTCCAGACGCTGCAAAGGCGCGCAGCAGCGCTCAAGCGTGAAGGCAAGTCGGCCGACGAGACCGCGACGCTGTTGCAGATGGAAATCGCGTCGAAGTACCCGAATACGGCAGGTGCGAACCGCGTGGGTGCGGCGGCCCGTATTGCGTATGCGGAAGCTCCTTAGGTAAATCTCAAATCCCAAGCTCCAGCCGCATACATCCGCGTGGTGGACGTGTGCCCTCGGACATGTCGTTTGACAGGCGTGCGTGTCCGGCACGATGATCCACGCCGTCCCGGGATCCGCGCTGTCCCGGAGTCCGCTCGAGTACGAAACGGCCGTTACTCGTTCCTGTCGTCTTCATCAGCCCTACACACATCGGAGGTCGAGCGATGCAGAGGGTCGACACCGTTTCCGTTTGCGGTCCCATCCTTGGTGTTCTCCTGATGACACTCGGCGCCGCGACCGGTGAAGCGGCGACCTGGCACGTGAAGGCCGATCAGAGCCGGTCGGGAAACGGCACCCGCAACAAGCCGTTCAGCAGCCTGCAGGAAGTTGAGGCGGCATCGAATCCGGGCGACACGATCTATATCCTTCCCTCTCAGCGCGCGCTGGACGGAGGCATTCAGCTCAAAGACGGCCAGCAGTTGATCGGTCTGGGTACGCCGGTGAACACGGCGAATGGCCACAGCGCGCACGCGCGCATCACCAACACCAGCGGCGCCCGCTATGACGGCGACGCTATTCGCCTGGCCAGGAACAATGTGGTCCAGAACGTCCACATCGACAATGCGTTCCGTTCGTCGATTCTTGGCGTCAACGCCGTCGGCGCGCAGCTGCGCGACAACCTGCTGACCAACGACATGGCCGTCCACGATCTCTTCGCCATCGAAGGTCCTGCGCCGGCGGCGTGCGGAACGCCGTGCGCAGGCGAGTGGCCGAACGGCTACATCATCTTCGCGCCGCAAACCAACCACTTCGGGGCGATCACACTGGTATCGTGCGGCCCGGACGCCCGCATCCTCCCGAAGCTCGACTCCCTGCTGCAGACCCAGAGCTACTGCAGCTTCCTCGGTGCGCCGGGATCGGTGGCAAAGGTCGATACCATCGAGATCACTGGCAACGTGATCCGCGACAGCAATTCCGACGGCATCATGCTGATCGACGACACCGGAGTCGTGGCCAGCTTCTCGATCGACCAGAACGTGATCAAGGACCTGTCTCAGACGCTTCCGGATCCGTCGTCGGTTGGCATTCCGCAGAACGCACCGGGCCACGTCGTGCGGTCGAGGGGCCTCACGCTCATTACCATCGATCACTCTGTGTCGACCCTGCACGTGAGCCATTACGACGCTTCGAATCTGTCTCCGTTCGGCACGTTTGCCGCGGACGGCATTGTGTTCCTGGACTGCGGGTACGGTCCGGTCGCAAATGTGGAGCTCTCGGACCTCTCGATCAGCAATCCCTTCCTCACCGGCGACAACACGAACGGCGATTCGATCGAGATTCAGCACCGGGGCAGCGATCACGGCATTCTCAACATCGACATCACGCGCGCCCAGTTGACCGATCCCGCCAGCACCAATATCAAGTTGATCGAGAGCACAACGCCCCGCTTTGGCACCTACAACGTGACGGTCACCGATTCGATCCTGAGCAATCGGAATGCGAATGGGATCTACAACGCCGTCACGAACAACAACGGGAACGAAGATGCGCAGATTCGGTACAACGGCACGGAGAGCCCGGAGACGACGGCCATCAATCTCACGGTGCGCAACGTGCAGATCTCCGGCTTGGGTCGGGGAATCGGCCTCACCGTCGGTCCGACCCGGACGGTCAATTCGAACGTCATCAAGCAGCTGCACGTGCTGGTGGAGGACTCGTCGTTTTCCGACCTGACCGGAGAAGCTGTGTACTGGTCGCAGAATCGGACGACGCCGATCGGCCAGACGGGCGGCGCCGTCATCGATCTCGGGGGCGGAACCCTTGGGAGCCACGGACGGAATCGGTTCGTCAACAACGGTGTGCCGGGCAATCTGCCGCCGGGCGTGAACCCTGCGGGCATCGATCCCGTGGCAGCGGTGGACGGGGACGTGTCGGTATCGTTCTCGCCGGCGACACCTACGCCTGCGACCACCATTCAGCTGTTCGCGGAACACAATTACTGGGGCGGCGGGGCGCCGGCCATCTCCTCGACGTCGGGGGGAGCGCCAGCGACAGACATCTTTTTCACGCCTGGAGGCGTGATCTTTGCGGGCGTCACGGACTATCTGACCGTCGACCCGCAACCGTAATGGGTATTTGAATGGCAGAGCCTGGTTGTCGTGAGTTCCGCTATTTCAGCTCGAATTCGATGAATTCGAGCCGCGTGGTGCCGGTGTTCTTGATCCTGCGGGTTTCGCCGGCATCTTTCCAAATGAAGTCGCCATCATAGGGGGCCATGCCCCTGTCCGCGTTGCCAGGAATGACTTCCGCCAACACCCCACCATGGACATAGACGCGCAAGCCGGGCGCGGTCTGCGTAATTTCCCCCGTCGCTTGACCGGGGTCCAAAACGACACGCCATGCCCGCACGCGGGCATTGTCCATGATCTGCGTAAAGCCGACGACGCCCGTTCGGTCCGAAACGGAATTTCCGGCCGGCCCAGGCTTCTTAAAGATGAACGAGATGTTGTGAAACGGCGTCGGCCCGACGTTTGTGGCCCTATGCGTGCGCGGACCATCTTTCGTCACGTTGGTGAAGGTCGCGCGTCCTGGCGCGCCTTCGCCGCCCGTGCCAGGCGCGCTGATCTCGTTTGAGCCGTAATTCTGGTTTGTCTGCGAGGCGGGCATCAGGTTGACGGAAATGGAATCGCTGTGATGGATGTGATAGCCGGTGTTGCGCCCCGGCGGAATGTTGACATTCAAGAGGATGATGTAATCGTTCTGAAACACCGGGATGTGGAAAGGCGCCCGTTCCATCGCTACGGGCTTGTCGTCGAGTTGCGCCAAGGCTGGCGCAGCAAAGAGCACGAAGAGACCCGCTGATCCCGCAATCAATTGCCGCATGACAGCCTCCCGCGACGCCTATTACATCACGCGGCGAGCCGCGGCACGGCTGGACTCGTCATGCCGTACGCCGACCTGTTCACACGGTTCGATTTGTGCGATGCAAGCGTCCACTTGTCCGATCTCCCAGAGGCGGAACCCTCCTCGAAAGACGTTGGCGTTATTACGCGCCGGCTGCCGTCGTAACGGCGACGACCTCTACCGCCGACTGTGCCGACAAACGACGTCGCCGCAGCCTGACCCGGAGCCGTTCGAACGGCCGCTCGAACGCGAAATAGATCGCCGTTCCGAAGACGATCGCGAAAACGAACGCCGACATGCGCAGCCGCAGCTCCGCGACATCCGGAATGCCGAAAATGCCGAACACACCGGTGCGCGAGTAGACCACTTCGGCAATCCAGTACATCGACATCGTGCTCAGAAAATGGCCGAGAAACACGCCGTATGAGATGTTGCCGGCGAGCCGATCGAATCCGACCATCTGCCGTGTGTCCCACTCGCCGAGCGCGAGCCAGGCGGCTGTCAGCACGGGAACCAGAAACATCGCCGCCCGTTCGGGAACGTGCATCAGGCCGCATCCGGTTAGTCCCACCAGAGCGGCAGGAACGATGGCGATCCGGCGAAGCATGGGTGAAGAGTGTTCGCGCTCCCGCACGAAGAAATACGTCTGCATGCCGAGCCAGAACACCCACAGGGCGGCAGGCGCGCTCCGCAGCCAGTTGGTGTCACGCGCGAGGAATGCGAGGCAGATCGACGCGAGCGGTATCGCCGCGCACCACGTTCGCATACGGCGTGACGTGAACGATAAGAACAACAGCGGGACGATCAGATAGAACGCACTCTCGGTAACGAGCGACCACGCCTGCGGCAGCAGCGCGACCGACGGACGCGAAAACACGGGAAAACCGGTTAAGCCGAGCGAGATCACGCGCAGCGGCGACGCAGGAACGTCTACCGGCATGTAGGCGCCTCCCACGATGCCGTCTTCGAGCAGGATCTGAAAGCCGCGTCCCGCCCGAATCCAGAGCGCCGCCCATGTCAGAAACGCGACTGCCGCAAATGGCGGGACGATGCGAACGAACCGATTGACGTAAAAGCGTGCGGCTCCTTCCACCCTGTGCCCCGCCGCTCCGTAGTTCTCGAAAATGGTCCTCGCCATCAGAAAGCCGCTGATGGTGAAGAAGCCCGCGATTGCCGTCGCACCGGATGGAACGTCGCCCATTCCGCCGACGTGCGAGCCCACCACGAGCAGGCTGAGCACCAGCCGCATGACCCCCATGACGTCAACAAAACTAACATCAGGCAGGAACGACGCACAACCGTGCGGTTGTGCGCGTCTACGCTGGAATCAGGCGACGTTCAAGAGTAAACGCCAGTCTCTCGACCAGCCTCTGGGCTACGCCGTAATCCGGCGAACCGCGGACGACATCATCAAACGGCTGATGCCGCTGAAGAGCATGCTCACGCCAACCAGAGTGCCGATCGCCCACATCTTGCTCGACGGCCATGTGCCCAAGATCATGAACGCCAGCAGCAGCGTGACGATGCCGTCAAACAGGAGCCACCCTGACCCGATCTCGTGACGGGTCATGTACGACTCCGCAAATTCGAGGATTGCCTCGGCAAACAGGTAAAGCGCGATCACGACGGTCAGCGATGCGAGACCAATGGCGGGGTTCGCCAGGATATAAAACCCGGCCACCGCGTACACCACCGCGAGCAGGATTTCCCAGAGCACCGCGGTCACACCGCCGCCGCGGAACGCGTAGACGAAGTGCAGTACGCCGCTGAAGAGCAACAGCCATCCCACAACACGTGTGACGACCATCCCAGCCACGAAGGGAGACGCGATCGCCAGGATTCCAGCGATGATCATCAGTATGCTGAGTGCAATGGACCATCCCGTGACACGACGCACGTCGGACGAAAATAATCGCTCCATATCCCCCCCGATAATGGCGAACACTGATGATTCATCGGGCAATTCTGGTGCCGACATGCACCACAGATGCGACCCGTATCTGTTCGCGCCACAGCGACGTGCAGACGTTGACCGATCACAGCGTGCCGGGATGGGCTCTGATTCCGCGAGCACAGCCTGCCGTATTTCGATGGGCCACTTCGAGACCAGAACGCCGCCGCTCGATTCGCGTCGGCGGGACTCGCGATAACCTGTCAACCAATGAGGTTCGGCTCGGCGGTTCAACCGGAGCCCGACGTGGCGACGAGGACTCGATTGGACGCTGAGACCCCTGCGACAATCAACCTTAGGCGCAGCGGCGAGTGCGCTGCGGTCAATGGAGGACCACATGGCCAAGCGTAAGCCGTCGGGTCAGGGCGCAACGATCTCCCGTGATCGTCTCGCCGAATTGCTGAACGAAGATCTATCGCGCGAATACCAGGCGATCATCGCGTACGTCGTGTATTCGCAGGTGCTCACCGGCGCCGCATACACGGACATCGCCGCGCAGCTCGAACTTCACGCAAAGCAGGAACTGGATCACGCGTTGATCATCTCTCGGCAGATCGACTATCTGGGCAAGATGCCGGCCGTCACGCCAAAGCCGGTACGCACGTCGACGGATCCACAAGAAATGCTCCAATTCGATCTCGACAACGAAAACGAGACCGTGCGCAACTATCGGGACCGCATCCGCCAGTGTGAGGCGCTTGGCGAATACGCGATGGCGGAGCAGATTCGGCAAATTCTCGTACAGGAGCAGGACCATCAGATCGATTTGGCAACTGCTCTCGGTGTAGAGGTTCCCGACGTGAGCGGAGGTCCCAGATCTCGCCCGCTTCGGCGCCGGCGTTGAATCTGGCACGACAGGTTCGATGGGATCGCAATGCGAGTCCCAGTGGTGGCGGGATCGCTCTCGTCTATCGTGGTGCTTTTCGCTCGCGAAACATCTGTCGAAGAAGTGAACACCGTGTTGGGGGAGGCGGCTCGCGACGGCCGATGGAGTGGCGTGCTCGCAACCACACGGGACCCGCTCGTCAGCAGCGACATCATTGGCGATCCCCACGGCGCGATCGCCGACCTCTCGCTGACGAAAGTGATCGGCGGCGATCTTGGCGCGGTGTACAGCTGGTACGACAACGAATTCGGATTCGCCAACACCTTGCTGGCCCATGTGGTGGAACTGGCCGCTCCGCCGCCGATCGAGGAAACCGTCAGACGATGAATCGAGAGGCGGCGCACTTGATCAGTCCCGCCAAGTGGCGAGCCAGGCCCCATCGAAACGTTCGTAATCAGTGCGGGCGTGATTACAAGTTAACAACTGAGCACTGATTTTTGTTGTGGTTTGCCTGGGAATCTGTTCAGAAACGTGCGAAGCGCTCCAGGTCTCAAAAGTTACCGGCCGTTGTGATCACGATTGAATTCGCTTTGGTGGCTGAGCAGCCACTCTTCGCTCATGCGGGGCAGCGACGGTTCGGTCGCGACACGCCGCATCCAGGCAACAACCGTCGCCAGCGCAGCCCAGCCGATTAACGGCTTGTCGACACCGTGTTCGGTGCTGGACTGAAACGGGAGGCGTTCGGCGCGTGCAGGCATTCACCGTCTGTATTACAACGACTGTGCCCGCAAACGTCGGTCGCCCAGCCAGTGCATACCGATCGCAACTGTTCTCTCCGGCGAATATCGCCGCAACGGCTCGAGCTGTTCGGATGTTGTGCGATTGCGTTGAGATACGTCTCAGCGCAACTCAGCGCATATCGTGGTGCTGCTTTGTTCGCACGATAAGACGCTCGTAAACAGCTGCGTAGACATCGGGTCTGGACATGTCGAGGTGGAGGAGACCATCACGTCCGCTCGAGGGTCTTCAATGCGAGCGAACTACGGGAGTCGCCACCCACCAACGGCCAGCATCGCACCGATCGTCATGCAGTTCCGGCAGCTGTCGGACCATCCCGCATCGGCACCCGCTCCGGCGGGAGCGTAATCGGAAAAACCGATCACCGCCAGACCGACGCCGACAACGACCATCGCGAACGAGATCCATTGCTTTTTCATGTACACCCTCCGCGGGGCAGAGTCTAACGCCAGCGGCAGGCTCGCGGGCTGGACGACACTGACCGCCGCAGTCCTGATGAACCCGGCCCGCTGCGCGGCGTGTATCTCGTGCGACGTATTGCCACACTACTTGCGGACGAGCGTACCGATCACCGACGGTATCGAACGGCTCGTTCACAGTCGTGAAGAACTGGAGTAAGGTGAGTGCGACTTGGCAGGACGCCTATGACTATTCACACGCGTAGCATGTTGCGGTTCCGCGCGGCCACCCTCGTTATGACCCTGGCCGCGGCTTCTCTCTGGATCGTCTACCCGCACGGCGCACAGGCGGTCGACGTGGACCGGGGCAGCAGAGACTACACGCTGCCCGAACAGATGCAGTGGAAAGACACCGAGAATGGCAAGATCGCCAATTTGTACAGCGAGCCTTCGAAGCCGGGCCTCTACGCCTACGTCGTGAAGCGCCGCCCGAACACGTGGACCATGCCGCACCTTCACGATAACGACTGCTTCGTGACGGTGCTCGAGGGCACGTTCTGGGTCGGCACAGGAACATTCGATCCGCAGCGCACCATGCCCTTAAAGGAGGGCTCGTTTGTCAGAGACGTGGCGGGCGGCATTCACTTTGAGGGGACGAAAGACGACGGGGCGACGCTCTACTTCGTGGGGATCGGACCATCGTCGGCCCATCCGGCGGAGGCGGGCACCAACGTTTCTGGCGTGCGAGCGAACGTGATCGATCCGGCGATCAGGCAGATTCAGCGGATCGAGGACATGCCGAAGGAGTCGTTCGTTCTGTATGGCGACTCCAGCAAGCCCGGCCTCTACCTGCAGTATCAGCGACGGGCGCCGAACAACTGGAGCACACCGCACTATCACCCGATCGATCGTGTCGTCATGGTGATGGGCGGCACGATGTTGATCGGCACTGGGCCGAGCGGCGATAAAACGAGGACGGTCGGCGTGCCAAGGGGCGGATTCATCCACGATATCGCGCGCGGTGTCCACTACGACGGGTCCGGAAACGATCCGATGTGGATTCTCACTGCCGGTGTCGGGCCGACGGCGACGATCAATGTCGACCCGCCGAAGTAGCTCCGGCGATCGGGGACATTGAGCCTCGAGGATTCCGGTCTTCCGCGACATGTGAATCCGGACTCCTGAAGGAATCAAGGCTCGGTTGAAGTTTTCACTGCGCCAACCGCCCGGCAACGAGCTGTTCACCGGCACCGCGTTTCACACATGGCTGTTGCGCCGAGACGCTGCCGGGCGATTCAGAGTCGCAGCTCAAATTGTCGACGGGTTCTCCGACCTCAATGACAATGCCAAGCGCGATCCGCGCAGTTGGTGCTGGTGTTATGGCAGAGGAGCGGCCTTTCGAGCTAGAGGCGAAACCCCCCTTGGGCTTGAATAAAGTCTCTTTTCCGAGAGTTTTTTGGGCTCAAACATCGCTCACTGCTCAGTGTTGCGAGTGCTTTGAGATGTTGCGCTCGTCATTTGCCTTGCATAAGGGCGTGGATCCCGCCCCGTACGAAAATGCGAATCACGCACCTACTTGGCCGCGCCGAACCGCGCAGCGGCAGCACGACGATCGCACCGCAGGTTATAGCGTCGTCCTCCAACGTACGATGTCGAAGCATCTGACGAATCCGTGGCTGGCCCCCGAACGGCTCTCAGTAATGGTTCTGCCGATTACGGGCCTTGCTGCTGCGGTCGCCCTACTGCCGCTCGGAGCCTCCAACTACGACATGATGAAATTCTTCGTGCCGTGGATGAATACGGTTCAGGACCGCGGCTTGGCAAGCCTCTCCGGTGATTTCGCAGGCTACCCTCCACCGTTCATATACCTTATGTATGTCGCGAGCGGGCTGGTTCCTTGGGTCGGGGCAGTCGTGGCACTCAAGCTGATAAACCTGCCTTTTATCGCCATTCTGTCGCGTGCCATTTACCACATCGTCCTCATTGCATCGCAGAGCCGAAGACGCGCCGCCACCGCCGCTGCGCTGCTTTGGATTGCACCGACGCCGCTGGTGAATGCCTTCGCTTGGGGTCAATTCGACTGTGTGTATGCGGCGTTCCTGGCATTGTTCGTGTTGTTCGCGATCAAGAGGGCGCCCATCGCTGCGGCCTCGATGTTCGGCGTTTCGTTGGCATTCAAGCCGCAGGCAATATTTCTATTGCCCCTGCTCCTCTACTTGATTCTCGCGAAGCACGTGAGAGTGCGGCACCTGGTGTTTGTACCCATGATGTATCTGTTGATGATGGTGCCTGCCGCAATCGCAGGCTGCCGCTGGCTCGACCTCCTAAACAGCGTCTACATTGCTCCATTGGAAGCATTCTCAGTGCTCGCGGTGAACGCACCCAATCCTTGGAAGATCGTGGGTGCGCTGCAACTTGTCGACTACAGGACCGGACTGTTTGTTGGAATAGCCGTCGCTGGATTGGCCGGGCTCGTCATTTCAGTGGGGGCGCTCAGGCTTGAACCCAACGCGCGCACCGTCGTCCTAGTCGCCGCATTGTCTGGCGCTCTCATGCCATATCTCCTTCCGAAGATGCACGACAGGTACTTCTTTGTGGCGGACATCATGACGTTTACCCTCGCGTTCGTCATTCCTCGCCTGTGGGTCACTGCGCCGTTGTTTCAGGTGGGCTCGCTGTTGTCATACCTACCGTATTTCGATCTGGGTGTTCACGGCCCACTCTATGCCATTCTGCCCGTTACCTTCGGTGTGAGCATCTTGGCCCTGGCCTACGTGAGTGCCCAAGTCGCAAGTAGTGTCAGGCTAGGAGATGTCGTTCACGGTTTCGGCGGTCTGGAAGCAGTCGAGCGCCCCGTCGGATCTGTGACGTGAGCAATAGGGCACATCGACATACCACTCGTTGCACGCCTAGCGAAAGCCCTACGAGAGTCCTGCCAGACGCCTATTGCGTCATGGTCGTGGGCGTGCCTGCCTGCGTCCGGGCGCAGGCCCGCGGATGATCACCATCGGCGTTCTTGGCTACGGCTACTGGGGGCCAAACCTTGTCCGAAACTTCGCGGAGCTGCCGGATGCTCGCGTCGTCCGAGTCAGCGATGTGCGCCCCGACCGACTCGAACGGGTGACGGCACGGTATCCGGCGACGAAGGTTGGGACCAGTGCCAACGATGTCATCGGCGATTCGTCGGTGGATGCGGTGGTGATCGCGACGCCGCTCCACACTCACTTCGAGCTAGGCATGGCGGCGCTGCGTTCAGGCAAGCACGTGTGGATGGAGAAACCGCTGGCAGCCACCAGCGATCAGGCCGCGCGGCTGCTCGATGAGGCGGACCGGCGGGGCCTCGCGCTGATGGTGGATCACACATTCGTCTTCGCCGCCGCCGTCCAGAAAATGCGCGACCTGACGCATGCAGGTGAGCTTGGCGAGATTCAGTACTACGACTCAGTGCGCATCAACACCGGCCACTTCCAGAACGACGTCAACGTGTTGTGGGACCTCGCCGTGCACGATCTGTCGATCATGGATTGCGTGCTGGGGAACTCGCCGGTGGCGGTCTCGGCCACGGGCCTCGCTCACATCGCCGGGAGTCCGGAAAACATCGCCTACCTCACAATGTTTTTCGACGCAACCGTGATTGGACACGTCCACGTGAACTGGCTGGCGCCGGTCAAGATCCGCCGGACGCTGCTTGGCGGCACGCGACGGATGCTGGTCTTCGACGACCTCGAGGCGAGCGACAAGATCAAGATTTACGATCGCGGCATCTCGGTAAACGCGAGCGCCGACAAACTGGCGTTAATGCGCGTCGGCTACCGAGTGGGTGACATGTGGTCGCCGCAACTGGCGCTTCGCGAGCCGCTCCATGCGGCGGCGTGCCATTTTATCGATGTCATCACTGCGAAGGCGACGCCGATGAGCGACGGCCATGCCGGATTGCGGATTGTGAAACTGCTTGAGGCGGCATCGCAGTCGCTGGCCTGTAAGGGACGTCCCACCTCGGTTGGAGGTGGCACGCACGTATAGGGTTCGACTCGACGAATCACGGCGCCGCATTACCTCATCGAACGGATCGCATCCAGTCGTCCCGCCCTCCCAATTTCGGCCCCGATGAATCACGACCCGTAGGTTGCCTGGTAGGCACCAGCTGTCGCCGTGAAGACTGCGTATTGGATGCCCTTCAGGGTCTGTAGCGTGAAAGAGATCGGCACACCGTTACGGCTGATCCTGGTCAGCGGCCCAGCTCCGGAATTCACAGGCAACAATGCCTGCAGACCATTGGCCCCGGCTCCCACATCGATTGCGAAGGTCAATGTCGTGCCCGACCATGTCAAATTCTGGAAAGACGAGGCGTTCCTGCCATCGAGCCACTGCAGCATCTGCAGTGACGACACGATCGGGACGCCACGCGCCTTGGCCGAAGCAACGATAGCTTCCGAGCCGGGGTGGACGGCATTGTCGGTGTGCATGTTCGCGGTGAACACACCGTAGTAGCCTTCGGGCCCAAGGGCATGGTTCAACAGAGTGTTAATCGTGAACGGGTATGTCTGCTGTGACTCGTCGGTCATCTGCGTGGTCGCCTGATAAACGTCCACCATGGTGCCGTCGGCACGGGCGAATCGCATCGGCATCCCCGAACCCGTGAACATGCCTGGCACGTTCTTCACCCAGCCAGACGGCCAGTAGTAGTAGTTGGTGTCGAACCGGATTCCGTTCGCGAGTTCGACCGTGGGGTGACTGCTGTAGTCACTCCAGACGATGCAATGGGTGCGGTTGGTTTTGGGCGCGGGCAGCCCGGGGAACGCTGCCGCAAACGCGCTCAGACCCTGCGAAAAAGTCGTCGCCAGCGACGACGGTGTGTAGTCCGCGCACCCAGTCGTGATGTGCACGGCGATCTCGAACCCGCTCGCGACGTACGCGGCCGCCTGCGAGGGCGTGATCGGCGTCGAAGGATAGATGTACGACGTGGCACGAATGCACTGCCAGTCGGTGACGGAGCAACCAGCTGGCGAGTTCGCCTGATAGATGTCGAAGCGGCCCTGAGTGCCGTTGTTGGCGTGGTCGTCACCAGTCATCACGACGACGGCCTTGAGCCCACGGGGCAAGTACCAGAAACGCGGAATGGGTTTCCGATCGGCGTTCATGAACTGGATCAGGTTCGCCAAGAGGCGCTGCTGCTCATCCGCCTGGGGAATCGCCACCTTGGTGAGGTCCACCCAGTCGGCCTGGCTCCCGCCGAAGAACAGATCGTCAGAGCGGATAGGGGGTTGGCCATCGCGTTCCTGGCCGGCCCAGGCCGGGTTCCCCTGGCGTGTGTAGACCACCGATCGCGCGAGGTCGTACGTGAATGCCGCCGCTTGACCTCCCGAGGTTCCGACCGACCTCACCGTGACGGCCGGACTCGCCGTGGCGCTCGTCGCGTCTGCATACAGCGTGGCGAGGGTTGAGGCGCCCGCGAGCGTATAGCGATCAGCGGCGCCGTGGAATTGCATGGTCCCGACGCTCAGCGTGTTGCCCGCGACGTTGGCTATGCCCCCGGGCCCGCCGCGGAGCCGGGCGGTGTACTGCGTGGAAGCAGCCAACGCGGTTGACGGCGTGAGGGTGGCGGTGCGCGTCTCGGCGGAATAGATGACCGCAGCCGGGACGAGCGTGTTCGATGCATCCCGGAGCTCGAAGGTCGTCGACATGATCGTCGCCTGATTGACCGGCCCGTTGAACGTCGCCGTGATGCTGCCATTGACGAGTGCTCCCGAAGCACCGGGCGCAGGCAGCGTCGTCGTGACGGTCGGAGGGGATTGCGAAGCGGCTCTGATGTTGCAACTCTTGACGACACCAAAGATAGGGTCGCCGAACACAGCGTTGGTACACGCGGTGCCGTCGGACAAAGTCTTATAGAAATACGAGCCGTTTGCCCCGAAACGTACTTCCATCGTGCCGGTGAAGGCGCAGAACCCGCCTTCCGACGCGCAGAACGTCCAGGCCGGCGGCGGCGGAGCCGTGCTCCTGATCGCGCACTCTTTCGCCGTGCCGACGATCGGGTCGCCGAACACGGCATTCGTACATGCCGTGCCGTTGGACAACGTTTTGAAGAAATACGAGCCGTTTGCCCCGTAACGTACTTCCATCGTGCCGGTGAAGGCGCAGAACGCGCCTTCCGCCGCGCAGAGCGTCCAATCCGCCGGCGGCGGAGTCGTGCTCCTGATCGCGCACTCTTTCGCCGTTCCGAAGATCGGGTCGCCGAACACGGCATTGGTACACGCGGTGCCGTTGGACAACGTCTTGAAGGAATACGAGCCGTTTGCCCCGTAACGCACTTCCATCGTGCCGGTGAACGCGCAGAACCCGCCTTCCGACGCGCAGAACGTCCAGTCATTCGGAGGCGATGACCCGGACCCGGTGGTGAACGTCCACGTGTAATCGGACGCGACACCGGCACCCGGTGCGGTTGCCGTGTTCACCAGCAAGTACCCTTCGGACAACGTCGTCCCTGCATCGGCCAGACCCAACAGGGAGGCGAGCTTCTTGTCCGGGCGCATGGCGATCAGATTCCCGCCGTTGTTCACCCAATTCGTGAACATCGTCACCTGAGTTGTCGTCAGCGCGCCCTCGCCGAGGATCACCACGTCGTGGGCCGCCAGCACCGTGGCGGTGACTTGTGAGATGTCGATAGCCGTAAAGGCGTTCAAGCCCTCGGTTCGAAGGATCTCGGCGTAGTACGCGCTGAACGGATTCGCCGCCGAGGTGATCACGAGAACCGGCTCCCCGCTCGTACTGGGCACACCCGACGTGACGAACACCACGTCAACCCAGTAGTTGGTGCCCATAAAGGTCTGGGTCGGGAACCCACTCGGCCCGTAACGATACACGCCATTCCCGCCGTCGACGCCGTCCGCCAGCGCCTGCAGTGGTCCACTGGTAACGCCAGCGCCCGAGAAGAACCTGTTATCCCCCGCGTAACCGCCATTCGGAGCCTGATAGGAAGCCACATAGGTGGTGTTCGCGGTCACGGAGACCGGTGTTCCGAAAGTAACTTCCTGCCACCCCTGCGCGCTCTCCGCCGTGAATGTGGCGCTTGCCAGCAGTGTGCCCGTCGCACTCCACAGGTTGCCGACGTGTACCCCGCTGTTCTGTGGGCCCTTGTAGAACCTGATGCCTGAGATGAATCCAGCCACAGACGTCCGGAACTTCACGCCAACTTCGACAGCGTTGAAGTCACTCACGGAGCTGTTTGTGGGCACGGTGCTCGATGGCCAGATCGTGCACGGACAGGTCGTCGGAACGCCGCCGACCGTTACCGTAACAGGCTGACTCGAAACCCCAACATTGCCGCTGTCATCCACAGCTCGGCTGACGAGCGTCACCGTCCTTGGACTGCCCGTCTGCCAGGCGAAAGTCCAGGCTTCGCGTCCCGTGGCGGGTTGCCACGTCGCGCCACCATTGACCGAGACCTCGACGCCTCCGACGACACCTCCGCCAGAGTCTGTGGCGGTTCCGGTGATCGTGATCGGCGCGTTTGCTGGAACGGCGCTGTTGTTTGCTGGTGACGAGATGGAGGAAACCGGGCCCAGCGTGTCGGTCGAACCGGCCGCCGTGAACAGGCCGGCCTGCAGTGTTCGCGGCTGAACTCCCATGTCGGCAAAAAGATTGACGGTCGCCTGTTGCATTGGCAGGCTGGGAGGGTCGTTGCCTCGATCGTGGTTACCGTCCAGCCCCCAGCTCCACTGAACAGTTCCGGCCGCAAACACGAAGGCGCCGCTGCTGTGCCTATATAACGTCAGCGCATGACTGCCTGTGCCAGGCGCGTAGGTGGAGCCGTAGTCTTGGAGGATCGGGACTCCGTTGACGACGGTGTCCGACAGGCGGATCAGACCAGGCGGCCGGAATCCGTTATCCAGGTCTTCATCCCACTCGTAGCCGAGCGTGCCGAATGGCAGCGTCGCGAACTGACCCGGTGCAAGGCTGGCGATACTGGTATTCCGCCAGAAACGCAGCGGGCTTTTCGAGGAAGGTACCTGTATTGCGGCAGTGCTGGGGTCGTTCACCATGAAGATCGTTCCGGTCAGGGCGTTTTCAGGTCGCCCTCCGTCGGCTGGAGGACTGAAGCGCGGGTCGCGCCAGGTGCCCGTCCACGTGCCTGGAAGCGGATCAATCTTCGCGTTCGCGTGGGTTTCCTTGTAAGAGACCAGTGTTCGATACGGCGTGGCGCCGGCCGAGATGCTGTTCTCCCAGCGAGTCTTCCAGAAGATCTCGTTGCCGCTGAAGAAGGCCAGATGGATCCCGGCGGCCCGGGCAGCTTCAACGTTGGTTCGCTGGGCACCCGACCAGTATTCGTCGTGCCCAACTGACAGAAACACTTTGTGCTCCAGCAACTCGCTGCCCCGCCGATCGCTGTCGACGCCCGTCGAATAGCTCACCGAGTAGCCGTTGGCTTCGAGCCACCGGACCATCGGGTACTCGGCATTGAAGACCCAGTCTTCGGGACCGTAAGCACGGGTCGTAAAAGGACGGTTGTAGCTGACTTTGTAAGCGCGGCCTGCCGGGTTCCCTACATAGAGACTGTTGCCCCCGTACTGGTTATACGCCTGCCAGGTCGTATCAGACGTCTGGAACAATAAATCCGAGTGGCCGTCGTCATCACGAACGACAAAGACGATGTGGTTCGCTCCAGCGGTATCGAGCCGCTGCAGCTTCGCGAAGTAAATACCTGAGACCGCTGTCGTCGGCACGGTCCACGACGCCGACACGGCCCAGTTGCCACAGTCGACGAGCCCGGTGGTGGTGTCGCTCAGGCAATTCGGCTGGCTTTGGGGAAGCGAAACGGAGGGGACTACCGTCGCCACCTGACGAGCGCCCATCCCGCCGTAGTACCCCATTCGAAATATGTCGAGGCGGTATTGAGTCGAGGGTGTGTTTATCTTGAAGAAGACAGTCTGACCCTGATCAACGCTGATATCAGTGGCGAACCCCTGGATGGTGGCATCCCCCGCACCGGTGATATCCCAAACGCTGGCGGGAGCACCAGGCTGGGCGTTTTCGCAGACGATTGGGTTGGAAGTGGCTGGATCACACGGCCCGGGCGGCGGTGGCGGACCGAGCGACACCGTCAGGGTGACTGGAGTGCCCGCGTTGACGAAGGTCCCGGCGGTGGGACTCTGAGCGATGACGGTCCCTGCCGGGGCGGTATTGTTCTGGCTGGAGATGCTGCCGATGACGAGACCGGCATTCACTATGGCCGTCTGGGCAGCCGCCTGAAGCAACCCGACAACGCTGGGCACGCTGACCTGGGTCGGTCCCAATGAAATAACCAGGTTTACTGCCGACCCGGCAGCGACCATCGTTCCGCCGGTCGGATTCTGGCTAATAACGCTGCCGACGGGAACTGTAGTGCTGTTCGACGAAGTCACGGTCCCCACGCTCAGCCCGGCGCCGGTAATCTGGGTTGTGGCGGCCGCCTGAGTAAGGCCGATGACAGAAGGTACTTGGATACCGCCCGGCGTGACCGGAGCGTTCATGTCGATCTGGATTTCCGCTTGCGTCAGCGCACGGTTGTAGATCCGAATCTCGTCCAACCGGCCAGCAAAGTACTCACCCCACACCGTATTCCCGCCAATTGAAAGCCGGTTGCCCGAAACGGCGGCGCTGCCGGTCACCGCGGTCGAGCCGACTTGCACCGCGTTTACGAACAGACGCAGCATCGCGCCGTCATAGGTGGTGGCGAGGTGGCTCCAGGTATTGAGGGGCAGCGCTGTGGTCCCGACCGCTGCGCGATCACTGCCGCCAACGTTCACATAGCCCGCCGGTCGTGGCACGTTGTCGTGGGCGTAGAGCGCGTACGCGAGTCCGCCGGGGCGTTCCTTCAACAAGGCCGTTCGCCAGCCGCTAAGCGTGGTCGGATACACCCATGCCTCGAGCGTCAACGCGTTCGTCAGATCAAGGGTGTTGGCATCGTTGACGGTTACGATGTCATTGGACCCGTCGAAAACCAGCGCCGAGCCAAAACGCCCGGAGGACGTCCACGTGGCACCCGAGATGGACCCGTTATTGGCGTTCGCGGTGCTGTCGGCCGCAACCGCGCCTTGATTCTCGTCAAACCCAAATGCGGCTACCAACCCCACCGTGGACGGACCGCTGTTGGAAACGATGACGGGGACAGGCGCGCATACCGCCTGATTGTTTGTGGGATCGCGTGCGACCGCCGACAGCGCGTGGCTCCCGTTCAGC
>Ga0114129_10003634_pt1 | contig 21704 bp, 17 predicted proteins | sample RhiMetdeltSRZDD1_FD_80071 | JGI IMG/M metagenome (GOLD analysis project Ga0114129, IMG submission 80071) | Populus rhizosphere microbial communities from Tennessee, USA - Rhizosphere MetaG P. deltoides SRZDD1 (version 2) (version 2) | ecosystem: Host-associated > Plants > Roots > Rhizosphere >... | reverse complement strand
CTTCGTGGTTGCATGTTGTAAGGAGTGACGTGCGAGCGTTCATTACCGGCGGCGCCGGCTTCATCGGATCGCATCTGAGCGAGCTGCTGCTCGAGGGCGGTCACGAGGTGCTCATCCTCGACAACCTCTCGACCGGATCGATCGACAACATCGCCCACCTCAAAGGCCGTCCGGGATTCGAGTATTTCATCGACTCGGTCAACAACGAACCGCTGCTCGCGGAACTGATCGATCGCAGCGACGTGGTGTTTCACTTCGCGGCGGCGGTCGGCGTCAAGCTGATCGTGGAACAGCCGGTCCACACCATCGAGACCAACGTCCACGGGACGGAAGTCGTCCTGAAGCACGCCAACAAGAAGAAAAAGCTGGTCGTCATTGCGTCGACCTCGGAGGTTTACGGCAAGAGCGAAGACGTGCCGTTCCGCGAGGATTCCGATCTGGTGCTGGGACCGACACCGAAGCACCGCTGGGCGTATGCCTGCAGCAAGGCGATCGACGAATTCCTGGCGCTGGCCTACTGGAAAGAGCGCAAGCTGCCGGTGATCATCGTGCGCTTCTTCAACACCGTCGGACCGCGCCAGACCGGACGGTACGGAATGGTCATTCCCAACTTCGTGCGACAGGCGCTGGCCGGCGAACCGATTACGGTGTTTGGCGACGGCAAGCAGTCGCGATCGTTCACACACGTACGCGACGTGGTCGAGGCGCTGATTCGGCTGGTCAACGAGCCCGCGGCCATCGGTCAGGTCATCAACCTCGGGAACACCGAGGAGATCGCAATCACGAAGCTCGCTGAGCGCGTTCGCGATTTGGCACACTCCCGGTCGCCCATCAAGTTCGTACCGTACGACGTGGCTTACGAGTCCGGTTTCGAAGACATGCCGCGGCGGGTGCCCGATCTGACCAAGGCGAACGCGATGATCGGCTACAAACCGAAGCACTCGCTCGACGATATCCTCGTTCAGGTCATCGATTATTTCCGGGCCAAGTAGCAACAGAGCCGCGTCCGTAGTCCCGACCTTTACGTCGGGCGCGTGGCGTATACTTGGATGGTTATGAGGATCAGGACTGCCTGTGCGCTCGCCCTCGCGTTTGCGCTGGGCTCGGCCGGACCAGCCCGCGCCGAAGTGAGGCTGGCGATCAACGACGGCCGGGTCACGCTCACGGCCACCAACGCCACCGTCCGCGAGATCCTCAGCGAGTGGGCCAAGGTCGGCAAGACGACCATCGTCAACGCCGAGCGTATTGCCGGCGGGCCGATCACGATTCAGTTGACGAACGTGTACGAGGAGCAGGCGCTCGACGTCATCATGCGTTCCGTGAGCGCGTATCTCGCGGCGCCACGGCTGCAGCTCGTCGCGAATTCATCCAGGTTCGCCAGCATTCTCGTGCTGCCGACGAGCACACCGCCACGCAACACGCCGGCGCCGACAACGCCGACCTACGTACCGCCGCCGCAGTTCAATCCGCCGCCGCCGCCGATCAGCGACGATGACGACAACCCGCGTACGGCGCCGCCGGGAACGCAGCGCGGACCGATCTTCAATACGTTCCCGCAGCCGCAGTACCCGCAGCAGGGCATGCCCGTGGCACCCGTGCCGCCACCGCCCGGACGCGCCGGCGGACCAGGGCCGTCGACGCCGCAGTCGATCGGCGTGCCGGTTCCCGGCATGATCGTGCAGCCACCGCAGCAGCCGGGTCAGCCCGGACAGATTCCGCAAGACCGGTAGACGTCGGCCATGGCTCTCGTCGACGAGGTGAGCCGCGCCATCGCCGACGCGATGCGCGAGAGGAACGCCGCGCGTTTGAGCGCGCTCCGGATGCTCAAAGCGGCCTTGATGAACCGCGAGGTTGAAAAAGCCCGCGCGCTCGACGATGCCGAGGCGCGGCAGGTCGTCAGCTCGCTCGTCAAGCAGCGGAAAGACTCGATCGAGCAGTTCGCGAAGGGCGGCCGTCAGGATCTCGTCGACAAGGAGACGGCCGAAATCGCGGTTCTCGAATCCTACCTGCCGCCGGCCGTCGATCCCGCCGCGGTGGACCGCGCGGTCGCCGACGCCATTGCCGAAACCGGTGCGTCCTCGGTGAAGGATCTGGGACGCGTCATGAAGGCCGCGATGGCCAGGCTGGCCGGCCAGAACGTCGACGGCAAAGCAGTCAACGAGCTCGCCCGCAAGAAACTCGGTGGATAACGTCGCGGCCGCCCCCGGCCGCCTAGCGAAATCGGCCGGCCTCGCCGGCGCGGCAACGCTCACCAGCCGCATTCTCGGACTCGCGCGCGAAACGGTGCTCGCCGCCATCTTCGGCGCCGGAAACGAGATGGACGCCTTCAACGTGGCGTTCCGCATTCCCAATCTCGTCCGCGATCTGTTCGCCGAAGGCGCAATGAGCGCTGCGTTCGTGCCGGCGTTTACGCGACGCCTCACGCTGTCGGGTAAAGAAGACGCGTGGCGCCTGGCTAACAACGTCATCAACGCGCTCATCGTCGCAACCGGAATCGTTGTGGTGCTGGCGCTCTGGTTCGCGCGACCGCTGGTGACGGCATACGCCGGCGATTTCGCGGAGGTCCCGGGGAAGCTCGCGCTCACCATTCAGCTCACGCGCATCATGTTGCCGTTTCTAATCCTCGTCGCGATTGCGGCGGCGATGATGGGCATGCTGAACTCGCTGCATCACTATTTCGTGCCGGCGCTCGCTCCGGCGATGTTCAACGTCGCGTCGATTGCCGGCGCGATCGCACTCGTGCCGGTCGTCACCGCGTTCGGCTGGCCGGGCATCACGGCCATTGCCATCGCCGCCATCGCCGGAGGCATCGGCCAGATCGTCTCGCAGTGGCCTCCGCTGGCGCGCGAGGGATTCCGGTATCGGCTGCTGCTGGACACGAAGGACACCGGCCTTCGGCACGTGCTGTCGTTGATGGGACCGGGAACGGTGGGCCTGGCAGCGACCCAGGTGAATCTGCTCGTCAACACCCAGCTGGCGTCGGGCCAGGGAACCGGCGCCGTTTCGTGGTTAACCTACGCGTTTCGATTGATGTATCTACCGATCGGTTTGTTCGGCGTGTCGATCGCGACCGCGGTGCTGCCGGCCGCCGCGCGCCACGCCGCGCTCGAGGAGACGCCCGAAGTTCGCCGCACGCTCTCACGCGGGCTGTCGCTGATGCTGCTGTTGAACGTGCCCGCGACGCTTGGCCTGATCGTGTTGGCGACGCCAATCGTGCGCCTCCTGCTCGAACGCGGACATTTCCTCCCCGCCGACACCGCCGCTACGGCCGCAGCCCTTCAACTCTACGCGGTGGGGCTCGTCGGATACTCGACGGCGCGCATTGTCTCACCGGTGTTCTACGCGCTTGGCGAGAGCCGCACTCCGGTCGCGGCGAGCGCGGCTTCAATCGCGGTCAACGTCGTGGCGAGCGTCTGGCTGGTGCGCGTCCTCGGGTTCCGCGGCCTCGCGCTCGGCACATCGATCGCCGCGCTCCTGAACGGCGCGCTGCTGCTCCTATTGCTGCGAACGCGTCTCGGCGGCGTGGAGGGCCGCATGCTGGCGGCGAGGCTCGGGAAGATCGTGATCGCCTCTGTGGCGATGGCGACCGTCGCCTTCGGAAGCGCGCGCCAGCTGGCGATGGTGCTGCCCGGCGGCGGCACGATCCCGCAGGCCGTGCGGCTCGCAATCGCGATCGCAGCGGGCCTCGTCACGCTCGCGGCAGTCGCAAAGTTGCTGCGTGTGCCGGAACTCGATGAGGTGGCGAATCTGATCCGCGGCCGGGCACGGAAGTTGCTCGACTGACTTCGGGGCCGTCGTGGTGCGTGATACGATCTGAGTCGGTTTTTCATGCGACGCTATCCTTCGCCTAACGTCTCGTCCTATTCATTTGGCCCTGGACCCATCTCGACTGCTCTCAAGGCGCTCATCAGCGCCAACGTCGCGATGTTCGTTGCCCAGTTGTTCCTTCGGCAGATTACCGAAACGCTCGGCCTGATCCCGGCGGAAGTCGTCCGGCTGCACATCTGGCAGCTCGGAACGTACATGTTTCTCCACGGCAACCTGTCGCACATTCTCTTCAACATGCTGGCGTTGTGGATGATCGGCGGCGAGCTCGAGCGCATCTGGGGAAGCCGGTACTTTTTGAAGTTTTATTTCGTGACCGGTGTCGGCGCCGCGGTGCTGACCGTGCTCTTTTCACTGCTGCCGTTCACATTTGCATCGGCGCTCTACGACTCCAACATTATCGGCGCCTCAGGCGCGATTTACGGATTGCTGCTGGCGTACGCAATCTATTTTCCCAATCGGCCGATCTATCTGTGGTTCCTCTTTCCGGTTCCGGCGAAAATCTTCGTCGCGATTCTCGGCGCCATTGCGTTTCTGAGCTCGCTCGGCTCGACGAGTGGCGTGGCCAACGCCACGCACCTGGGCGGCCTGCTGGTCGGCTATCTCTTCCTCAAGGGCGGCAACCTGCACCCGCTCGCCGAAGTGAAGTACCGCTACCTCAAGTGGAAGATCAACCGCGTGCGCAAGAAGTTCGACGTGTACTCCGGTGGCCGCGCCGACGACTGGGACCGGCGGGTGCATTGAGCTTCGCTCAAATTAAGAATTAAGAATTAAGAATTAAAAAACGAGGGGTAACTCCCTGGATTTCTCTGCCAACAACGGTCGGACAGACTAAGACCGGAATCGTCAGCCTCACGTCCTATCGAGCGAGGTTCCCTTGCGAACACTCCTCGGAACCGCCGTTCTCTTCTGCGTGTCCGTTTCGGCTGCCGGCCAAACATCGCCAACCGGTTCCGTCCAGGTTTCCACCGCCGAAGGGACCTGCCTGGAAGCCACCGAGCTACGCCTTTGGGAACTTCAGCAAGGTCCTTCCGGCGTGATCGGCCGCTCTGGGCGGTCGGGGATCAAGAGCCTTGACTGCCGGTGGACGCTGACCGGATTGAAGGCCGGAACATATCAGATCGATCTGATGGTGCCGGCAGGCTCTGCCGGAAGCAGCCAACCGTTTCCCGTTCGCGACGGCGGCGTCACTCGCGTCGTGATTGCTCCGCCGGTGGTTCGCGTGACCGGTCGCGTCTCGCTGCCTGGAAAACCTATCGCCGCGGCCAGGCTCGAGTTCAACCCGAGCGATCGTCGATTCGGTCCAACGATTGTCGCAACCGACGGGAACGGATGGTACTCGGTGGCCCTCGCCGAAGCAGCCAGGTACGACGTGTTGTTGCAGGGACGATCGGCGCCCACTGCTTCAAAAGTCGTCGACGTGGCAGTGGGCGTAAACACGATCGACTGGGCACTCACCGCCAGCGGCAGCGTGACGGTCCGGTTGAAGAATCGCCGCGCGGGATTACCGGCAAACATTCGCATCGAATCGAGACGAGCGTCACACACCGGCGATGTGGCGCCGCACGAGGATCCACTACTCGTCAAGGAGGGACTCGATTTCGAAGAGTACAGCGTTTCGGCCGTGCAAGGCGACGAGACGCTCGTCTCCGAAATCAAGGTCATTCGGTTGGACGCTGAACATCCATCGGCGGTCGTGGATCTCGATCTTGCCGAGAACCGATCGCTCCTGGTTCTGACGGATGAAAACGGGAATCCGGTTCGAAATGCGATCGTGAGATCGCACGTTCCCGCACAATTTCTGTTCCGCGGAGGCCGGTTCCTCAAGCAAACGGAGCCGGGCGTGTTCCCGCTCGATGGGCTGCGTCCTGGAATGTTTCTGATGATCCGAGCCGATGGTGTCGTGCCCGCCTGCCGTACGGTGCCGTCGAACAGCACGATCTACGCCCGCCTCGAAGTCGGGCGACGCGTGGACGTTCAGCTGCCGCGCGACATGACGCCTGCGGTCGTGCGGGAGCTGTCGGCTCTGACCGACGTTCCGGGATCAGATTGCCCGGTACCGCTGGCCGATTTCAGGCCGCAGTTGAAGCCGCAAGGCGAGCCGGCGCGGCCGACTCAATTTGAAGTCGAACACTTTCCATCGTCGACGCGATTCGGCCTGCTGCGGCTCCCGCTCCCGCCGCGGCAGATTCTGATTCCGGATCGCGGCGAGGTGGTTGTCGAACGTCACTGAGCTCGAGAAGTCAGCGGCGAGTGTCGTCGTCGCTGGCGAGCCATTCCTGGCGGATCGGACTGAAAAAATCGAGCTCGAAGGTGTCTTCGAGGGCTTCGGCCTGATGCTCGACGCCCGACGGGATGTGCAGGACCTCGCCTTCACGCACGGTGATCTCGTCGCCGCCGACCAGAAACTTGAGCGCGCCCTGCAGGACGTAGGTCATCTGCTCGCTTTCGTGCGCGTGCATCGGCACCAGGCATCCTCGTTTGACGTAGATCTGCACGAGCATTTCCCGATCGCCGCTGACGATTTTTCGCGACAGCATTTCGGTGACTTTCTCGAGCGCAATTTCGTCCCAGCGATGCAGCCTGACCATTCGGGGACGAGGATATATCATCCGGGCCCGATGCTATAATTCGATCGAATGAAATCCACCGTGATGAACGGTGATCGGCGCGCGACCGCCACCCCCGCCGATACGCAAGGTCTCGATCGCGACGCGCTCGTCGATGTGTATCGATGCATGCTGCGCTCGCGCAAACTCGACGACAAGGAAATCCAGCTCAAGAACCAGAGCCGGGCGTTTTTTCAGATCAGCGGCGCGGGCCACGAAGCGATCCTCGTCGCGGCCGGTCTCACGCTGAGACCGGGCTACGACTGGTTCCACGCCTACTATCGCGACCGCGCGCTCTGCCTGCAGCTCGGCGTCACGCCGCTCGAAATGCTCCTCGCATCGGTCGGATCGAAGAACGATCTGAGCAACGGCGGGCGCCAGATGCCGTCGCACTGGGGCAATAAAGCCCTCAACATCATCGCCGGCTCGAGCGCGACGACCACGCAGCTGCTGCACGCGCTCGGCGCGGCCGAGGCCGGCCTCATCTACGACCGCGTCGCCGCCATCCCCGATCGCGATCGACGCTTTCACGAAGACGAGATCGTGTACACCTCGCTCGGTGAAGGCTCGACGAGCGAGGGCGAGTTCTGGGAGGCCGTCACGACGGCGTGCACGCGGCGCGCGCCGGTGCTGTTTCTCGTCGAAGACAACGGCTACGCGATCTCGGTGCCGGTCGACATCGAAACGCCCGGCGGCGACATCTCGCGGCTGGTGCGCGCGTTCCCCGGCCTGCACGTCGATTCGATCGACGGCACTGACTTTTTCGAGAGTCTCCGCGCCATGCGCAATGCCGCCGAGTACGTGCGCGCGCGCAAGGGCCCGGCGCTCGTGCACGCGCGGGTGATCCGCCCGTACTCGCACTCGCACACCGACGACGAGAAGCTGTACAAGCCGGCCGCTGAGCGCGAGGCAGAGGCGCGGCGTGATCCGATCGTCAAGTTCGCGGAGTTCCTGCGCACCCAACACCTGGCGGATGACGCGGAACTGGCGGCGATGGCGGCCGAGATCGACCGCGAGCTGGACGAAGCCGCGCAGGAAGCAATCACCGCCCCGAGGTCTCCGAAGGAAACGGCGAACCTGTACGTCTTCTCGCCCGACGTCGACCCGACATCCGCGGCGTTCGAGACGCCGGCGCAGCCCGAGGGCAAAGCCGACACGATGGTCGCCGCCATCAACCGCACGCTCAAAGACGAGATGGCGCGCGATCCGCACATCGTCGTCTTCGGCGAGGACGTGGCGGATGCCTCACATGCGGACGCGTTGAAGGAAGTCCCCGGCAAGGGCGGCGTGTTCAAGGCCACGCACGGGCTGCAGCGCCTCTACGGCGCCGATCGCGTGTTCAACACGCCGATCGCCGAGGCCGGCATCATCGGTCGCGGCGTCGGCATGGCCACGCGCGGCTTGAAACCAGTCGTAGAGATCCAGTTCTTCGACTACATCTGGCCGGCGATGATGCAGCTTCGCAACGAGATGTCGATGCTGCGGTACCGGTCAGCGAATCATTTTTCGTGTCCGATGGTCGTGCGGGTCCCGATTGGCGGTTACCTGCGCGGCGGCGGCCCGTACCACAGCCAGTCGGGGGAGAGCATCTTCGCGCACTGTCCGGGGATTCGCATTGCCTATCCCTCGTCGGCAGTCGACGCGGCGGGGCTGCTGCGCACGGCGATCCGCTGCGACGATCCGGTGATGTTTCTGGAGCACAAGCATCTCTATCGCCAGACGTACAACAAGGGTGAGTATCCGGGCAGGGATTTCATGATCCCGTTCGGCAAGGCGAGCCTGAAGCGGGACGGAACCGACGCGCTCGTCATCACGTGGGGCGCGCTCGTTCAGCGATCGCTCGTCGCCGCGCACCAGGCTGAGAAGCACGACATCCACGCGGCGGTTCTCGACCTTCGCACGATCGCGCCGTACGACTGGGATCAGATTGCGACGCTCGTCAAGCGTACCAACCGTGTGATCGTGGCTCATGAGGACCAGATGACCTGTGGATTTGGCGCTGAGCTCGCGGCACGAATTGGCGGCGAGCTCTTCGAGTATCTCGATGCGCCGGTCCGGCGCGTCGCCGCGCTGGATACGCCGGTCGCCTACTGTCCGGACCTCGAGGAAGAAATTCTCCCGCAGACCTCCGACATTCTCGCAGCGCTGACCGAAATCACGCAGTACTAGGAAACCGTCGCACTGACGACGTCGCTTCCAACGCGGATCGCGCAAACAACGGCAGGACTATCCGCGAGTCAGTAGTTCGTGCAGGGACGCGACACTGCGGATCCGCGCGCAGTCGGCGCCGGGGCGCAGATCGGCCTCGTCGACGAGGATCGGCGTCAGTCCCGCGGCGCGCGCGCCAGTCACGTCGACGTGATACAGGTCGCCCACGTGAACCGTGGCGCCGCGTCGCGACCCCGAGCGGACCAGCGCGAGCTCGAAAAAACGCCGATCGGGCTTCTCGACGCCCTCGATCGCCGAATCGAGAATCAGATCGACCTTCGGCGCGAGGCCGAGACGGGCGAACGCTTTTTGTACGGTGCCGTTGGCGTTCGAGACGACGACCAGCCGGTATCCTGCCCTCCGCAGATCGTCCAGCGCCGGGACGACGAAATCGGGAATCGTTTCCCACAGATTGTGCTGCTGATGGTATGCCTGCAGGTCGTCGAGCGCGGCCGCCGTTTTGTCCGACAGTGTGACACCGGCGTGGGTCAGGACCAGATCGAAAAATGTCCAGCCGCGGCGCTGATCGTTGGAGGCTGCAACCAGCTCGGCGCGATCGAGTGAAAACCGGGCCAGCGGATCGGCCGCGGCCAGTCGATCCGGCGCGACGCTGACGCCGTGTGCCTGCAGGACGTCGGCAACCCGTCTCCAGTTCGGCCAGACCAGCACGCCGCCGGCATCGAGAAAGACGGTCTCTACGCGCCCCAGTGAATTCATCGGTAATGAGCCCTCCGCGCCGGGCGGCTTCAGCCAGTCAGCGACGTGCGCAAAAGCGCCGCGTCCGCGATGACCGACTCGCGCGCCCATATCGTGATCCGCGCGGGACCGTCGGCGCCGCGACCGACCGCAACGGCAATGCGGTGATCGGGTGTCGGCGCGAGCAGGGCGAAGTCCCACGTCGCCGCATCCCCGAGTGCCGATTCGAACCGCAGCCCCGAACGGCCCGTGAAGGCGAAGCTGAACGTGTCCAGCGGACGCGACAAGCCGGTGCCGACCGCCTTCACATACGCTTCTTTGAGCGTCCACAGCTCGACGAAGCGTGCGTCAATCAGATGGGCCGGACAGGCATCGAGTTCACGAATTTCCTGCGGTGAGAAGAAGCGGCGCGCGATCTCGACCGAGCGGCCGCGATGCCGCATCGATTCGACGTCGACCCCCACCGCGCCTCCGCGGCGGACGACGCACGCGATCAGCCCTTCGGTGTGCGCGAGGTTGAAGTCGAGGGCCGCCAACCGGCGCTGCTCGTCGCCGAGCAGCGGTTTGCCGTAAGGGTTGCGTACGAAGACCCATTCGCGCGGCGCGACGTCTGCATACCGTGACAGCGTCGTGCGCAGCAGCCAGTGAGCGGCGATGAACGTCGTCCGGTGCTGCGGGAACACGAAGCGGTCTGCCCGCGCCTGTTCGTCTGCTGACAGGATTCGCAGCTGCGCGTCCTCGTCGACCTCGACCGTCCCGGTCAGGCGGTAATCGAGGTGTACATCACGCTCCGACAGGTTCCGGCGCTGCGGAAGGTCGGGTGTCACGGCTCCGCCTTGCTCAGCGCTCGAAAATCCATTCGCTCGAATGCCTGACTGCGGAGCACCGGGCTATCGCACGAACAGATCCGGCCGCCTCTGCCCGAACTCGCGCGCGCCTTCGGCGAGCCACTTCGTCAACACTTCATGCGCGGCCCTGTATCCGGCGTCGGCAAGGTCGACCGCGGCATGGAAGTCGTCGCGCTTGAACCGCGAGAGGTCTGGAGAGATGGAGACATCGGCCGTCTCGGGCCTCTGCTTCCGGTATGAGATGCCGCTGAATTCGATCAGCCGCTTCAGAACGAACAGCATGCTGGGCCGGTATTTGCGTTTCTTGCGGTTCGGGTTGAAGCGGCTCCATACAGCCTGCCATCCCGACACTTCGTCTCCGTAGTTCTCCAACTCGTTCAACTCCCTGGACGGCGACACGTCTACTCCGATGACGATGCCGACGCCGGAGAAGCCTCTCATCACGTCCACCGGGACGTTGTTGATGACGCCGCCGTCAACGTGCAGCTCGCCGTCGATTACGAGCGGCGGAAACACGCCCGGGGCTCTGCTGCTGGCCGTTACTGCCTGGGCCAACGGTCCCGCGGAATGGACCTTCAGCTCCGAGCGATTGAGGTTCGTGGAGACACAGAAGTACGGCAGCCACAGATCCTCGATGCGGATCTCACCGAAAGACTGTCGAATAACCCGGCTGTGCTTGCCACCGCGCTTGGTCGACAGAAACGGCAGCGTCGTGTCGTCGAACGATGTCGCGAGACCTTCCGAAGTGCGCCTTTCAATGTCCGCGGCGCTCCAGCCGAGCGCCCATTGTGCGCCGACAATGGCGCCGATGCTCGAACCGCCGATGAGGTCAACCGGAATCTGCAGCTCCTCGAGCGCGCGAAGCACGCCGACGTGCGCGAGACCACGGGCGAAACCGCCGCCCAACGCCAACCCCACGGCGTTGCCGGTCAGCAGCCGTGCCAGACGATCGAAGTCGTCCGATCGATCGAGGCGTACGTGCAGGTGGTGATCCATCCGGCGTGCGCATAGCCAGCGCGCGCTCTGCGATGGCGCGCCGCGGCCGTCCTCGTACACGAGGGCCAACGTATGCCGCGGCCGATGGCGTCGCTCGCGCGCCAGCAACTCGCCTTCGATCTCGCCCGGCTGCGGATCCGCAGTCGCATCGGCGACCACCACGACGTGGTCGGCCTGACGGATGGTGCGTTCGGACCACGGCGTCAACTCCGCGTCGCTCTCGTAGACGACGAAGCGATGGTTCGCCTCCTGCTCGGCGAGCCACTCCACCAGCCGCGTGCTCCAATCCTCCCGATCGAACGAGTGCGCGATGCCTGGTCGGCCGAGGTCGCGATCCACCATCGCGCTCGTCAGGTGCGCCACGCGCCCGAGCCGGGCGAGCGATCCGGCGAGGCGCGTTGCAAACGCCGACACAGGTACACCAGGTGCGGTACCGACCACCGCAACGGTGGAGATGGACACCGGCCGACGTGCCTGGCTGGATGGATTGCGCAGCCGCGACACCAGGCGGCCCGTCACCATCTGGAACGTGCCCTTCGGGTGCCGTTCGAGCAGTTGCTCGAACTGAGCGCCGCTCAGCCGCGCGAGCTGCGAATCGCGGATGGCGTACACGGTAGCCGGCCGAGGCTCGCCGCTGACGAGCGCCATCTCGCCAACCGTTTCGCCCGGGCCGAGCTCGTCCAGGATCACTTCGGCCCCGTTCGGTCCGGTGCTGACCACGCGCAGGCGACCGCTCACGACGACGAACATGTCGTCGCCGGGCTCGCCTTCGCGCATGACGATTTCGCCGCTATAGAGTGGCACCAGTTCGAGCGCCGTTTCGAGCTCGACGAGCGCCGATACATCGAGATGTCGGAAGGTATCGCTCGTGTTCAACGCCATCCACAACAGGTGGCGGCGCAGCGCCGGCCGCAGCGCCTCGAGCAGGGCAACCATTCCTGGCGGATTGCGTTCGGCGAACCGATCGAATCCCTGGCGCGACAGCGCGGCGAGCACGACCTGTCCCACGGCGCAGGCAGTCACGGGCGCTGGCGTCGCCACGAGCAGGCCGGCCCCGCCCAGCAAACGTCCAGGCCCGAGCGAACGCAGCGTGCGTGTCCCCCCCTGGCGATCCAGGCACGTGAGGGCCAACTCGCCGGCGATGACCACGAACATCGTCTCCGTGGATTCGCCCTGCCGTACCACGGTTTCTCCGGTCGCGACCAGCACCTGCGACATCTCAGTCGCCAGGTCCCACCGGATCGCGTCGGGAAGATCCTGGAATACCTCGGCCCCGCTCAGCGCCTCGGCCAGGCGGCCGTCGCCGAATACCTCCACCGTCATGGACGTGCGCCCAATTGAACCGCGTGCGATTTCCACATGGGCCGAAACGTCTCCGGTTCCGGGTGTGCTAGAGCATTGCGGCACGGGCATTCACCACGACCTTCGAGTTCGAGATGCGCTCGAACTGGTAGTGTCCAGTTCCGTCGCGGCACAGCAAGCGCGATGCCGGGAGCGACTTGCCCTGAGAACATCGAAGCAATACCAAACCAGGCTGTCTTCCCGGGCAAACGCCACCAGTTAGCGCCGCGCGGCGACCCGCGAGGCTGGCCACCGTACGGACGGACGCTAGCCAATCGGCGAGTCTACTATCGCTTCGGATAGCGTCCGAGCGTTCCCCATCGCCGGTCGCGGGCTCGCCGCTGACGAAGCTCTCCTTTCATACCGCGAACAGTCGCAGGCTTGTGAACGATCTGCGCACTCTGAGAAATCTCCTTTATCGAACCAGCGATACGATCGCCGACGTCCCCAACAACTCCTTGCAGACAGAGGCTGAGAGAAGGTCTTGATGACAATGTCGTCGAAGACATCGGCAACGGTCTAAGCACGTTTTGCAAGGCCTCGAAAACGAAGTCGGCTCAAGTCTGAAGTTCTTGACTCGAAGGCGGCTGATGAATGAACATTCATTCAGTGCCGGTTGCCGCCACCACACGCCGCCGGGCCGACCCTCCTGTGCCCGCGAAGCGCGACGCCATTCTTCGCGCCGCCATCGACGTCTTCGCCGAGCGCGGCTTCTTCAACGCTCAGGTCGCCGACGTCGCGCGCGCCGCGGGCGTGGCCGCCGGCACGGTGTACCTCTACTTCCGCAGCAAGGACGATCTGCTCGCCTCGATCTTCGAGCGCACGATGCGCGAGGCGTTCGCCGAGGGCCGCGCCGCGCTCGCCGGCGTCAGCGATCCTTCCGAGCGGCTGCGTCGCTTCGCCCGGCTCCATCTGGAGCGGCTTGGCCGCGATCGGAACCTCGCCATCGTTTTTCAGGTGGAGCTGCGACAGTCGGTGAAGTTCATGGAGCGGTTGTCGTCGACGCTGCTGCGTGATTATCTCGGGCAGCTCCGCAGCGCGATCGTCGACGGCCAGCGCGCGGGCGTGTTCCGCGCCGACCTCAACGCCACCGTCGCCGCCAAGGCGCTCTTCGGCGCGATCGACGAAATGGCGACGAACTGGATCCTCAGCCGGCGCCGCTACTCGCTCGAAGCCGACGCGGACCAGGTCGTGGAACTGTTTCTGACCGGCGCACGGAGGCGATGACGTGGTGTCCCCGATCCGATCCGCAGCGGTGGTCGGCGCCGGCACGATGGGCGCGCAGATCGCCGCGCACCTGGCCAATGCGGGAGTCCCGACGATCCTGCTGGATTTGACCGCCGACATCGCGCGTCAGGGTTTGAAACGCGCGGCCGCGCTCAAGCCCGATCCGTTTTTCACGCGCGAAGCTGCCGCGCTCATCACCACCGGCGGCCTCGATCGCGACTTGGATCGAGTGGCCGACGTCGATTGGATTGTCGAAGCGGTTGTCGAGCAGATCGAGGTCAAGCAGCAGCTGCTCGAGCGAATCGACGCCGTGCGAAAGCCCGGCACGCTCATCTCGTCGAACACCTCCGGCATTCCGATTGCGTTGCTCGCCGAGGGGCGGAGCGCCGATTTCCGCAGGCATTGGCTCGGCACACATTTCTTCAACCCGCCACGCTATCTCCACCTCGTCGAAGTCATCCCGACACGCGACACCGATCCGGCATCGGTCGCACGGCTCTCGTCGTTTGCCGACCACCGTCTCGGCAAGGGCGTCGTCGTCGCCAAGGACACGCCCAACTTCATCGCCAACCGGATTGGGCTGTTCGGTGTGATTCAGACGCTCAAGGCGCTCGAGTCCGGGGAATACACGATCGAAGAGATCGACGCGATCACGGGACCCTCGCTCGGCCGTCCCAAGAGCGCGACGTTCCGGACGATGGACATCGCGGGCATCGACGTGCTGGGGCACGTCGCCCGGAATCTGGCGGAACGGCTGACCGATGACGAGTCGCGCCGGGCCTTTGCGCTGCCGGCACTGATTCAGAAACTGATCGAGAAGGGCTGGATTGGCGAAAAGGCGGGCCAGGGGTTTTATAAAAAAGTTGGCTCGGACATCCTCACCCTCGAGCCGGCGACGCTCGAATACCGGCCGCGAAAGTCTGCCAGGCTCGGCTCCCTCGAAGCGGCGCAGTCGATCGCCGACGCCGGCGAGCGGATCAAAGCGTTGTTCCTCGGCACCGACAGAGTCGGCACCTTTCTCCGTGCCACGCTGGGACCGACGCTCGTCTACGCGGCTCGAGTCGCGCCGGAGATCGCCCATTCGATCGACGATGTCGATCGGGCGATGCAGTGGGGCTTCGGTTGGGACCTCGGACCGTTCGAGATCTGGGATGCCATCGGGGTCCCGACCGTGCTGCAGGCGTTGACGATCCCGAACCCGCCACCGCTCGTCGCGGAGGTAGTCACGTCCGGCCGCACGAGATTCCGAAACAACCGGGTTCCCCCGGCCGCACGCGATCTGCAGATTCTCAGAGCCGCGAAAGAGCGCGAGCGCGTCGTCCGCCGCAATGCCGGCGCCAGTCTTGTCGATCTCGATGACGGTGTGCTCGCGCTCGAGCTGCACTCGAAGCTGAACACGATCGGCGGCGACACCATCGAGATGCTGCACGCGGCGGTCAAGGAAGCCGCCGCCAATTTCCAGGCGCTCGTCATCGGTACGGATGCCCCCGACTTCTCCGCGGGCGCCAATCTGATGCTGGTGCTGCTCGAAGCGCAGGAAGGCAACTGGGACGAAATCGATCTGATGGTCCGTTCCTTTCAGCGCGCGATGATGGCGCTCCGCTATGCGGATGTTCCAGTGATCACATGTCCGGCCGGTGTGGCGCTGGCGGGCGGGTGCGAGATCGTGATCCACGGCGATCGCGTGCAGGCGGCCGCAGAGAGTTACATCGGACTGGTTGAAGTGGGCGTCGGGCTGATTCCGGCCGGCGGCGGCACGACCACCATGGTCGCTCGCGAGACCGATCGCGCACCTGCCGGAAACGTCGACCTCCTCCCGTTCACTCAGAGCGCGTTCGAGACCATCGGCTTCGGCAAGGTGTCGGCGAGCGCCGAGCACGCGCGGCAGCTCGGGCTGCTGCGCGACGTCGACGAGATCACGATGAACCGGGATCGGCTGATGGCCGATGCGAAAGCGCTGGCGCTGACGCGCGTCCGCGAGGGATATCGACCGCCACCGCGGCGAACGGCCATCCGGGTCGGCGGCGAGACGGTCTTCGCCGCGCTCAAGCTCGGCGTACACCTCGCGTGGCGCGGGGGACGGATCGGCGATCACGATGCAGTCGTCGGCCGGGCGCTTGCACGCGTGCTGTCTGGCGGGTCGCTTGCGACCCAGACGACCGTTAGTGAGGAGTATCTGCTCGATCTGGAGCGTGAAGCGTTCCTCAAGCTCTGCGGGGAACCAAAGACGCTCGAGCGGATTCAGTACACGTTGAAGACGGGAAAAACGCTCAGGAATTAGGTCGGGTAGGTCAGGTGGGCCGGGTAGGTCAGCGAGGCGTCCGCAGCGCCTGCGGCCATGCGTCCTCGCGGGGCGCAGCAACCCGCGAGGATGCATCAGCGTAAGAACGCGCTGGGGGTGGGGCCCCAGCGCCATTGAAAAATGTTGACCAGCGACCATGCAAATCATCGACCGCGGTAACGGCGTGCCGCTCGTGCTGATTCCCGGCATTCAGGGGCGGTGGGAGTACATGCGCCCGGCCGTCGAGGCGCTCTCGCGTTGGTTCCGCGTGATCACGTGCTCGCTGTGCGGCGAGCGCGGCAGCGACTGTGAGTTCGTGCCGGATCGGGGCGCAGAGAATTTCGTGGATCAGATCGATCGAGTGCTTCGCGATCGGCAGGTCGATCGCGCGGTGATTGCCGGCGTCTCGTTCGGCGGCTCGATCGCGCTTCACTACGCCGCGCGCCGGCCGAACCGCACGGCCGCGTTGGTTCTCGTGTCGACGCCCGGACCGCGCTTCAAACCGACGAAGCGTCACGAGCTGTTCATGCGCGCGCCGTACCTACTGGGTCCGATACTCCTCGCGGAAATCCCGATTCGCGTGGCTCAGGAGATCAGGCACACCTACTCTGATCGGCGGGCCGGACTGCAATTTGCCTGGGAGCAGGTCAAGGCGATCGTCGAAGCGCCTCTGTCGCTGAAGCGGATGGCCGCTCGCGCGAGGCTCATCGCGGAGGGAACCGCACGTGATGCCGGACTCGTGTCGGCGCCGACCCTCATCGTCACCGGCGAGCGGGGGCTCGATTATGTCGTGCCCGTGGAGGGCGCGCTCGAGTACGCCGAGCTGATTCGCGACGCCCGATGGGTAACGATCGAACGAAGCGGACATCTCGCCTACATCACGCGGCCGGACACCTTCGCGGCCATCGTCAAAGATTTCGTGGATCAGAGCGTGTCGCGCCGGCGCTCGGGCGAGGGTGATCCGCATGCTGCGTGAGATCGCCGGACCGAACGGCGCGCTCGAGTGCCTGCTCGACGAACCGGCCACCGACCGCGGCGTGAACCGCGAGGGGCTGCTCGAAGCGGGGCAGGGCGCGGGACTGCGTGCGGCGGTGGTCTTCGGCCACCCGCACCCGCAGATGGGCGGCACGATGCACACGAAGGTCGTGTATCAGTCGGCCAAGGCGCTCACGCGGATCGGCTGCGCCGTGCTGCGCTTCAATTTCCGCGGCGTCGGCAAGAGCGCCGGTGAATACGCGGACGGTGTGGGCGAACGGGACGACTTCCGCGCGGCGCTCGACTTCATGCACGATCGCTACCCGAGCGCTCCGCTCTGGACGGGAGGCATGTCGTTCGGCTCGTGGATCGCGTTGAACATCGGCGCCACCGATCCTCGGGTCTCAACGCTGATTGGCGTGGCGATACCGGTGTGCCGTTACGATTTCAGTGCGGTGCAGAGCAGCCCGAAGGCAAAGTTCTTCATCCACGGCGAGCGTGATGAGGTGTGTCCGCTGAAAGACGTGCGCGAGCTGTACGCGCGCGCCGCCGATCCCAAGGAGCTGGTGGTGATCGACGGTGCCGATCATCTGTTCGACGGGAAGGTCGGCGACGTGTCGGATGCGATTGAGGAGTTACTGGGAGACTGGTCGACGTAGCCAGGTGCCGCAGTCAAAAGTGAAAAGTAGAAAGAAGAAGCTCGAGGCCCCTTTTGACTCGTGACTTGTGACTTGTGACTTGTGACTTGCGACTTTGTGACTTGCGACTTGCGACTTGCGACTTGCGACTTGCGACTTGTGACTTGTGACTTGCGACTTGCGACTTTAGGGGGATCCAGCATGGAAGAAGCGGTCATCGTTTCTGCCGTTCGCACGCCGGTCGGCAAGGCGCCGAACGGCACGCTTCGCGGCACGCGGCCCGACGATCTCGCGGCGGTCGTGATCGCCGAGGCGCTGCGGCGCGCGCCGGGCGTCGACCCCGCGGAAATCGACGATGTGATTCTGGGATGCGCGATGCCGGAGGCCGAACAGGGCTTCAACGTCGCGCGCATCGCCAGCCTGCGCGCCGGCATCCCGGTGAGCGCGTCGGCGGTCACGATCAATCGCTTCTGTTCCTCGGGGCTGCAGGCCATCGCCTACGCCTCGGAGCGCGTGATGACCGGCGCTGCGACCGCAGTCGTGGCGGGCGGCACCGAGTCGATGAGCCTCGTGCCGATGGGCGGGCACAAGATTGCGCCGAATCCAACGCTCATCGACCACTACCCCGACGTGTATCTCAGCACCGGTCTCGTGGCCGAGAACCACGCGCGCGAGTCCGGCATCTCGAGGGAGGCGCAGGACGCGTTCGCGTTGCGCAGTCATCAGCGCGCGGTTGCCGCAATCGACAGCGGTCGCTTTGCCGACGAGATCCTTCCGGTGACGGCACATCTCGTCGAAAACAACGGCAACGGCCACCCCAGGACAGTCGACGTTGCCATGAAGATCGATGAGGGTCCGCGGCGCGATACCTCCGCCGAGGCGCTCGCGAAGCTCAAGCCGGCGTTTCACGCGCGCGGCACGGTGACCGCCGGCAACTCGTCGCAGACGAGCGACGGCGCGTCAGCCGTGATCGTGACGTCCGCGACTCGCGCCCGCCAGTTGGGCCTCCAGCCGCTCGGACGCTTCGTCGCGTACGCGACCGCCGGCGTCAAACCCGAACTGTTCGGCATCGGTCCGGTGCCGGCGATGCGCAAAGTTCTGAAGATGGCCGGATTGACGATGAACCAGATCGATCTCGTGGAATTGAACGAAGCGTTTGCCGCCCAGGTGCTGGCGTGCTTGAAGGAAGAGCCGATCGATATCGATCGGCTGAACGTCAACGGCGGCGCGATCGCGCTCGGCCACCCGCTTGGCTGCACCGGGTCGAAACTCACGACGACGCTCCTGTACGAGATGAGACGCCGAAATTCACGATATGGCATGGTGACCATGTGTGTGGGCGGGGGCATGGGGGCAGCGGGAATTTTCGAGCGCTTGTAATCATCAGCAATGTAGGGCGGGCCCTTTGGACCCGCCGGAAGCGCCGGGTCACCACCCGGCTCGCAACAGCGAGGTACACGATGGCTCCGACAACGATCGCTCCTTCGGCGCTCCAGCGCGGCGGAGAATGGCTCCTGCAATCCTCCGACCCGGCAAGCATCTTGACACCGGAGCGGATCAGCGAGGAGCACCGTCTGATCGCGCAAACCGTTTCTGGCTTCGTCGATAAAGAAGTCCTTCCCGTGCTCGACCGTCTCGAGCAGAAGGACTGGACGCTGGCGCGCCAGCTCCTGAGACGCTGCGCCGAGCTCGGACTGCTCGGCGTGGATGTGCCCGAAGCCTACGGCGGCGTGCAGCTCGACAAGGTCGCCTCCATGACGGTCAGCGAATGCATGTCGCGGTCGGCGTCGTTTGCCGCCACCTTCGGCGCGCACTCGAACCTGATGATCCTCCCGCTGACGCTCTTCGGCACCGAGGCGCAGAAGCGGAAGTACCTGCCGAGGCTGCTGGCCGGTGAGCTCATCGGCGCGTACTGCCTGAGCGAACCGGGCTCCGGGTCCGACGCGCTCGGCGCGAAAGCGCGCGCGGACCATCAGGCCGACGGCAGCTTCGTCCTCAACGGCGAGAAGATGTGGATTACCAACGGCGGCTTCGCCGACCTCTACATCATCTTCGCCAAGGTCGGCGGCGAGCATTTCAGCGCGTTCATCGTCGAACGCGCATTCCCCGGCGTCACCAGCGGCAAGGAAGAACACAAGATGGGCCTGCACGGCTCGTCGACGACGCCGGTGATTCTGCAGGACGTGAAAGTACCCGCGGAGAATCTGCTCGGCGAAGTCGGCAAGGGCCACAAGATCGCGTTCAACGTGCTGAACTTCGCGCGGTTCAAGCTGGGCGCGATGAGCGGCGGAGCGGCGGCGACCGGCATCGGCGAGTCTGTGAAGTACGCAGTGCAACGTAAACAGTTCGGGGTGCCGATCGCGTCGTTTGGCGCGATCAAGCACAAGCTTGGCGAGATGATCGTCCGAGCTTATGCGCTGCAGAGCCTGGCGTACCGGACCGGCGGACTGATCGACGCGCGTATCGAGGCAACCCCGCACGACCCCGCCGACCAATCGGTCGCGCTGGCGACGCTCGAGGAATACGCGATGGAAGCCTCGATCGCCAAAGTGTTCGGCAGCGAGATGCTGAACTACGTCCTCGACGAGAACATCCAGATTCACGGCGGCAACGGTTTCGTGCGCGACTATCCTGCCGAGCGCCATTACCGCGATTCGCGCGTGAATCGCATCTTCGAAGGCACCAACGAGATCAACCGCCTGTTGATTCCCGGCATGCTCGCGCGACGCGCGGTGAAGGGCGACATTGGCGTGATCGCCGCCGCCAAGGCGCTGCAGGAAGAGCTGCTCGGACCGCCGGCCGCGCGTCCCGCCGGTGATTCGGTGCTCGCCGAGGAACGCTACACGGTCGATCAGTTCAAGAAGGCGGCGCTCATGGTCTTCGGCGTCGCCCTGCAGACCTACGGACAAAAACTGGGGGATCAGCAGGAAGTGCTGATGCACACCGCCGACGTGCTGATGGACGTCTACGCTGCCGACAGCGCCGTGCTGCGCGCGACCGCCGCGTCGCAGGACAAGGCGCAGAACGCGGCGCTCCATGTGACCGCCGCGCGCGTGTTCGTGAGCGACGCCGCAATGCGCATCGAGGCCTCCGGGCGGCAGGCGTTCGCGGCAATGGTTGAAGGAGACACGCTGCGCACGATGCTGGCGGGATTGCGGCGGCTCTTCAAGTCGATGCCGGCCAATACGGCCGCGCTGCGCCGCACGCTCGCCGACGCGGCTGTTTCGCGAGGCGGTTATCCGTTCTGATTAGAATAAGAGCATGTTGCGAAATGACTTCGCATGTAGGCCGGGTCCTGTGGACCCGGCTCGAGGCGGGTCCAAAAACCAGGACCCGCGCTACATCAACGTCGTTTCGCAGCGCGCTCTGGTCATTCTGATCGTAGCGTTGGCGCTGGGAATTCCGGCCTGCAGTCCACCGCCCCCGCCGACCGGGGCCGACTACCTCACGCGGATCGAATTGGCGCGCCGCGCGAAGGATGAAGCGTGGCAGAAGACGGATGTTCCGGTCGCGGCGAACCGCAAGGGGGAATTCCTGCCGCTCGTTTATTACCCGGTCGATCCCGCTTACGACGTGCCCGCCGAGCTCAAGCCGTCCAAAGACGCCGTGACCATGGAAATGATGACGTCGACCGGCGAAATGCGTCAGATGCGGCGCGTCGGGCAACTCGAGTTCTCCGTCGTCGGACAGCCGCAAAAGCTCACCGCGTTCGTTGAAGCAACGGCACAGGACCTCAGCCGGCTGTTCGTCCCATTCAAAGATCAGACAAACGGCGTCGAGAGCTACGACGGCGGCCGCTACCTGGATCTCGATCGAACCGCGACGGGTCTGTACGCGCTCGATTTCAACCTGGCCTATACGCCGAACTGTCACTTCAGCCCGACCTGGTCTTGCCCTCTTCCACCGAGGGAAAACACTCTCCCCATCGAAATCAAAGCTGGCGAAAAAGTCCGTAAGAAATCGTGACGCTGCGAGCGGTCGTCTTCGATTTCGACGGCGTCATCGCCAACAGCGAGCCGCTTCATTGCCGTGCGTTTCAGGAAGCGCTCGCCCGCACCGG
>Ga0114129_10003633_pt1 | contig 21704 bp, 16 predicted proteins | sample RhiMetdeltSRZDD1_FD_80071 | JGI IMG/M metagenome (GOLD analysis project Ga0114129, IMG submission 80071) | Populus rhizosphere microbial communities from Tennessee, USA - Rhizosphere MetaG P. deltoides SRZDD1 (version 2) (version 2) | ecosystem: Host-associated > Plants > Roots > Rhizosphere >... | reverse complement strand
CCTCACGTTCGAGGTGCTGAGCAAGCCGGACGTCGAGCTCGCTCGTTCGTGACCGCGTCGTTTCGCCTCGAGGGCCAGATCGCAGTCGTCACCGGCGCCTGTGGCAAGCTGGGACCGATCTGGATAGGAGCGCTCGTCGAGGCTGGGGCGCAGGTGGCCGCTCTGGAGCTGCCTGGGGCGTCCGCCTCTTCTGCATTCCGCGCGCTCGAGGAGCGCACGCCGCGTCAGGTCCAGCGCTTCGAGTGCGACATCACGAATCGACAATCCATCCTGGCGGCCGCAGCGGCTGTTGACGAACGCCTCGGCCCGCCAAGCGTGCTGGTGAACAATGCTGGAGTCGATCAACCACCGGATTCCTCCGGCACGCGGGCGCGGATCGAGGACCTGCCGATCGAGCAGTTCTACCGGATGCTCGAAGTGAACTTGATGGGAACGTTCCAGGTCACGCAGGTGTTCGGCGCCGCAATGGCTCAGCGCGGCCGCGGTTCGATCATCAACATTGGCTCGCTGTACGCATCGGTGTCTCCCGATCAGCGCTTCTACAATCACCTTCCCGGCGACCTCCCGTTTCTGAAATCGCCTGCGTACGGCGCTTCGAAGGCTGCGGTCGTCAACCTGACGAAATATTTTTCGACGTTGTGGGGTGCGCAGGGCGTTCGCGTGAACGCGCTCTCGCCGGGAGGCGTGGCCGGTGGGCAGGACGACGCGTTCAAGCAGAAATACGGATCGCGCGTGCCGCTTGCCCGCATGGCCGAAGCTGACGATCTCACCGGCCCGCTGGTCTTTCTCGCCTCGGCGGCGTCCTCTTACGTGACCGGCCACGAGCTGCGCGTGGATGGCGGATTTACGGCGTGGTAGTGTGACGTCCGGGGCGCAAGCACACATGACGACGAACGTTTCACCGGTGACGCCGGCCACAGGCGACCTTTCCGTTATCCCTGCCCAGATTCCGAATCAGATCGGTCATCTCGACGGGATGGCTGATGGCGGCCAGTCGTTCACGAAAATGAATCCGGCGACCGGCCGTCAGCTGTGCGAAGTGGCACGATCCACACGCGCGGACGTCGAGCTCGCGGTGAGGAAGGCGAAAGCCGCGCAGCCTGCGTGGGCGGCCATGACCGTCGTTCGACGCGGCGACATTCTCAGGCAGATCGCGCTTTTGATGCGTGAGCATCGCGACGACATTGCGGCGCTCGTGGCGATGGAGACAGGCAAGTCCAGGAAAGACGCGCTTGGCGAAACCGACGCGGCGATCGAGATGGGCTTCTTCGTTGCGGGTGAAGGCCGTCGCTTCTATGGTCAGACGACGACGAGCGCGGTGCCGAACAAGGCTGCGATGATCCTGCGGCAGCCGCTTGGTGTGGCTGGCCTGATCATCGCCGCGAACACCCCGATTGCCAATGTAGCGTGGAAAGCATTTCCCGCCCTGCTGTGTGGCAACGCCGCCATCCTCAAGGCGGCGGAGGATACGCCGCTCTCAGCATGGGCGTTCGGCCTGCTGGCGCGCGAAGCGGGCGTGCCCGACGGCGTCTATACGACGTTGCACGGGTTCGGCGAAGAGGCCGGTGCGCCGCTTGTCGAACATCCCGACGTGGCCATCGTCAGCTTCACCGGTTCGTGCGAAGTCGGACGATGGATTGCGGAAACCGCCGGCCGGCGGCTGGCGAAAGTCTGCCTCGAACTCGGCGGCAAGAATCCGCTGATCGTCTGTGACGATGCGGATTTGGCCAACGCCGTGACGTGGACGCTCGGCTCCGCGTTCAGCAATGCGGGACAGCGCTGCGCCGCCGGCAGCCGCATCATTGTGTTCGACAGTGTCTACGACCGGTTCAAAGCGATGCTGGTCGAGGCGACCCGGAAGCTGAAGGTCGGCACGGCTGACACGGATGATTACGGGCCGGTCATCAATGAAGAGCAGATGCGCAACATGCTTGCAGCCGTCGCTCGCGCGACGGAGACGGGCGCGATCGTACTCACGGGCGGCGTGCGGTTGACTGGATCTGCGTATGGCGACGGATATTTCGTCTCGCCGACCATCGTCGAGCATGTCGGACCGAATGACGAGATCACACGAAGCGAGCTGTTCGGCCCCATCACGTGTCTGTACCGCGTTGGGGATTTCGAGGAAGCGATCGCGCTGGCGAACGATTCCCCGTTCGGTCTCACTGCGGCGATTCACACGCAGAATATTCACCGGGCGATGACGTTCATCGGACGTATCCAGGCCGGTGTGGCAGTCGTCAACGGCGGCACCTACGGCAGCGAGCCGCATATGCCGTTTGGCGGCCTCCGCCAGTCAGGCAACGGATGGCGTGAAGCGGGCACGCAGGCGTTGGACGTGTACTCCGATTTGAAGACCGTTTACATCAATCACAATCCCAATCAGGTGTAGAGCGCGTCTTTACGGCGCGCCAGAACGTCGATGCCATCGGCCGTTGCACTGATCCCCGCCCGCCAGGGCTCCAAACGTGTTCCTGGCAAGAACATCCGTCTGCTGAACGGCCACCCGATGCTCGCCTACACGATTGCGCCGGCGATTCAGAGTGGTGTGTTCCACGCGGTGATCGTCTCGACCGATTCGGAAGAGACGGCTGCGATTGCGCGGCACTACGGCGCTGAGGTGCCGTTGCTACGACCAGCCGCGTTTGCGACCGACACGTCGCCTGATATCGAATGGGTGGACTACACGCTGCGTGAGCTCGGCCAGCGCGGACGGACATGGGACGCGTTTTCGCTGCTGCGGCCGACAAGTCCCTTTCGCACGGCCGACACGATTCGTCGCGCCTGGCAGCTGTTCACGTCAGAACCGGGAGTCGATTCGCTGCGCGCGGTGGAGTTGTGCGCACAGCATCCTGGCAAGATGTGGGTTCTCGAAGGCCGTCGCATGCGGCCGTTGCTCGATCAGCCCGAGCCGCGGACGCAGCCATGGCACAGCACGCCGTACCAGTCGTTGCCGCGGGTGTATGTGCAGAACGCCTCGCTCGAGATCGCGTGGACGCGCGTCGTGCAGGAGCAGCGAACAATTGCAGGTGACATGCTGATGCCGTTCGTGACGGAAGGGTACGAAGGATTCGACATCAACGATCCGAACGACTGGATGATTGCGGAGCGTCTGCTTGCGGATGGCGCGGTCAGCCTGCCGCTTGTGGCACAGGAACCGTACGGGGCTGTTCGTGCGTAACGGGGTTCGCCCCTCGAGAGCCTCGGGACGCCCTGAGCTCGTCGAAGGGCGGGATTCGGGATTCGGGATTCGATAGCGCGATGGGTGATTTACAGACAGACCAAGGCGAGAGCTTAGAGCTTCGTTACGTACCGGCATCGGAGTTTGCGCGGGTGGTGAACGCCAACGCCGATCCGGTCTCGCAGGCCGCCGCGTTTGCGGCCCTGGCGCGCATCAACACGCTTTACATGATCGCGGGCGCGTGGTCGGGACACATCGGGACGAGCTTCAGCTCGCTCGAGATCATGAGCTGGCTGTTCCTCAATGAGCTGCGCGATCTCGACAAGAGCGCTGACGCGTGTGACATTTTCTTTTCGTCGAAGGGGCACGACGCGCCAGCGCTCTATTCCGTCCTGATCGGACTTGGCTTATTGCCCGCGGACACGCTTCACCAGCTCCGGCGCATCGACGGTCTGCCGGGGCATCCGCATGTCGAGACGCCATATATCCAGGCCAATACCGGTTCACTTGGGATGGGGATCTCCAAAGCGAAGGGGATGGCGTTGGCCAATCGCCTCGCGAATCGCGAGCGCCGCATCTTCGTCCTGACCGGGGACGGTGAGCTCCAGGAAGGGCAGTTCTGGGAGTCGCTCGGCTCTGCCGTGAACATGGGCCTTGGCGAGATTGTCGCGATCATCGACCACAACAAAATCCAGTCGGACACATGGGTGCGCAAGGTCAGCGATCTGGGCGACGTCGAAGCCAAGCTTCGAGCGTTCGGCTGGTATGTTTCGCGATGCGACGGCCACGACGTCGCCGCGCTTCAGCGGACGTTTCGTTCGTTGGATGAGATCACGGATCGCCCGAAGGTCATTGTCGCGGACACGACAAAGGGGCGCGGCGTCTCGTTCATGGAAGGTCCGAACGCCCTGAAGAAGGATGGCGATTTGTACCTGTTCCACTCAGGCGCACCGCCTGAGCAGCAGTACGTTGACGGGCTCAACGAGTTGCTCGACCGTGCACGGCAGGCGGTCGCAAGGCTTGGCCTGGGCGAACTGACGACGGAAACCCGCACACGCAACCCGCGCCGCGAACCGCGCGAGACGCACAATCTGGTTGCCGCATACGGAAAGGCGCTGGTGCAACAGGCGGAGAAGCATCCGAATCTGATCGTCCTTGACGCCGACTTGATCAAGGACTGCGGGCTTCTCGAATTCGCGGCGATGTATCCGCAGCGGTTTGTGGAATGCGGAATCGCGGAGCAGGACATGGCGTCGATGGCTGGCGGGATGGCGCGTCGCGGTGCGCTCCCCGTCGCACACTCGTTTGCCTGTTTCCTGTCCACGCGACCCAATGAGCAGATTTACAACCAGTGCAGTGAAGGTTCAAAGGTGATCTACGTCGGGTCACTTGCCGGTGTCCTGCCTGGAGGACCGGGCCACTCTCACCAGTCGGTGCGCGACATCAGCGCGTTGAGCGCGGTGCCGAATCTTCTTCTCGCCGAGCCATCGGCCGAGCCTGAGGTGCACGCACTGTTCGACTATCTCGTCAATCAGTCGAATGACAGCGCGTATCTCCGCCTGGTATCGGTGAAGTGGCCGCTGCCCTTTGTCTACCCGCGAAATATCCGGGTGCAGCCGGGGAGGGGTTGGGTGGTGCGTTCAGGGACGGACGCGGTCGTGTTTGGCTACGGCCCGTGGCTGCTCTCGAACGCGTGGCACGCGGCGGACGAACTTCAGCGCACGATTGGCGCGAGTATCTGCATTGTCAACTTACCATGGCTCAATCGCGTTGACGCGCGATGGCTGCAGCAGACGATCGGCGGGAGCCGCACGGTGATCACCCTCGACAATCATTACCTCCACGGCGGCCAGGGCGAGATGCTGGCGGCCGCGATCGCCGAGCTCGGACTTGCTTCCACGGTGCGCGTCTCTCGAATCGGCGTGACTGAACTGCCGGAGTGCGGGACCAACGACGAGGTGCTCGGCTATCACCGTCTCGACGTCCCCGGACTCGTCGAACAGTTCCGTCTCGTCCTCACCATTCCTCAAATCGCATGACGATCCTGTTCTGGGACATTGATGGAACCCTGCTCTCCACCGGCAAAGCCGGCGTGCCCGCATGGGAAACAGCGGTGCGGGAGGCCACCGGGAAAGATTTCCAGTTGTCCTCGATTCGGGTGCCTGGGCTGACCGACTTCCAGATTGCCGCCCGGACTTTCGAATTGCTTGGTGTGCAGCCGGAAAACGGCGTGCTCGAACGGATGGTGACACGCTACGAGGACCTGCTGCCGTCGACGCTGCCGCTCAAGCAGGGACATGTGATGCCGAACGTGCGCGAGATTCTCGAGGCGCTTCGCGCGCGGAACGACGTTCGATCGTATCTGCTGACAGGCAACACCCGGCGCGGAGCGCGCGCCAAGCTGACCCACTACGATTTGTTCAAGTATTTTCCCGACGGCGCGTTTGCCGAAGATCAGAGCGTCCGCGCGTCCATTGCGGCGCGCGCCCTCGAGCTCGCGCGCCGCAATGGTCCGGTGACCGAAAAGCAGATCTTCGTCGTCGGCGACACGCCGTACGACATCGAAGCGGCGACGGCAATCACGGCCCGAACGATTGCGGTAGCGACCGGCGGTTATTCGCTCGACGAGCTGTCTGCCCATCGGCCGTGGCGTGTGTTCGAGGAGCTGCCGTCTCCGGTTGAATTTCTAGAGCTGATCGGATTGGACCAGTTGGAGCCTACGGCTACGCCGGCGTGAAGCATTTCATTCGGAAATTTCCGTCGATCTGGCGAGCGACGCGGCTCGCACGCCGTTGGTATCACGCGCGGCGGGGGGCCTATCCGGACTGGCGTGCCGCTCTTGGTGCGGATCCGGCGCTCTGGAATTCAGCGCGGAGCTCCGCGCAGGGCGGCCCGCGCGTGCTCATGGCAACCGCCATCGGTTCCTATGCCCACGCGGTCACACTGGAAAGTGCGCTGGCCGCCGCGTTGACGTTCCGCGGCGCCGAGGTACACGCGCTGTTGTGCGATGGGACGATGAGCGCGTGCGCCGAATGCGAGGCATCGATCTATCCGGACCTTGGCCGTTTCGTCCAACATGGCCCCTCACGTGATCTCTGCCGCGACTGCAGCTGGCCCGCGGAAGCCGTCTACAACAGGCTCGGTCTGAAGGTCCATCGCATGAGCGAGTGGCTTACGCCGGCCGATCGTGCCGAGGCGAAACGCGTCGGCTCTACGCTGCCGCTGGACCAAATCGAGCACTTCATTTACGACGGTCTCAATATCGGCGAACACGCGCACGCCGGTGCGCTCCGTTTTTTTGCGACGGGCACACTCGACGACGAGCCGCTGACGGAACCGATCCTCCGCAGGTATCTGGAGTCTGCGCTGCTGACCGCCTTCGCATCACGCAACCTGATGCGAACCATCGGGTTTCGGTCCGCGGTCTTCACGCATGGCATTTATGTTCCGTGGGGGATCGTGGGGGAGGTCGCGCGCCAGGAACGCGTCCAGGTATCGAACTGGAACGTTGCCTACCGTAAGCGGCGCTTCATCTTCAGCCACGACGACACCTATCACCACACGCTGCTCAGCGAGCCTCGGGATCACTGGGAGCGGCTCGAACTGTCTGCTGCGCAGGAGCGGGAGCTCATGCAGTATCTGGGCAGCCGACGGGAAGGCATGTTCGACTGGATCGTCTTCCATCGGCCCACGAGTCAGGAGCCCGCCGCCATTGCAAAGCAGATCGGCCTCCATCCATCCAAGCCGGTCATCGGCCTTCTGACGAACGTGTCCTGGGACGCGCAGCTGCACTATCCCGCCAACGCATTTCCGAACATGCTCGAGTGGCTCGTACAAACGTGCGAGTACTTCGCCACGCGGCCGGACCTGCAGTTGCTCATTCGTGTGCATCCGGCGGAGATCAGCGGCTTTCCGCCGTCGCGCCAGCCGATTCTCGCCGAGCTGCGCAAGCGGCTGCCTCGACTCGCGCCCAGCATCATTGTGGTTCCTCCGGAGAGCGGACTCAGCACCTACGCGCTGATGTCGTTGTGCAATTCCGCCATCATCTACGGCACGAAAATGGGCGTCGAGTTGACGAGCGTCGGATTACCCGTGATCGTGGCGGGCGAGGCGTGGATTCGCAATAAGGGCATCACGCTCGATGCCAGTTCGCCGGAAGAGTACTTCCGGTTGCTCGCGCAGCTTCCGATACCCGAGCGGCTCGCCGCGGCGCAGTTGGCGCGCGCGCGCCGGTACGCGTATCACTTTTTCTTCAATCGGATGATCCCGCTCCCGTTTATCGAACCGAAGGCCGGCTATCCCATTTACCGTCTCAAACTGGATCGCCTGCAACAACTGCTGCCAGGCGTGTCGCCCGGCCTCGACACGATCTGCGAAGGTATCCTGTCGAAAGCACCGTTTGTGCTGCGCGACAGACACGCGCGGCTGAAGCAGGACACGGCTGAAGAGCGACGTACCGTCGACGACCGGATGGCGCGCGCTCATCAGCCCGCGCCCGGCGCGTAACCGTGATTTACCTTCCGCTCGCGCTACTCGTCTCGCTGCTCGCGTCGGTCGCGCTCTGCGCGGCGGTACGTCGAGGGGCGCCCGCCATTGGAGCAGTCGTGCCGCCCAGGCCGGATCGATGGCACAGCGAGCCCACCCCAACGATGGGCGGCGTAGCAATCGCCCTCGCCACCATCCTCGGCTTTGCCCTAATCGTGCAGCGTGTGAACCCAGGGGAGATGCCGTCCACATGGCTGGCGATTCCGCTTGCGGGCATCGCGATGTTCGTCGTGGGCGTCCTCGACGACCGTCTTCAGTTAACACCTCTGGCGAAGCTGGTGTCGTCGCTCATCATCGGAGCGTTCCTCGTGTTCTCGCTGGCGAGGCGCTCTGACAACGCGCTGCCGCTCACGCATACGCTCGTCGCGACGATCTGGTTTGCCGGTGTCTGCCACGCGTTCAACCTGCTCGACAACATGGACGGCCTTGCGGCCGGTGTTGCATTTGTTGCGGCCGGCTTTCTCGCCTGGCTGCTTGGGCCGTCGCTTGACGCTCCGATCGTCGTACTTCTCGTCGCCTTGTGCGGCGCGCTGATGGGTTTTCTGTACTGGAACCGCCCGCCCGCCCGCTTGTTCATGGGTGACTGCGGCAGTCTGTTCATCGGCGCGGTGATCGCCGGCGCCTCACTCGTGCCCGTCCTGCAGGAACGGACACCGTTCCCGTGGACGTCAATTGTGGTGACTGCGATTCTGGTCGTCCCGTTGTTTGACACCGGTTTCGTTCTCGTGCTCAGACGGCTTGCAGGACGCAGCGCGACGCGCGGCGGCACCGATCACGTGTCGCATCGTCTGGTCTCGCTCGGGTTTTCCGGGCGCAGCGCCGTCCGCATCCTCTACCTACTCGGCATCGTCGGTGGTCTGACCGCCTGGGCCCTGGTGACGGGTGGCATCGAGCAGATGAGTCCGGTCGCCGCGCTCTTTGCGGTGCTCGTGACGCTCGTCGGCATTTACCTGGCACGTGTTCCCGCGTACCACGCCCAGGACTTCAAGGCGCTCGAGCGGTCGGCATTCGCTCCGTTGCTGAAGGACCTGACGTTCAAATGGCACGCCGGCGAGGTGATGCTCGACCTGATCCTCATCACGGCGTGCTACTACTTCGCTTACCGGTTGCGGTTCGAGGGGGAAGATCTCAATCACTTCCTGCCCTACTTCACGGCATCGCTGCCTGTCGTACTCGGCTGCAAGCTCGCGTCGTTGTACGGCTCGGGTTTGTATCAGCGATCCTGGCAAACATTCAGTCTGCGTGATATCGCCGTCGTCATGCGCGGCGTGTTCATGGGCTCACTGTTATCGGTGCTCGCCGCCGCCTATTTCTTCCGCTTCGTAGGATTCTCGCGGGTCGTCTTCATCATCGACGGGTTGCTGCTCCTGATGGCGATCGTCGCGACGCGCGCCTCCTTCCGCAGCATGAGTCTCGTCGCGGCTGCGCGCAGCAAACGCAGCCGGCGCGTGCTGGTGTACGGCGCTGGCGCATTCGGACAGCTGATCGTCAGGGAAATGCGCGCGAACCCTGATTGGCTGCTGAATCCGGTGGTCTTCATCGACGACGACCCGATGAAGGCGCACCGGTGGATCATGGGCGTGCCGGTTCGGGGCGCGCTCGATCAGCTCGAGGCAGCGATGCGGAAATACAAGGTGGATGAAGTGATTCTGAGCAGCCCGTCGATCAACGGCAGCATCGAGCACACGATCCGCCAGGTCTGCGCGGCGCGTGACTGTCCCATTCGTCGACTGCATATGAGCATCTCGTAATGCAAATTTCAAAATGCAAAATGCAAACAGACAATGAAGCGCGGCGTTCTTCAACGCCACGAGCCCTCAGAGGCACAGAGACGCAGAGATGAAATATTTCTCGGTGTCTCGAAGTCTTTGTGGCCCGTATTCGCGAACGACGTCGGAACACGCATCGCTTTCACACTGACGTTTCGAATTGTTTAGTGTTTGAACTTTGCATTTTGAACTTTGAATTCCCGCACACTCCGAGTCGGATTCGATGGCCGCGCCTTCACATCTCCAGCCGCGGGAATCCGCCGGTACTCGACCGAACTGGTCTGCGCGCTGACCTCGCTCGGCGAGCCGCTGGAGGTCGTCGCGCTCGGCGGTGACGCAGGCGCCATCCCCCCCGGAATCGAACGCGTACCCGAATCGGCGCACCCGCCGACCAACGCTGGCTGGACGCTGATCGGGCTGCCGCGGACCGCCGCGCGCGCCCGCGTTCAGGTTCTTCACGCTCCCTCCTATACGGCCCCCTTCTGGGCCGGCATTCCGGTCGTGTTGACGATTCATGATGTCAGCTACGAGCTGCATCCAGAGTGGTACCCGTACCGCCGCGACCGGCTCCGGCGGTCCTTCTATCGTCGCAGCGCGAAAACCGCGGCCCGCGTGCTCACGGTGTCGGCGTTTTCGGCCTCGGAGATCTCGCGCGCGTACGGGATTCCGCTCGAGTGCATCACGGTGACTCCGCTTGGTGTTCACGGCAGATTCGGCGCAGGTGATGCGAATCTGCCGCTCGACCTGCCGGCACACGTCATCGAACCATTCCTGCTGCACGTCGGCGATTTGCATGAACGGAGGAACCTCACCGTTGTCGTCGACGCACTGCTCGAGGCGCGCCGTCATTTCGGCGCCGCGGCGGCCATGTCGCTCGTACTCGCGGGCGTCGATCGCGGTGTCGCCGAGGGGCTGTGTGCGATGGCTGCCCAAGCCGACGCGCCGGAGGCGGTGGTGGCGCTTGGACCAGTGGAGGAGGATCGAGTACGCGCGCTGTACCGAGGCGCGCTGGCGCTGGTGTATCCATCGCTCTACGAAGGATTCGGCCTGCCACTGGTCGAAGCGATGGCGAGCGGCACGCCTGTCCTGGCATCCCATGAAGCGTCGATTCCGGAAGTACTCGGCGGCGCAGGGTTGCTGCTCGATCCGCGGGATGTCTCCGCCTGGCGTGAGGCGATTATCCGGCTGGTGAACGACGAAGCGCTGCGCGCCGATCTGCGCGCGCGCGGCCTCGCGCGCGCGGCGACCTTCACGTGGCAGCGAACGGCACGGCTCACGCTTGACGTCTATCGCGAGGTCGCTGGTGGAGCCTGAGATTTCCGTGGTCATCGTGACGTGGAACGGCCGTGAGCACCTTCAGACCTGCCTGTCCAGCGTGGCGGCACAGATTGGCGTCCGCGCGGAAACGATCGTCGTCGACAACGGCTCGACGGATGGCACGGCGGAATACGTGCGTTCGCAGTTTCCCTGGGTACGGCTTGTGGCGCTCGGCGAAAATCGCGGCTTTGCGGGGGGGAACAACGCCGGCGTCCGCGAGGCGCGCGGACGTCTTGTCGCCTTTCTGAACAACGACACAGCCGCCGATGTCGGCTGGCTGCGAGCGCTCGCCGCTGGTGTTGACGAACGGAATCGCTTCACGCTCGTCACCTCACGCATCGTGTACATGCACGATCCCGACACGATTGACAGCGCCGGCGATGGCGTTCTGCGCTGGGGCGGAGCGTTCAAACGCCACCATGGCGAGCCCGCGTCCGCGGCGCTCGTCACGCAGGAAGTCTTTGGCGTCTGCGGCGCGGCCTGCCTGATGCCGAAGGCGGTGTTCGAGGAGCTTGGCGGCTTCGACGAGGATTTCTTTGCGTCGCACGAAGACGTGGACCTCTCGTATCGGGCGCGGCTTCGCGGACATAAGTGCCGGTATATTGCCGATGCAGTCGTGCGTCACGTGGGGAGCGCCACGCTTGGAACCGTGAGTCCCTTTTCCGTGTTTCACGGGCAGCGCAATCTCGAATGGGTCTATTTCAAGGACACGCCCGCCAGTCTCCTGTGGAAGACGCTGCCAGGCCACTTCGTCTACGACCTTGCCGCGGGCGTGCATTTCGCGCGCATAGGGTTGCTTGGCCCGTACCTTCGCGCGAAGGGCGCGGCGGTCCTCCGCCTGCCCCGCATGTTGCGGAAACGCGTCGCCCTTCAGCGCGAGCGTCTCGTCGATGCGGCTGCCATTGGACCGCTGCTCGAAACGAAATGGTTGTCGACCAAGATTCGTGAGAAGCAGTTCGACTCGACCATGCGCGAGCGGGTGGTTGAGAAATGACCACGAACCCGCAGTTTGCGGCGATTCTCGTCAACTACAACGCAGGACCGGAGCTCGAGCGGGCGCTTCGTTCAATTGCCGACGAGATGGGTAGCGGGTCCTGGCAGGGCGTGGTCATCGACAACGCGTCGGTCGATGGCAGCGCGGCAAGGGTGAATCAGTTCGTGCCCGACGTTCGGCTGATTCGTAACGAGGCGAATGTCGGGTTCGCGCGTGGCGTGAACCAGGGACTCGCCGCGACAACCGCGCCCTACGTCCTGATCATGAATCCCGACTGTCGCCTGATGGCAGGCGCGATCGCCGCGCTGCGAGCTGTCCTCGACGCGCAGCCACAGTGTGCGATCGCCGGGCCTCGCGTCCTCAATCCCGATGGATCCGTACAGGGAAGTGCCCGCGGAGATCCGGACATGCTCACGGGGTTGTTTGGCCGCACGACGTTACTTCGGAGAGTGGCTCCGTTCCTTCCCATCGGTCGGCGCAACGTCGTCGTCGATGAGGCGATCCGAAGCGGCCAGCCGAGCGTGGAGGTCGACTGGGTGTCCGGCGCGTGCATGCTCGCGCGGCGCGAAGCGCTCGACGCCGTGGAGAACTTCGATGAGCGTTTCTTCCTGTATTGGGAGGACGCTGACCTCTGCCGCCGTCTGCGCGCGACGGGCTATCACGTGCGCTACGTGCCCGGTGCGTCGGCGATTCATCGTGTCGGACAGTCCAGCCGCACGGCGCGACGATCGGCGATCCGCGCATTCCATCGAAGCGCGTATCTCTATTACGCCACCCACGTGGCGCCCGCACCGCTGAGCCCGAAGCGAGCGCTGGCACGCGCGATTCTCGGAACGCGCTGCTGGTTGCAATTGATCGCGGCGTGGCGCTAGGCGGACCTCAAGGTCCGCCTCTACGATTGTTGCCTCTACGATCGTTGCCTCTACGATCGTTGGATTGTGTAGAGGCGGGTCTTTAGACCCGCCTAATCCAATATCTCGTCCACCAACTCCGCCACGTGCTCGCCAATGGCGAGACAGGCGGTCAACCCCGGAGACTCAATGCCCGCCGCCTGCACCAGGCGCGGGCATTGTTCGTCTCTGGCGATCATGAAGTCCGCATACGACGTGTTCGGTCCGTGAAGCTTCGGGCGGATGCCGCTGCCGCCGAGCCTCAGGTCCGAGAGCTGCAACGACGGGAGGAGCCGCCGCGCGGGTTCAAGAAACGATTCGAGCGGCAGCCGATCACCTTCGTAGTCGTCCTTCCGCTCCTGAAACCGTGCAGTCGGACCAAGCGTGACGTTCCCGTGAACCGTCTTGCTGAGATGCGTGCCGAGGCTGTGGGTGTGCGGCAGCGGGTAGACGAGCGCGTTGACGAGCGCGCGTTTGGTCGGCACCAGCTCCGCGTACTCGCCGCGACACGGATAGATTCGAAACGACGATCCTCCAAGCGCGGCAGAAACATCGTCCGCGTAGAGCCCCGCCGCGTTGACGGCGGATCGCGCGCGAATGCGCTCCGCAGGCGTCACCAGTTCGATGGCGCCATCGCGAGGTTCGCCGGCGACGATCGGCGAGCCGGGCAACACGTACCCATCGTGTTCAGCGAGCAGGCGTGCCAGCGTGCGGACAAGCGCCTCAGCTTCGAGAATGCCCGAGTTCGGGGAGATCAGTCCGGCTGCTGCGCATATATTTGGTTCGCGCGCGGCAACGCCGGCCGCGTCGACGATCTCCAGACCCTCGACGCCATTGGCTGTTCCCGTCATGCGCAGCTGCTCGAGCGCGGGGATCTCGCTCTGGTCGGAGGCCACTATCAGCTTTCCGCAGCGCCGATGAGGGACCCCGTAGGTCGCGCAAAACTCGTACAGCCGCCGTGCACCTTCGACGCAATGCCGCGCCTTGAGTGACCCTGCCGGATAGTAGATTCCTGCGTGAATCACCTGGCTGTTGTGCGTGCTCGTGGCCATCCCGGGCCGCGGCTCTTTCTCGAGCACGCACACGCTGCGACCGCGGCGGGCCACGGCGACCGCCGCCGCCAGGCCGACGACGCCGCCTCCGATCACCGCGGTATCTATTTGTTCCATGCCTTTCTCTGGTTGGTGGTTTGTGGTTCGTGGGTTAGTGGTTGTGGTTAGTGGTTACTATGCATCTTGTCAATTGCCACCAACCACCCACCACCAACCACCGACCAGTGTAAGCTGCCTCGGTAGACGTCCACGGACAGACCAAGTACGATCCCTCGGTTGTGTCTGAGTTCAGACGCGTACTCATCACGGGCTCTTCGGGTCAACTCGGGACCACCATTCTCGACGCGTTTTCCGGCTACCAAATCGCGGCGCATACGCACGGCTCCCTCGATATCACAAGCATCGAGGCGGTCAAACGCGCCGTCGATGAGGCGAGGCCGGATGTCATCGTCAACTGCGCCGCGTTCAACCTCGTAGACGACGCGGAAAACCGTCCGCTCGATGCGTTTGCCGTCAATGCCTTCGCCGTACGCACGCTCGCGCGCGCAGCGGAAGAGCGCGGAGCGACGCTGGTGCACTACGGAAGCGATTTCGTTTTTTCGGGAATCGGTGGCCCGGACAGCCTGCCGTACGATGAATCGGTTGCGCCGGCCCCGCGAAGCGTCTATGCGGCATCGAAACTCGTCGGTGAGTGGCTGGCCCTGGAATCGCCGCGCGGTTACGTGCTTCGAGTAGAAAGCCTGTTCGGCTCGCCCGCGGACTGGAAGGGTCGCCGCGGTTCGCTGGACAGCATCGTCGCTGGTCTCGAGGCTGGACGCGAGCCGCCGGCGTTCACCGATCGCACGGTCTCGCCGAGCTACGTGGTCGATGTCGCGGCTGCGACACGATTCCTTGTCGATGCCGGCGCGCCTTACGGTCTCTACCACTGCGTGAACTCCGGACACGCGACGTGGTATCAGGTCGCCACCGAGGTCGCAAGACTGCTTGGTGTCCCGGCGCGTCTCAAGGCGATTACGACCGACGACGTACACTTCCTCGCACCGCGCCCGCGATTCTGTGCGCTATCGAATCGCAAGCTCGCCGCTGCTGGTTTCGAAATGCCGACATGGCAGGATGCGCTGCGGCGCTGGCTGTCGGCGCGCAGGCCGTTGGTTCAAAGCGGCGTCGAGGAATCCGGCGGCAGAGTGGATGCCCATATAGAATGAAAAGCACCAATGGGTAAACGCGTAATCATTACGGGCATTACCGGCCAGGACGGCTCGTATCTTGCCGAACTGCTGCTCGAAAAAGGGTATGAGGTCACCGGCATCGTGCGGCGTTCGAGCTCGCCGAATCTCTGGCGAATCGAGCACCTGCTCGATCGCATCACGCTGCGGCCGGCCGACCTCGTCGATCAGCTGTCGATCATGCGCATCGTGCAGGATGTGCGGCCTCACGAGTTCTACAACCTCGCCGCGATGTCATTTGTGCCTGCGTCGTGGGACCAGCCGCTGCTGACCGGCGAATTCAATTCACAGGGCGTGACACGCGTGCTCGAGGCCATCCGTCAGGTGGATCCGAGCATCCGCTTGTATCAGGCATCATCGAGCGAAATGTACGGACGGGTCCGCGAGGTGCCGCAGACCGAGTTGACGCCGTTCTATCCCCGCAGTCCGTATGGCGTGTCGAAAGTCTTCGCGCACTACATCACCGTCAACTACCGCGAAAGCTACGGGATGTTCACCTGCTCCGGGATCCTCTTCAACCACGAGTCGCCGCGGCGCGGATTGGAATTCGTGACGCGGAAGGTGACCGATGGCGTGGCTCGCATCAAGCTCGGCCTTGCGGATCATCTCAACCTTGGCAACCTCGATGCATGTCGCGATTGGGGCTTCGCCGGCGACTATGTGCGCGCTATGTGGCTGATGCTCCAGCAGGATGAGCCTGATGATTACGTCATCGCGACCGGTGTCAGTCACTCGGTCAGGAAACTCGCGGAAACCGCGTTCGGCCACGCCGGTCTGGACTGGCAGCGGTACGTACGAATCGACCCCGCTCTCAAGCGGCCCGCCGAAGTCGATCATTTGATTGGGAACGCGACGAAGGGACGCCAGCGCCTCGGATGGACGCCATCGGTTACGTTTGAACAACTGATTGCGATGATGGTGGACGCCGACGTCACGCGTCTGGCGCCGGCAGCGCACGCCGCCGTCAGATAGAACCGGATACCGCGCGGCTTTTGCGGCGGCACCGGTTTCATTTGCGGAGAAGACTTGGAACTGAGAGACAAGATACGGAACAGGCAGGCCCGGATCGGCATCATCGGTCTGGGCTATGTCGGGCTGCCGCTCGCCGTCGAGTTCGCCAAAGCGGGGTTCGCGGTGACGGGCTTCGACGTCGACGTCGCCAAGGTCAGCTCGATCAACAAAGGCCACAGCTACATCGGCGACGTGTCGAGCGAGGACATCGCTGCCGCTGTGAGAGCGGGGAAGCTCTCGGCGACCGACGACATGTCGAAATTGCACGACATGGATGCGATCGACATCTGCGTGCCGACGCCGCTTCGAAAGACGCGCGACCCGGATCTGTCGTACGTCGTGCTCGCGGTCGACGCCGTGCGTGCGCGCCTCAAGCCAGGCCAACTCGTCATCCTCGAATCGACGACCTACCCCGGCACCACTGACGAAGTGGTCCAGCCGGCGCTCGAGGAAGGCGGTCTCAAGGCGGGAAGTGATTTCTACCTGGCCTTCTCGCCCGAACGAGTCGATCCGGGCAATCCGACCTACACCACGCGCACGATCCCGAAAGTCGTAGGTGGGGTGAATGAGATCAGCACCGAGCTCGCCAAGGAGTTGTACGCTTCGATCATCAGTACAATTGTGCCCGTCAGCTCGACGCAGGTGGCCGAGATGGTCAAGCTCCTCGAGAACACGTTCCGGGCGGTGAACATCGGGCTGGTCAACGAAATCGCCTTAATGTCCCACCGGATGAATATTGACGTGTGGGAAGTGATCGAGGCCGCAAGTACCAAGCCGTTCGGATTCATGCCGTTCTACCCGGGACCTGGTCTCGGCGGCCACTGCATCCCGATCGATCCGTTCTATCTGTCATGGAAGGCGCGGCAGAACGGGTTCGAGTGCCGCTTCATCGAGCTCGCCGGCCATATCAACGGTTCGATGCCTGCGTTCGTCGTCGAGCGGGTCAGCGAGGCGCTCAATTCGCAGAAGAAGGCGATCAACGGATCGCGTATCCACATCTTCGGGGTCGCGTACAAGAAGGACGTCAGTGACATGCGCGAATCACCCGCCCTCGACGTCCTGGAACTGCTCCACCGCCGCGGAGCGGTTCTCAGCTACACCGATCCCCACGTCCCGTTTCTCGAACACGGGAACCTCTCACTGACCTCGGTGCCTGAGTCGGGCGCGGCCGGCGGCGACATTGACTGTGCGGTCATCTGCACCAATCACTCGACGTTCGACTATGGCGAGATGCCGAAGCGGTTCCCGCTCGTGGTAGACACGCGCAATGCGCTGAAGAACATCCAAGCGGAGAACGTGTTCCGCTTGTAAATTCCAAATCCCAATCGGGATTTGGAATTTGGCGTTTGGGATTTACCCACGCCACCCAATCGCCGCGTAGTCCAGATACGTGAAGAGCAGACGATTGATCTTCTCGACGTTCGCGTTCAGTGTCTCGATCATGTCGTCCAAGGAGGTGGGTGCGCCACCGCTCTGCGCCAGCGCCTGCAGTTTGTCGGCCTCTGGATACGGCGCCCGGTATCGGATTTCCACGCGCTGAAATCCGGTAGCAATCAGCAGGTATTTCAGCGTGTCCGGGTGCACCGGTCGGACGTGCGTCAGATCACGAATGTAGCTTTCGAAGAACGCGAACCAGCACGACGGGTTGATGGTTTCAAGCACGATCGGCGCGCCGGGCCGCAACTTGTCGAACGCGGCGTCCAGCAGCCGCATCAGGTACCTCGGCTCGAGGTGCTCAACAACCTGCGCGGCAAACAGGCCGCCCAGCGAACCGTCCGGCAGGCCTCCCAGGTACGCAAGCGCATCTCCGGCTTCGGCGTGTAGTCCCTTCCCCTTGCAGACCTCCACCATTGCGGGGTTGATGTCGATGCCTCGCGCCCTCACACTGCGGTCTCGCAGCAGTTCGAGGAACTCGCCGCGTCCGCATCCAACATCCAGGACGTCACTCGCGTTCGCGAAGAGCGGCAGGTACTCCTCCACTCTGCGCCGGATCTCGTCTGGTGAGCCACGGAACTGATCCTCGAAGCCGACGTACTTGTGGCTGTCGAGATCGTCAAATTGTGAGTTCAGGACGGGATTCGGGGGTCGGGATTCGGGATTCGATTGGGACTTGGAATTTGGGATCTGGGACTTGGGATTTGCCGAAAGCTTCTCGATCTCGCGTTTGAGGTTGTGCGCGGCCTGTTGAACGACGCTCAGCGCCGCGCGCAGTTCTTCGAGCTGTGCGGCGAGGGCGCGCACGGCGGTGTCGTTCCGTCGTTCCCGTGCGAGGAGCGCTTCGAGGTGCCGCTCGACCTCGTCACGCGCGTCCTTGTACCCGTCGATCGTGCCAGCCATCCATTCGATCGTATTGACGCTGGAGTGATGCGCCTCCAGGCCGAGCGCCATGTTTCGATTGATGTGATCGACAAGGACGGCGTTGAACTCCTGCTGGCGTGACAGCACGCGTCCAAGCAGGCGGCGTGCGCTGGAGGCCAGCCGCGCCTTGAGCCCCGCGCCGGCCGGTGCCTGGTCGATGATTCGGTAGAGCCTGTTCAGACGTTCCAGCTGGGATCGATCGGGCGGAGGAATCGCCGACGGCTGCGGCCCTGCCTTGACGTCCGTCATCGATCAGCGGCCGACGAGTCCTTCGACGGGGCTGCTCGCGCTCGCGTACATCTTCTTCGGGATGCGGCCCGCAAGATAAGCAAGACGACCCGCGACGACCGCGTATTTCATCGCCTCCGCCATCGCGACGGGCTCCTGTGCGCCGGCGATTGCCGTGTTCATGAGGACGCCGTCGGCGCCGAGCTCCATGGCGACGGTCGCGTCCGATGCCGTGCCGACACCGGCATCGACGATGACGGGAACTCGGGAGAACTCCCGGATGATCCGGATGTTGTTGACGTTCTGGATGCCGAGTCCGGATCCGATAGGCGCGCCGAGGGGCATGACCGCGGCGGCGCCCGCGTCTTCGAGCTTGCGGCAGACGACTGGATCATCGCTGGTGTAGGGCAGCACGACGAACCCGTCGCGTACGAGGATGCGTGTCGCCTCGACCAGCGCGTCGTTATCCGGGAAGAGCGTTCGTTCGTCGCCGATCACTTCGAGCTTGACCCAATTGGACAAGCCCGCCTCGCGCGCGAGCCGTGCCGTCCGCACCGCCTCGTCCGCTGTGTAGCATCCGGCGGTGTTCGGCAGGATGAACATGCGTGACGTATCGATGTAATCGAGCAGCGATTCACGGCTGCGGTCCGAAATGTTCACGCGTCGCACGGCCACGGTCACCATGTCTGCGCCCGACGCGGAATGTGCCTGTGCCATGACCGGATGCGACGAGTACTTACCGGTGCCGACGATGAGCCGCGACTTGAACGTGCGGCCCGCGATGCTGAATGGAGAATCGTTCATGGCGCCCCCGCCCCCGACGAAATTGACGATCTCGACCTCGTCGCCGTCGCCCACCAGCGTCGCGGCAAACGCGTGACGCTTGACGATCACCATATTGTGTTCGACGGCAACGCGCCTGGGATCGATGTTCAGCCGTTCGAGCAGCTCCTGCACGGATACCGGCTGCTCGAGATCGTAAGGGTCCCCGTTGAGCGTAATCCGCACGGATGGTGGTCTTGCTGAATTCTACTGTACGGAATCTGACGGCTGGATGAGGGTAGGATCGGGAAGACGAACGATCCGAACGATTCGAACGATCCGAACGATTTAGTTCGTCGTGTCTTCTTCCTCAACGGGATCGTCGACGTCAAACTTCGGTCCCTGCATCCGGACATAGGTGGCGACCACTGAGCCATCGTCCAGCTTCTTTGCGGCGATATGGAGATGAATCGATGACGTCTCGGACGCCTGCTTCAGCGCCGCGCATTCCGCGCGCTGGAAGTCCGTGTGAGCGTCGGTTTTGATCGTGGTCCCGTCGTCGTCAAAGAGGATGGTCAAAGCCGGGCAATTCTCGCTGATGGACTTGGTGAAGCCTTCGTACTGAATCAGCGCCTTGCCGTGACCGTGTCCTGATTCGCCCGCATCATCGTCGGCCTCCGGATCGTCCGGATCGGGAGTTGTCCCCGTCGTGGGAGTCCCGATTTCAGGAGCAGGTGAATGGCCCCTTCCCTGGCCTTCCTTCAACAGACTGAAGTTACCGCCGTTTTCGCTCATCGCGGCGATGGACGAGACCTGCGAGGGTGTCGTTCCCGTCATAGCCTGCGTGGAACCGCCGCACGCGGCCATTGTCGCCGCCAGCAGTACCACGCCGGCGAACAGGATCTTGCGGGTGATCGTCGATTCCATCGAACGGGATGTCGTCATGCCCGCCCACAGGGGCAACAGGCGTACCGCACTAACTCGTTGATTTCATGTGCCGGAATGGCTCGTACGCGTCTCAATTCAGCATCGCGATGTCAGATCCGTAAGGTTCTCGAATGCTCCGTTCAGATACACGGCTGGCGCAAACGGACCGATAAATGGTGGAGACTTCCAACGGACCCATGACGTTATTCACTCCACTGCCGCGGTCGGTCACGCGGCCCGTGTCCGCCCTGATCGTCATCGCCTGGGTTGCGTCGATGGCCTTCTTGGTCAAGCGCTCGTACTTCGACGGCTCGGCGGCGAACCTCGCGACCGACCTCGCCCGGTACGGGTCAAATGCCGAATGGCGCGGCGTCTATTACCGCGGCGAAAAGATCGGGTTCACCGTCAGTCAAACCGTACCGCGCGACGATGGGTTCGAACTGCAGGAGGACGGCCGCCTGCAGATGTCGTTACTTGGTGCTTCCAGCGCGGCTGCGTTGCACACGGCCGCGCGTGTCGATTCGAACTTCGCCCTGCGATCGTTCGATTTCTCGCTCGATCCGGGTACCGGCGCGATTGTGATCCGCGGGCGCGTCGATCCGATTGACGGCTCCCGTGGGCGAGCGCGCCTGTCTATTGCCATTACATCCGCCGGCAGCACCCGAACCGAAACGCGCGATCTGCCGGAAGTGCCGGTTCTCTCGCAGAACTTTGCGCGGCTGCTGGCCGGCGGACGGCTCGTGGCGGGCTCGCGGCAGCAGTGGACGATTTTCGATCCCGCAACGTTGCGCAACGCGCCGGTCATCGTGGAAATCGGCAATCGCGAGATCGTGCGAAACGACGGCGCTCGACCCCTTCCGGCATTCCGCGTGGATCTGGAATATGCGGGGCTCCGCACGACGTCGTGGATTACCGATACCGGAGAGGTTATTCGAGAGGAGAGTCCGCTCGGACTGATCACCGTTCGCGAGTCCGCCGATCGCGCGCAGAGTCTCAGCGTTCCTGAACCCGTGCAGAGCGATTTGCTGCAGGCCGCGGCTGTCGTTCCCGCAATGCGGCGGCGCATCGACGAGCCGCGCGATGTCCGGCTGCTGCGCCTCGAGCTGAATGGTGCCGACCTGACAAATGCCGATCTGCAGGGTGGCGGACAAACGGTGCGCGGCTCAACAATCGAATTGATCGATCCGCAGGCGCTCGAACCAGGCCCTCTCGAAAAGGATGTTCACGAGTACCTGAGACCTGAGCCGCTGATCGAAAGCGACGCGCCGGAAATCCGCGCCGAGGCCGAGAAGGCCACTGCAGGCGCCGTCGATACGCGCGCACGAGCGGAAAAGCTGACGCGCTACGTCAACGGCCTCCTCGACAAGAAACCGACCATCAGCCTGCCCTCTGCCCGCGAGGTGCTCAGGACCAAGGTGGGCGACTGCAACGAGCACACCGCTCT
>Ga0114129_10003632_pt1 | contig 21704 bp, 19 predicted proteins | sample RhiMetdeltSRZDD1_FD_80071 | JGI IMG/M metagenome (GOLD analysis project Ga0114129, IMG submission 80071) | Populus rhizosphere microbial communities from Tennessee, USA - Rhizosphere MetaG P. deltoides SRZDD1 (version 2) (version 2) | ecosystem: Host-associated > Plants > Roots > Rhizosphere >... | reverse complement strand
TCGCCCCCGCTCGGCTAGAGCCTCGCGCACCATTTCGCGCTCGCCCCCGCTCGGCTAAGGCCTCGCGCTCCATTTCGCGCTCGCCCCCACTCGGCTAGAGCCTCGCGCTCCATCTGCTTGTAATCGACGAGCGATTTCATGATGGAGCGCGAGGCTTTAGCCGAGCGTCGGGTCCGCGACGAGTCAATCGAAGCGCACGGCGGTCGTGTTGCCGCCGCTGACGACGACGCCGACTCGCTCGCTGGCGGCGGGTCGATACGCGCCGCTATGGAGCGCGGCGAACGCAGCGGCACCGCCGGGCTCAGCGACGATGCGGACGGCGTCCCACAGCGCGCGTTGTGCGGCGCGAATCGCGTCATCGGAGACGAGCACGACCCGCTCGACGTAGTCGCGTGCGATCGGAAACATCAGCTCGCCGACGCGGCGCGGCGCGAGCGAATCGGCGGCGATGCTGCCGGCCGGCGCATCGACGGGACGTCCCGCTTCGAGCGCCTCGGTCAGCGTCGGTGCCCCGTCCGGCTCGACGCCGATGACGCGTACGCGTCCCGCGTGCCAGGCCGCGATGCCGCCGATCAATCCTCCGCCGCCGACCGCGACGAGCAGCGTGTCCAGTTGCGGCGCCTGTTCGGCGAGCTCGAGGGCGAGCGTCCCCTGTCCGAGGAGTGTGTGAACCTGATCGTACGCGTGCACCGGCAGCGCGCCCGATTCTGCCGCGTACGCCTCGCTTGCGGCGAGCGCTTCCGCGTATCGCTCGCCGCCGACGGTGAGGTCCGCGCCGTACGAGCGGATGCGTTCGATCTTCGCCGGCGAGGAAATGGCGGGCACGAAGATCTTCGCGCGGATGCCGAGCCGCTTCGCCGCGAAGGCGACGGCCGCGCCATGGTTGCCGCCCGAGGCGGCGACGACGCCGGCCGCCGGGATCTGCCGCTGCAGAAGATTCGCGAAGGCGCCGCGCGTCTTGAACGAGGCGGCGTGCTGCAGCAGTTCCAGCTTGAGCGTCACCCGCACGACCGCCATGTCGAGATCGCGCCCTTCGATCTCGACGATCGGCGTCCGGCGAATGTACGGCTGGATGACCGCGTAGGTACGCTCGATATTGGCGCGATCGATCAGGATTCGCCGCCTTTCAGGTGAGCAGCCGCTCGAGCTCTTCGGGATGCACCGCGCGCGTGAGCGCATCCTTGCGATCGACGAGCCCCTGCTTCACGAGATCGGTCAGCGACTCCTCGAGCGTGAACGACCCCTGCTTGCGCGTAATGGTGACCTCCTGATGCAGGTGCTGCAGCGCGTTCTTGCGGACGTGCTGCCGCGCGCCGTAGCCGACGATCAACAGCTCGGCGGCGGGAACCAGCCCGCCGCCTGTTTTCGGCATCAGCGTTTGCGTCAGGACGGCCGTCAGCGCCATCGCGAGCTCCTGGCGGATCGTGTTCTGCCGCTCGAGAGGGAACGAGTCCGCGATGCGCGCGATCGTCGTCGCGACGTCGGTCGTGTGGAGACTCGAGAACACGAGATGTCCCGTCTCGCCCGCGGCGACCGCGATCTGCATCGTTTCGGGATCGCGCATCTCGCCGACGACGATCACGTCCGGCGCCTGACGCAGCGCAGCGCGCAGGGCCGTCGGAAAGTCGGGCGCGTCGACGCCGATTTCCACCTGCTCGATGAGACAGCGCCGGTGCTGATGCTCGTACTCGATCGGATCCTCGATCGTGACGATGTGCCGCGCGTCGCGCAGATTGATCTCGTTCACCAGCGCCGCGAGCGTCGTCGTCTTCCCGGAACCGGTGGGACCGCCGACCAGGACGAGACCGCGAGGCAGACGGCTCAAGGCTTCGACACCGGCCGGCAAGCCGAGCGACGCGAGGCGCGGTACGGTCGACGGCAGCCGGCGGATCGCCGCGGCGGCGCGGCCGCGCTCGTGGTGCAGATTGATGCGGAAGCGACCGAGATCGGCCGCACGAAAGGATCCGTCCGCGATCCCGATCTCGCGGTACGCCCTGCGCGCGTGCGGCGGAAGCGCGGGCAGGATCGCATCGTCGATTTCCTCGCTGCCCAGCGGTCCGCCGAACGCGGCGGCGAGCGGCGTGAGGACGCCGTCGATCCGCATCGAGGCCGGCGCGCCGGCGACCAGCAGGAGATCGCTGGCGTTGCGCTCGACCACGTGCTGCAGCCATCGCCGGAGCCGCGCCGTTTCCGCGCCTGACGCCGGCGCGCGCGGCGCGTCGGCGTTCAACTCGCTGACGATCGCGTCGAGATCGTGACGATCGTTCATGTCGCGCTCCGTTCGCGCGGCGCCTTCGTCGCCGCCTCGTATCGCCGTCTCGCGATGGCAGCACTGAGGATTTGCGTGATGCCAAACGCGCCGAAGCACGATCGGGGCCGGATGAAGACCATGCTCAGGGCGATCAGGCAGGCGAGCGCGTTGCCGGCAAACATTCTCGACACGAGCTGAATCTCGGGATCGTCGCCGGGACGGGTGAGCAGATGATGCCGCTTCGCGTAGATCCACGACGCGTTCAGCGCCATCGACAGCGCGAGCTGGTTCCCGAAGTAGAGCGTCAGCGAGACCGGCTGCTGCAGCGTGAACGATCCGAGCATCGCCGTGGAGAACGGCAGCAGCGACATGAACATCAGGAAGACCAGATTCAGACCGCAGAAGGCTTGGTCGACGTGCGTGAGCTCGTGGAAGCTCATTTGATGCCACAGCCAGTACGCGGCGGACATCATGAACGTGACCACGAAGCTGAAAAACAGCGGCCAGTGCTCCAGCAGAGTGTGCAGCACCTCCGACGCGGGCGCGCGTCGAGGGAGCTCCGGCACCTTCAGCTCGAGCACCAGCAGCGTCATGACGATGGCGAAGACACCGTCGCTCAGCATTTCGAGCCGCGCTTTGTTCCAGGTGCGGCGCGCCGCCATCGGTCACTTCGCGACGAGCGGCTCGTTCAGAAACCGCGCGAGCGGCGCGACCTTCCGAAAGACCTTCAGCAGCGTGGAGTACATCGCCGGGCTCGTCGCGAACGACGGAGGAAATTCGCAGCCGGCGATGAAGTTGCGGAACTTCAGGTACTCGGCGGCTTCGTGCTCGCGTGGAAACCCGCGCGGCACGCGCTGCAGCTTGTCGCCCTCGATGGTGATCTGCTTGCGGAACGCCGGCGACTCGACGAGCGTGCGCAGGCGCTTGACGTTCGCCGCGATGTGCTCGCGCACCGCGTGCAGTTGGGGCGTCTGCGGCGCGTACATCCCGCCGCCAACCCAGACCTCCGTCGGCGACACGTGAAAGTACAGCCCCGCGCCTTCGTGCTTCGGCAGACCGCGCGTCGGGAAGACGGCGGCGATGTGCGTCTTGTACGGCGCCTTGTTCTCGGAGAAGCGCGTGTCGCGATGGATCCGGTACATCGACAGCTTCGGGCTCGCGACGATTTCAGGCGCGAAGCTGCGGAAGTCGATCGCCAGGCGCTCGACGATCGACGTCATCGGCTGGCGCACGTGCGCCTCGTAGTCGTCTTTGTGCGCGTTGAACCACTCGCGCCGGTTGTTGCGTTTGAGCGCGCGCAGAAACTTCAGCGTCGCCGGCGTGAAGCATGGCGCGGCCACGTCGAGCTCAACTCCCGGGCTTCGCGAGGAATTCGCGAATGTAGCGGTTCACCTCGGCGGCCTTCTCGCGCGGGATCCAGTGCGTGCCGTCGGGAATGCGCTTCACCGTCAGCTTCGTCACCACCTGATCGAGTCCGTTGAGATTGCCGGTGAGCAGCGCCGTGTCCTTCTCGCCCCACACGACGAGCGTCGGCACGCGAACGACGAGCGGCGGAATCGCCAGCGCCGCGTCGCTGGTGGTCGTCGAGGCAGTCGTCGTGCTCGCAGGAGGAGGAGGACCAACGCCGGCCGCGCGGTAGTAGTTGAGACCGCCGGTCAGCGCGCCGGGCTGCGACCACGCCTCCACGTACGCGTCGAGATCCGCATCCGATGCCTTGTCGCCGAGCACCGCGCGCTTCAGCCACGCGTACTCGTTCTCCGACAGCAGCGCCTCGGCCTCGGCGCTGCGGAACATCAGCATGTACTCGCTCGCCTTCTGCTGCGCCTTGTTCTCGCGGAGCTCGCGGCCGAAGATCGATGGATGCGGCGCGTTGAGGATGACGAGCGTGTCGAGCATCTCAGGATGCTGCGCCGCGTACACCCATGCGACGACGCCGCCCCAGTCGTGGCCGACGAGCGTGAACTTCGCGCCGCCCGTGGATTTCAGCAGCTCCGTCGCCAGCGCGTGCACGTCGGCGACGAGGTTCGGCATCGCGTACGCCGAGACGTCCGCCGGCTTCGACGACAGGTTGTAGCCGCGCAGATCCGGAGCGACCGCGGTGCGATCGCGGCTGAACTCGGCGAGCTGGCTCTTCCACTCGTACCAGAACTCGGGAAAGCCGTGGAGGAAGATCATCAGCGGACCGCGGCCGACTCGCACGTAGTGCAGGCGCTGACCGTTCACCTCGGCGTAATCGTGCGTGATCGAAGGCGTGCTCGATTGCGCGAACACGCCTCCGATTGCCGTCGCCGCGACGATCGCCGTGGCGAGCGCGCGAATCACCGCGCCGCCTGCGCCGTGGCCGCCTGTCTCGCGGCCATCCGCTCCTGCATGATGCGCGTGAGGTGCGGCACCTGACCGAGCATGCGCTGGATCAACATCAACTGTCCGCGGTGGTGCATCTCGTGCTCCTTCGCACCGAGGATCATCTCGAAGCGCGTCTTCGACGCCGGCTGCGCGCCGGGCGGCAGCGACACCTGCTCGGCGAGGAACGCATCGTCCACCGTTTCGAGGTACGACGCGAACTGATCGCCCGACGACTTCAAGTACTCGATCAGCTCGGCCTTCGAGCGCGGCGTGTTTTCTGCGGCGCTGAAGTTCTGAAAGAGCTCCTGGAAATTCAGCGTCGCCATGTCCGTCACCCGCGTCTGGTGCACCGAGAGCTGAAACTGCGGCGACACGGCGAGGTGCGCGAGCGTCTGCGCGACGGTGCGCGTGTCGGGCGCGGCGCGGAACTCGTACTTGTCCTCGGGAATGTCTTCCGCGATCTGAATCGTGTTCTTGCGAACCGTGCGAAACGCGTCGGCGAGATCTTTACCACCGTAATACGTCATAGCTTTTCTCCTGTTAGTACCAGCCGATTGGTTGCTCCGACAGATTGATGTACACCTGCTTCACGTTCAGATATTCCTCGACGCCCCACTTGCCGAGCTCGCGGCCGATGCCGCTCTGTTTGTAGCCGCCCCACGGCGCCTCGACGTAGGTCGGCTGCATGTGGTTCACCCAGACGATGCCGGCTCGAAGGTTTTTGACCGCGCGCATCGCGCGGAAGATATCGCGCGTCCAGACGGCAGCGGCGAGACCGTAGTAGGTGTCGTTGGCGATCCGCAGCGCGTCTTCCTCCGAATCGAAGGGAATGACGCAGGCGACCGGCCCGAAGATTTCTTCGCGCGCAATCCGATCCGCGTTGTCGACGTCGTAGAAGATCGTCGGCTCGACGAAGAACCCTTTGTCGAGCGGCGCAACGGTCGCGGCGCCGCCGCCATAGGCCACCTTCGCTTCCTGCTTCCCGATCTCCTGATACTGGCGCACGCGGTCGAACTGTTCCCGGCTGACGAGCGGCCCCATCTTCGTCGCGCGGTCGAGCGGTGGTCCGAGCCTGATCGCTCGCGCCTTCGCGCTCATCGCCTCGACGAACTTCTTGTAGATCGGCCGCTGCACGAGGATGCGGCTGCCGGCGGAGCACACTTCGCCCTGGTTGACGAAGATGCCGAAGAGCGCCCCTTCCACCGCCTGCTCGAAATCGGCGTCGGCGAAAAAAATGTTCGGCGACTTGCCGCCGAGCTCGAGCGAGATCTTCTTCAGCGTCGCCGCCGCGGTCCGCATGATCGTCTTGCCGACTTCGACGCTGCCGGTGAACGCGATCTTGTCGACGTCCTGGTGCTCGACGATCGCGGCACCGGCCGTCTCGCCGCGGCCCGTGACGATGTTGACGACGCCGGGCGGAAGGCCGGCATCCTTGAAGCTCGACGCGAGCTCGAGGGCCGTCAGCGGCGTCTGTTCGGCGGGCTTCAAGACAGCCGTGCATCCCGCGCAGATCGCCGGCGCCAGCTTCCACGACGCCATCAGCAGCGGGTAGTTCCACGGAATGATCTGACCCGCGACGCCGATCGGCTCGCGCAGCGCAAAGCTCATCGCGTTGTCGGGGACGGGAATCACGTCGCCGTGAATCTTCGTCGCCAGTCCGCCGTAGTACTCGAAGCACGTCGCGACGTCGGCGATGTCGAACTCCGCCTCGACGATTGGCTTGCCGGTGTTGCGCGTCTCCAGCTCGGCGAGCTCGTCCGCTCGATCGCGCACGATGTTGGCGAGCTTCAACAGGATCCGCCCGCGATCCTGCGCCGTGGCATCCTTCCAGGGACTCTCGTCGAACGCGGTGCGCGCCGCTTTCACCGCGCGATCGACGTCCGCCGCGCTCGCATCCGGCACACGGGCGACGACCTCGGCAGACGAGGGATCGAGCACGTCGAGGGTCGCCGACGCCTGCGGCGCGACGAATTCACCGTTGATAAAGAGCGGGTAAGTCTTCGCGGTGTTCACAGCGGCCAAGCCCGCAACTATATTGACTTCATTGAACCGTTGTAAAGTTTGCAGGCATGCTTGAGACAAAAACGGTCCTCCGTGCGTCATTCCTCGTGTGCCTTGCCGCCACCGCCCTGGCGCAGGATTCGCGAACCGCGTTCACGGTCGGGACCGCGACGGCCCAGCGCGGGCAGAAGGCGTACGGCGTGCTGAAGGTGCCGGCAGGCGTCGATGCCGGCTACGACATCCCGGTCGTCGTCGTCAACGGCGCGAACCCGGGCCCGGTGCTCGCCGTCTTTGCCGGCGCGCATGGATCGGAGTACGCGTCGATCGTGGCGGTGGAGAATCTGATCACGCTCGTCAGGCCGGCGGAGGTCTCCGGCACACTCGTGCTGGTGCCGATCGTCAACGTGCCGTCGTTCGAGCGGATGGTGCCCCACGTGAACCCGACCGACAACAAGAACATGAACCGCTTCTACCCCGGCTCGCCGAACGGCACGCAGACCGAGCGCGCGTCGTACGTCATCACGAAGGAAATCGTGGACCGTTGTGATCATCTGATCGATTTCCACGGCGGGGATCTCGACGAGAACCTGCGGCCCTACAGCTACTGGACGGTGACGGGGAATCAGAAGCAGGACGAAGAATCGCGCGCGATGGTGCTGGCGTTCGGGCTCGACCACATCATCATCTCGGCGGATCGGCCGAAGGATCCGAACGCGTCGCGGTTCCTGGAGAACACCGCGTCCACGCGCGGCAAACCGTCGTTCACCGCGGAAGCGGGCCGCTCCGGACCGGTCAGCACGAACGACGTCGCCGTGCTCGTCGACGGCGTGCAGCGCGTGATGGGACATCTGAAGATGACGCGGCGCGTGGTGCAGCCGGTGCGGAATCCGGTCTGGATCGACACGCTGATCACGATCGCGGCCGAACAGGACGGCGTGTTTCATCCGGCGGTCGATCGCGACGCGCACGTGACGAAGGGACAGAAGATCGGCCTCGTCACCGATTATCTCAATCGTCCGCTGCACGAAATCTTCGCGTCCGACGCCGGCATCGTCCTGTTCGTGCGCGCGGTGCCGTCGCTGAAGAAGGGCGATACGATTGCGAGTCTCGGCGTAGTCAAGAAGTAGTCAGGACGTAGAATTCCAAACGGAGGTCGAACATGCCTGCAACCCTGCCCAATGTTCTCGTCACCACCGAGTGGGTCGCGCAGCACGCGACCGACGCGGGCGTCCGCGTCGTCGAGGTGGACGTCGATACGACGGCGTACGATCAAGGTCACGTGCCGGGCGCCGCCGGCTGGAACTGGACCACGGAGCTCTGCGACACGCTCGTCCGCGACATCGTGCCGGCCGACAAGCTCGAAGCGCTGCTCGGGAAGAACGGCATCGACAATCAAACCGCGATCGTGCTCTACGGCGACAACAACAACTGGTTCGCGGCGTGGGCGTTCTGGCAACTGAAGATTTACGGTCACGAGGACGTGCGGATCATGGACGGCGGCCGCAAGAAATGGCTCGCCGAGGGACGCGACCTCAGCACCGAGAAGCCGTCGTTCACCGCGAAGACGTACAAGACCAAGACGCCCGACACGTCGCTGCGCGCGTTCCTGCCGGAAGTGCAACAGGCGATGAAGTCGAAGTCGGCGGCGCTCGTCGACGTGCGCAGCCCGCAGGAGTTCACCGGCGAGATCCTGTCGCCGCCGGGACTGCCCGAGACGTGCCAGCGCGGCGGCCACATCCCGGGCGCGAAGAGCATCCCGTGGGGGAAGAACTGCAACGAAGACGGAACGTTCAAGAGCTTCGAGGATCTGCAGGCGCTCTACTCGTCGCAAGGCATCACGAGCGATCGACCGGTGATCGCGTACTGCCGCATCGGCGAGCGCTCGAGCCTCACCTGGTTCGCGTTGAAGCATCTGCTCGGGTTCAAGGACGTGAAGAACTACGACGGATCGTGGACCGAGTGGGGCAATCTCGTCGGGGCACCAGTCGAGAAGCCGTGAAGTAAGCTCTCCACCACTGTGGCGAGGTTTTGCAGATGAAACCCGAGGAACTCACTCGACGCCAACAGGAAATCTCCGGGTGGCCGGTTTCGATCGAAACCTACAAGCTCGGCGACGTCTTCCATTGCACGATCGCGAACGTCGATCCCGGCGCGCGCCTCGCGCGCGCCGACGGCGCGACGCGTGAGGAAGCCGAGTCGCGCGCGATTGAGAAGGCGACGCGATACCTGAAGCAGACCCGTAAGTTTGAAGTCTGAAGTCTGAAGTCTGAAAAGCTTTGAAGCTTGAAGCCGGAAGCCAGCGCGCTCATACTTCGCGCTTCGTACTTCCAGCTTTTCAGACTTCAGACTTTAGACTTCAGACTTTGTGATAACAGTCACGCCCGTCCTCGCTCTCATCATCTTCGTCGCCGGCGCGATCGCCGGCAGTCTCGGTGCGCTGCTCGGGCTCGGCGGCGGTATCTTCCTCGTCCCCTTTCTCAATCTCGGTCTGAGCTTTCCGATCACGGTTGCCGCGGCGATCAGTTTGACGACGGTCATCGCGACGTCGAGCAGCGTATCGGCGGGACGCGCGGGGAAACAGCTGATCAACATGCGGCTCGGGATGCTGCTCGAGGTCGCGACTGCGGCGGGCAGCCTCCTCGGCGGCGTGACGGCGCAACTGCTCGCGCAGACGACGCTGCAGAAGCTGTTCGGCGTCACGAGCGCGATCGTCGCCGTCATCATGCTGAGCCGCTTGCAGCGGCGAAATGTGATCCTCGATCCGTCGGTGGATCCCGGCATCCTCGGCGGACGCTTCCACGAAGACGAGAGCGGCGGCACGGTGACGTATCGCGTCAAGCGGCTGCCGGTCGCGCTCGTCGCGTCGTTCATCGCCGGCAACGTGTCGTCGCTGCTCGGCATCGGCGGCGGCTTCATCAAGGTCCCGGTGCTGAACGCGTGGTGCGGCGTCCCGATGCGCGCGGCGGCGGCGACGAGCGCGTTCATGATCGGCGTGACGGCGACCGCCGGCGCGGTCATTTATTACGGGCGGGGTCAACTCGTGCCGGCGCTCGCGGCGGCGGGCGTGCTTGGCGTCCAGCTCGGATCGTGGGCGGGCCTGCGATTCGGCCAGCGCGCGTCCGCCAAGTGGCTGAAGCTGATGATGGCGATCGTGCTGTTCGTCATCGCCGTGATGATGCTCGTTCGAGGATCCCGATCGTGAGTAAGCTCGAGATGTCGATCGGCGCCGTCCTGCGCGCCGGCGTAATCGCGAGCTCGATCTGTCTCGCGTCCGGTCTCGTGCTGACGTTCGCCGGCGGCGCGGACGCCGCAGCGCGCATCCTGCTGCAGGTCGGCGTCCTCGTGCTGCTCGGGACGCCGGTCGCGCGCGTCGTCGTGTCGATCGTGGAGTACGCGCAGGAGCGCGACTGGACATTCACGCTGCTGACGGTCGTCGTCCTCGTCGAGCTGCTCGCGGGCGCGGTGGCCGCGCTGATGTTCAACAGACGACTGTAGCGTTACGGCTCGAGGCGCGCGCGGATCAACACGGCCTGCTCCGGCTGGAAGCGCAGCTGTCCCATGTCGGCGCGGCGGAAATCGTCGCGATCCCAGCAGGCGCGCATCAACCCCGCGTCCGCATGTCTGCTGTGCATGCCCTCCGGCATCAGTAGGTGACCCACTTCGTGCGCGATGGCGCACGCGAGGACGAACGCCGGCGAGACGCCGTACTGCGCCGCCTGCGATTCGACGCGGCGGTAGAAGACGTACGCGACCTGTGTCCCTTGTGCCGTTCGAATCGCCGCGCCCATCACCGTCTTCGGCCGCTGCTGGAGATCGCCGGTCTCGTACGGCAGCACGATGACGTGAATCCCAGCCAGCCGCGCGAGACCGCTGGCGCTGCGCGTGGACCATTCGACGTCGACGCCGATGTCGCGATAGACGCGGACGACTTCCCTCTGCGCCTTCGCGACGATCGGCGCCGGAACGTCGGCCGCGTTGGAGAGTTGCAGGACGAGCGAGAGCGCGATCGCGTGAACCATCGTTCCGCGATCGATTGTGCGAGTCCGCGACGGCTCGCGCGATTACGCGAGAGGTAAGGGCCCGTCCGGACATAACTGCGCCATCCTGGCCGCCGATGCATCCCGCCTCGCTGCGTCGCTCGTCGGTCACATGCGCCCGGCATGCTCCCTCCTCGCGCCTTGCGATCCGGGCGCCTCGGCGCCCAGGTTGACGCACTTATGTCCGGACGGACCCTAAAGGACTACGACTCAAGGTCCCGGAAATCGTCGTGGTTCACGCGAGGGAGAATCAACCACCGCTTGAACCGGCGGCACGCTGTTGCGACAGAGGATCACAGATCGTGGCCCCTTGAATCCCGCTCGCCATCCATTCGCTTCGAGAGTGGGCACAACCGGAGCGTTCACCGGCAGCCACGCGTAGTCTGCCTGCAGACCTCTCAAGGCGTCGATCGCTCCTGGCGCATTTCGATAGATCTCGAAATGCACGTCTCGGATGCGTTGGGAATATACCGTCTCACGCCGTCCGTCCATCGAGACGTGAATCGCCGGCCAGAAATGCCAGATTGCGTACTCGCCGTAATCAAACCACGTGAACATCTTGCCCGTCAGACGATGCTGTAATACGTACGCCGAAGCCTCGGGTTCTGGCAGATATTCAGCGCCCATCGTGATGTGGCGCCCAAAGCCCATCACCGCGACGGCGATCATCGACATCGCGACACAGCTCGATATCCACCGATTCGACCTCTTCACCTGATCCTGATGCGGTCGAACAGCCTGGCCGCCGAGGAACGGCGACAGAAGAAACGCCGACGCCAGTGAATAAAAGGCAACCAGCCGAATCACGAGGAAGCTGCCTGCGCCGAGCAACGCGATCACCGAGAGGAACGACAGCGGAATGGAGCGGCCTCGCTGCCAGAGTGCCACCACGGCGACTGACGTCGGCAAAAGCCACAGTGCAAAGGCAATGGCCGGCAGCCGTGTCACAGGCTGCCACTCCATGATGTCGCTTCGGCTCGGCCCGACTGTCTCCCACAAGAAACTCAGCATCTGCCTGCCGTACGGGTTGCACAGCGTCGCCATGACCGTGGCGGCCAGTGTCGCCACGATGATGACGAGATGACGACGATCGAAGCGCTTCTCGATCGCGAATGTCGCGAGAAACACGACGAGAGTTGCCGCTCCCGCAAGCCACCCGCCGTGGACATTCACCCACACGGCGAAGGACATTGGGATCAGGATCAGCCATTGCAGCCGCCCAGCCTGAACACGAACGATCGCGAACAGCAAAACCGCGAACAACAGGACCGAGAATATCTGCGGCCTTATCGTGATGAGGACTGGCCACGAGCCGAGTGCCGCGACGAGCAGCAAGCCATCTCGTCGCATGGGGTTCATGCATCGAGGCCGCCACGATTCCAGAAGAAGCGCACCGCTGATGCATATGACCACTAATTTCAATGCGACGAGTCCGGCGTTTCCTCCCACAGCATATGTGACCCACATGATGACTTCAGCCAGCCACTCGTGGTTCACCCACGGCAAGTCGCTCGTGAACGAGTACAGGTCTCGTTGATGAACGGATCCCGACGATACGATATCGCGGCCGAACAGCAGATGTCCCCAGAGGTCGGCGTCAGCCGACGTCACCGCAAAAAAACACAGGATGATGAGGATCGTCGCGAGCGGTAGGACGCTCATGGCGACGGCATGAATGGAAGCGTCGCGACTCTTCCGATGATCCGTCAGACCGATCACGGGCATTACCCACGCCACCGGAAGACGCTCAGCAGGTTCGAGAACTCGTCGCTCCACACGACCTGCTGCGGACGCGGATCGACGGTTTCCCAGCGGCTGTCGGCTGAGAGCGGCCCGAAGTCCGCTCGCCGATGCGCCATGAGAAGCCAGCGCGATGCAAGCGGCGCCTTGTCGGTCGGCGCGAGACGCAGATCGTCCTGGGCCAGGCAGACGAGCCCGAAGCTCGACGCCAGGCCGGCCAGCAGCGGCTTCAGATCGACGTAGCGATTCGAGATGTGGAACGCGACGACGCCGGTCGGCAACAGCTTGCTCAGATACAGCGCCAGCGCTTCACGCGTGAGGAGATGGACGGGGATTTCGTCGGAGCTGAACGCATCGAGCACGAGCAGGTCGAACCGACGATCCTCTGCGCGCGCCACCGAGAGCCGCGCGTCGCCCAGCACGATGTCGATCGATGCGGGCGAGTCGTCGAGGAACGTGAAGTAACGGCGATCGCGCGCAACCTCGACGACGGTCGGGTCGATCTCGTAGAACGTCCAGTGCTCGTTCGGACGGCTGTACGCCGCGAGTGTGCCGACGCCGAGCCCCACGACGCCCACGCTCCGTCGCTCCGCAGGCGCCAGACCCGCAAACACCTGACCGATTGGCCCGCTGCGATGATAGTACGTCGTCGGTTCGCGCCGCTCGGCCGGCGCCGTGCTCTGCGCGCCGTGCACGATGCCGCCGTTGACGAATAGCCGGTAGCGATTCGCCGGATCGCGCGTGATGCGGTGTGCGCCGAAGAAGCTCCGGCCGCGTTGGATGACCCGCTCGTGCGCGCTCATATAGGTCGTGCCCGCGACAATCATCGCGGCGACGCCCAGCGCGAACCGGACCGGCCGCTGCCGGAACGTGAAGAGCACCACGCCGGGGACGAAGAACACGAGCGGCAGACCGAGCATCGGGTTCGATTTGCCGCCCTCGAACAGGAGCATCATGGCGAGCGTGCCCGCACCCAGCGCCAGCGGCGCCGCGAGATCGCTCCACCGCGTTCGCTGACCGTCACCGATCGACATCCGCCCCAGTGCACACGCGAGGATGATCATCAGCGGATACTCGACGATGCTGTTGAAGACGAGGGGCGCGACGATGGCGTTGAAGATGCCGCCCAGCACGCCGCCGACCGCGAGACACAGGTAGAAGAGCGTCAAGTGTTCCGTCGGCGGCTTGTGCCGCGCCAGCTCGCCGTGGCACACCATGCTCGCCACGAAGAACGTCGCGAGATGAAACGCGATCTGCGCGGCCGGCGGGAGCCCTCGGTCGAGCGTGACCAGCGTGATGGTCGGGATGACGAGCAGCGACAGCAGCCGCGCCATCCGCTGGTGCGACACGACCTGGCGCTCGGCGAACACGAGCACGAACGTCGCCAGATACAAGCCGAGCGGCAGAATCCAGAGCAGCGGCACCGCCGCGATGTCCGTGGTGAGGAACGTCGTGACGCCGAGCATCAAGCTCGAAGGCACCGCCGCGAGCGCGATCCACTTCGTCCGCATCGCCGGTGACGGAGAGGGCGCGGGCGTCGCTTCGCGATCGCCTTCGGGATCAGCGGCGGTGGCGCGTGCCCGTCGCGTGTACGCGGCGCAGGCGATGGTGAGCCCCATGAAGATCGCGTACGCGATCGCCCACGCGACACTTTGGCGTTTGAGCGTCAGCGCCGGTTCGACGAGCGCCGGATACAGCGCCAGCGCGAGCAGGCTCCCCGCATTGCCCGCCGCGTACAACGGGTACGGATTGCGCCGCGAGTCCGAGGCGAACCATCGCTGCAGCAGCGGCGAGGTCGACGAAATGACGAAGAGCGGAATGCCCGCCGTCCGAGCGAGCGTGCCGAGCAGCCATGGAATCGGCGACGTGCTCACCGGCGGCGCGCCGGCCGAGGTCAACAGAATCGGAAGGGTCAGAATCGACGAGGCGAGGATCGAGATGTGAATGGCAATCTGTTGCGAACGTGTGAAGCGCTGGGACAGCACGTGCGCATACAGGTATCCGCCGAGCAGCGCCAGCTGGTAGAACACCATGCACGTGTTCCACACCGCCGGCGTCCCGCCGAGCAGCGGCAGGATCATCTTGGCGATCATCGGCTCCACGATGAAGAGCAGCGCCGAGCTCGTGAAGAGCGTGGCCGAAAAGAGAAAGATCACGGAACTAATGCCGCGGAGCAAGCGGTGTGCCCGCGCACGCGCGAACGGATCGCGACATCAGGCGCTCCGCGGCGACACTTTTCGGTGGCCGATTACGTGTTGGTGATTACACGGCGACCGGTTCGGGGACGGCCATCCGGCGGGCGACGCGTTCGGTCGACGCGTCGGCCGGGAAGAAGCACTCGATCTTCAACTGCTGCAGCGTGACGTCGCGCGGCGCGGCGAACGTGGTGATCGTCGAGAAGAACGCGAGCGAGAGGTCGTCCTTCTGCAATTGCATGCTGACGAGCGGCGACGCCGGCGCGAGGCCGTCCGGCGCGGCCCATCGCGACGGCACGCCGGGGTAAGAGAGCAACTCTTCGCGCATGCGGACGACCGCGTCGCTCCCGCTCGCCGCCACGTCGCGATGGATCGACTGCATCAGACACTGCGCGACGTTTTCCCAGTTGACGATGAACTGGCGCAGGCAGTTGGGATCGAAGACGGTTCGCATCACATTGACCGACTGCTCGTGGTCCATGTGTCCCTTGAACAAGCCGAAGATCCGCCGCGACGCGTCGTTGCGCATCACGATGTTCCACTGGCCGTCGAGGACGAACGCGGGAAACGGCTCCTGTTGACGCAGGATGAACTGCAACGCGCGGCGCACCGGTTCGAGCTCCGGCGGTGTGAGCGGACGCTGGCCTTCGACCGGCGCATAGCCGGCGCTGACGAGGAGCGCGTTGCGCTCGCCCGCCGGCACGTCGAGCATGCCGGCGAGCAGGTGCACCATCTCGCGGCTCGGCTGCGCGCGTCCCGTTTCGAGGAAGCTGAGATGACGCGTCGAGATGCCCGCTTCGGTCGCGAGCGCGAGCTGGCTCATTCGGCGCGACGTGCGCCATCGCCGGAGCAGGCGGCCGAACCCATCAGTTTCCGGAAAACCAAGCAGCGTGTTCATCGGTCACTCCCGGACGATTGCGCGAACCGGCGCGGCGCTGCAATTACCTGTCAGGTAAAGACGCCCGGCCCCGGTCTTGCGATTCACCTGATAAACCGGCTGGAATCCGCAATCCTGTTTCACTTCTGTAGGAGCCGCGCCAGATCTGTGTCTACGCATTTCACGCACGAAAGGTTGCTCGTCGTGTTGTTGTTTGCGGCGATCGCGCTCGCGGCGGCGTTGTCGCCGATGCAGAACGACACCTGGTGGCACTTGCGGGCCGGCGCCGACATGTGGGCGTCGCGGCACGTGCTGCTGACCGACGTCTACTCGCACACGGCGCACGGCGCGTTCTGGCCCAATCACGAGTGGCTGTCGGACGTCATGTTTTACGGGCTCTATCGCGCTGGAGGGCTGCCGCTCATCAGCCTCTGTTCCGCCGCGTTCGTCATGGCGGCGTGGGGCCTCACCTGGCGGCTCACGGCCGGCTCGCCGCGCCGGCGGTTCCTGATGATCGCGCCGGCGCTCATCCCCGCGAGCTTGCACTGGGAGCCGCGCCCGCATGTCTTCTCGCTGCTCTTCCTGATGGCCGTGGTCGCATTGGTCATCCACCGCCGATACCTCTGGCTTCCGCTGCTGTTCTGGGTGTGGGCGAACTGTCACGGCGGCGTGCTGCTCGGACTCGTCGTGATGATCGCGGCGGCGAGCGCGGACCTCTTCGAAGATCCGCGCCGATGGCGGCGCCTCGCGCTGGTTGTCGCCGCCTCTCTGCTCGCGGTGACCGCGACGCCGCTCGGCGCCTCCTTCTGGATCGAAATTCCGAGATCGATGGCGCGCATCAGGCAGTATCCGATCGACGAGTGGAAGCCGCCGGCGGTGACCGATCTGCATCTCATCCCGTTCTGGATTGCTGCGGCGATGTTCTGCGCCGGGCTCGCGCGTCAGTGGCGCGCGATCGTCACTCACGGGAATCGGCGGATGCGCATCGTGTGCGCCGGCGCACTCGCGCTGCTGCCGCTCGCGTTGTCAGCGGTGCGAAACGTCGGGCCGTTTCTGATGCTCGCGATCCCGGCGGTCTCGATGCTCTTCACGTTCGATTTCGCCGGCGAGCGTGCGCCGCGCCGGCAGCGTCCGTTGGTGAACGCGGCGATCATGTCGGCCGCGTCGATCACCGCGGCGATCACCATCGCGTGCGCGTATCGACTCCAGATCGACCATCTTCGCTGGACGCCGCTGCCAACGGCATCGCTGCAGGCGTTGCGGCAATGCCCGGAGAATCTCTACAACCGGTACGACGAAGGTGGGTATCTGATCTGGTTCGCGCGCGATCACCTCGTCTTCCTCGACGGACGTCAGGATCCGTATCCGCCGAGCCTCGTGCACGAACAACTTCGCACCGAGTCGTCTGGCGATTACGCGTCGACCTTCGCCCGCTACAACATCCACTGCGCGTATCTGCCGACGTCATCGCCTGTCGCCGCGCGGTTGTCGACTGATGGTTGGAAGGATCTCTACCGTGATCCCAATTGGGTCGTGCTCACCCAGTAGCGGCCGCCCATCGACACAAAGGACACGAAGGACACGAAGGTAAGGCTACGGGGAAGACACGCCTTCGACGCGGCGCCGCGAAGCGGCGGCACAGACCGGTCAAGATCGAGGAGACGAGCGCGGTCCTGATCTCCGCCGCGTTCGTCTCCTCGATCTTGACCGGTCTGAGCACGGCCTGCGTTGCAGGCCGTCCGCGTCGAATGCTCCGTCAACGTTCTTCCTTCGTGTCCTTTGTGTCCTTTGTGTTTGGTCAGCGCAGCGGATCTTCCATGCGATACGCGTCAGCAACAGGCCGCAGCGGTCGATCGAACCAGAGCGGGCGCCGCAAGCCATTCGGTCCCGGCGCAGGGCGCGTCATCGCGAGCCATTCCTTGTAGACCTCGTGAGCCTTCGCCGTGTCGACGTCGATGTCGCCGTAGCGATCGTCCGGCCCGGCTTTCTCGAGCGTCACGCGCTGATGCCAGCAGTGCATGCCGCTCACGGGATCGGGCTGCACCGGGAACGTCAGGTTCTGATGAACGCCGACGTCGCTCCACCAGATTCGCGAGCTGTCGGGATCGGCTGAGACGAACGGCTGCGCACCGTGCACTTGCGAAACCTTGTAGTGCGTCCCCTGCCGATCGATCGTCACCAGCGCGGACGCGACGCGGCTCCCCATCTCCTCGTGCAGCCGCCAGCGTCCCAGATGGTGCGACATGCCGAGCACGCCCGGACGGATGCCTTCGGTCACCCACGCGCGCGTGACGAACGCGCCGATGCGGGTGCGGACTTTCACGAGATCGCCGGTCGTGATGCCGAGGCGCCGCGCATCCGCGGTCGCGATCCAGAGCGGATTGTCGTGCGAGATCTCGTACAACCACTTCACGGGCGACCGCGTGTGAATCAGCGTCGGCAGGCGGAAGTTCGGCAGCAGATCGAACTCGCCTTCATCGCGTTTCAGCGTCTTCCAGTGCACGTGGCCTGGCACATAGCGCGGAACGGCGTGCTCGGGCCAGCCCCAATCGGCGAGCGTCTTCGCGTAGAACTCGAGGCGGCGTGACGGCGTAGAAAACCCTGTCATCGCAACACGGTCGACCATAACGCCGATCGGCGTTCCGTCCTTGATCAATAGCCCGTCGGAGTCGGTCGTGGCGCCCGCCACTGCTACAGCCGGTAGCGGCTGTTCGTACGGCTTGTAGACGTTGTCCTTCACCTTGAAGACACCGTACTTCCGCATGTAGCCGAGCGGCGTCAGCCCTTCCGCCGCCGCGGCCTCCGGCAGGCCCGGCACCGAGTTCTCGAACATCCAGCCGTAGTACTCGTCCATCGTGACGCGCTCGCCGCGACGGTACGGCGATTCGAAATGCTTGCGGATGCCGAGCGCGCCGTCGGGATCGATTCGCCATGTGAGCGCGGCCCAGAACTCGCTCTCCTCCCACACTTCGCCGGGATTGGCTTCGTACGTCGCGTTGAGCGTCTCGCCGCGTTTCTCCCGCGCGACGCGCAGCACCGGCTGGCGGAAGCCGAGCCACTGCGCGGCGTGAGTCTCCTGACTCATCGTGTCGTGCCGCTCGGTGCCGAGGCCCATCGGCAGGATGTAGTCGGCGAGCCACGCGGTCTCGCTCCACGTCGGCGTCAGCGCGACGTGCAAGCCGATCTTGTCTCGATCGGTGAGCATCTCGATCCACGAGAAGCCGTCGGGATTGGTCCAGACCGGGTTGTAGACGCGGGTGAAGTACACGTCGATGCGGCCGCGGTTCTCTTTCAGGAAGTGCGGCAGCAGAAAGCTCATCTCGAAGAATGCGAGCGGATACTCGCGCGGGAAGAGCAGCTCGTTCCAGTAGTCCGGCGGCGGCGGAGGAATCGGATGCTTCGGCACGAACTTGTTCGACAGATGCAGTCCCACTCCGCCTTTCGTGGCCACCGATCCGGTGAGGACGACGAGCAGATAGAGGCAGCGCGTGATCTGCCAGCCCCACAAATTGCCGGCGGCGGCCGATCGCCAGTTGTGCGTGCTGAAGCGGCCGCGCGCGCGTCCGACGGCGCGCGCCGCTTCGACGATCTGCGCCGCGTCGACGCCGGTCTCTTCAGCGGCGAACTCCGGTGTGAACTGCGCGTACAGCTCCTTCAGCGCCACGATGAAATTGTCGAAGGTGGACGCGAGATCGGGTCGCGCGGCGCGCATGTATCCGCGCCAGTCGACCCACGTGCGCACGAACTCGCGGTCGTACAGATCCTCGTCGAGCAACACCTTCACCATCGCGAGCAGCAGCGCACCCTCGGTGCCCGAGTACGCCGGCAGCCACAGGTTCGCTTTCGCCGACGTGTTCGAGAGCCTCGGATCGATGACGATCAACGTGGCGCCGGCGGCCTGGCCTTCGATGATCCGCTGCGCGTGCGGGTTGAAGTAGTGGCCGGTCTCGAGGTGCGACGACAACAGCAGAATCGTTTCGGCGTTCGCGTAGTCGGGCGACGGCCGATCGCTGCCGCTCCAGAGAAAGTGTCCGAGCCGCGCCGATGACGAGCAGACGTTGGTGTGGCTGTTGTGACCGTCGACGCCCCAGGCCTGCAGGACGCGGTTCGCGTAGCCGTCCTCGCCGGGACGGCCGACGTGATACATGATCTCGTGGCGCCGGTTCTCGACGATCGCGGCGCGGAGGCGTCCGCCGATGTCGTCGAGCGCCTCGTCCCACGACACCTGCCGCCACTTTCCGGATCCGCGATCGCCGTCGCGCTTCAGCGGGTAGAGGATGCGATCCGGATCCTCGAGCTGATTCGGCGTCACGACGCCTTTGGCGCAGGTGCGGCCGCGGCTGCCGGGGTGGACCGGGTTGCCTTCGATCTTGCGAACGGTCAGCCGCTCTTTGTCGACGTAGGCGAGGATTCCGCACGCCGACTCGCAGTTGAAGCAGACGCTCGGGATGATCCAGTAGCGCCGCCGATCCTTTTTCGGCCAGCTCGTGGATTCGTAGTCGACGTAATCGTCCCAGGTCGCGGGATCCGGATGCGTCCGAAATTTCTCGCTCATGACAGCGGAACGCTTTGTCCCGCCTCCACCCACACGAGCTCCCATGCGAAGCTGCCGGCGAGCGCGAGAACGGCGGCGAGCGCGAGCGCCATCGGCATCGTGGTCGAGAACGCCGTGACGACGATCGAGAGGATCGACACGACGATCGCGCCGCCCCAGAAGACGCGCGCGAACGGTCCGCGCCGGATCGCCGAGACGGCGAGCGCGTGATGGCGCGTCGGGCTCGGGGCGATCAGGTTTTCGAACGCGACAAACGCAAGATGCACCGCCATCGCCGCGATCAGGATCACGCTCAGCGTGCCGACCGTTCGCGAGGCTGCGGCGGGCGGCACGAGCGCGGCGGCGAGGAGCAGCGCCGCGGCGCCTTCGGCCAGCGCCTGCACGAGCAGATCGAACGCGGACTGCGGACCCTGCCAGAGATCGCGTGCGAGCCCCTGCGCGAACAGGAAGCCGGTGTAACACGTGGTGAGCACTGACGCGACGAGGGCGGGCCACACGAGCCATGACACGACGTCCGTCGCGCCGAACCATCCTGCCGCGAGCCACATCGCCGTGATCGCGCCGTGTGCGATGAGAAACCAGGTGCCCCAGACCATCCATGATCGCCAGTTGGGGTGAATCAGCATGTAGTAGAAGCGCTCGGGACGTTCGAGGTCGACGACGAGCACGACGGTCGTGATCAGGAGGAACGCCAGCGAGATCACCGGTCCCACGGTCATCGTCAACGCGGATCGATCGCCGACGAAGTACGCGAGCGCCGCGCACAACAGCATCGTACCGGTGGCGATGCCCTTCGTCAGCAGGTAGATCGCCATGTCGACGCCCCACGGTTCGACGTGCGGCGTGTCGTAGTCGACGCGCGCGTCGCCCGGCCGATCGGGATCCGGATCCGGCGAGGCGAGCGGCCGCAGCACGACCTGTCCTTCCTTGTACATGAACGGCCGCGCCGCGATCTCCGGTTGGATCGCGCTTTCCTCCGCGCCGATGTAGAAGACCTTCGGCTGCGTTCCCTTCTCCGGCTTGCGGAGGGCAATACCTTCCGCCTTCGCGATGCGCGCAACCTCGCTCGACGGATCATCGAGATCTCCGAAGATGCGGCACTCGGTCGGACACACGCTGACGCACGACGGCAGCAGCTGGTTCTCGACGCGATTTGCGCAGAAGTTGCACTTCTCCGCCGTGTGCGTGTTGGGGTCGATGAAGAGTTGATCGTACGGGCACGCGACCATGCAGGCGCGGCAGCCGATGCACACGTCGCCGTGCAGATCGACGATGCCGTCGCGCCGCTTGAAGAGCGCGCGCGTCGGGCAGATCGTGACGCACGGCGCGGCGTCACATTGATTACAGAGGACCGGAAAGAAAAATCGGCGTGTCGCTGGAAAAGTCCCTTGTTCGACTGTCTTGACCCAGCAGCGATTCACGCCGATCGGGATCTGATGCTCCGCCTTACAAGCGATCGTGCACGCGTGACACCCGATGCACTTCCGCAGATCGATCGCGAACCCGTAGTTCACCGGGCCGCGACTATAGCATTTACTTACTCAGGCGCAGAATCTGGTTCTGAATCCCTTCGAACGCCACCGACACGTCGGCGGCGGTCTGCGCGTAGAAGTATCTGCCTTCGAGCTGCGCCGAGTTGTAGTCCGGCGAGGCGGTGTCGTTGGCGATCCGTTGGAGGATGCTCGATGCGGTCTCCGGCCTG
>Ga0114129_10003631_pt1 | contig 21708 bp, 13 predicted proteins | sample RhiMetdeltSRZDD1_FD_80071 | JGI IMG/M metagenome (GOLD analysis project Ga0114129, IMG submission 80071) | Populus rhizosphere microbial communities from Tennessee, USA - Rhizosphere MetaG P. deltoides SRZDD1 (version 2) (version 2) | ecosystem: Host-associated > Plants > Roots > Rhizosphere >... | reverse complement strand
GGAACGGCGGGCTACATGTCGCCGGAACAGGTCCGCGGCGAAGCCGTCGACGCGCGCTCCGACATCTTCAGCTTCGGCGCGATTCTGTACGAGATGCTGACGGGCCGTCCCGCCTTCGCGCGCGAGACGGCGGCCGAGACGATGACCGCGGTGTTGAAGGAGGAGCCGGCGGAGCCGCTGCCGGCGGGCGTCGCGCCGGCGCTCGAGCGCATCGTCTCTCGATGCCTGGAGAAGACGCGCGAGATGCGGTTCCAGTCGGCGCGCGATCTCGCGTTCGGCCTCGAGTATCTCTCGGGCACGAGCGACACCGCGGCGCCGGCGGTCGCGATCGCGACCGGACGCCGATCGCCGCTCGCGCTCGGCGCGGTCGCCGTCGTCGTCGGGCTGGGCGCGCTTGCCGCGTGGTCGTGGAGTCGCCGATCGGCGCCGCCGCCCTCCTTCGACAGTCTGTTCGCCGCCGCGAAGTTCACGCCGTTCACCAATTTCGAAGGCGCCGAGCTGGACGCCGGGATCTCGAGCGACGGAAACTTCGTCGTCTTTCTTGCCGACAAGGAAGGGCCCTTCCATGCGTTCCTGAGCCGGGTCGGCACCGGCCGTTTCGACGATCTCACGCCCGGGCCGCTCGATTGGCGGAATCCAGGATTGAACCGCAGCGTCGGGTTCTTCGGAGACGGATCCGAAATCTGGACCGCCGGCACAGGCAGCAGGCGCCTGCAGGTCCGGCCCATCGTGGGCGGCGGCGCTCCTCGCGCGTTTCTCGACGCGAACGTCGTCAATCTCGCCTGGTCGCACGACGGATCGCGGCTCGTGTACTTCACCTTCAACAAAGGCGACCCGATGTTCGTGGCCGACGGCACCGGCGGCAACGCCCGCCAGATCTTCGTCGACGAAAAAGGCGACCACAATCATTTTCCCGCCTGGTCGGCCGACGGCGCGTGGATCTACTTCGCACGGGGCAGCCAGCCGCTCTCCGAGTTCGACGTGTGGCGGATCCCCTCCTCGGGCGGCGAGCCCCAGCGGCTCACCGAACGCAATACGGATGTGCGGTATGTGACGCCGATCGACGACCGGACCGTGCTCTTCGTCGCGCCGGACGACGACCGGACCGGGCCGTGGCTCTGGGCGCTCGACGTCGAGCGCAAAGAGACGCATCGCGTGAGCACGGGACTGGAGCGGTACTCGTCGGTGTCGGCGAGCGGCAACGGCCGCCGTCTGGCCGCCTCCGTCGCCACATCCGCCGCCTCATTGTGGACCCTGCCGATTCTCGATCGGCTCGCCGACGAGCGCGACGTCAAACCGTATCCGGTGCCCACGGCCCGAGCGTTGGCGCCCCGCTTCGGTGGCGCGGTATTGTTCTATCTGTCATCGAGCGGTGCGGGAGACGGATTGTGGCGCACGCTCGACGGGCAGGCGCTCGAGGTCTGGAAGGGCTCGGAGGGCGCGCTGTTCGAGCCGCCGGCGGTGTCGCCGCTCGGAGACCGCGTCGCCATCGTCGTGAAGAAGGCGCGGAAGCTGCACCTCACGCTCGTGTCGGCCGACGGCTCCAATCACCGGTCGCTGGCGGAGGACATCGACGTCCGCGGCACGTCGTCGTGGTCGCCCGACGGCAAATGGATCGTCACCGGCGGCAACGACGGACAAGGCCCCGGCGTGTTCAAGATCCCCGCGGCGGGAGGCGCTCCGGTCCGCCTCGGCAGCGGCGTGGCGTTCGATCCCGTCTGGTCGCCGGACGGCACGGTGATCGTGTACGCGGAGGAAAAGGGTGACGCCGGGCAGCTACTCGCCGTGCGGCCCGAGCGCGGGGCGGAGGATCCCCCTTCGATTCTGGTGCCATTTCACCCGGTGCCGCGATACCAGCGGCGCGCCGCGGCGGTGCGGTTCCTGCCCAGCGGGCGAGGACTCGTGTACATGCAGGGACCCGTCGGCGCTCAGAATTTCTGGCTGCTCGACCTGGCAACGCACACGAGCCGGCAAATCGCGAGACTGTCGCACCCCGCGACCATCGTCAGCTTCGACGTGGCGCCCGACGGCACGCACATCGTGTTCGATCGGGTGCGCGAGAATTCCGATATCCGGCTGATCGACCTGCCGAAGTGACCGCCGCGGGCCTCACCGGCCCAGATTGACCTTCGCGCTGATCATCGCGCGGCGCGGATCCATGAAGACCTTGCCCTGACCGAACGTCTGCGGGCTGAACAGATTGTCCGTGACGATGTCTTCTTCGGCCGCGTCGTTGAGCGCGTTGAGCACGTCGAGGATCAACTCGACGCGGCCGACGCCGCGCAGGCGGATCGCGCGCGACGCGCGCAGATCGAGCAGCGACTGCGACGGGAGGCGGCGCGCGCCGCGCGGCTCCAGCAGGATCCGCTGCTGCGGATTCTGCGCGACCGGGACCAGCGCGGTCGCGGCCCACGGCTTCCCGCTGAAGCATTGCAGGTTCGCGGAGAGCGCGATGCCGGTCCTGAACAGATCGACGGCGCCCATCGCGCGGAACATGTGCGGCCGATCGTTGGCCAGGCGGCCGCGCGCGTTGGTGAGATCGTTGGGATCGCGCCCGTACACGACAAAGGGCGCAACGGTGCTCGCCTGCGCGGCGGAGGCGCCGGTGCCGCTCGACGCCTGCAGGCCCGTGGCCCGCGACAGCGTGTACGATCCGAACGCCTGCCAGCCGTGCGACCGCCGCCTCTCGACGGCGGCGACCAGGCCGTTGTACCTCATCGAGTAGCCGTCGGGATTCGTCAGCAGAAAGCGCCGGTCGGCGCGCGCGTTGACGAGATCGAACACCGGCAGCGCTGCGCCGTTCGGCAGCAGATACGTTCGTGGACTGTACACGCCTCCGACATCGGTCCAGCCGATGAAGTTGGCGCCTTGCTTGTGGATATACGCAATCGCGGCCGACAGCCGTCCGCCGAGATCGCGATCCACACCGATCCCGTATTCGTCGGTGTACGGCGGGCGCATGCCGGAGTCGAGCCGAAGGTTGAGTCTCGGATCGACGACGGTGATCTTGCTCGTGTACGCGCCGGTCGCCGGATCGAAATCCGCGGTCGTCGTCGGCGTCGCGCCGGGGTGAAAGCCCTGGAACTCGCCGGTCAGCACGCCCTGGTGGAATCGCCCGTAGCTCGCTCTGAGCAGCGTCCGGCCGTCCGCCGTGAGCTTCGCCGTCGCCCCGAGACGCGGCGAAAACACGTTCCACGTGTACAGCGTGCCCAGACCTCGGACGATGGCGCCGGTTTCGTGGCCTTCGAGATCGACCGCGCGAAGGTCCTGGCTGATCGCCCGGTTTCTGTCGAAGCGGACTCCGGCGCTGAGCGTCAGCCGGTTCCCCACCGTGATCGCATCGGTTGCGAACGCGGCGAGCGAGTTGAACAATCCGCCGACGTTCGACGGCCCGATCGAGACGGCCTGCGACGGCTGGCCAGCGTTGTCGAGGTACCGCACGCCGGTCGGCACGATCGTCCGCGGATTATGCTCGCCTCTCTCCACCTGCGTGCCGATCTTCCATTCGTGATCGGCGCCCAGGAGCGCGAGACGGTAATGACTGAGCGTCGCCTTCACGGTGGTCCGCGCGAGCGTCAACGCGCCGAACGTCTGCGGCGCGCCGCTGAGAATGCCGGTCGCGTTGTCGAAGTGGCTCGCCGCCGTGCGATTCCCCGTACTCGGATCGTCGATCTGCGTGTACACGAACCGTCCGGCCCGCACGTCCCAGAAGGTATTCGACGACAGCGTGTGCGTGAGATGCCCGAAGGTGATGGCCGGAACGGTCGCGTGGCTGCGCAGCGTCGCGTCGAACGGCTTCGCGAGCGTCGGCTGTTCCGGCCTGACCCAGAACTCGTCGTGCAGCGTCTGGTCCAGCTGCCACGCGGGAGCGAGCCGCCACGTGAGTTTCGTGAAGATCTTGTTCTGTTCGTACTTCCGCGGGAGCCTGGGATCAGTGCCCGGCTGGCTGTCGTAGTCGCGCAGGTACTGATATCCGGTGAAGAACCAGAGGCGATCGCGAACGACCGGCCCGCCGAGGTTCGACGTGAAGTCGCGGTACCGGGCGCGCTCGTACCCGCTCTGGCCTGTCGCGGGCTTCGCCAGCGAAAGCACCACAGGCTGGCTCGTCAAGGCGGCGGTCTGCGTGTAATACGACCCGTCGTAGAGAAACCGCTCGCTGCCCTGCCTGGTGATGACGTTGACGACCGCGCCCTGCATGTTGCCGAACTCGGCCGACGCCCCGACCGACTGGACCTGAATCTCGCGGATAAAATCGACGCCGAGCTCCGCCCGCGCGATGCCGTTGCACGGACAGGTCATGTTCGTGCCGTCGATGAGGAACTGATTCTCGTTGGTGCCGGAGCCGAACGACGATACGGTCGTCACCGTGCCGCTCGACGGCGACGTCGGCGAGACGCCGGGCGTCGCCCTCAGAAAGTCGAACATGCTCGATCGACGCGTCGGGATCGCGCCGAGGTCCTCGGGCCCGAAACGCGTGCCGAATCCGGGATCGCGCGCGTCGATGCGCGAGCCGGCGCCTTGCACCACGATCGAGTCCGCCACGCCGGCCACATTCAGAATGGCCGTGCGCTCGATCGTCGCGCCGGCACCGATCGGGATGTCCTCTTCGTGATAGGTCGCAAAGCCCGCCAGCTCGATGTCGAGGGCGTAGGTGCCCGGCGGCAGCGTGACGAACCGGAGCTGGCCCTTCTCGTTCGTGGTGGACGTGGCCGGACCACCGATGAGCGCCGACGAGCTGAGCCGGGCAAATGCGCCCGGAACGACCGCGCCCTGCTGGTCCTTGACCGTTCCGAACAGGGCGCCCGTCAGCCCCTGCGCGCCGGAGGCTGCGGGGACGAGCGCCGACATCCACATCGCGAACGCGAACACCCGCAGCCGCGGATTCAACATGCTGGCAACCATCTCTTTCAGGAATTGGAGCCGGTAGCGCCGAGTATATCGACCGGCGGCACGGAAGTCCCAGGCGGCGTCCAGGGAGATCGCAGGATTAGTCCAAGGAAAACCAGTACTATGGAGGTGCCAGCCCTCGAGGAGCTCTCGATGAGCCGCAGCTTCCGTCCCTTCGCCGCACTGGTCGCGGTCCTGCCGGTCGTGTTCGCCGGCGCGGCCGCCGCGCCGCGCGCGCAGCAGCCTCCGACCTTCACCGCCGCCACGCGCACCGTCGCCGTCTACGCCACCGTCACCAACGCGCAGGGACGGCTCGTGCCCGACCTGGCGCGCGAGGATTTCGCGATCGACGACAACGGCAAGCCGCAGACGCTGACGCTGTTCTCGAACGACATCCAGCCGATCACGCTCGTCATGCTGCTCGATCGCAGCGGCAGCATGAAGCCGAACTTCGAGCTCGAGCAGCAGGCGGCCGTGGCGTTCGTGCGCGAGATGCTGCCCGGCGACAAGGCGCGCATCGGCAGCTTCGCGAAATACATCCAGATCGATCCCGACGACTTCACGTCCGATCGGGAGAAGCTGATCGCGATCCTCCGTCGCGAGCTGCAGACCGAGGGGCCGACGCCGCTGTGGAATGCCGTCGATCGCGGCATCGACAAGCTGCTGCTCGAGAAGGGACGCCGCGTCATCCTGGTCTTCACCGACGGCGTGGATCGGCCGATGGACTTCAGCGGCAAGCACGTATCGCTGAAAGACGCGATGAAGCGCGCCGAGGAACAGGACGTGATGGTGTACGCGATCGGTCTGGCGGGGCTGAACGGCATGCCGGATGGGGGCGGTCGGCGCGGCGGCATGGGTCGCGGCGCGTTCGGCGGCCTGGGCGGGCGCGGCCTCGGCGGCTACACCGGCAACTCCTCGCTGATGGAGGGACCCGACGAGGGGCTTGCGAAGATCGCCGCGGCCACCGGCGGCGGCTACTTCGAGCTCACCTCACCGGCCGCGTTGTCGCCGACCTTCGCGCGCGTCGCCGAGGAGCTGCATCGTCAGTACGCGCTCGGCTTCACGCCCGAAAAGCTCGACGGCAAGATGCACGACATCACCGTTCGCCTGTCGAAGCCGGATCTGACCGCGCGCGCGCGCAGGCGGTATCTGGCGTCGAAACCGCTCGGCACCCCCTAGCGTCAGGCGCGAGCGTCAACGGGAGCCGCGTCGGGGATCGGGGTCGCGGTCGGCTTCTGGCGCGCCGGCAGCCGCAGCGACGCGAGCAGCGTCGCCTGCAGCAGCACGGCGGCGACCAGCGCCAGCAGCCCCGCCGAATAATCGCCCGCCGTCGTCTTCAGCAGGCCGACAATCCACGGCCCGATCCAGCCGCCGAGGTTGCCGATCGAGTTGATCAGCGCGATGCCTGCGGCGGCGGCCGTGCCGGCGAGGAACAGCGGCGGCAGCGTCCAGAAGATGCTGAGGCCCGACCGCTGTCCGAGCTCCGACAGCGTGAAGCTGAGGACGACGAGCCACGGGTTCGCGCGAAACACCGTCACGAGCGTCAGGCCCACGGCCGCCGTCAGCGAACACGAGACCGCGTGCCACTTGCGTTCGAGCGTGCGGTCCGAATGGCGGCCGATGATCACCATCCCGCGCAGCGACACCATGAACGGAATCGCGGTGACGAGGCTGAGCATCAGCCCCTTGAACCCGGACACGTCGCGCAGGATCTTCGGCAGCCAGAGGAACACGCCGTAGTTGACGAGCGCGTTGAGGAAGTAAATCAGCGACAGCAGCCACACCTTCCCCGACATCAGCGCTTTCAGCTCGGACGTGGGCGCATGCGCGCGCGCCGCGTGGACCACCTCGCGCTCGCGATTCATCTCCGCGCTCAGCCACGCGCGCTCGTCATCCGGGAGCCACGTCGCGTGCTCGGGGCGATCGGTCAGATAGAACCACGCGACGACGCCGAGGACGACGGCGGGAAAGCCTTCGATGAGGAACAGCCACTGCCAGCCCTTGAGACCCAGCGCGCCGTCGAGCATCATCAGCGCGCCCGAGAGCGGCGCGCCGAGAATCACCGACACCGGTCCGGCGCCCATGAACAGCGCGCCGGCGCGCGCGCGCTCGCGCGCCGGAATCCAGTACGTCAGATAGAGGATGATGCCGGGAAAGAATCCCGCCTCGGCGACGCCCAGCAGCACGCGCGCAAAATAGAGGCTCGACTTGCCGTGGACGAGCGTAAAGCCCATCGAGACGAGGCCCCACGTCACCATGATGCGGGCGATCCACGTGCGCGCGCCGATGCGCTCGAGTATCAGGTTGCTCGGGATCTCCAGGAAGCAGTAGCCGACGAAGAAGAGGCCCGCCGCGAACCCGTAGTCCGCGTCGGTCAGGCCGAGGTCGCGCTGCAGCTCGCTCGCCGCGAATCCCATGTTCACGCGATCGAGATAGGCGATCACGTAGCAGGTGAAGAGAAACGGCATCACGCGCCGGATGACGCGGTTCACCGTGTCGGCGCGGAAGGGGTCGGCGTCGGCCATGGCGATCCTCAGGAGGTCCGCGGGAGGGCGCGCGTCGCGCCCGTGGAGATGCCGCCGTCGACGAGCAGCGTCTGCCCGGTGATGTACGCGCTCGCATCGGATGCGAGAAAGACGACGGCGCCTTCGAGATCGTCCGGGCGGCCCGGCCGTTTCAACGGAATGCGATCGACGAGGTACGCCATCCACTCCCTATCTTCGTACAGCGCCTTGTTCTGCTCCGTCCTGAACCACCCGGGCGCGAGGCAGTTGACGGTGATCCCGTGCGGCCCCCAGTCGTCGGCCAGGCTCATCGTCAGCTGGCGGATGCCGCCGCGGCTCGCGCCGTACGGCGCGAGGCCCGCGTAGCCGAAGACCGACGTGACCGACCCGATATTGATGATGCGGCCGCTGCGCCGCGGCAGCATGCGCTGCGCGACCGCCTGCGCGACGAAGAACGCCCCGCGCAGGTTCGTGTCGAGGACCAGATTCCAGTCGTCCCACGTGACGTCGGCCGCCCGCTTGCGGACGTTGCAGCCGGCGTTGTTGACCAGAATGTCGACGCGCCCGCACGCCGCGTGCGCACCGTCGGCCATGCGGCGGATGCTCGCCTCGTCGCGCACGTCGAGCTCGAGCGGCACCGCGCGCCGGCCGAGCGATTCGATCTCGGCCGCGCATGCACCCAGCTGCCCGGTCGTCCGGCTGGTGATGACCACATCGGCGCCCGCGGCCGCGAGCGCCCGCGCGAACGTCCGGCCCAGGCCGCGGCTCGCGCCGGTCACGATCGCCACGCGGCCGGTGAGGTCGAAGAGGCCGCCCATCAGGGAATCAGGACGACCTTCATCAGCCCGCCGTCGCCCTTGTGCAGGCGCTCGAACCACGCCGGCCCCTCCTCGAGCGGGGCGGTGACGCTGATGAGCGGCGCGACGGCGACGCGTCCGCTCGCCATGAGGTCGATGCAGGCCGGATACTCGCCGGCCGATGCGCACGAGCCGAGCAGCGAAATCTCGCGCGTCACGACCTCCTGCAGCGGCAGCTCGACGCGCGGCGCCAGGTTACCGATGAGCGTGACCGTGCCGCCCTTGCGCACGCTGCGGATGGCGGCAATGACGGTTTCGGTGCGGCCGACGGCCTCGAGCGCGATGTCCGCGCCCTTGCCGCCGGTCAGCGCGCGCACCGCCGAGGGGACGTCGGCGTGGCCTTCGATCGCGTGCGCGGCGCCGAACCGCTTCGCGAGCTCGCGGCGGCCGGCGTCGACGTCCACCGCGATGATCGTTTCCGATCCCGTCGCGCGCAGCACCTGGACCACCAGCAGGCCGATCATCCCGCAGCCGACGACGAGCACGGCTTCGTCCGCCGCCGGCTGCCTGCGCTTGACGGCGTGGACCGCGACCGACAGCGCCTCGATGACCGCCGCGTGCTCGAACAGCATAGCGCCCGGCAGCCGGTAGAGCGTCCGCGCGGGCACCGACACGAACTCGGCGAACGCACCGTGGCGGCGATAATCCGCGCACGAGACGCCGAGCACCATGCGGTTGTCGCAGAGGTTCACCGCGCCGCGACGGCAGAACTCGCAGCGGCCGCACGACACGGTGGAATCGAACGTGACGCGATCGCCGACCGCGTAGCGCTTCACGCGGGCGCCGACGCGCTCGATGACGCCCGCCGCCTCGTGTCCCATCACGAGCGGCGGAATGCGGCGGCCGCTCGATCCGTCATAGCCGTGCACGTCGCTGCCGCACACGCCGCAGGCGCGGACGCGGACCAGGACGTCGCCGTCGCCGATCTCCGGCATCGGCATCTCGGTCACCTGCAGCCGGCTCGGCTCCGTGAGGAGAAGCGCTTTCAGAAGCCTCTCCCCCGCGTCTTCAGGCGCACGCGCATCAAGTACATGTCCGCCGTGAAGTACAGCGTGCGCCCATCGTCGCCGAACGCGCAGTTCGACGTCGCCTGCCCTGTGAGGATGGTCCCGAGATGCCTGCCTTGCGGCGAGATCACGAGCACGCCGCCCGGACCGGTGCCGAAGATGTTGCCGGCGGCGTCGATCTTCATCCCGTCGGGCAGCCCTTTGCGCGTCTTCACCATCGATGTGACGTCGAGCAGCACGCGGCTCGCGCCGAGGGTGCCGTCGGCCTTGACGTCGAACACGCGCCAGATCGCCGCCTGCGGATCGGACTGCGCGACGTACAGCCGCTGCTCGTCCGGCGAGAAGGCGATGCCGTTGGGCCGGGTCATCTCGCGCGTGAGCAGCGTGACCGTGCCGTCGACCGCGCGGCGGTAGACGCCCTGGAACGGGATCTCGCGCGCAGGATCCTCGAACTGCTTCTCCATGCCGTACGGCGGGTCGGTGAAGTAGATGTCGCCGTTGCTCTTGAACGCCAGGTCGTTCGGGCTGTTGAAGCGCTTGCCGTCGTAGCGATCCGCGATCGTCGTGAACACGGGCTTGGGCGCCGCGAGCGGCGCGTCCATCGCGGCGAGCCTGCGGTCGCCGTGCTGGCACAGAATCAGCCGGCCGCGGCCGTCGAGGGCGAGCGCGTTCGATCCCATCTCCCCGCCGCGCGGCGTGGTGCCGGTGTAGCCCGCCGGCTTCAGGTACTGCGTGACGCCCTGCCCTTCCTTCCACTTGAAGACGACGTTCTGTGGAATGTCGGAGAAGAGCAGATAGCCGCCGTCCTTGATCCAGACGGGACCCTCGATCCAGTCGAAATCCTTGGCGAGGATCTCGATCTTCGCGTCGGCGGCGACGAGCGCGTCGAGCGCCGGGTCGAGCCGCTCGATCTTGAGAGCGGCCGCGTCGGCGGGCGGAATCTGCGTCGGCGGGTTCTGGGCGAGCGCGGCAAGGGCCGCGAGGACGACGAGGAACATCCGCATAGCCGGGAGAGTCTATGCGAACTCAACCGGTAAAGGAACTCCTCCGCGCCTCAATCACGTCCCCGCTCGCCGGACGCTCTGGAACGTCCGCTTGCCGCCGGTCGCCGGAATCTCGATCGTGTACTGCTCCCCGCCGGGCTCGACGCTCAGCTTGATGTAGTTGCCGTCGCATTTCTCCGCGAGGTTCGCGATGAGCGCGTCGCTCGTATTGTTCGACGCCTCGGCGTCGCGGACGTTCTTGTGCAGCTGATACATCGCCTGAATCGACGCCGTCGCGCGCAGCGTGGCCATCGTCGCGGGCCCGGTGCCCTTTCGCGCCCCGTTGTTCATCACCGACACCGTCGGCCGAAGGCTCTCGATCAGAATCGGGCTGTTGCTCACATCGAGCCCGTGATGATTGACCTGGTACACGTCCACCTGACCGACCCGATTCTGCGGGCAGACCAGCCGCGCCTCGACCAGCTTCGTGAGATCGCCGCCGTCGAACATCCGGAAGCGGCCGAATTCGAGCACCCAGGCCGTGCTCGCGGCGTTGTCGCTCGGGTCGTCGGCTATTTCGTCGAGGAACGCGCACGGACCGTTCAGCGGCGCGCCCCAGGCCGCGATGATCTTCCGGCGGGCCGCGAAGGCGCGCAGCGTGAGCGCTCCGGTCGCCGGCCCCGCCGCCAACGGAATCGTGTCGCCGGGGTTCACGATCGTCCGGCGTTCCCTCGCGAACGCCTGGTACGCGTCGATCGCCGGCACATCCTTCGCGTCCGGCGGCACCGTCGGCGCGCCGTTGTCCCACACGTGTGCGATCGGGATCAACCGGGAGAGAGCCGCCGCGCTGCCGAAGTGATCGAGGTGAAAGTGCGTGACGATGAGATGGTCGATTCGCGTGAGGCCCGCCACGTCCGCGGCGACATGACGAATGCGCTCGGGGCCGACATCCGGATAGCCGGTGTCGATCAGGACCGATTCACCCGCGGGCGTGACGATGAGCGTCGCCCCGCCGCCTTCGACGTCGATCCAGTAGACTTCGAGCCGCTTGTCGCGCACTCCCGCCGATGGGACGGCGGCGCACACACCGGCGATGACGACGACAGCGATCGAGGCGATCGCGCTGATGGTAGCGCGAGGCTTCAGCCGAGCGATGTGGAATCTGTTCACGGCGTCTCCCAATCGAGATTCTCCGTCACGCGCGTCCCGTCTCGTTGGAACGCGTCGGCCAGCAGCCGGATGCGCCGCTTCGCCTCGCTCAGATCGTGGTTGCCGAGCGTGATGTTCAGCAGATCGATGTACCACGGCAGCTTCACCGGTTCGAGCACGTACGTTTCCACGATCTCCCTCGCGATCGGCAGCGTGGTCTTTTTCGAGTTGTCGTGCACGTCGCGATTCGAGGCATGCTGGAGCTTGCCGTATTCCTCTGCGACGAGCCGCTGGAAGAGCTCGCGCGTGAATCGATCGCCGCTCTTGACGCCGGCCTGATCGTCGCCGTCGGTGAGCGCGGCGTTCTTATGGAGCCATTCCCACAGAATGCTCAATCGGATCTCGCCCGTCGCCATGTCTTCCATCAGATACAGGACGTCCTCGTTGCCGAAGAAGTCCGCCGGCTTGAGCGCCGCCGCCTGCAGCCCCTGGCCGAAGGCGTTGCCGTACTGCAGCGCGACGCTGAGCAAATCGCGCGCCCCGCGGACCGTGCGCGGCGCCGGCTCGAGCAGCGTCAGATTCGCGGCGTCGTCCGGCGTGTGGGTGAGCGCCGGAAACTTCCGGCCGCGCTGGTTCGCCTCGCCGACCCGCTCCCACACGGGCCGGACGATGTGGACCATCTTCCAGTGGGCGACCCACTTGCCGCTCGCCCCTTCGCGCTGCTCGCGCTCGGCGCCGGCGACGGCCCGCTTCATCCCGCTGGTCACGCCGGCTTCCGATCCGACCGGGATGTTCGGCTCCATCCCGCCCTGCCACAAGGCGAACCGGCCGCTGCGATCCGGCGTGTTCACGGCGCGGCGGACGCGATCCTCGTAGTGGCGCATGTAACCGTAGGTCATCGTGATCGCGTCGATGTTCGGGTTGACGAACCGCGGGTTCCACGCGGCCGCGTCGGCGACGCTGTTGATGTAGTCCCACCGGCCGGTGTTGAAGCCGACGAAATGCCGACCGAGCGCCGCGCGGATCTCCATCAGCTGGAAGGAAGCTTCGAGCTGCTCGACGAGGACATACACCTTGATTGCGCCGGCGGCCAGACCCAGATGCGCCTCGAGCGCGTCGAGCACGTCGCTCCAGAGCGCCGCTTCCTCGGCGGTCTGGATTTTCGGCAGATACAGGACGAGCGAGGCGCCGGCCTGGCCGAGCGCGTCGTGATTGTTGACGACATACATCGCCGCATCGACGATCGAGGCGGAGAAGCCGCGGCCGTCGGCGCGGCGCACGTGGCGGTCGTCGAGGTGCAGGCCGCGCGGCCGGAAGATGCGCGTCGTGAAATCGAGCTGCTTCCGCCAGTCGTCGACGATCGCGCGGCCGAAGAAGCCCTGCGCCCAGGCGTTCATCTCGGCGGCGACCTGTTCCGCCACGCGAAGGAAGCGCGCGTCGCGGTGGAACGCCAGCTTCAGATTGCGCTGGTTGTCGAGCGACATCGCCGACACCTGGCCGAGCGCGTCCTCGCCGTCGAACATCCAGCCGTCGGCACCGGACAGGAGCGCGTAGGCGGCGTTGCGGATGCTGTGGTCCACGGGCGTGTTCGGCTTCGCGGCCGGGCCGGTGCCCTGAATCCACTGGCGCGTCAGATCGGCCGGGATGTCGCTGCCCTCGAAGTTGCCCGCGCGCGCGTCGCGAACGGTGATCGACGTCCGCGCGATCGTGGCGTTCGGATCGAGGAAGGCGATCGGCTCTCCCGATCGCGCCCGCGCCGCGCGTCGAGCGATCCGCGCCGCCATCACGCGCTTGCGGTCGTCGTCCAGGTGCGCCAGCGCCTGCAGCGCGTCGAGCACCTGCGGCGTCAGGACGTCCGCGTATTCGGTTGCGAGATTGCCTCGGATTTCCAGATCACGGACTGCGCTGGACATCGTGCTTCTCACTCATCGTCGCTGATAATACCGGCGATCGTTCGATACTGTCGCCCCCGTCAGTCTCTTTCGTGCCCTCGTCTGTTCGCGTCTCGTTGCTGATTGCTTCGTCACTCTATTCGATGTGCACCGTCAGCGGGTACAGGTCGAGTCCCTCGAGCGAGGCGCGCCACGTCTGACCCGCGGCGATCGGCTGCGACGTCGTGAGCGTTCCCGAGCTGACGAGCTCCCCGGCCGCGAGCGGCTCGGCGTCGGCGCGGCGTGCGACCGCCGACGCCAGCTCCGCGAGGCACAGCGCCGGGCTGCGCAGCACGGCCGCTCCGCTCCCCTCTTCGACGAGCTGTCCGTCTCTTTCCAGTCGCACCGTGAAGCTCGCCAGTTCCTCGCCGATTCGCGCGCGCTCCTCCGGCTCGATCCGGCGCGGCGCGCCGACGACCAGCGCGGCGTGCAGCCCGAACGTCGCGACGAAATCGACCGGCTGAAACTTCCAGTCGGGGTAGGGGCAGTCGATGATCTCGAATCCGAGCGCGAGCCACTCGACGGCGGCCAGCACGGCGGCGGCATCGGCGGAACCGGGACGCGGCGCCTCGCGCAGCTTGAAGACGATCTCGGGCTCGATCTTCGGCGAGACCATCCGTGCGATCGACAGCGACGTCTCATTGTCCGGCGCGTAGGTCACCGTGTCGGCGTACATGTGCGCCCACACGACCGTCTCGAGCTTCAGCTTGCGCCACAGGGCCTTGCTCGCGAAGCCGACCTTGCGGCCGACGGCTGCGTGGCCGCTGTCGCGCCGCATCGCCGCGAGCGCGGCTTCGACGGCATACGCGGCGTCGAGATCGAACGCGCTGTCGCGCGCCGACGGTGCGATCGCCACTGGCCGTGCGCTCGCATGAGCCGCCAGCAGTTCCCGCGCCAGTGGTGTCGGATCGAAGGGAGGCACGGAGTGTCTGCTGCGCCGGCTACTTCGCCGGCAGCGGCGCCTCGAGGATGACCGCGTGGCGCGCCGCGGCGGACGCGCGAAGGCCGAACGCGAGGAACGCGGCGATCACCGCCAGCAGCGCACTGCCGTACAAGCAGGCGGACCAGCTGCCGAACTGCTCGTACAGCCGCGCCGCCAGGCCGCCCGCGACGATCGACGCCACGCCTTTGGCTGAATAGAGCATGCCGTAGTTCGAGGTCGCGTTGCGCGTGCCGAAGTAGTCGCCGACAATCGACGGGAAGAGCGAGAAGATCTCGCCCCACGTGAAGAACGTGAGCACGAGCGTCACGGTGAACAGCGTGCCTGACCATTGCCCCACTGTCAGCACGAGGAGCAGGCAGACGGCCTGCAGCAGGAACGCGATTCCCATCGTCAGCTCGCGGCCGATCCGATCGGACGCCCAGCCCCAGAAGATGCGGCTCGCGGCGTTGGCCAGCGCGTTGAGCGACGTCGCCAGGACGAGCGCTGCCGCCGGGATGCCCCACGTCTTCGCCATCGGCCCGGCGTTCAGCGTCACGAGCAGGCCGCCGGTCGCCATCATGACGAACGCCGCGTACAGCACGTAGAACTGCGGCGTGCGCAGCATCTCGCCCGTCGTGAACTGATGATGGCCCACCCGCGCGCCCGTCGACGCCGCCTTGGCCGCGATCGCACCGCGCGGCTCCGCCGGCGGGTGCCGCAGGATCTGCGCGACGGTCAGGATGACGAGGCCCTGAAACGCGCCCGTCGCAAGGAATGTCGTCCGGTAGCCGCCGCTCTTGATCAGCAACGCGATGACCGGAATGAACAGCGCCGTGCCCCCGCCGAAGCCGGCGGCCATGATGCCCGACGCCAGTCCGCGGCGGTCCGTGAACCATTTGAGCGCCGATCCCATCGAGCCGCCGTAGACGAGGGCGGCGCCGATGCCCGCGATCACGTACGACGCGTAGAGCATCGGCAGCGTCGACACGACGCCGAGGCCGGCCCATCCGATGCCGCACAGCACGCCGGCGATGCTGATGAACACGCGCGGGCCCATGCGATCGATCAGCCAGCCCTGCGCCGGCTGCGCCCACGTCTGGGACAGAATGAAGAACGTCGCGGCCCACTGGATGTCAGAGAGCTTCCAGCGGGTGGCCTCATGAATGGGCCCGACGAACAGCGTCCACGCGTACTGGAGGTTCGCGATCATGATCATCGCGACGAGCGACGCGACGAGCTGGACCCAGCGGTTGTGGATCGTCATCGCGCGACCTCCGCAGGCTGAAGCGCCATGCGGCGCCCTCGATGCTCGTCGAGCTGCCGGGCGCACGCATACACCGCGCGCGTCGCGGGCATCGGCACGCCGAGGCGCTCGCCGAGCTCCACGACGGCGCCGACGACCGCTTCGAGCTCCATCGGACGGCCGGCCTCGAGATCCTGCAGCATCGACGTCTTGTGCGCGCCGACTTTTGCCGCGCCCGCCATCCGCTGATCGATTGAGATCGGCAGCTCGATGCCGAGCTTCGCGGCGACAGCTTCCGTCTCGCTCATGACGTCGCGCACGAGCCGCGACACGTCCGGATGCCGCACCATCTCTTCGAGCGTGGCGCCGGTGAGCGCGCTGATCGGATTGAACGCGACGTTGCCGAGCAGCTTCACCCAGACCTCGTGGCGGAACCGCGTCGTGATCGGACAGCGGAACCCTGCGGCAATGAGCGCTTCCGCCAGCCGCCGGGTCCGCTCCGATCGCGTGCCGTCCGGCTCGCCGAAGCTGATGCGATTCCCTTCGGTGTGATGGATGACGCCGGGCTCGGCGACGTCAGTCGAAAAGTACGCGAGCGATCCGACGACGCGGCGCGGCTCGATCGCGGCGGCGATCGTGCCGCCAGGGTCGACACGCTCGAGACGCAGGCCGTCGAGCTCGCCGCCGATGCCCTGGAAGTACCACCACGGAATGCCGTTCTGCGTGCTGACAACGAAGGTCTCGGGGCCGAACAGCGGCAGGATGTGCGGCACGAGCGCCGGCAGGCCGTGTGCCTTCACGCCGAGGAAAATCACGTCGGCGGGACCAACGCCTGCGAGGTCGCCCGTGACGCGCGGCGTGACGGAAAAATCGCCGTCGGCGCTGATCACGCGCAGACCGCGCTCGCGCATCGCTTGAAGATGCGGGCCGCGGGCGAAGAGCACGACGTCGGCGCCGGCGCGCGTGAGCCGCGCGCCGATGTATCCGCCGATCGCGCCCGCGCCGGCAATGACGATCTTCACGGCCTCTCGGACGCGAAGGCTTCCGCGACGATGCGGCGCTGGATCTTGCCCGTCGCCGTGCGCGGAATGGCCTGCGTGATGTGAATCTGCTTCGGCCGCTTGAAGTCGGCCAGGCGCTCGCGGCAATAGCTGACGAGCTCGGCTTCGCTGATCGGCTCGCGGACGACGACCGCGGCCGCCACCTCTTCGCCCCACGTCGGGTGCGGCACGCCGAACGCCACCGCTTCCGCGACGGCGGGATGCGCGAGGAGCACCTCGTCGATCTCGCGCGGCGAGACCTTTTCGCCGCCGCGATTGATCAGCTCCTTGATGCGGCCGACGAGCGTCAGATACCCGTCGGCGTCGAGGAAGCCCTGGTCGCCGGTGCGAAACCAGCCGTCGACGAAGGACGTCGCGTTCGCGTCGGGATTGTTCTCGTAGCCGCGGATCACGTTCGGGCCCTGGATGACGACCTCGCCGCGCTCGCCCGTCGGCAGGTGCGCGCCGGCGGCGTCCATGATGCTGATGCGGACGTCGGTGCCGCGCCCCACCGATCCCGGTTTGCGCGCCGCCGGCGGCAGCGGGTTCGACGCCATCTGATGCGCCGCTTCGGTCATCCCGTACGCTTCGAGCACCGGTGCGCCGAACGCCGCCTCGAGATCGGTCATCATCTGCGGCGCCAGCGACGCGCTGCAGGATCGGATGAACCGCAGCCGCTCGGCGCCCGCAGGTTTTCCAGCGGCGGGATCGGCGCGCGCGAGCAGCAGCTGGTGCAACGTCGGCACCGCCGAGTACCACGTCGCGCCCGAGTCGCGGGCGACGCGCCAGAACGAAAGCGGATTGAACTTGCCGGGCACGACGACGGTGCCGCCGGTCGCGAGCGTGGCCAGCGTCGACGCCACCAGGCCGTGCACGTGAAACAGCGGCATCGCGCACAGCGACACATCGTCGGGCCCGAGGGCGTAGCTGCGCGCGACGTTGCCCGCCGAGATCGACAGGTTCGCGTGCGACAGCGGCACGCGCTTGGGCCGGCCCGTGCTGCCGCTCGTGTGCAGAATCAGCGCCACGTCGTCGACCGACGGGGCGGCGGCCGAGCGCTGCAGATCGATCCCGGACAGGCGGACCGTGCCGGCGGAATCGACCTCGATCGGCGCGATCGGCACGCGATCGCCGGCGGCGCGCCGCGCCGCCTCCGCGCCGTCGGGCGGCACGATCAGCAGCCGCGCGTCGGTGTCGTCGAGATAGAAGCGGAACTCTTCTTCCTTGTATGCCGGATTGAGCGGCGCGGCCGTGCCGGCGACTGACGCCGCGAGAAAGGCGACGATCATCGGCAGGCCATTCGGCAGCGCAATGCCGACGCGATCGCCGCGTCCGATTCCAGCCGACGCGAGCGCGTCGGCGACCGATTCGATCTGGCTGCGCAGCGCGCCGTAGGTGACGCGCAGGTCGAGGTCCGGCACGATGACGGCCGTCCGTTGGGCTGGAATCGACGCGAACAGTTCCGGAAGCGTCGTCGCAGACATAGGGACTACACTTTCCTTCACTCAGCCCGAATCGGTCAACACGTCGCGAAAGCGACCAATCTCCGCGACGGTGTTGTAGTGGACGAGCGACGCGCGGACGACGCCGTCCGGCAGCAGACCGAGACGCTGCATCAGGCGCGGCGTGTACATGTGGCCGCTGCGGACGCCGACGCCGCGCGCGGCGAGACCGTCCGCGATGGTCGAGGAGGCGACGCCCTCGACGCTGAACGCGAAGGTCGGCACGCGCTCGTGCAGCCGGCCGCGATCGGCGACGCCGTGAACGGTCGCGCCCGGCACGCTCTCGATCGCGTCGAGCATCGCGGACGAAAGGCCGCGCTCGTAGTCCGCGATCGCAGCCATCGCCGACTTCAGAGAGGGACCAATCTCGGAGAGATACGCGATGGCCGCGGCCATGCCCGCGACGTTCTCGTACACGTACGTGCCCGCTTCGAGCTTGTCCGGCATGACGTCGGGGATGAAGTGCTCGCGGAACGTCGGCAGCTGGCCGACCGCTTCGCGGCGGCACCACGCGAATCCCATGTGCGGACCGAAAATCTTGTAGCCGGAGCAGACGAGATAGTCGCAGTCGATCGCCTGCACGTCGAGCGGCCCGTGCGGCGCGTAGTGCACGGCGTCCAGGAACACCTCGGCGCCGACGCGGTGGGCGCGGCGGCAGACGTCGGCGGCGTCGACGATCGTGCCGGTCGCGTTCGCGGCAACGGTGCACGCGAGAATCCGCGTGCGCTCGGACAGAAGCGGCTCGAGATCCGCCGGATGCAGCCGCCCGTCGTCGCGCACACGCCACCAGAGGATGCGCGCGCCGGCGCGCTCGAGCGCGAGCCAGGTCGCGATGTTCGCCTCGTGATCCAGCTCGCTGACGATGACCTCGGAGCGGCGCGCCAGCGTCTGGCCGACCGCCAGGCTGATCGCGCGCATGAAAGACGTCGCGTTGAGGCCGAAGGCAACCTCGTCGGCGCCTCGCGCGTTCACGAACGACGCCACCGCGGCGCGCGCCCGCGCGATCATCGCGTCCACTTCCCGCGAATGGCGGTAGGGTCCGCCGCGCTGGACGTTGCGCGCGACGAGATGATCGGTGACCGCGTCGATCACGCGCGCCGGCACCTGCGCGCCGGCCGCGTTGTCGAAGAAGACGAAGCCGTCCGCCCGCTCGAGCGCCGGAAACTGCCGCCGCAGCGCCTCAACCGGAAACACGGCTGGCGATCATAGTCGAAGCGACGCGCCTGAAAAACTTGCGCACCGCCGCTCGGCGCGGGTGTATAAGCTGCGTATGATGCGACGGCTTCTCTGCCTCGCCGCGAGCGTCGCCTGTGTGGCCGCCGCCGCCGCTGAGCCCGACCGGATCAGCTTCAACCGCGACATCCGGCCGATCATGTCGGACACGTGCTTCCGCTGCCATGGCCCCGACCGGAACGCGCGGAAGGCGAGCATGCGGCTCGACATTCGCGACGAGGCGCTGAAGCCGACGCGCTCGGGCCGCGTGCCGATCGTGCCCGGCAACCCCGACAGCAGCGAGATCATCGCCCGCATCTTCGCGGCCGGCGCGCGCGTGATGCCGCCGCCGAGCGCACACAAGGCGCTCACCGATCGGCAGAAAGACACCATCCGCCGCTGGGTCGCCGAGGGTGCCGTCTACGAGGGCCACTGGGCGTACCAGCCGGTCCGGCGGCCCGCCGTGCCGGCGCTCGGCGACGGGTCGCGCGCGATCAACCCGATCGATCAATTCATCAGGGATCGGTTGAAGCGCGAAGGCCTGACGCCCGCGCCCGAAGCTGACAAGCGCACGCTGCTCCGCCGCGTCACCCTGGATCTCACCGGGCTCGTGCCGACGTCCGACGAGATGCGCGCGTTTTTGGCCGACTCCTCGCCGGACGCGTACGACAAGGTCGTGGATCGCTTGCTCGCCTCTCCGCGCTATGCGGAACAGCGGACGATGCACTGGCTCGATGCGGTGCGATATGCGGACACGAGCGGCTTCCACGGCGACAATCCGATTCCGGCGTGGCCGTACCGCGACTACGTCCTGAACGTGTTCCGCGAGAATCGCCCGTTCGATGCGTTCACGCGCGAGCAGATCGCCGGCGACCTGCTGCCCGACGCGACGACCGACCAGCGCGTCGCGTCCGCGTACAACCGGCTCAATCGCACGTCGTCGGAAGGCGGCATCCAGCCGAAGGAGTACCTCGCCAAGTACGGCGCCGATCGCGTGCGCACGCTGAGCGCGGTGTGGCTCGGCAGCACGATGGGATGCGCCGAATGCCACGACCACAAGTTCGATCCGTTCCTGACGCAGGACTTCTATGCGATGAAGGCGTTCTTCGCCGACATCCAGGAGACGGGGCTCGTGCCCGATCGCGGCTCGCGCGCGTGGGGCGCGAAGCTCGCGCTGCCGACCGACGCGCAGAAGAGCCGGCTGGCCGCGCTCGATGCGAAGCTCGCGGCCGCGAAGACGACGCTCGACGATGCCGTCGCCGCCCTCGACGAAGACGAGGAAGAGGCGCGTGAGGAGACGCTGCGCGAGCGCTGGCAGCAAGGCGACCTCGCGTGGGCCTACCAGCGTCCGATCGCGGCGCACGCGATCCACGGCGCGACGCTGACGATTTACGACGCGCAGCCGATCGAGAGCAATTTCTATCTCGACGGCAGCCTCAAGACCGACACCAAACCTGGCGAGGGCCTCGTCGTCGCGAGCGGCGCGAATCCGGAGAGCGAGACGTATGTCGTGACGGTGACGCCTGGCGCCGGCGTCTGGAATCAGCTCGGCGTCGAGGTCGTGCAGGACGAAAGCCTGCCCGGCGCGCGCTACGCGCGCGGCGCCGATCGCTTCCTGCTCAGCGAGGTGACCGCGGAGCTCGTCGAGGAGGGTCGGACCGCTCGAGCGCTGCGCTTCACGATGGCGAACGTGAACGACGCGCCGCCGTCGGTGGCGTCCAGCACCACCGATCCGAGCATGCCGCCGCTGGCCGCCATCGACGGCGATCCGGCCACCGGCTGGGGCGTCCGGTTCGGCGAGGCGCGGAACCCGTTTCTCGCGCTGCGATTCGCGGAGCCGGTTTCGACGCAGGCGGGCTCGAAGATTGTCGTCACGCTGACGCACGCGTCGGAGCTGCGGCGCGCGACGATCGGACGCTTCCGCCTGGCGCTCGCGGCCGATCCGTTCGCCTGGCCGCCGATCGCCGACGCCGGCAGGCGCGCCCGCAGCAAGGATCCGAGCGGCCGGACGACGTGGGCCAGCGGCCTGCCCGAGGATGCGATGAAGGCGCTGCGCCGGCCGGCGGAAGACCGCGACGAGGCCGAGCGCACGGCGCTCCGCGACTACCTGGTCTTCTCGAATCCGTCGCTCGCGGATGCCCATCGCGAGGTGCAGCGCCTCGAGACCGAACGCGGGCTGCTCGACGCGTCGATCGCGCGCGTGGTCACCACGGTCTCCGTGGATCCGGGCGCGACGCACATCCTGCCGCGCGCCAACTGGATGGACGATACGACGCCGATCGTCGAGCCCTCGATCCCGCGGTTTCTCGGCACGCTCGATACCAGGGGCACGCGCGCCACACGCCTCGACCTGGCGAACTGGCTGGTCGCGCGCGACAACCCGCTCACGGCGCGCGCGTTCGTGAACCGCACGTGGCGCGAGCTGTTCGGCACCGGGCTGTCGAGGACGCTGGACGCTCTCGGATCGCAGG
>Ga0114129_10003630_pt1 | contig 21711 bp, 22 predicted proteins | sample RhiMetdeltSRZDD1_FD_80071 | JGI IMG/M metagenome (GOLD analysis project Ga0114129, IMG submission 80071) | Populus rhizosphere microbial communities from Tennessee, USA - Rhizosphere MetaG P. deltoides SRZDD1 (version 2) (version 2) | ecosystem: Host-associated > Plants > Roots > Rhizosphere >... | reverse complement strand
CGTCTGCACCGCTATCTCGGCGTCACGCCTGGCAGCGTGTCGCCGCTCGGTCTCATCCACGACACGGGCCGCGGCGTGCGCGTGATCGTCGACAGCGATCTGCGGGCGGCTGAGCGTCTGATCGTCCATCCCAACGACAACACCGCGAGCCTCACCATCTCGGGGGCGGACTTCGTGAGGTTTCTCGAAGATCGGGGCAATAGTGTGCGGTGGATCAAGCTCTGACAAATCCCAAGCTCCAAGCTCCAAATCCCAACGCCCTCCCAACTTCCAACTCCCAAGCCAACTTCCAAATTCCCAAAGCCCCATGTTCGAGTCCCACGAGCTGGAGGCGGGACTTTGGGAGTTTGTTTGGGAGTTGGGGTTTGGGAGGGGTTGGGATTTGGAACTTGGAGCTTGGGATTTGACGAGGGTCACTCGACAGCCCGCTTCGGGCGCATGTTTGCGGCAAGTACGCGCTTCCGTAGCCGGATGTTCTGCGGCGTGACCTCGACCAGCTCGTCGTCGTTGATGAACTCGATCGCCTGCTCGAGCCCGAGCTTGCGCGGCGGGATCAGGCGCACCGCTTCGTCGGCGGTGGAGGCCCGCATGTTGGTCTGCTTCTTTTCCTTCGTGACGTTGACGTCCATGTCGGAGGCGCGGGCGTTCTCGCCGACGATCATGCCTTCGTAGACCGGCGCGCCCGGCTCGACGAAGATCTCGCCGCGCTCCTGCAGGTTCCAGATGGCGTAGGCGGTCGTCGCGCCGGCGCGATCCGCCACGAGCACGCCGGTCATGCGCGACTGGATGGCGCCGTGCCAGGGCTCCCACCCGGCGAACAGGTGATTCATGATGCCGGTGCCCTTGGTCTCGGTCAGGAACTGCGATCGGAAGCCGATGAGGCCGCGCGCCGGGATCCGGAACTCCATCCGGATCCGCCCGCTGCCGTGGTTCACCATCTTCGTCATGGTGCCGCGGCGCATGCCGACCTGCGCGATGACCACGCCCTGGAACTCCTCGGCGACGTCGATCACCAGGTCCTCGACCGGCTCCATCACGCTGCCGTTGACCTCGCGCGTGACGATGTCGGGGCGCGAGACCTGGAGCTCGTAGCCCTCGCGCCGCATCATCTCGATGAGGATCGAGAGCTGCAGCTCGCCGCGGCCGAGCACCTTCATCTGCTCGGGCGTGTCGGTCGGCTCGACCTTGATCGAGACGTTGCCGAGCAGCTCCCGATCGAGCCGGTCCTTGATCTGCCGCGACGTCACGAACTGGCCGTCGCGCCCGGACATCGGCGAGGTGTTGACGCCGAAGATCATCGAGACGGTCGGCTCGTCGACCGCGATCGGCGGCATTGGCGCCGGATGCTCGGGGTCGGTGATCGTCTCACCGATGGTGATGTCTTCGATACCGGCCAGACAGACGATGTCGCCGGCCGCGGCTTCTTCGATATCGACGCGCTTCAACCCCTCGAAAGCGAACAGCTTGGTGACCTTGGTGGGTTGCATCCGGCCGTCGAGCTTGCAGACCGCGACCTGATCGCCCACCTTGACGCGGCCGTTGAAGATCCGGCCGACGGCGATCCGGCCCAGATAGTCGCTGGCGTCGAGGTTGGCGACCAGCATCTGCAGCCCGGCCTGCACGTCGCCGCGCGGGGGCGGCACGTGGTTGACGATCGCGTCGAAGAGCGGCCGCAGGTCCTGGCCGGCCTCGTCGGTCGACAGCGTCGAGGTCCCGGCCCTGGCGCTGGTATAGAGGACTGGAAAATCGAGCTGATCCTCGAGCGCATCGAGATCGATGAACAGGTCGTAAATCTCGTTCAGGACTTCCTGGATGCGCGCGTCGGGGCGGTCGATCTTGTTGATGACGATGATCGGCGTCAGCCGGCGCTCGAGTGCCTTGCGCAGCACGAAGCGGGTCTGCGGCAGCGGGCCTTCGGAGGCATCCACCAGGAGCAGCACGCCGTCGACCATCGCCAGCGTGCGCTCGACCTCGCCGCCGAAGTCGGCGTGGCCGGGCGTATCGACGATGTTGATCAGGGTGTCGCGGTAGTGAACGGCGGTGTTCTTCGCGAGGATCGTGATCCCGCGCTCGCGCTCGAGATCGGTGTTGTCCATGGCCCGCTCGGCCACGCGCTCGTTGGCGCGGAAGATGCCGCTCTGGTGCAACAGCGCGTCGACCAGCGTGGTCTTGCCGTGGTCGACGTGGGCGATGATGGCGACGTTCCGCCTCAGCGGATTGGCCACCACAGTCGAGGTTTTTACCGGCGCGGGCATCCAAACAGTATACCGGGCCCTGCCTCACCGAACCTTGAACGTGAGGCCTCCGTACAGTCGCCAGTAGTCCGGCGCGACGTCGTTGGCCTGGAAGCGGCGCAGGTCCGCGCGCACGTGCCAGCGGTCGTTGATCGCGTACTTCACGCCGCCGCCGAAGTTGACCACGAACTCCGTCGCGGACAGATCCTGGTAGAGCGCCAGCGTGTCGGGATTCTTCACATCGAAGCCGCTGCGCTCGAGACCCAGGCCGAACGTGGCATACGGCGTGACGTACTGCGTATCGAAGTGATAGACGGCGTTCGCGCTGAAGGTCGTCACCGACCAGTCGATGTTCGCGTCGTCGCCGGCAACGTCGACCAGGTGCCCGATGCCACCCTCGAAGGCCAGGGTGGTGGTCCAGTCGTAGGACACGGCGACGCCGAGGCCGATGGAGTTCTCCGGCGCCGGGTCGCTCATCCCGAGCGACGTGTGAAGAAATGGGGTGACGGTCCAGGTCCGGGGTTCGGGCAGCGTCTGCGCCGCGGCCGGCGCCGCGCCGAGGCAGAAGACCGCGATCGTCGCCAGAACAGGCCGGAACGCTCGCAGGCAGAGTACATCTCGCACCAATCAGATCCTCCTTGGACATAGAGTTACGTAGATTGGACGGCGCCGGGTGCAAGATGGCTGCCTGGAAAAGCCGCCGTTTCTGTCGACGGGATCAACCGGCGCGACCGAGCCTGCGTCATACCGATGACACATGACCAGCCGTCCCTTGTCGCGATGCGGTCTCGTGCGAGCCAACGCCCGGCAAGCCTTTGAATGGCTGATTCGGATTTGATCACCCGTGCGGCGGCCGGAGACCCGGCCGCCTTTCAGGCGCTCGTGGAGCGCCACCGCTCGATGGTGTACCGGGTGGCCTACCAGTTCGCCGGCAATCATTTCGATGCGGAGGACATCGCACAGGAAGTCTTCATCAAGGTGTACCGCTCCCTCGACAAGTTCCGGCAGGACGCGCAGCTCAGCTCCTGGATGTATCGAATCGTCATGAACGCCTGCATCGACCACCGCCGCCGCATGCTGCCCTCCGGATCCGCCCCTTTCGGCGAGGAAGCCGAGCACAAAATGATGAATACCGCCGAGGAACGGCCGGGGCCCGAGGACCACGCCTATGCCGGCGAGCTCGGCGAGGTGCTGGAGGCCGAGATCCGGCGGCTGCCGCCCGGCCAGCGGATCGTGTTCGTGATGCGCCATCATCAGGGGTTGAAGCTGGGTGAGATTGCCGAGGCCCTCGGCCTCGCCGAAGGCACGGTCAAGCGCCAGTTGCACGCCGCCGTGCACCGGCTGCGGGATGCCTTGAACACCGCCAATGTGACCGCGGGGGAACGCGCATGAGGTGCGAGGTACAGACCGGCGGAACCATCGAGCTCTATTTCTACGGCGAGCTGCCGCTCGCCGAACGTGCGGCCGTGCAGTCCCATCTCGCCGGGTGCGCTGAGTGCCGTCAGGCGCTCGAGGATCTCTCGGTGATTCGCGCCGCGCTCGCGCGCCGGCCGGATGTGGCGACGCCGCCGGGCGGCGACTGGTCCGGCTTCATGCGGCGGCTCGACGCCACGATCGCCGCCGAGCCGAGGAGGGACGGACCCGCGGACGCCGCTCGGCAGAGGACGTTCATCGCGCCGGCGCGGCCGCGCCTCGCGCCGTACCTCGCGATCGCGGCAACGCTCGCGGTGATCACGTTCGGAGTGCTCGCGGTCCTGCGCAGGCCTCCGGATGTGAAGACGACCGTGAGAAACGTGTCGGAGACTGCCCCAACGGCGGCTGCTGCGCCCGGACCGTCGGTACAGCCAGCCGTTCTCACCACGTCGCCCGATCCCGGATTGATCGCGGTGAGCGGCAGGCATTTCGAACGATCGAAGCTGGTGGTGCTCGGGCTCACCACCAAGACCGGCCGTCAGGATGACTGGGCGTACGAACGCGAGCTGGCGACGGACCTGTTGAGCGACACGCGGTTGTACCGGCTGGCCGCCGAAGAGCGAGGCATGCGATCGCTGGCCGACACCATGGGCGATCTCGAGCTCGTGCTGCTGCAAGCGTCGATGTCGGACCAGCCGACCGAAGCGTCCCTGCAGCAGCTGCAGCGGCTGATCCGGCGGCGCGATCTGCTCGCGAAGATGGATGCATACTGACCGCGGCTCGCGGCGCCGGCGGTCGAACGGTTTCAAGGACTGAGGGGAGCGATGAGGAACTGGGGTGTCGTGGTCGTCATGGCGCTGGCGCTCGTCGCCGGCGGCGAGGTGGCCCGGGCGGCGAGTCCCGCCGAATCGGCACGGATGGCGCGAGCGAAGGATCTGATCTCCGAAGATCGATGGGCCGCCGCCATCCCCGTGCTGCGCGCGGCGGTCGCCGATCCGAAGGAGCGCAACAAAGACGAGGCGCTGTTCTGGCTGGCGCACAGCCAGAATCAGGCCGGCGATCTCGCGGAAGCGGTCGAGAGCATCCGCAAGCTGCAGCGGGAGTTCGCGAAGAGCCGCTGGGCGGAGCCGGCGGGATCGCTGCTGATCGAGCTCGCGCAGAAGCTGGGCCGGTGGGATGTCCTGTGGCGTACCGCCGTCCCGCCCGCTCCGCCGGCGCCGCCCGAGGCGCCGCAGCCGGCGGCCGTTGCCCGGCTGCGCTCGCCGAAGGGCCGTCCGGCGCCGGCAGCCGTCATGCCGCCTCCGCCCCCGGCGCCGCCCGCGGCCATCGCCCCCGCGCCGCCGGCGCCACCCGAGTTCAAGTGGTTCGCCGAGAGTTATGCGCCGGGCCAGGATCTGCGGGTGCAGGCCCTCGGACGGCTGATCAAGACCGACGCCACCAAGGTGATTCCGATTCTTCGCAGCATCGCGTTCGAGGCCAGTAATCCCGGCGCGGCGCGAGGCGCGGTCTTCGTGCTCGCGCAGTCCCGCGATCCGCAGGCAGAGTCGACGGTCGTCGACATTGCCAAGACCGGTCCGGAGCCGGTGCGGGTGGCGGCGGTCCGCGAGCTCGGGCGCTTCGGTGGGTCCGAGATCTCGCACGCGCTGCTCGAGGTGTACTCGACCGGCAAGCTGGCGGTGAAGCAGCAGGTCGTGGTCTCGCTCGGCGAGCGCGCGGACGCGCCGTCACTCTTCCGGATCGCACAATCGGAGAGCGACGATCGGCTGCGCGACACCGCCATCATGACGCTGGGCCGCGCCGGCGGCCGCGAGCAGCTGCGCGTGCTCTTCGTGAAGGCCTCGAGGGAGACCCGCCAGGCGGTGATCCGCGGCCTGTTCATGGCCCGCGACGACGACGGGCTCATCCGCGTGGCGGAGCAGGAAAAGGATCCCGCCCTGCGCGCCGAGGTGTTGAGCCGCCTCCGGCTGATCGGCACGCCGAAGGCGAAGGCGTATCTGGAGTCGGTGAAGGGGAAATAGGCAGCAGTAGCCAGCAACGCTTTCGGTATCATCGACCTCGATGGTGCCGCTCGACAATCCGCTCCTCGATAATCTCCGCATCGAACCCACCCCGGGCGCGACGACGCTGGTCATCTTCGGCGCGTCCGGCGACCTGACGAAGCGCAAGCTCCTCCCCGCCGTTTACAGCCTCTCCCGGGGTCAACGGCTGCCGGCGCGCTTTGCCGTGGTTGGCGTGGCGCGCACCGAGATGACCGACGAGCAGTTCCGCCAGCAGTTCCAGGACAGCCTGCGGGAGTTCGCGAAGGTCGATGCCCGCGGCGACGAGGTCGTGCGCTCGCTCCAGGCCCAGATGTTCTTCGTGGCCGGAGACATGGACGATGCGAAGCTCTATGCGCGGCTCGCGGACAAGCTGAAGGAGCTGAACGCGGAGGGGGTGCTCTACTACCTCGCTATTCCTCCGACGGTGTACGGCGCGGTGGTCGAAAAGCTCGAGGCCGCGGGCCTGGCGGGCACGCCGGAGACCGGCTGGCGCCGGCTGATCGTCGAGAAGCCGTTCGGCAGCGATCTCGCGAGCGCGCAGGCCCTGAACGCGCAACTGCACCGGCACTTCACCGAGGAGCAGATCTTCCGCATCGATCACTACCTCGGGAAGGAGACGGTCCAGAATCTCCTCGCCCTGCGGTTCGCCAACGGCATGTTCGAGCCGATCTGGAACCGCCGCTACATCGATCAGGTGCAGATCACGGCGGCCGAGACGGTGGGCGTCGAACGGCGCGCCTCGTACTACGAGGGCGCCGGCGCGCTGCGCGACATGGTCCAGAACCACCTGATGCAGCTGCTGACGCTCGTCGCGATGGAGCCGCCGACCGAGTTCTCGGCCTCCAGCGTGCGCGATCGGAAGATGGACGCGCTGCTCGCCGTCCAGCCGGTCGTCGGCAACGACGAGCGGCCGGCGGTCGTGCGCGCGCAATATCGCGAGGGGTGGGTGAGCGGCGGCGAAGTCCCGGCGTACCGATCCGAGCCGGGTGTCAAACCGGACTCGTCGACGGAGACGTTCGTCGCGCTGCGACTGAAACTCGACAGCTGGCGATGGGCGGGGGTGCCGTTCTACCTCCGCACCGGAAAGCGGCTCCCGAAGCGCACGACCGAGATCGCGATCCAGTTCCACCGGCCGCCGCTGCAGATCTTCAAGCGCGTCAGCCCGACGCCGCTGGCATCCGACCTGCTGATCATCAATGTGCAGCCGGACGAAGGCATCTCGCTCCGGTTCAACGCGAAGATTCCCGGGACGCGCATCCAGGTCGCGCCGGTGATGATGAACTTCCGGTATGGCACGACGTTCCAGGGGGATGTGCCGGAGGCGTACGAAACGCTGCTGCTCGACGCGATGCTGGGCGACCCCACGCTCTTCGCCCGCCACGATTTCGTCGAGGCGTCCTGGGCCCTGATCACGCCGATCAACGAGATGTGGCGCGCGGACCGCACGGCGCTCCCGACCTACGAGTCCGGCGAATGGGGTCCGGACGAGGCCGACGCGCTGATAGAAAAGGAAGGCCGGCGATGGAGAACCCTCTAGCGGCGGCGCCGCTGGGCCGGGCCCGGACCGCGACGGTGGTGGCCGTCGGCCCGTCCGATCGGCTCGCCGACGTCGCCCAGATCCTCGCGGCCCAGGACAACGCGGGCGCGCTGCACATCGTCCGGATCGCCACCGATGGAACGGGGACGCCGGGACCCGACGATGGGCCGGACGTGATCACGATCGCCGGCCTGCGCCCGCAGTTCGTGAACAACGCCATTGCCGGGGTCCGGCTCTCGAGCCTGCCGACCATCGTGTGGTGGCGAGGCGGTCCGCCGGAGGGGCTCGACGGGGTCGCCTCTCTCGCAGATCGTGTCGTGCTCGATGCGGTCGATCCCTGGCCGCTCTGGTCGCGGACGCCGCCGCTCTACGATCAGACCGCGTTCACCGACCTGCGCTGGGCCGGGCTCACGCGGTGGCGGGCGGCGCTCGCGCACTGCTTCGATCTGCCGCGGGTTCGCGAGAGCGCGGCCGGCTTCAACTCGTTGTCGATTGCCGGGGCCGACCGGGCACAGGCGGCGCTGTTCGCGGGCTGGCTCGATGCCTCGCTCGGATGGCGCGGCCGCGTCCGCGCGGCGTTCGTGCCCTCGAGCGTTCCCCTCGAATCGGTCACGCTCCGCGGCAGCGGCTGCGAGGTCGCCCTCCAGCTGCTGCCAGACAGTACCTGTCTCTCGACCGAAGGCCGTGTCGCGGGCGATGTGGTTGCCTCGCGCGTCGTCTCGCTCGGCGACCAGAGCCTCGCCACGCTCCTGGCCGAGGAGCTGCGCGTCCGCTCGCGCGACATCGCGTTCGAGCGCGCCCTCGAGCGCACGCTCGATCCTCGCGCGTAGCACGTGCGGTGTGCGCCGTGCGACGGTGCGACGTGCCGCGACACGTGGCACGGCACGCCGCACGTGGCTCAGCACGTCGCACCGTAGCACCCCGCACGTAGCACGTGTTACCTTCTCCCGCCCATGACTCACCACGCCACGGCCTTGAACCTCGGCTCGCTCCTCGATTACTCCGTTCGCCTGGTGCCCGACCGCGGGGCGGTGACGTGCGGCGGCAAGACGATCACCTACGCGGAGCTCGACCACCAGGCGCAGCGCGTCGCGGCGGCGCTCACCGCGATGGGCATCGCGCCGGGCGATCACGTGGCGCTCAGTTGTCCCAATCTGCCGTGGTTCCCGATGGCGTACTTCGGCATCCTCAAAGCGGGAGCGGTGGTGGTCCCGCTCAACGTGCTGCTCAAGCCACGGGAAATCGCCTATCACCTGAAGGACAGCGACGCCAAGGCCCTGCTCGCGTTCGAGGGCACGACCGAGCTGCCGATGGGCGCGTTTGCCAAGACGGCGTGCGACGAAGCGCAGTGTCCCAACCTGCTCCTGATGACGCTGGCGCCGGACGCGCCGGGTCCTATCCCGGGGGTGCCCACACTGGGCCAGGCGATGCGCGAGGCGCCCGCCGCGCCCTTCGCGACGCGGCGCCGCCGCATGGACGACACGGCGGTGATCCTCTACACGTCGGGCACCACCGGTCGGCCCAAGGGCGCCGAGCTGACACACGCGAACATGGTGATGAACGCCGCGGCCGTGTGCGACATGTTCCAACCGGCCATGCAGGGCGGGTTGGCGCAGGAGGTGATCCTGATCACGCTCCCGCTGTTCCACTCGACCGCGCAGACGTGCCAGATGAACGCCGGCGTGCTGGGAGGGATGCGGCTCGTCCTGCTTCCGCGGTTCGAGCCGGCGACCGTGCTGGAGGTCATGGAGCGCGAGCGGACCGGCTTCTGGACGGCGGTGCCGACGATGTATTGGGCGCTGCTGCAGTACGTGAAGACGACGGGCATGGATCCGCGGCCGATCGCAGCCCACCTGCGGCTGTGCGTCTCGGGCGGCGCCGCGATGCCGCTCGAGTTGATGCACGCGTTCGAGTCGACCTTCGGCGCGAAGATCCTCGAGGGCTACGGGCTGTCCGAGACCGCGCCGGTCGCGTGCTTCAACCAGATGCATCGGCCGACCAAGCCCGGCACGGTCGGCCAGCCGATTCTCGGCGTCGACGTGCAATGCGTCGACGAACAGGAGCGCTTCGTGCCGGCCGGCACCCCGGGCGAGGTCGTGATCCGCGGCCCGAACATCATGAAGGGCTACTACAACCGCCCCGAAGCGACCGAAGAGGCGATGCGGCACGGCTGGTTCCACACCGGCGACATCGGCACGCTCGACGCGGACGGCTACCTCACGATCGTGGATCGCAAGAAGGACATGATCATCCGCGGCGGCTTCAACGTGTACCCGCGCGAGCTCGAGGAGGTGATGCTGACGCATCCGGCGATCTCGCTGGTCGCGGTCGTCGGCGTGCCGGACGAACGGCTCGGTGAAGAGGTCAAGGCCTTCGTCGTCCTGAAGAAGGACGCCTCGCTCACCGACCGCGAGCTGATCGACTGGTGCCGCGATCAGATGGCGGCGTACAAATACCCGCGCTCGATCGAGTTTCGGGACGCGCTCCCGATCAGCCCGACCGGAAAGATCCTCAAGCGAGAGCTTAGAGCCGTGCAATAAGCCGTGGCCGCGGGCTTGCATCCCTTCCGGCTTTCGGCAGAGGAGGTGCGAGCGATGACCAAGTGTCGAGACGTGATGACCAAGGATCCGGCATGCTGTCAGCCCGGCGATGGGATTGCCCGGGTCGCCGGCGTCATGAAACAGGAGGACGTCGGGTCGGTGCCGGTGATCGAAACCACCAGTTCCGGCCGGCTCGTCGGCATCGTGACCGACCGCGACATCGTCGTGAAAGTGATCGCGGCGGGCCGAGCGGCCGAGTCGGCGACGGTCAAGGACGCGATGACCCCCAACCCGGCCAGCTGCCGCGAAGACGACGATGTCGAGCAGGCGGTGAAGCTGATGAAGGAGCGGCAGGTCCGGCGGATGCCGATCGTGGATGGCAGCGGCCGTCTCACCGGCATCATCGCGCAGGCCGACGTCGCCACGCGCGTGCACAAGGACAGCAAGACCGGCGATCTGGTCGAAGCCATCTCCGAATCGGGGACGAGCCGCCATTGAGGCGGCTCGTCCGATCGTCGCGCGATTGCTGGGCGAAGAAGCTGTAGGTTATAGTCGGTCCGCATGGCATTCGAGCTACCAGCCCACCATCGCGCGACCGGACTCGTCGACGTCCTCGATCGCGTGCTGGACAAGGGGCTGGTCATCGCCGGGGACATCAAGGTTTCTCTCGCGGAAGTCGAGCTTCTCACCATCCGGATCCGGCTGCTCGTGTGCTCCCTGGACAAGGCTCAGGAGATCGGTCTCGACTGGTGGCGCTACGACCGGGATCTGTCTCCGGGCCGGCAGCGGCGGCCGGAGCTCGGCACCGAGGAGCTGCAGGCGCAGGTGCGAGAGCTCGAACGCCGGGTGGACGCCTTGACGGCCGGAGCGCCGGCTCGTCGCAAGCGCTAGCGGGCGCGACAGCAGGAGCAGAGAATGGCAGTTGAACGAGCGGCAGGCGGGACCAGTCTCATCGACGTTCTCGATCGCGTCCTCGACAAGGGCATCGTCATCGACGCGTGGGTTCGCGTCTCGCTGGTCGGCATCGACCTGATCACCGTCGAGGCGCGGGTCGTGGTCGCGTCGATCGATACGTATCTGAAGTACTCCGAGGCGGTCAGTCAGGTGACGCCGGTCTCGCGTCCGCAGGCGGAGTTGACGCACCAGAACGTCATCGCGGAGAACCAAGCGCTTCGAAGGGAGCTGGCCGCCACGAAAGCCACGAAAGCCACGAAAGCCGCGCGCCCGGCGCGGAGGCGGCGCCCCGCTTCCGAGGGATAGCGGGTGCACGGGGCCGCCGCGCCGCTCGTGCAGGTCGCGGCCAGTGAGCTGGAAGCAAAGCTCGGGCTGGCGGAGTTTCTCCTCGGCAGCACCGACCTGCAGATCTCCGCGCGGCGCGCCGTCGACTGGCTGGTCTCCCAGACCGGCATCCGCCACGCCGTCGTCGCTCTCGCCGAACCCGCCGGCAGCCAGCTGCAAATCGTCGCCGAACACGGCGTGTCGAGCACCGCGATCGTCGATTTCGTGCTGACGCACGAGGACGAGGCGCATCCGCTGATCAAGGCGACGCACCGCAAGGAACCGAGCTACTTCGAGGGGCCGCAGAATTTCCGCGCGCCGTTCGAGGGGCGATTTCACGCGATTCCGCTGCGCACCGAGGATAGCGAGCGCTCGCTGGGGCTGCTGCTGACGAGCGCGACCGGAGCCGAGATCCGGCCGGAGATCACGTGGCTGGCGGGGATGCTGGCGAAGCAGACGGCCCGCCTCATGAGCCGCGATGCGATGGCCGAGACGCGGTTCGGCCAGGAGCGGATGCTCCTCTACAGCATCATCAACGCGGTCACCGATCCCATCCTCCTGACCGACACCGAAGGCAAGCTGATCATCGCGAATACGCACGCCGAGAAGCTTTTCGCCGCCCCGGAAGATTCGAGCGAGGGCTGGCGGCGCGCGGTCGGGCTGAACAACATGCTCTTCTCGGCGGCGTTGTCGACCAGCGCGGTGTCCGACTCCGAGCTGGCGCGCCGCGAGCTGCTGCTGGTCGATCCGCTGGAAGGATCCGATCTGCTGTTCGAGCTCCTGAGCTCGCGGGCGAAGGACGAGCGCCAGGGCACCTACGTGGTCTCGGTGCTCCGCAACGTGACCGACCTGGCGCGCGCGAAGGAGGAAATCGAGGAAAGCTATCGCACGCTCCGCGTCGCGCAGGCCGAGGTGCGCGACGAGCGCCACCGCCTCGAGCTGATCATCGACTCGGTGGCCGACCCGATCCTGGTGACCGACCAGGAAGGGGACATCGTGCTGATGAACGAGCCGGCCGAGCGGCTGTTCAACATGCCGAGGACCGCGGACGAGGGCGCGGAGCGGCGCGTGCGCGCCAACGGCGCGCATCTGACCTCGTTCGTGTCCAACGTGCTGACGCGGACCGGCGAACAGCGCTATCGCGGCGAGATCCAGCTGTCGGATCCCGCCTCGGGCCGCGCCCTGCCCGTCGAGGGCGTCGCCGGCACGATCCTCTCGGAGCAGCGCGAGCTGATGTGGGTCGTCACCATCCTGCACGACATGACCGAGGCGCTCGAACGGACGCGTCTCTACGAACAGCTCGAGCGCGGCGCGGCACAGCTCGAGCTGAAAGTGCAGGAAGCGACGGCGGAGCTCGCGCAGCAGAACGAGCTGCTGCGGCGGCAGCACATTGCCCTGGAGCAGGCGTCCGCGTTGAAGTCGCAGTTCCTCGCCAACATGTCGCACGAGTTCCGGACGCCGCTCAACGCGATCCTGGGCTACACGCACATGCTGCTGCACGGCGTCACCGGAGCGGTCTCCGAGCAGCAGCGCAAGAGCCTCACGCGTATCGATTCGAACTCGCAGCATCTGCTGGCGCTGATCAACGACATCCTCGACATCACGCGCATCGAAGCGGGGCGGATGCCGCTCAACCTGTCGTCCTTCGAGGTGCCGGAGCTCGTGACCGAGGTCATGTCGGAGCTCGAGCCGATCATCCGGCGTTCGAGCCTGAAGGTCTCGGCCCGGATGGCGCGCACGCTGCGGCCGATCAAGAGCGACCGGCAGAAAGTGAAACAGATCGTCCTGAACCTGCTCAGCAATGCGCTGAAGTTCACCCCGGCCGGGTCCGTGACGATTTCGGCGTCGTATGATGAGCACAAGCGCTGGGTGGCGATCGCGGTGCAGGATACCGGGATCGGGATTCCGCGCGAAGATCAGGCGAAAGTATTCGAGGATTTCCGGCAGCTCGACTCGTCGCCGGCGCGGGGCTACGGTGGCACCGGCCTGGGCCTGTCGATTTGCCGGCGGCTGGCGCAGATGCTTGGAGGCACGATCGAGCTGATCAGCAATGTCAACAAAGGATCGACCTTCATTTTGAGGTTGCCGGCGCGGCTGCGGCGCCGGTAACGCGATAACGGATGGATAACCCGAACAATCAGCCGCTGGTTCTGGTCGTGGAGGACTACCAGGATGCGCGCGAGATGTACGCGGCGTACCTCTCGTTCTCCGGCTACCGGGTCGCCGAGGCGACCAACGGCGTCGAAGCCATCGAGAAGACGGTCGAGCTGATGCCCGACATCATCCTGATGGATCTCGCGCTGCCCCGGATGGACGGGTGGGAAGCGACGCGCCGGCTGAAGCTCGACGAACGGACCAAGCACATTCCGATCGTTGCGCTCACCGGCCACGCGCTCGCGGGCTTCGCGGAAGGGGCGCGCCAGGCGGGATGCGACGCGTTCGTGACCAAGCCGTGCCTGCCCGATGCGCTGGTCGCGGAAATCCAGCGCATGCTGGCCGAGCGGGCGGAACCGTCGCCAGGACGGAAGAGCCCGCGATCGGGGCGGGCGAAGAGCTGACCGTGAACCGGCGTTGACGAGATGGCCAAATCGACGACCCAGAAGAAAGTGAAGGCACGGCCGAAAGTCAAACGGGCCGCCGCCGCCCCCGCCCGCGAGCGGGCGGCCGCCGCCACCGGGACACGCGGCCGCCTCGATCGCGTCAGGATGCCGTCGCCGCCGGGCAAGACCGGCCGCGGCGAGACCGCCGCGGCCGAAGAGACCAACGAAGGCAAGTACGTCTACTGCATCATCAAGACCGAGACCGCGCTCGGATTCGGGCCGCTCGGGATCGGCGCCGAGCCGGCGGACACGCACACCGTCAACTACCGCGACATCGCCGCGGTCGTCTCCAACACGCCGATGGTGGTGCAGGATCCGACCCGCGACAACGTGCTCGCGCACCAGCGGGTCAACGAGACCGTGATGCAGCAGCACACGGTCATCCCGATGTCGTTCGGCACGGTGTTCAAGACCGACGAGGACATCATCGAGCTGCTGCGCTCCGCCTACGACGCCTTCATCGACGTCCTGAACAAGATGCAGGACAAGTTCGAGTTCGGCCTCAAGGTGCTCTGGGATCGCGATCAGATCATCCGCGAGATCGAGGAAGAGGACGAGGACATCCGCCGCCTCAAGGGAGAGATCTCCTCGCAGAAGGGGTCGACCTACTTCGCGCGCATGCAGTACGGCCGGCTGATCGACGCCGCCCTCCAGGCCCGCTCCGAGCGCTACGTCGCCGAGATCTTCCAGGCGCTTCGCGACGTGTCGGTCGCCTCGCGCTCCAACAAGCCGATCGGCGACCGCATGATCATGAACGCGGCGTTCCTGGTCGGCCGCGAGACGGAGCATGCCTTCGATGCCCGGGTCAAGGACATCGGCCAGCGCTACGACAAGCTGACGTTCAAGTACACCGGGCCCTGGCCGCCGTACAACTTCGTCAACATCCGCCTGAAGCTCGAACGGGCGCACTGAGGACGGGATCCCGACGCCCCCGTGTTCATCCTCGACACCGTGCTGATCGGCGGCCTCCGGTTCGTCTTCGACAAGATCGCGGCCGCCGTCGACACCGAGCTCAACGACGACACCCACCTCCGCGAGGAGCTGCTCGCGGCGCAGATGCGGCTCGAGCTCGGCGAGATGAGCCAGGCGGATTTCGACGCGTTCGAAGCCGACATCCTGCAGCGGCTGCGCCAGATCCGCGAGAGCCGCCAGGGCGCCGGACCGGCCGCGCTCTCACCCTCCGAGTACAGGATCACGGGCATCGATGCCACGTTCGAAGGCGACGAGCACAGCTGATCGCCGGCCCTCGCACAGTTCCGTTTTCAGGTTCGTCGGAGGCAAGGGAGGCGTCGGCAAGACGACCTGCGCGGCGGCGATCGGTCTGACCGGCGCCCGGGCCGGCCGTCCGACGCTCGTGGTCTCGACCGATCCCGCGCCTTCGCTCGGCGATGCGTTGGGGCAGCGGCTCGGGCCGGCGCCGCGGCCCGTGCGCGGCGTGCCGGGCCTGTTCGCGGTCGAAGTCGATGCGGCCGCGGCCCTCGACACCTGGCTGCAGGAGCGGCGGGGCCTGCTCGAGGAGATCGCCCTCCGGGGAACGTGGCTGGATCGCGAGGACGTGTCGCAGCTCCTGCGGCTGTCGCTGCCGGGGATCGACGAGATCGCGGGGCTGCTGAGAATCAGCGACTTCGCCGACAGCGGACGCTACGCCCACATTGTCGTCGACACTGCGCCGACCGGCCATTTGTTGCGGATGCTCGCGATGCCGGACGTCCTCGAGCGGCTTGCTGAAGTGTTCGATCGGATGCAGGCCAAGCACCGGATGATGGTCGATGCCCTGCGGGGAGGCTGGGCTCCCGACGCCGCCGACGCCCTCATCCGCGACATGGATGGCCAGGCCAGGCGGCTCGGCGCGCTGCTGCGCGATCCCGCGCGCTCGCGCGTGTCATGGGTGACGCACGCGGAAGTCCTGGCGATCGAAGAATCCCGAGACGCCCTTCGCGTGCTGGGTGAGCAGCAGATCGCGGTCGATCAGATCATCGTGAACCGGCGCACGCCCCCGCCGCGGGGGACGTGCGACTGGTGCCGAGGCCGCCGGATCGTCGAGCAGCACGCGATTCGGCAACTGACCCGGCATCTTCGGCGAGACCGGGTTCGAATCTCCAGCGTACCGGCGGCTGATGGCGAGCCTCGTGGCCCGGCGGCGTTGCGTGCGCTCGCCCGTTACCTCGCCGGAACGGATCCCGGGGAAGAGTGGCCGGCGCGCGCCCGTCCTCGGAAGCTGACGGCGGCGCTGACCGATGGCGCGGGACCGTTGAGCGCTTCGGTTGTCGCCCCTGGCGACGTGCAGCTCGTGCTGTTCGGTGGAAAAGGAGGCGTCGGCAAGACGACGTGCGCGGCCGCGGCGGCGATCGAAGCGGCGCTCGCGCAGCGGAATCGCCGCGTGCTGCTGCTCTCCGCGGATCCGGCCCACTCGCTCGGCGACGTCCTGGGGCAGCCGTTCGGCGACGACGCGCGCCCAATACGCGGCGGGCCGGCGAACCTCACGGTCCGTGAGCTCGATGCAGCCCGGAGTTTTGCGGTCCTGCGCGAACGCTTCGCGCAGGGCATCGAAGATCTGATCGTCAGGGTCGGTGCGAGTGGAAGCCACGACCGGCAGGTGCTCACCGATCTCCTGGAGCTCGCCCCGCCAGGCGTGGACGAGCTGGCGGCCATCCTCGAGGTCGTCGAGACGCTGAAGGAGTCCGACCGCGCTTCAACCCTGGACCTCATCGTGATCGACACCGCGCCCACAGGGCACGCGCTGCGGCTGCTCGAGATGCCCGCGCTGGTCCACGACTGGGTGAAGGCGCTGATGGCGATCCTGCTGAAGTATCAGCCGTTGATTGGCGTCGGCGACCTCGGCGCGCTGCTGCTCCGGCTCTCGCAGGGTCTGGGCCGGCTGCGAACGCTTCTGGCCGATTCGAGCCGCACCCGATTCCTCGTCGTCACCCGCGCGGCAGCCCTGCCCAGGGCCGAAACCCTCCGGCTGTTGACCCGCTTGCGGGCCGCGGCGATCGGCGTCCCGATGGTCATCGTGAACGCGGTGGGAGCCGGATCGTGCGCGAGGTGCAGGAGGGAGCGCACGCGGCAGCTGAAGGAAGTGGCGATGCTGGTGCGCCAGATCGGGCCGCCGACGCGTCGTGACGCTCCCGCAATCGTCCTCTCGCCGGCCACGGTTCCACCGCCATCAGGCTCGCGCGATCTTCGTCGCTTCTTCGAGCGGTGGCAGGTCGCGGCCCGGCGGAGTCATCGGTGACGGGTCGGGCGCGCTATCATCCAGCAGGGTCCATGTCTGCCGCTACCTATATCTATTGCGTGATCCGGAGCGCGCGAAAGCCATCGGCCGCAAAGGCGCCGGCAGGATTGCCCGGCGCCGCCGCGCCGCAGGTGCTGGACGCCGGAGGCGGCACCTGGCTCGTCTGCGCCAGCGTGCCGCTGGAGCGCTATGGCGCCCAGGCGATCGAGGGATCGCTGAGCAATCTGGAGTGGGTCTCGGCGATTGCCCTCGCGCACGAATCGGTGGTCGAGCACTTCGCGCGGCGGCGTGGGGCGACCGTTGTCCCGATGAAGCTGTTCACGATGTTCGCAACCCCGGCGCGCGCGTCCGCCGAGATGCGCCGCCGGCGCCGGGACCTCTCGTCACTGTTCGAGAAGCTTCAGGGTTGCGAGGAATGGGGCGTCCGCATTCATCGCGGCGCGCGGCGGACGGTTGCGAACAAGACCGCCGCACCGCAGAGCGGCACCGCGTTCCTCGCCGCGCGCAAGGAAGCGCGCGATGCGTCGCTCGACGCGGCCCGCGACTCGGCGGCCGCCGCAGATGATGCGTACGCCGCGCTGTCGGAGGTCGCGTCGGATCATCGGCGCCGTGAAATCGAGGCATCCGGAGTCACGCCGCCGCTGCTCGATGCGGCATTTCTCGTCCCGGTCCGGCGCCGGGCGCGGTTCCAGGCGCTCGCGGCTCGGACGGCACGCGACGTCACCGAACGGGGCGGGACGATGACGCTGACGGGTCCCTGGCCGGCCTACAACTTCGTTGCGGCGCCGGAGAAGCCGGCATGAGGCCGCGCCGCCGGCACTCCACGGTGCCCGTCGAGCATCCGCCCAGGCGCCCCGCGACCGCTCCTCCTCCCCGACGTCCGGAGATGCCGTCGCCGCCGCCCGCACGTCAGGTGGCCCGCATCATCGATCAATCGGATTCATCGCTGCTCGACGTGCTCGACAACCTGTTGAATCGCGGCGTCGTGGTCAACGCCGACCTGATTCTGGCTCTGGCCAACGTCGATCTCGTCTACATGAGGCTCTCGGCCCTGCTCTGCGCGGCGGATAGGGTGCTGTCCGATGACGCGGGGGAGTGACAGCCTGTACGTCTACGCCCTCGCAGAACCCGGGCTGCCCCGCCGCTTCACGATTCTCGGCCGCCGTTTGCAGGCACTGTCGGCGGATGGCGTGGACGTGATTGTCGAACGCGGCGGTGCGCCGGAGCTCACGACCGGCGCGATTCAGCATCAGCACGAGCTCGTCTCCCGTCTGGCCGCGCGCGGGCCGGCCATTCTGCCGGCCCGCTATGGATCGGTTTCCGATTCGCCGGCGCTGCAGGCGATGGTGTCCCGCAAGCGCGGCGAGATCCTCGAGGCGCTCGCCGAGGTGCGTGGATGTGTCCAGATGACGGTGAGAATCTTCGGCGCCGGCACATCCCCCGAACGGCAGCCGGCGGCCAGGTCGTCGGTCCGCTCCGGCACCGAGTTCATGCAACGACTGCGGGCGCGCACGCGCGACGTGCCACCCGAGGCCGCGGTCGTCAGACGCGCGATGTCGCGGCATGTCAAAGCCGAGCGGGTGGCGGCGGGCGAACGCCGGCGGCTGCTCACGGTGTTTCACCTGGTCCCTCACGAACGTCTGGAGGCGTATCGCGGGCAGGCGTCGGCCTTGCCGGGGCTGTTGCAGCCGCTGACGGTCACGGTCACGGGTCCCTGGCCCGTGTTCGCGTTCGTCCCGGATCTGTTCTGACAGGTATGGGATGAAGAAACGTCAGGCAACGAAACCCAACAGGCGCCGGCCCGCGCGCGCGACGAAGACGGTCAAGCGCCCGATCGCCACCGTCGAGATCGAAGAGCTCGAAGCGATGCGCGGTGAGCTCGAGCGGCTCGCCAAGGCGCCGCCGCCGCGCTGGAACGCGGATCCCGAGGACGTCCGGCGTTCGGTCGTGAAGCTGGTGCTCACGCTCGTCGAGTTCATCCGGCAGCTGCTGGAGCGCCAGGCCATCCGCCGGATGGACGCCGGCACGCTGACCGCCGAACAGACCGAAGCGGTCGGCCTCGCGTTGATGCGGCTCGAAGAGACGGTGCGCGATCTCGGCGCGCAGTTCGGGATCGCTCCCGAGGACCTCACGCTCGATCTCGGCCCGGTCGGCAGGCTGCTGTGACTCGCACCCGGATCATCCTGAATCCCTCGTCCGGTCGCGAGCGGGCCGTCGAGCAGGTCGATCTCGTCGCCCGCATGCTCCAGCGCCGTTTCGACACCGTCGGGCTGTCGGTGACCGCCGGCGAGGGAGACGCCGGGCGCGCCGCGGTCATGGCCGTTGCCGACGGGTGCCAATCGATCTTCGTCGCCGGCGGCGACGGCACGTTGAACGAGGTGATGAAGGGACTGGCGTCCGCGGGGGCCCTCCACAAGGTCGTCGTCGGCATCGTCCCGTTCGGTACCGGCAACGATTTCGCGGCGTCCCTCGGCATCCCGCTCGAAACAGAGCCGGCGCTGGAGGTCCTGCTCGCCGGCCGGGAGCTTACGGTCGATCTCGGCGAGGTCAACGGGCAGGTGTTCGTGAACACCTCCGGTGGGGGCTTCATCGCGGAGGTCTCGACCGCGGTCACGCCGCAGCTGAAGACGATCGCCGGTCGACTCGCGTATCTGATCGGTGGCGCCCAGGCGCTGCTCGAATTCGAACCGGTCGGTGCCTCGGTCCTGATTCAGCCGGGGACGCAGCGAATCAGCGGGCCGCTCTACGCGTTCGCGGTCTGCAATTCTCGATTGATTGGTGGCGGCCGCCTGATCGCCCCGGAGGCGGTCATCGACGACGGGCTGCTCGACGTGTGCCTGATCGACGCCATGAAGGCGCTGGAGTTCGTGGCGCTCGCGCGCAAAGTCGCCGACGGGGAACACGTGAAGGATCCGCGCGTCTTCTACTTCCAGGCTGAGACGGTCCGGATCGACCTCGACCGGGCGATCAACGTGAACACGGATGGGGAAGTCTTCCGTGATGTCCGATGCGACTATCGGGTACTGCCCGGGGCGGCGAGGTTTTTCGCCGGCGATGCCCCCTTCACCGGCCGGCCGACGTCGAAGACATAACACCCGGGCGCGACGAGCAATCGTCCTGCGGGCGTGAACGACATCGCCGCAGGGGAGATGGCGCCCGCGGCGCGAAACCGTACCGTGCGGATCTTCTCGCCGTCGGGGTCGTACACGTAGGTCACACCGACCGCCGTGGCGACCCAGAGATTCCCGGCCCGATCCGCGGCCGCCGCCTGCACCGACGGCAGCACGACCGGCAGTTCCCCTTCCTGTACTCGCTGCCGCCGCCAGGTCGTCGGCAGCGACTGCAGGAATGCATCGATTTCCGAGCCTTCGATGTGACGCTCGTAGATAAGCTGTCCGGCCGCGTCGTACTTGCGGAACACAGGCACGCCGCCAAGAAAGACGAAATAGAGCCCGCCCGCCGGATTGGTGACGACCAGACCGGAGTTCATTGCGAGATGAACCCCCGGGTCGCTTTCGTGGCCGGTGCGGCGCAGCTCGCCGAACGTGCGGATCGGGCGGCCGTTGGTCGCGTACTCGGCGATCAGCGCGCCCAGCTCCGGCTGGCTCAGGTACACCGAACGCCCGGTGTACTCGATCGCCGTCAGGCCGCCCAGCACGAGATTGCCGAAGGTAATCCGCGGCAGGGCGCGGCCCGCGATCCGGAACGCCGTGACGGTCGATCCCGAGGCGAGAAAGATCTGAATCCGCGGCTCGCCCCTGGGGGCGTCGGCGACGATGAACGAACCATCCGCGGCGAGATCGAACGCGGAAGGATCGATGACGCGCCCTGGCTCGGCGCCGATCGTGACCAGCTTTTTTGCGCTGTCGAGGCCGGCCGGCACCACGAAGACCGCGTGCGAGCGCCGATCGAAGATGAAGTAGTCCCCCGACGCGGTCTGCTGACAACTGGTCAGCTGCTGAAAGCTGCCGGCGATGTGCGCCGGGAGCGCCCCGACAGACCTGAGTGTCTCGACATCGGTGAGACGCGCAGCGGCCGCGACGGTCACCACCGACACGAGGGCCAGCACAAAAGTAGCGATTGCGGGCTGCGGAGAAGCGTGGCGTCGAAGAGTCACCGCCTGCCGGCCCGTCGGCTGTTCGTCAGTAGCGCGCGACCAGCCTGACCGCCTTCAGCACGTCGGCTGACTGGGGCAGGATTTCTTCCTCGAGGTCCGGATAGTAGGCGACCGGGGTATCGAGCGCGGCCACCCGCCGCACCGGCGCGTCGAGGAACTCGAAGAGCTCGTCGGCCATCCGCGCCGCGAGCTCCGCGCCGAAGCCGCAGGTGAGCTGATCCTCGTGGGCGATCACGACGCGATTGGTCCTCGCCACCGCCTCGGAAATCGTCTTCCAGTCGTAGGGGATGATGGTGCGCAGGTCGAGCACCATCACGCTGATGCCGTCTTTCTCCGCCTGCTGCGCGGCGAGCAGCGAGCGCTGCACCAGCGCGCCCCACGTCACCACCAGCACGTCCACGCCTTCGCGGCGGATGGCGGCCTTGCCGAACGGCAGGGTGTAGTCCGGACCGGGGTATTCCCCCTTGTTGTAGGTCTGGCGGTACAGGTGCTTGTGTTCGAGGAACAACACCGGATCGTCGCAGCGGATCGCAGTGCGCAGGAGGCCCGCGGCGTCCTGCGCGTTCGACGGGAAGGCGATGCAGATGCCGGGCGTGTGCGCGAAGATGCTCTCCCCCGACTGACTGTGATAGGGCGCGCCGCCGCGCAGGTAGCCGCCGATCGCGACGCGGATCACCATCGGGCACGAGAACGCGTTGTTCGATCGATACCGCAACAT
>Ga0114129_10003629_pt1 | contig 21712 bp, 17 predicted proteins | sample RhiMetdeltSRZDD1_FD_80071 | JGI IMG/M metagenome (GOLD analysis project Ga0114129, IMG submission 80071) | Populus rhizosphere microbial communities from Tennessee, USA - Rhizosphere MetaG P. deltoides SRZDD1 (version 2) (version 2) | ecosystem: Host-associated > Plants > Roots > Rhizosphere >... | reverse complement strand
TTCACCGCATGGGGACTCGGCGGTGTTGCACTGAAGCCCCTGACACGCGTCGCGGACGCCGCGCGGACGATCGATGTACGAAGTCTTGGTACCCGGTTGCCGATTCGTGGCACCGACGACGAGCTCGATCGAGTGGTCGCTGCGTTTAACGGCACGCTCGATCGTCTCGACACGGCGGTTGCAGAAATGCGCCAGTTCAGCGCGGCACTGGCACACGAGCTCCGCACACCACTGGCGATCCTGCGCGGCGAGCTGGAGCTCAACCTGCGTCAGTGCCGCAGTGAACCGCAGGCGTTTGCAAGTCAATTGGAGGAAATCGACAGGCTGAAACGGCTCATCGATCAGATCCTCACGCTCGCCCGGGCCGAGTCCGGCCAGATTGCTCTCGCCAGCGTGTCCGTCGATATCGGGAATCTCGCGACTTCGCTGGTCGACGAGCTGCAGCCCATCGCCGATGCCCGCGACATCGAATTATCGTGCGGGCGGCACGACCGCGCGATCGTCAACGGAGACGCCGGATGGTTGCAACGGCTGCTGATCAATCTGCTCGACAACGCGCTGAAGTTCACGCCGGAAGGAGGGCGTGTCACCGTTGACGTGTGCTGCGACGGTGGGTCAGCGCGGATGATCGTGAGCGACACCGGAATGGGTATGTCTTCGGCGAATGCGCAGCGTGCGTTCGACCCGTTCTTTCGCGCCGACCCGGCGCGTTCCTCGACGACTGAAGGGGCGGGCCTCGGGTTGACCCTTGCGCGATGGATTGTGCAGAGCCATCACGGAACGATCAACCTCGAGAGTTCGCCCGGCGCAGGATCGACCTTTACCGTGACGCTGCCACTGTGGCGAGAGGGGCAGTTTCCGCAACAGCACCACACACGTCACCAATCATCACAGCCCAAACACCTGTAATCGCACGACGTAAGGTCGGCACTCCCTTTGCCAGACTCGATCGAAGTAGCCGTGGAGCGTCGCGGGGAGACGGCCCGTCAACACGTTGTAGCTCAGGAGATCTGAAGGTATGCGGTCGTCGACGCTCGTCTTGTTTCTTGCTCTCATGTGCGCCACCGTTGCTTCGGCGCAGCAAACCACCGGAACGATTACCGGCCGCGCGACGGATGCGCAGAACCTGGCCGTGCCAGGCGCCACCGTTACGCTCACTGGACCGCAAGGCACCCAAACCGCGACCACCGACGGCCAGGGGCGCTTTGCGTTTGCCTACGTCACGCCTGGGACTTACACCATTCGTGTCGAACTCACGGGATTCAATGCGGTCGAGCGAAAAGACGTCAACGTCAGCCTCGGTCAAACCGTGGACCTGCCACTGACGATGACCGTCGGGGCCCTCAGCGAAACCGTTGATGTCACGGCCTCCTCGCCGCTGATCGACCGAACCTCCACGACAACTGGTGCGGTGATATCGAGCGACCTGCTCGAACGCGTGCCGGTCGGCCGTCGCGTCAGCGACACCCTGTATCTGGCCCCGGGCGTGAGCAGTGGAGGCACAGTGGGGCAGGCCAACCCCTCAATGTCCGGCGGCTCCGGCCTGGAGAATCAATATGTCATCGACGGCGTCAACGTGACCAACCAGGGTTACGGCGCGCTTGGTCCGTACTCGATCGTGTTTGGTTCTCTCGGCAACGCCACGCCGTTCGACTTCATCAAGGACGTGCAGGTGAAGACCGGAGGTTACGAAGCCGAATTCGGACAATCGACAGGTGGCGTCGTCAACGTGATCACGAAGAGCGGCAGCAATGCGATCAAAGGGTCGGCGTTCTACTACGATCGTCCGAGTGGCCTTGAAGGAACCTGGACCGAGGTGCAAACACCGAACGGTACGGTACAGACGACAGGATCGCGCAGCTACGATGGCGGTGTCGAAGGGGGAGGACCAATCCTGAAGGACCGATTGTTCTTCTTCGGAGCGATCGATCCATCCCGTGATGTGCGCACCTTCCAGGCCCCGCAAGGCTTTCCTCTCCTGAACCTCGGTGACGTCGATCGCACCAGAGACAGCACGACCTACGCGGCGAAAGCTACGATGCAACTCGCTAACGGTCAGCGGATCGACGCGTCGTTTTTTGGCGATCCGTCGAAGGGGCTCAACGGCCCACAGCGTGCCAGCGCGATGCTCAATCAGACGACCGCCGCTTTTAGTTCACTCGATTACGGGGGGCATAACCAGGCGATCCGCTACGACGGTGCAGTTCGGCCGAACTGGCTGCTCGAGGGATATTTCGCGCATGCGCTGAACAATCTGGCGGAGACGCCGTCGGTGGATGCGTGGGACGTGACCGACAGAACGGTCACACCGAATGTTTCGACTGGTGGAATCGGATTCTACGAGGCCGGGAGTCGAAGCAACAGCTATCAGTATGCGGTCAAGGCGACCAACTTCATCCGCGCTCACGAGATCAGATACGGCTATGAGTACGATCGCGGCAATTGGGATGTGACCAACAACTATACCGGTCCGACGTTCACAGCGCCGAACGGACAACAGACTGCAACCGGTGCGATCGTCGACGTCATTTCCGACTCGACCTTCAACCAGATCTATCGTGTGACCCGCGCGCGCTTCACGACTGGTCCGACAACCACGCAGACCTATCAATCGTTCTTTGTACAGGATACGTGGCGAGTTGGAAACCGGCTGACGGTTAATCCGGGACTGCGCTACGAGCAGCAGACGTTGAATGGAAACGCGATTTCCGACTACACGCTGAAGAACAACTGGGCACCGCGCATTGGCGCGACATTCGAGCCCGACTCGAGCGGCAAGACCAAGGTGTTCGGCAACTGGGGTCGGTACTATGCGCGGATGCCGAACGACCTGGCGTCCCGGGCGCTGTCGGGCGAGCTGACGGTGACGCGCGGCGACTACTTCGACGCGAACCTCACACAGCCGATACCCGATGGCACGCTGGCCGGCGGACAGACGACCCATCTCGTGCTCTCGGGCGGCACGGCTGGCGACACGATCGATCCGAACACGAAGATGTCCTACCTGGACGAATTCGTCGTCGGCATGAACCGTGAAGTCCTGCCCAATACGAGCGTAGGCGTCAACTACATCCACCGCAATACCCGCCGGGTGCTCGAGGACGTCGCGAGCTGTCCGATGGCTGCACTCTTCGTCGATGCCACGGCGGACGTCTGCGGTGGCGTGTCGTACATCCTGACCAACCCGACAGGCACGACGCCGATCAACCCGGCGGTCATCGCGGCGGATCCCAGGTTTGCCGATGTTACGTTCGCCGATCCAAGGCACGTCTACGACGCCCTCGAATTCACCTGGAACACACGATTCGCGAACAAGTGGTCGGCGCTGGCGTCGTATCGATGGTCGCGCTTGCGCGGAAACTTTGAGGGCTTCTACCGCGACGACAATGGGCAGTCGGATCCCGGCATCTCCTCGCTGTATGACTTCCCGCAAAACGATCCCACCTACACGTCAATCGGCGTGCCGGAATTCGGTTTTGGGGGAGACATCAGGTTCCTCGGCGATCCGAACGGGATTCTGCCGCTCGATCGACCGAATCAGTTCAAGGCGTATGGTCAGTATCTATGGGGGAATCTCAACCTGGGTATCGGTCTGTTTGCGGGATCAGGTGCGCCGTTGACGCCGTTAACGACGATTCCTGCGTATGGCAATGGTGGCGAGATTCCGACGGCGCCGCGCGGCAGCGGCATTCAGACGGTCGATGGGTTTAAAACGCGCACGCCGTTCCAGCGTCAGATCGACTTTCAGGCTGCCTACGATCTGAAGCTTCATGGGGATCGCCGCGTGACCCTCCTTGCAGACATCTTCAATCTGTTCGATCAACAGATCGTGCAGAACTACGATACGTGGACCTCACTGACATTTGGTGGCGGTCCGAACCCCAACTTCGGCCAGCCGACATCCCAGATCCTGTCGGGGCCGCAGATTCAGGCACCAAGGCAAATCAGAATCGGCGCGCGATTCACGTTTTGAGGCAGGTTAACGCGGCGCGGTCGCAAGGCCGCGCCCGACCCTTCAGCGTGCAGGAGGAAAGTTAATCCAAGGTTCACCGGATCATCAGGCTGGTCTTCGTCAATGGGTACAGAAGGAACTCAGAGAGGAGGACAGGCCATGAAAGCCATAGTGCTCGCAGTCGGAATGATGGTCATGCTCGGCGGTAGTTCGGTGCTTGCATCGACTCGATCGGACTACACCAAATCGTTTCCGCTGCAGACGCTGAAGACTTTTGAATTCAAGGACCAGCATCGCATCTCGCGCGATCCGCTCGCGAACAACGCGATCTGGGCCAACGATCTCAAAGACGCAATTCGAAAGGACCTCGCCGAACACGGCTACGCCGAGACCGGCGGGCGGCCGGATTTCTACATCGCCTTCTACGTCGGTCTCCAGGATCGCTACGACGCGAGCGTGATGGATTACCGCGTGCCGGTGTTTCACCACCGCGGCTGGTGGGGATGGCCGGGCGGCTACGACGTCTGGCCGGTACCGTATACCGAATCGACGCTCATCATTGATGTGATCGACGCAAAAACCAATCAGTTGGTATGGCGCGGGTACGATTCCGACGCGTTGAACAGCGGTAACCCCGAAAAGACGCTCGACTCGGCGGCGAATCACATCGTGTCGCGATTGGCTCATGACACTCGCAAGCACTCTGAGGCGTGATCCGCGGATCGGAAGGATCGTGTCGGCCAATCCAAGCAGAACGGCGAGTCACCTGTCTCCGCCGCGGACGACCATCGCAGTGGCGTCCGCGGCGGCGGCGCTTGCCGTCTTCGTTCTCGGCGCCCTTGCCGAAACGTGGCTGATTTCTCTGCTGCAGCCGTCGGAAGGGGAGCTCACCTGGATCGGCGATCTCATTCTCGCGATGACCCTCGGGATCGTCTTGTACTTGTGGCTCAATCTCCGGTTCACTCGAGCGGCTCTCATCGAGCTCGAACGAAACCGTATCGTCGTCGATACGCAACTGGCCATCGCGGCGAAGATTCAACACGATCTGCTGCCGGAGACTCCGGCCCGGCGTCGCGGCGTGAGCTGGGCGGTCCGGATGATGCCGGCAGGTCGAATCGGAGGCGACTACTATGACTTCGTCGACGTCGATGGCCGCTCTCAGATCGCGATCGTCGGCGACATAGCAGGCAAGGGCATTCCCGCGGCCATGATGCTGGTCTACGTGCGAGCCGTGTTTCGACAGGCCGTTGGCGAGACCCGCGATCCGGGCGCAATCGTGTCGCGGCTGTCCGATGCCGTGTACGCGGAAACGCGCGGCGAGTCTTATCTCACTTGCATCGTGGTTCGGCTGGACGAGCGCGCACGCCAACTGACGAGCTCCGTCGCGGGACATCCACCGGCGCTTGTCGCCGGCGATACATTCAGACGTCTGACGCGCGGTGGTCCACCCGCGGGGCTCTTTCCCAAGACCACTTACGATCAGGAAACTGTCGATCTCGTTTCTGGGAATCGCGTCATCTTCGTGACCGACGGGATCACAGAACGCATTTCACTTGGCTTCGAACGTGCGATCAGCCATCTCGAGAGTGAGAGTTCCGCTGAGGAGCTTTGCGCGGCTGTGTTCCGATTGTCGGAAGACAGTAACGCGTCGGCGCCGGTCGCCGGGTGGGACGATGACCGAACGGCGGTCGTGCTTGCGGTTGATTCCCAGGACGAGCCGAAGAGGCGGATGGATTTTCGGAGTGCGGACAGTTGGTTACAGCCGCCGTCGACACGCGCTTGAACTTTGCGCGGCGGTCAGCGTAGTACTCGGTCATGCTTATGAGCACAACCTCCGTCCTCGACGGCCGGCCGGTCAGCCGCTACTTTGGCGTCGTGACTGGCGAAGCGATCATCGGCGCCAACGTCTTTCGCGACATGTTCGCGGCCGTGCGCGACATCGTCGGTGGACGCTCGGCGACGTACGAAAGGGCGCTTGCCGAAGCGCGCGAGGTCGCACTCGCGGAAATGGGGAAACGCGCGGAAGCGCTCGGCGCAAATGCAGTCATCGGCATCGACCTCGACTATGAAGTCCTCGGCCAGTCGAATGGCATGCTGATGGTGAGCTGCAGCGGCACCGCCGTCGTGTGCTGAGCGCCGTTCGTCGACGCTTGCGTCGACCACGGGCCGCTGGCTGTTACTGGCGAGATATCACTTCGTCCCTGCAGCAGGGACGTTGATCGCAAAGACAAATCGTTGTCCGTCGCGGCTGACGTTCCCCAGATTGCCACCCAACGGTCCCGGTAGTTTGAAGAGCACCTTAGGCACGGCTGTTGTGAACGTGGGTGACGTGCTGACATCAACGGACATCACGAGCAGGTCGTTGGAGTCCAGGTTCTGACCGCGGAAAAACATTTCTTTTCCGTCTGCGCGCCAATGCAGCATCGCCATCACGCCGTCCTTCGATACGCGCCATTTCCCTTCGCCCGGTAGTCCCTTCGTGGCATCGAAGGGGCGAACGTAGATTTCGCCTCGTTCGGGCTGCGCCTCATCGGATCGGAACGCCATGAACTTGCCATCAGGTGAAAGTCTGCCGATCCCGTCGGTAAACTCCTCTCGTAAGAACTCGATCTCTTTGCGCGTCGCAGGCTCACCGGTCAGCGGTACAACCAGGATTATGCCGCCCGAGTCGCACACGAGGAACTTTCCGTCCGGAGAAATGTCACTGAGACCGACGAATGCGCCGGCTGTGTACTGGAACACGAGTTCCTCAGTGCCGCTTCCATCTGACAGTCTGCGATAGACCGGAAAGTCGCCGTTACGGAACGATGAGTAGTAGATGTACTTCCCGTCGGGCGACCACAGTGGATTGACTTTCGGGAACGTATCGTTCGTGAGCCGGGTCTGCGTGCTGGTGGCAAGGTCGATCGTCCAGAGATCGGCTTGTCCCGCCTGCAGATCGTTCTTTGAGACGAGCAACCGGCTGCCATCGGGGGAGAAGGCCGGCCCGGAATACAGTCCGGGGTCGCCCACTTTCTGTACCGGCTCACCCTGTCGATTGAAAATCGTGATCTGCTGCAGCTGCGGTCCGCGCGGCGGCGGAAGCGCGAGGAACCGTTGGCCATCGGCGCTCACATTTGCCAGACGATCCGGCACCTTGGCTTCCTGACGAAACAGGACTTTTGCTTTCGTGAACGAAAATGTCGGAGCCGTACTCACCTCGGCGACCATCACGGCTTGATCGCGCGCGAGATAGTAGAGTTCCTTGCCGTCGCGCCGCCAGAACCCGCCGCTGAAGCTGCCCTCGGAAACCTGCCACGGCCCGCCGCTCGCTGCCGGATCGACCGGCCGGACGAAGACCTCGCCGCGGTTCGATTTGTCGATCATCACGTACGACACGAAGCGGCCATCCGGCGAGAATTTCGGGTTGAACACGCGCAGGTCGGTTTTAAAAATTTCGGTCGCCTTGCGTTCGCCGCTACCCTCGAGCGGCAGCGTGTATAAGGTGCCTCCCGACAGATCGGAAATCGCGAACGTCAGGAACCGGCCGTCAGTCGACCAGTCGGTGAGATTCATGAACGCTCCGGGGTGCTTGTAGAGAACTTCCTCGGCCCCCTGACCGTTCGCCGGCCGCACATAGATCGCTTCCTGCCCCTTGCGGATCGTGACGTAGGCGATCCGGCTGCCGTCGGGCGACCACACGGGCGCCATGACGAATTCAGTTCTCGCGCTCGTCGTCAGGCGCGTGCTGGTGCCAGTGGCGGCATCCATGATGTAGAGGTCAGCCGTCTCGTTGGGGAGGTCGTTCTTCACGATGGCGATGCGCGAACCATCCGGCGATAGGACGGTCTCGCCATACAACGCCCGTTCGCCGACACTGCCGGTTCGTTTGCCGCTACGATCGTAGAACACGATGGTGGTCGCGTTATTCTCGAAGGCCTGCGCGTTGCGCTTGGCCCTGGCCTCCGCGGCAGCTTTGTCTTTCGCTTCTGCCGAGAGCTCTTGTCCGAACGTGCGACCCGGTAGACAGACGAAACCCAGCGCGACGGCCACAAGCACAATGGCCGCCCGAATGCCAGTCTTCATAGCACCCTCTCTTGCGGCGGATCAGTTCAGCAGTTTTGCGGACACGCGGAGACGACGCGTCCGTTTGGCAGTGTGATCGTTCGGATCAGGCCCGACAGCGATTTGTCGCGCGCGCGACTGAGTTCGAGCGTGAGCGACTTCCCCATGCTGTTCTCGAAGTCGGCCTTGCCGATGTCGCGAATGCGGAACCAGCTCGGAGACGGACCTTCGCCCGACCAGTTCTCCATCGCGCCTTTTGCGTTCTTCACGTCGATCATTAAATACGTATGCGGGTTTCGCCAGTCGAGTTTCGACAACGTGCCGGTCAACGTGACGCGATCGTTGAAGTCGAACAGCGCGGTCATGTTGTGATGCGCCGACGCCAGGTTCCCGGACAGCAGGACGACCGCAAACGCCATTGAAAAAATGATGCGGCGAATCATGGGAACTCTCCTTCGGAAGCTCGACACTAGCACCTTCACTAAACAAAAGCAATCGCGCGCCCCGCCCAGCCGACGCTGAACCAGAGCGTCAGCGAGAGGACTGCGACCGCGATGTTGAGCGGCCGCGCGCGCCCGCCAGGATCGGACAGGAAGAACCGGCGGAGCACGCCGAATTGACACACCACCGCAAGGCCCAGCGCTGCCATCTTGAACAGGAATGCGGCGTTGGCCAGGTATTTCGGCGGGTTGCCGACAAACATGAGCATCCCGGAGGCGATCACCAGGGTCAAGGCGCCGAGCGCCCATGGTCTGAGTTGTCGCTCAACGGCGGGGAGCGACCAGTCCATCATGCTGACCGCTGCCAGCCGCAGGTTGAGCACGAGCATCGCGGCCAGCAATACTGTCAGGCCAATCAGATGGACCGACTGAACGGCAGGCATTCCGTAGCTGCTGTCCCGGATGTAGATGATCGTCTCGGTGTTGGAACACCAATCCAGAAAGGAACGAATGGACGTCGTCATGACGGCCTTTCTCTCAAAACTGATATGCCATCGTGCGGCCGCAGATGATCACGCCGATCCAACCGACGAGCGAGACCGCGCCACACAGTCGAGCTCCCAAGGGCGCCCCGCCGCGCGCATCCCACTGCGCCATCTTCGGGTACAGCACGAGCTGGTAGACGGCGGCATTGATTCCCAGGATCACGAGCAGCAGCAGCTTCGTGCGGAAGAATCCGTTTCCATATGCCTTTGACGCCTGGGTCATGAACAAGACCCCGCCGGTGCTGAACATGATGAGAAACCCGAACTTCGACCAGCGGACGACGTCGGCCATCATTCTCGCCGCCAGGCCGGTGCTGAATGCGAGACCGAGAAGGCGAAGGTCGAACATCAGGATCATCCCGACGGACAATGGAAGCGCAAGAATGTGGCTGCCTTCGATCAACGGAAACAACCAGACCGACTCGCTGATCGCCGTGGCGAACGATGTGTGCTCCAGCCATTGGCACCAGCCAAGCAGCGACATCGGCAACTCCTCTCCGCGATTGATGGATGAGATAGGATAGCGCTTTTCGGAGGGGCTGCTATGCGCAGATCACTCGCAATCGTCGTCGCGAGCCTTTTCTTGGTCGCCGCCTGTCAGGACAGGGAAGTGCCGAAAGCGCAACCGGCAGCCGCTCCTGAATACCGGCTCAACGCCACCATCAAAGACATCATGGACGCGTTTGTCGATCCCAGCGCGGACTACATTTGGGACGCCGTCTCAACGACCGTGACCGCGAAGGGCTCCGTCGAGAAATATCCCCAAACCGATGAGGAGTGGAAGGAACTCCGGCGGCGTGCGATTCAAATCATGGAGGGAGCGAACCTCTTGCTGATGCCGGGGCGTCGGGTCGCCAACCCTGGTGAAGCATCGGATCCGCGAATCGAATTGCCCCCGGATCGGATCGAAGCGCTCATCAATCAAGATCGCGCGAACTTTACAAAACTGGCGCATGACCTGTACGACAGCATGGTGCCTGTGCTTCAGGCTATCGAAGCGAAGGACAAGCACAAGCTTCTCGACGCCGGCGACGGCATCGACCGGGCGTGCGAGAACTGCCACACGAAATACTGGTATCCGCCCCGTCAGTGAGATCACCCTGCCGCGGGCGGCGGTCGCGGACTGCAGGTTCGATTCTTCGGATCTTCGTGTCTTCGCGTTTAATCGTGGGCTCGTTTCGGCGTGACAGCGAGAACGACTAGTCGCTAGCCACTGATGAACCATGGATAGAAGGGTTCAATTTCTTTCGTCGTCAGAGCCGCCGATTTCGGGTATCGTGTTCACACATTCGAAGCCCCTGCGGTTGGGAGACTACCATGTGGAAACGAGATGAATCGAGTGCAGCGGCAGCCTCGCATCAGAATCCACCGCCACCAGCGGCGATCGCGCGCGATGCGGCCGATAAGCTCGTAATGAATCTCGGCAAGTCTGTGATGATCAAAGGAGAGCTCAGCGGTTCTGAGGATCTGACTCTCTACGGACGTATGGAAGGCAGCGTCAAGCTTCCCGAGTTCACGCTCACGATTGGTCCGGAGGCCGACATACGGGCGGAGATCTCCGCCAAGACTGTCGTCATCATGGGAGGCGTCACCGGCAACGTTGTCGCGGGCGAGAAGGTGGAAATCAGAGCGACTGGTTCGGTGACCGGGGATATCGCGTCCCCGCGTTTGGCCATTCAGGATGGCGGCTGCATGCGCGGAAAGGTCGCGACGTCCAAGAGCGAATTGAAACAGAATCGCGCGTGACCGCTTGAATTCACGTCAAAACCCTCTCCCGACAATCAGAACCGCTCGCGCGTCGCGTTAGTCAGGACGCCTGTTCCCGCCGGGACGAGGGTTGCGCGTGACTCATTTCACTTGCGCGCGGGCGGTGGTGCTGATGATGGCGACGATGCCGTCCCTCGCGCGCCACGTGTGGGAGTCCCCCAGAAGATAAATCCCCCACGAATGGTCCCCGCCATGATGTCGATCGCGCCATCCTTATTGAGATCAGCGACTTGAATCATCGAGCCCACGCCTGAGCGGTTGTGAATCAGGTCCGGGACGAACCGGGCACCGCCCGGTGCTTTCGCATCGCGGACCGTCTTGAACCAGTAGAGAACAGCAGCGCCCTGGGCATCCGGATCGCTATAGCTGTCGAGGTGTGCCCAGGCGCGTTTGCCGGTGATGATGTCCTTCAACCCATCGCCATCGACATCTGCCATCGTCAAGGCATGCAACTCGGAGAAGGTGACGTCACCGGGATTTTTTGTCGCGAAGTCACCCATGATCAGATGTTCGACGAACGAAATCTTTCCCGCACCGTCGCGCTTCTGCTCGTACCATGCGAGGCCGAACCCATGCGCGGCCAGGGAGGTGACGACGTCGGGGAGTTTGTCGCCGTTGACGTCGTAGATCTCGATGTTGGCTCCGGCATTGCCATTGCGGCCGAATGCGCCTTGATGAAACGTCCAGGGCACGACGGTCGCGCCGCCGGCCGGCTGCTCCCACCATCCATGCGGAGCGATCAAATCGACTCGGCCGTCACCGTTGATGTCGCCGGCGCCGATGCCGTGGATGCTCCCGCCCCACGGGCCTGCCTCAGAGACCGCGTACGCCTTCCAGGGCCCGGTCGGATTTGCGGGATCAGAAGTGGCCCACTGCACTTTGTTGCTCCCGGAGAAGATCGCGTCAGGCTTGCCGTCGTTGTTCACGTCGGTGAACGTGATCGATTCGGAAATGACTTCGGGAAACACCGTGTAGCGCGTCCAGCGACGCGACTCGCCCCGCGGGTTCACGTAGAGCGCCGGCGCGCGCGATTCGGCAACGAGGATGTCGTCCCAGCCGTCACCGGTGAAGTCCCCCGCGTAGTTCACCATCGCCGGACCATACTCCTTGGCCGGGTTGAACGCCTGACCGAGATACACCTCGCGCGAGTCGGTGAAGGCCGGACCAAGGTAATAGCGATTGCCCATGGTGACGTCGAGCACGCCATCATGATTGAAGTCGCCCGCCGCGGCTGACCAGCCGTAATAAAAATCCTCAAAGTGCTGCGCGCGAAAGCGAGAAGAAGTCTTCTCGGCGGGCGTCACGCGCCGCTGCAGGTCCTTGAGTGCGAGATTCTTGAATCGCACGTCACCGCTCCCGCCGACGTACAGCGCCACCGGTCCGAACGCACCCGTGTCGGCATCGATTGCGAGGCCTCCGCCTACGGGGGCATTCACGCTCGCGCGGAAGACGTTTGCGTCGACCAGCACTTCGAATGTGTTCCAGTCGTTCGGCTTGAATTCCGTCGAGCCTCGGCCGGGAAACATCGATACGAATGTGGACGCCGGACCCGCCCCGCGTCCGCCGCCTCGGCCGCCTCCGCCACCTCGCGCGCCGGCGCCGCCGTCAGCACTCTGCGGGGGAGGGGGTGGTTGAATGCGAAGCATCGAGCCGCCCGACCGCGTCACCGGCTCGCGTCCGCCGATGCGTCCTTGCGAGTCAACGATCACAGCCGCCGTTTCGGGTGGTCCACCCGCGAGTGTCTTGAGAATGCCTTTGATGCCTGCCGCAGTCTTCTCGCTCCGCACCATGACTCCGACGTTGCAGGCGGCGGCACACCGGTACGAACCGGCGACTTGCACGTCCTGGTAGCCGGGATTGATGAAGAGCCAGCCGCCATCAGCGCTTGTCGGTGTGGCGACGATCTCGCCATTCTCCGCCCGCCATGTCGCCTGTCCGACCTGTTCCGTTCCGGTAAGCGCGGATCCTTTGAAGGTCCAGTCCGGGGCGAACGTCGCGGGGCCAGCCGGCGCAGGTGCCTGCGCGCCGGGAGCGATGGGCGACACAAAGGCGATCAGCGTGATCGAAACTGCGAGAAGGCGTCGTTGGAACATGGCGATGACCTCGTATCTGGTTGTCGGACCGTCTCCCGGCCGCCGATTCTGTCACTCCAAGGGACAGCCGTCAAAAACCTCGCTTGCCGGGACCATAGATCACCTGCCCAGCGAGCGCGCCGGTATGCTGCTCGTTGTCCACCGTGACAACGCCGTTGACGAGCACGTATTTGATTCCGAGCGGGAACTGGTGCGGCTGTTCGAACGTCGCGCGATCGATCACGCGATCCTGATCGAAGATCGTGACATCGGCGGCGAGCCCTTCCTTCAAGCGGCCGCGATCGGCGATGCCAACCTTGTCGGCATTCATGCTGGTCATCTTCTTCACGGCCTCTGACAGCGTGATCACTTTCAGCTCGCGCACGTAGCGCCCGAGCACTCGGGGAAAGGTACCGTAGTAACGCGGGTGCGGATGTGTTCGACCGGTGGGGCCGTTCGGGCTGACCGCGCTTCCGTCGGAACCAATCGACGTCCACGGTTGCTTCAGGATTAGCTGCATGTCGGGTTCCGAATGATGAAAGAAGACCGTCGGGATGCTGCCACCTTCCTCTAACAAGACATCGAAAAGAACGTCGGCCGGATGTCCGCCGCGCGCAGCAATCAATTCACTCATGCGCTTGCCCTGAAACGGCTTGTTGCGTTCGTGTCGCAGGGAAACGAGGACCATCCCGGCCCACCCGTCGCCAGTCGCGAGGTAGTGGTTGTACCAATTCGGCAGCCCGTTCATGACCTCGTCGCGCATCCGTTTACGCGCCGCTGGATCCTTGAGCCGCTCGAGCATCTTCTCGCGCCCGCCATCGTGTGCCCATGGCGGCACGATCGACGACAGATTGTTCTGACCTGCGGTGTAGGGGTACACGTTGGCGCGGATGTCGTAACCCTCGTCGCGCGCCTTCTGCACCATCGCGATGATCTCGTTCGCGCGGCCCCACAGTTTCTTGTGCGCGATCTTCATGTGGATGATGTCGACGGGAATGTTGGCCCCTTTGCCCACTTGGATCGCTTCGTCGATCGCACGGAAGACGCCTTCGCCTTCGTCACGAATGTGCGACGAGTAGATGCCACCGTATTGCTTCGCCGTTTTTGCCAGCTCGACGAGATTGGCTGTCGTCGCGAAGCTGGAAGGCGGCTGCAGCAGCGCGGTCGAGAGACCCATCGCGCCGTCGGTCATCGATTGCGCGATCAGCCGCTTCATCTCGTCGAGCTCCTGCGGCGTCGCCGGCGATTCGCCGTAACCTTTGACGTACGTCCATACTTGTTCCTCGCCGACGTACGACGCGATGTTCGTCGACATGTGCTGACGTTCGAGCTTCGCGAAGTAACCCCCTAGCGTGGTCCAGTCGACCGTCACACCATCGGCGCGAGCGCGCGCTTCTTCCGCTCCGGCTTTGATCGGTCCCGCCGATCGCGACTCGCCCAGCACCATCGTCGTCACGCCCTGCCGGATCATGCTCTCGCCTTTGGGTTCGACGAGAATCGTGTAATCGGAATGGTTGTGCATGTCGATGAAGCCGGGGGCGACGGTCAAGCCCGAGGCGTCGATCCGTCGCGTTGCGGTTGCGCTCCGGAGATCGCCAATGGTCGCGACGCGTCCGGCGCGAATGCCCACGTCCGTTTGGACGGCAGGCGTGCCCTCGCCGTTCAGCACCGACCCGCCCGTGATCACAAGGTCGTACGGCTGTTGCGCCGCTGGTCGTGCGCAGGCAGTGGAGAGGAGGAGCCAGAGCAGAGCGGGGAAGCGAAGTCTCATCGGCGATAGATATTAACGCCCGACGCCGGTCGGCTAAAGGGGTCAACTCCCACGCACGAGCTCCTGCACTGCGCGCAGAATCGACTCAGGAGTTGCGGGTGCGTCCAATGGGACGGATTTTCCGGGAGCCAGGCTATGCAGTGCGTCTGCAATCGCTGCAAACACCGAAATCGCCAACATCAACGGCGGTTCGCCAACGGCTTTGGATCGGTAAATAGTGTCCTCACGATTCGCGCCGTTGAACAATGCGACGCGGAAGTCTGCCGGCACGTCTGAAGCACACGGGATCTTATAGGTCGAAGGTGAGTGGGTGAGCAGCCGGCCATCCTCGTGGAATACGAGCTCCTCGGTCGTCAACCAACCCATGCCCTGAACGAACCCTCCTTCGATTTGACCAAGGTCGATCGCGGGGTTGAGCGAGCGACCGACGTCGTGGAGGATATCGGTCCGCAGGACCTTCATCTCGCCGGTCGTCACGTCCACGGCGACTTCAGAGCACGCCGCACCGTACGCGAAATAGTAGAACGGCCGGCCAGTTGCCGTTTCGCGATCCCAATGAATCTTCGGTGTGCTGTAAAAGCCCGTCGCCGAGAGCGAGACCCGCGCGTGCCATGCTCGCGTCGCCATCTCTGAAAACGGAATCGCACGGCAGCCGATGAACACCTGATTTTCACGAAAGCAGATCTCGCGTGCAGGCACGCCAAATTCCGCCGCGGCGAATTCGATCATCCGCGTCTTGATCGCGCGCGCCGCGACCTGCGCGGCCATTCCGTTCAGATCGGACCCGGCGGAAGCCGCGGTCGCCGACGTGTTCGGCACTTTGGCCGTTGTCGTTGCCGTAATCTGCACGCGCTCGAGATCGATTCCGAACTCCTCTGCGACCACTTGGGCGACCTTGGTCAACAGTCCTTGGCCCATCTCGGTGCCACCGTGGTTCAGGTGCACGGTGCCGTCGTGATACACGTGGACCAAGGCCCCGGCCTGATTGAACATGACGTTGGTGAACGAAATGCCGAATTTGACCGGCGTCAGCGCGAGTCCGCGCTTCAGAAACCGGCTATTGGCGTTGCGCTGGGCAACGGCCGCACGGCGCTCGCGATAATTGGATGTCTTCTCGAGACATTCGATCAGCTCGGAAAGGATGTTGTCGGTGACGCGCATGCCGTAGGGCGTCATATCTCGATCGGCGACGCCGTAGAGATTGCGCTTACGAACATCGAGCGGATCGAGCCCCAACGACCACGCCATCGCGTCGATCGTCCGCTCGATCGCCAACATGCCTTGCGGACCGCCGAAGCCACGAAATGCGGTGTTCGACACGGTATGCGTCTTCATCCGCTTCGACAGGATGGTCGCCGCCGGCAGATAGTAGGCGTTGTCGGAATGGTACATGGCGCGATCGTTGACCGCACTGGAGAGATCGGCGGAATACCCACATCGCGAGGCAAGAGTGACCTCGTAGCTGCGAATGTTCCCTGTTTCGTCGAACGCGACGTGATAATCGGCACGGAAGTCGTGACGCTTGCCCGTCATGTTCATGTCGTCGTCGCGATCGAGCCGCAATTTGCAGGGGCGGCCGGTGAGCCACGCGGCGAGCGCCGCGAGTGATGCCCATTGCGCGGCCTGTGTTTCCTTGCCGCCGAATCCTCCTCCCATGCGCCGCACCTCAACGGTGACCGCTGCGTGCGGCAGCTTCAGCATGTTCGCGATGATCGCTTGAACTTCGCTCGGATGCTGCGTCGACGAATACACGTGCATTGCGCCCTCGCCGGGCATTGCGAATGCGACCTGACCTTCGAGATAGAAATGCTCCTGGCCGCCGATCATCAGCGTGCCCAATAGGTGACGCGGTCCGGCCTTCAACGCTGTGGCACTGTCCCCCTTGCGGAAGATGTAGTCCGGCACCACGCGGTGTTCCGCTTCTAGTGCCTGATCGACGGTAATCAACGCCGGCTCGGGATCGATCTCGATCTCGGCAAGTCGCACGGCTCGGCGTGCGGCGTCGCGCGTGTCAGCGACGACGGCGAATAGTACTTGGCCGTGGAAGTCGACATTACCCTCTACCAGAATCGGATCGTCACCCTTGATCGGGCTGCAATCGTTGCGCCCGGGTATGTCCGCGGGTGTGAGCACTCTCACCACTCCGGGCGCGGCACGCACAGCCTCGAGTCCGAGTCGCTTGATACGCCCATGCGCGGCGGGCGCGCCGCCGGGCGCCAGGTGAAGCGTGCCCTCCGGCTCGCGGATATCGTCAATGTAGGTTGCCGTTCCGGTGACGTGACGCGCAGCAGAATCGTGAGCCGTCGGTGCTCGTACGATCCGCGTGGCGGTCTCCGTCTCGGCAAGTGGATCAAGAGGAGGCATCGGCTGTCTCCCGAATTCCGACGATACGGGTGTTCTGTGTGGCTGTGCCTCCGAGTTCGAGCAGCGCCTTGCGCAGCAACGCGCGCGCCACATCGCCGCGATAAGCGGCGCTCGCTCGGTGGTCCGTGATCGGGGTGAAGTCGCGCTCCAGCGCGGCCATTGCTGGCTGCCAACTCGCTTCGTTCGACAGCTGCCCGTTGGCCAATGCCCGTTCCGCCTGTCGTGCACGTTTCGGCGTTGCCGCCATACCGCCGAAGGCGAGGCGCGCTGCTTCGATGCGCGAGCCGTCGAGCGTGAACTTGAAGGCACCCATCACGGCGGAAATGTCCTGGTCGAACCGCTTCGAAATCTTGTAACAGCGGAAGCGTTCGTGCGCTTTCAGCTTCGGCACTCGTACGGTTCGGACGAATTCACCGGCTGCGCGATCCTGCTTGCCGTAGGCAAGGAAGAAGTCTTCGAGTGCCAGGGTGCGTTCGGCATCACCCTTTTGCAGTGTCACCGTGGCGCCTAGTGCGATCAAAGCTGGAGGTGTGTCGCCGATCGGCGAGCCGTTGGCGATGTTGCCGCCGATGGTGCCGACATTGCGGATCTGCTTGCCGGCGAACCGCCGCATCAGTTCACCGAGATCCGGATCGATCGCCGCCAGCCATGGAAGCGCGGTCTCGTGCGAAACCGTCGCACCAAACGTGACCGCGTCAGGCATGTCCTCGATCGCAGCGAGCGCACGCACTCGCCCCAGCCAGATGATTTTCGGCACCGTCTGCAGCTTCTTGGTGATCCACAATCCGACGTCGGTCGCGCCACCCACGAGCACGGCGTCCGAATGTGCGGCGTAGAGTGTTGCTAATCCCGCAATGCTCGTCGGCGCGGCGAAGAAGCGCGCGTCACTGCCGACGAAGACATCGCCATCGTCTTCGAGCCCACGCAGTGCTGGCGCGACGGCGCTTTCCTGCGCGGTGAATTTGTCGCCGGTATTGCCGCTGCACGATGACAACGCGGCGTCGACGATTGGCCGGTAGCCGGTGCATCGGCAAAGATTGCCGGCGATCCAATCGTTCACCACGCTCCGATCGCGCGGACCTGCGTGCTCCGCGTGATAGAAGGCAAACAGCGTCATGATGAATCCGGGTGTGCAGAAGCCGCACTGCGATCCGTGCTGCTCCGCCATCATCTGCTGCACCGGATGCAACGCTGCATCATCCGCGAGGTCTTCCACCGTGATGACCTCAGCACCGTCGGCCTGGCCGGCGAGCAGGATGCAGGCGTTGACAGGTTGGTAGACAAGCCGGCCGTTGACGTGTTTCCGCAACACCACCGTGCAGGCGCCGCAGTCCCCTTCGGCGCACCCCTCCTTGGTGCCCACGGCGTGCTCCGTCAGCCGAAGGTAGTCGAGCAGCGTCAGCGACGGCGCCATGTCACGAAGCTGCACTTCCCGTCCTCGACGCAGAAACCTGATTTCTTTGCGCATGCCCATTCCCTCGCGTCAGACAGCATCTGGCGGTTCGGTGTGGCAGAAATGCCGATTGATCGTGCCGCGCTCGTCGCTAGACTGGTCGAATGACATCTGATTATCGTCCGGCGATACCGCGAGCCGCAGCCCGAGTCACATTGTCGGTGTTGTTTGCCATTGTAATTCTCGCGGCATTTTCTGCCGCACAGAACGCGAAGGTAACCGCTGACCAGTGCTTGCGGAGCTCAAGGCGGGCAATCAGCATCACGTCACCAAGCGGTACATCCATCCACATCAAACCGCTGCCCGCCAGAAGGAGCTGGCATCGGGCCAGCATCCGCACGCCGCGATTCTGAGTTGCGCCGACTCGCGCGTCGCGCCAGAGATCGTGTTCGATCAGGGACTGGGCGATCTATTCGATGTGCGCGTCGCCGGCAATGTCGCCGGCAATTCCGAGCTCGCGAGCATTGAATATGCTGCCGAGCATCTGAATGTGCCGCTGGTTGTGGTGATGGGACATCAGCGATGCGGCGCCGTGACCGCAGCCGTCGAAGGGAGCGAAGCGCACGGCCATCTGCCGTCGCTACTGGATGCGATTCGCCCCGCGGTAGAACGGGCGCGCCCGCTCACAGGCGATCGGGTCGAGAACGCAACGCGAATCAACGTCGAAATGGTGGTCGATCAACTCCGCACGTCCCAACCGGTGATCGCGGCCTTGGTGGGGAAGCGGGAGCTGCAGATCGTTGGTGCTGTCTACTCGCTCGACACCGGGAGAGTTACATGGCTGTCATCAAGTCAAGGCTGAAGACGTCAGGCTTTAGCGGAGGCGCGCCGAGGGGCGAAGCCGCTCGGAGTGAGTCAATGGTGCTTAGATGGGGCCCCACCGCACTTGACGTTGGGGTTCCAGTCGGCAAACAGACCGCTCGGGCTTGGCTCCCACGTCCACACGTGCAAGTACCAGATGCCCAGGCTATCTGCCTTCTTGAGTGCTTGCCCCATGACGCGCGGCGGTTCAGCTGCCGTCCATGCGGAGATCGGGACGAGGAATTCGACGCCGTTCAGTTTGAACGCGCCGTCCGGCTTTTTCTCGTAGACCAGCACCTCCGGATGGTCGACATCAAGTTTCGTGTCGAGCAGCGTGTTGTTCTGAAAGTGGTAGCCCATCGCGCCCGCCGGTTGATTCTCGACGCACTCAGTGACGCGCTTGTAACCTGCCGCTTCGGCAGCTTCGGTCGTCTTGAACTTCGCCGTCGCGTCACGGACTTTCGCGACGTCGCGATCGACGGCGTCGCCAAGCCCGCTTGGAAGGACGCGCGGCGCCTGGCTCATGTCCGTGCTACGTGTTTGCGCCGTGGCTGCGCACACGAAGGCACACACCACGACTAATCCTCCCGCGATCCACGCGCTAAACCGAGTCATCGTCGTCGTCCTTTCTCGATCGGTGCCTGTCTTCGGCCGTGTCGGGGATTCTGGCGCGCCTGCCGAGGAGGCGGACACATGTTTTTGACGGACCGTCCCGAACTTATGCCGAACTGGACCGAGGCTCCGGCGAGCGTCGTTGGTCATTGTGGCAGTCCACTTCGTCAAAAGCTGGCCCGGCCGCGGGCTGATTCACGACAGAATGAAGCAGTGATGTCGCCTCGGGTGCGTCAACAGATCCGGCTATTCGCGGGAATCTGGCTCGCGTGGACGATCGCTGGGCTCTTCTACATCAGCCAGGACTCGGTGCCGCGCCTCTATCGAGGCGATGCCGTGCCCTGGAAGTACGTGTTCGTCGGCTGGATGACGGGCATGTACGTTTGCGCCGCGCTTACGCCAGCGCTCCTGTGGCTCGGCAACCGGTGGCCGGTCGAGCGCAGCGTCGCCTACTCCGGGGTGCATCTCTGCTTCAGCGTGGTTTTCTCGATCCTGGCGACAGTGATCGAAGTTCCGCTGCTGCTGCTGCTCGGCGTGTTCCCGTCGGCAACACCGCCGCCGTCGATTGCCGCCGGCGCCAGAGTGATGCTGTCGTTCGGCATTCAGGGCGGCGTCTTCCGCTATTGGGCCGTGATTGCGCTGCAGGCCATCTACCGATCGCAGAAAAACGCCAAGATTCGCGAACGTGAGGCAGTCGATCTGAGAGTGCAGACATCTGAGCTCGCGCAGCAGCTCGCAACGGCGCAGCTGAGCGCGCTCAAGATGCAGCTGCAGCCACACTTTCTCTTCAACACGCTCGGCGCCATCACCGTACTGATCCAGCAGCAGAAAACGTCCCAGGCCGAAGCGATGGTTGCGCGGCTCAGCGATCTCCTTCGTCTGACGCTCGAAGACGTTGAGGCACAGGAGGTACCGCTGTGGCGCGAGTTGGAATTCTTGCGGCTGTACCTCTCGATCGAGCAGGTGCGATTCGAGGACCGGCTGAAGGTTCGCATCGCGGCGGCTCCCGCGGTATCCGACATTCTCGTGCCGCACATGGTGCTGCAGCCGATCGTCGAGAACGCGGTCCGACACGGGCTCGGTCAGAGCGAAGAAGCGGTGACGATCGAAGTAGGGGCGACCAGCACGAACGGCTCGCTCGCGCTGGTCGTGTCTGATGACGGACCCGGGCTTCAGTCGAATTCTGCTCATTCTGGGATCGGGCTGACGAATACGAGAACGCGCCTCGCGCGGCTTTATGGCGATGCTGCCCGTCTTGTCGTCGAGCAACCATCGGCTCGAGGCGTGCGCGTCACGATCACGTTGCCGATCAGGACGGTCACGCCCGAGGGGAGACCGTGCAATTGAGGGTTCTCGTTGCCGACGACGAGCCGCTCGCCCGCGAGGGATTGAAGCTGCTCCTCGGCCGTCAGCCGGAGGTCGGATCGATCACGGAAGCGCGAAACGGGCGAGAGGCGATCGCTCTCATTCGCGATCAGAAGCCAGACCTGGTGCTGCTCGATGTGCAGATGCCGCGAACCGACGGCTTTGCGGTCGTCGCCGCCATCGGGGCGGAGCGCATGCCGCCGGTGATTTTCGTGACCGCGCACGATCAGTATGCGATCCAGGCGTTCGAGATTGCGGCGATCGACTATCTGCTCAAACCGGTGACGGAGGAGCGCTTTGCGCTCGCGTTCAAGCGAGCTGTCGGCACGCGACGAGGCGTGCCGCACGAAGAAGGGACGCGACAAGTGCTGGCAATGCTCGATGCGGTCGCAAAACCGCCGCGGCAGCTCGAGCGATTCGCGGTTCGCGCTGGCGAGCGGACCACTTTCGTGCCAATCGACGATGTGGATTGGATCGAAGCGTTCCAGAATTACGTCCGGCTGCATGTGGGCGTGGCGACGCATCT
>Ga0114129_10003628_pt1 | contig 21715 bp, 22 predicted proteins | sample RhiMetdeltSRZDD1_FD_80071 | JGI IMG/M metagenome (GOLD analysis project Ga0114129, IMG submission 80071) | Populus rhizosphere microbial communities from Tennessee, USA - Rhizosphere MetaG P. deltoides SRZDD1 (version 2) (version 2) | ecosystem: Host-associated > Plants > Roots > Rhizosphere >... | reverse complement strand
GCTCGGCTGTTACTACCTGACCCAAAGTCCGCGCGGTACGAGTAAGGACGGCCAGCGGCTCCCGCTGTTCGGCGATGCCACCGAAGTGGAATTCGCGATGGCAGAGGGAAGCATCCACACCCACGACCGCATCCGGCTCAAGAACCCGGATTTCGGCAAGCAGACAATCTACGGAAACGCCGAAGCCAGAACGATCGAAACCACTGCTGGGCGTGTCATTTTCAATGAGATTTGGCCAAAGCAGCTCGGATTCTTCAACAGGCCTGCGGGCAAAAAACAACTTAGCGACGTCATCTGGCGTTGTTATCAAATCGCCGGACCCGCTGAAACGGTCGCGACACTGGATAAGTTAAAAGAGCTTGGCTTTGCTGAAGCCACCAAGGCTGGGATCTCCATTGGAATTTCGGACATGATCATTCCGAAAGAGAAGGAGACAGAGCTGGAGAACGCTTATAAGCAGATTCGCCAGGTTGAGCAGCAATATCGCAAGGGCATCATCACTGATGGTGAGCGATACAACAAGATCATCGACATCTGGACGCACGCCGGTGACGAAATTTCCAGCGCCATGTTCCGCACTCTGGAACATAACGACGGTCGAAAGGAACTGAACCCGGTTTTCTTGATGGTCGATTCCGGTTCGCGTGGCAACCGCCAGCAGGTTCGTCAGCTCGCAGGTATGCGTGGTTTGATGGCCAAACCATCGGGCGAAATTATTGAGCGACCAATCACATCGAACTTCCGCGAAGGATTAAGCGTGCTCGAGTATTTCATTTCCACTCACGGCGCTCGAAAGGGTCTCGCTGACACGGCGCTAAAGACGGCCGACTCAGGATACCTTACGCGCAAACTGGTCGACGCGGCGCAGGACGTGATCATCAACGAGCAGGACTGCGGCACCGTAAACGGCATCGTAGTGCGCTCAATTTACGAGGGCGACGAAGAGGTAGTAGATCTTGGTCAACGCATTATCGGTCGCGTGAGCTGTGAAACGATCGCTGATCCGGTGGACAAAAAGAAAAAGGTCGTCAAAGCGAATCAATTGATTGATGAGAAGATCGCTGCAGAGCTTCAGCGTGTGGGCGTTGAGAGCTTGAAGATCCGCTCGGTTCTCACCTGTGAATGTGGACGGGGCGTCTGTGCAATGTGTTATGGGCGCAACCTTGCTACGGGCCAATTCGTTAAGCTTGGCGAAGCAGTAGGTATTATCGCAGCTCAATCGATCGGCGAGCCAGGAACGCAGTTAACGATGCGCACGTTCCACATCGGCGGCACGGCTAGCCAGACCTTTAAGCAACCAATCATTAAGGCGAAGAACGACGGCACGGTGCGCTTCAACGATCTGCGCACAGTGCAGGCGCTCGACGGTAGTTGGATCGCGTTAAACAAGAATGGCTCGATTAGCGTGCATAACGCAGAAGGCCGCGAACTTGAGCGTTACAACGTCGTGATCGGATCAATGATTTCCAAAGGCGACGGCACGGAAGTCAAAAAGGGTGAGACTTTTGTTCAATGGGATCCGTACAACGTGCCAATTCTCACCGATAAAGGCGGCAAGATCGAGTTCCGCGACATGATCGCGGGTGTAACGATCAAACGCGACGTCGATGAGGCGACAGGCCTGATGGGCACCGTAATCATTGAGCACAAGGAGGATTTGCATCCACAAATTGTCATTGTCGACGACAAAAAGGAGGTGCTCGCGAGTTATTCCATCCCCGCCGGCGCCCATGTCATCGTGGAAGAAGGTCAAAAGGTGCGTGCTGGTGCTCTGCTGGCGAAGACACCGCGGAAAGTAGCAAAGACCAAGGATATTACCGGAGGTTTGCCGCGCGTGGCCGAATTATTCGAAGCGCGCCGACCGAAAGATGCGGCTGAGATCGCGAAGATCGACGGCGTGGTTGAGATGGGCGGCACCGTTCGCGGAAAACGGCGCCTGATTCTGAAGGATCCCGACACGGGAGCCGAGGAAGAACACCTGATCCCGCTTACCAAACACATCATCGTGTTTAAGGGCGACTTCGTGAAGAAAGGCCAGCAACTTACCGAGGGTCCTGTAGTACCTCACGAAATCCTCGAGGTCTGCGGACCGCAGGATTTGCAGGAGCACCTGGTCAACGAAGTACAGGAGGTATATCGCCTGCAGGGTGTGGAGATCAACGACAAGCACATCGAGATCATCGTGCGCCAGATGTTGCGCAAGGTGAAGATAACCGATCCTGGCGATACGTCGTTGCTCTGGGGTGATCAGGTCGACAAACTCGACTTTGAGGAGGAAAACAAGAAGGTCGTTGAGAAGGGCGGCAAGCCGGCAGAAGCCGTTCCTGTGTTACTGGGTATCACAAAGGCTTCACTTGAAACGGACAGTTTCATCTCGGCTGCCTCGTTCCAGGATACGACCCGCGTTCTCACAGAGGCGGCTACGCTGGGTAAAGTTGATAGACTGCGCGGCTTCAAGGAAAACGTGATCATGGGTCACTTGATTCCCGCCGGTACCGGTTTCCCCGAGCACCGCGAGATCAAGCTGGTCGAGAAAGGCGAACCAATCGGCGCGCCGGTGATGGAAGAAGCTGAGCCGCAGCCGGCCATCGGGTAAGGGCGACGTTGTTGTAGGGCGTCCGCCGCGGCGGGCGCCATCTAATAGATTGGCGTTTCACGGAATGGAGCCGGCGGGAGCCGAGCGACATAGAGGCGAAGCTCGCTGGCGCGAGCGAATCAAACGCCCTACAGTTTCGCCATGTCGATCGTTACGAAAACGGGCGACCAAGGCGAAACGTCGCTGATGTACGGCCATCGTGTATCGAAGAGCGATGCACGTGTTGATGCTTACGGTTGTGTCGACGAGCTGACTGCTGCGCTTGGCATGGCTCGATCCCTGGCAACCGACAAATCCATTTCGGGTGAAATCTTAGCCGCACAAAAAGATCTGATCGTTGTCATGGGAGAACTGGCAACCGCGCCCAGCGATCTGGAGCGTTATGTAAAGGATGGCTTTCACATCACTACCCCAGCGATGGTCGACCGAGTTACAGCCGTCATTGAAAATCTCGAGAAAGACGAATCGCTTTACCCGAAGGGTTGGGTGATTCCCGGGGGAACGCCAGTAGCTGCAGCTCTCGATTTTGCTCGCGCAACCTGCCGTCGCGCCGAGCGTCACATTGCTGGATTGAGCAGCAATGACGTGAAATTCAACGTCGAAATTTTGCGCTACTTAAATCGCCTCTCCGATCTCTGCTGGGTGCTGGCGAGGTACGTCGAGAAAGACTCGCGAAATTCCAATTAGCGGCGCGTTGCGGTGCACGCCCTGGATTGCGCAGCAAGCCAGCATCAAAAATTGGCAACCGCCCGGCAGCGACATTCACAGATGCGTGTTATTCATCGTCGCATGAAATTTAGATCAAGTTTTGCGGTGGCAATGCTGTTTGTTGTCTCTACCGCGCACGGGCACGAAGCGATCTTCTCGTGGACTTACACAACCGATCTTACCCCGAAAGGTCACGGCGAATTTGAACAATGGATTACCACGCGCTGGGAGAAGGCGCATGGCAGCTATAGCGTTGTCGATTTTCGCGAGGAGTTCGAATATGGCGTGACCGACAATTTCCAGCTCGCGATCTATCTCAACCATCATTACGTCAATGCGAACGATGACATCCCGGTCGGGGATCCAGCGCATCCTAAAAAGCTTTTGCCTGGTCGGTATGAAACCGGCGGTGAAGACGTGCACGCCGATCATAACCCGGAGAAACCGTTCGACAGTTATCATTTTGAATCGGTCTCACTCGAAGGGATTTATCGGCTCCTGAGTCCTTACAAGGATGCAATCGGTCTCGCGCTTTATTTCGAGCCATCGGTGGGCGATCAGGAAACGGAATTGGAATGGAAAATCCTGTTGCAGAAAAACTGGCTCGAAGACCGGCTGGTCTGGGCGTTGAACGTCAATTACGAGCTTGAATACGAAAAGGCAGAGGACGGCTACGAGCGCGACGGCATGTTCGAATGGTTCACCGGACTTTCTTACCGCTTTGTGCGCAATTGGTCGGCAGGCCTGGAGTTTTGGAATCATCACGAATTTGCAGACGCCACTGTCCACGAGCATTCAGCCTACTTTTTGGGCCCGACGATTCATTATGGCGGCGAGCGTTGGTGGGCCACTCTTGGATTCCTTCATCAGCTGCCAATCGGGCAGGCATTCAGCCAGGATAACAAAGAGTTTGCCGCAGGCGACGGTTACATCTTCGGCGATGAACACGAAAAGTACTACGTGCGCTTCAAAGTAGGGATCAATTTTTAGACACACAGTGAAAGCGGAATTTGCCTTCATCGCGTTGCCCGTTTCGGCGCTGATTGCACCATCGGCATTTGCTGTTCGATACCTCAACGTCGAGCAGGCGCAGCAGGCAATCTTTCCCGGCAAATCATTTACGGCGGCGCCTGTGAAGCTGACTGGCGTTCAGCGCAAGGCCATTGAGCAGGCGAGTGGCGTCCGAGTCTTGCACGACGAACAGCAGGTGTGGCGCGTAAGCGGCGGCGGTTGGTTTATCGTCGATGAGGTGGTCGGCAAACACGAATTCATCACTTACGCGGCAGGAATCATTGCCGATGGTTCGGTGAAGCAGATTGAAATCATGGACTATCGCGAGACCTACGGAGGGCAGATTCGCGAGCAAAAATGGCGAGCACAATTTGTCGGTAAGACCAGCAGATCGACGCTTAAGCTGGATAGCGACGTCAAGAACATCAGCGGAGCAACGTTGAGTTGCCGGCACATCACTGATGGCGTGAAACGCCTTCTGGCATTTTATGAGATCGCACTCAAGCATTGAAATTCGTCGCTGTCGCCCATTACTCGGCACGTTTGTGGAAGTCGAAACTTCCGGGGCCAACGCGGCTCGTTTAGAGCGCGCGATCGGTGCGGCTTTCGCCGCTATTGAGAAAGTGCAACGACTCATGAGTTTTCATGATCCCACCAGTGACGTTTCGCGAATGAATCGCGAGGCTTTTCCAAGAAGCGTAATCGTGCACCCGTGGACCTGGAAGGTGCTCGAAGCCGCCCAACAGTTTGCTCGAGAAAGCGACGGAGCGTTTGACGTCGCGATCGCTCGCCGTCTGGCAGACCACGGTTATCTTCCTCGGCGCGACTATCGATTTGATAGCGCCGCAACATGGCAGGACATCTTCCTTCGCAAGAATTACCGGGTTTTCTTTCGTCGGCAATTGATGATCGACCTTGGAGGAATCGCCAAAGGATTCGCAGTTGATCAGGCGGTCGCTGCCTTGAAAGGGAACGGCGCTAAAAAAGGAATTGTAAATGCTGGTGGCGATCTGCGCGTCTTCGGATCGACATCGCAAGTTATCCATCTCCGTCACCCGTCCAAACCGGTACAAGCTGCGGGCGCAGTCAGACTGCGCGACCGAGCGATGGCGACGTCCGGGATTTACTTTGCCCGGCGTAAATATCGCCGCAGGAGTATTAGCCCGATGGTTGACGGACGTACCGGCCGCTCGTCCCGCGAACTGATCAGCGTGAGTGTGGCGGCGTCGGAGTGCATGACAGCCGACGCCCTCACTAAGATCATTTTCGCCTTACGCGGAAAAGGTGCGGCTCTGCTGGCGCAGTACCATGCAGACGCATTGTTGCTTGAACGCGATGGCGAGGCATCGTGGATATTTCGTTCACCATGCGACACCCGCGACCGGACTCGATTCGATTGAAGGCCTTGCAGAAGTATTTTCTGTACGCCGTGTTAGCACTGCTGTTTTTAAGCGGGGTCACATGGGCATATTGGAATTATCTTGCTGCATCGCCCGGGGATTTTGAGACAAGCGCGAAGGCTTGGGCGATGAAAATCCATGGCGCCGCGGCGATGGCGGTTTTAGTGCTGATCGGGATGCTCCTAAGTGGCCACGTGAGGTTCGCATGGCGCGCGAGACGCAACCGGCCGAACGGATCGGTTTTTCTGAGTGCGTTTGCCGTTTTAATGATCACCGGCTACGGCCTTTATTACGCAGGCGGCGAAAGACTGCGGGCGTGGACGGGTTGGATCCATCTTACCGTCGGCCTGGCTTTGCCGATCTTGCTGCTGATCCACATCCTTCTGGGAAGGAGAACACGCCATCGCACCCGAGTGCACCTTGCGTCTCGCTGTGCCGAGGATCGGCATCCGAAGTCCGTAACCACGCCCCAATACACTCCCCGGTGAGGCCGGTAAGGCAGCTGAATTTCAGGTTGCGCATCGGCGAGTGCTGTAGCATCTTCACGCTCCCCGCTCTGGAGTTCCCCCTCGCGGATCTTCTCCTATGGCAGACACAACAGAATTAGTACCTGAACTTTTGGAAGCTGGTGTCCATTTTGGGCACCAGACGAAGCGCTGGAATCCAAAGATGAAGCCGTTCATCTTTGAGCAGCGCAATCAGATTTACATCATTAATTTGGACGAAACCGTGCTTCAGCTTCGGCGGGCCACGGAGTTTCTCCAGGAAGTAACACGCCGCGGAGGCAGAATTTTATTCGTTGGTTGCAAGAAGCAGGCGCAGGAGGCGATAAAGGAGGCTGCGCTCGCTTGTGGTCAGTTTTACGTCAACCAGCGATGGCTGGGCGGCACACTGACGAACCTGGCCACCATTCGCAAAAGCATCGGACGACTGAGATACATCGAGGAAATCGAGCAATCACCCGAATACAAGAAGATGGGAAAACAGGAGTTGGCTGCTCTTAATCGTGAGGCGGCAAAGCTGCGGCGCAATCTCGATGGCATACTTGAGATGTCGCAATTGCCTGACGCCCTCATTGTCATCGATACGATCCGCGAACAAAACGCCGTAAACGAAGCCCGCCGCCTTGGTATTCCAGTAGTTGCAATCGTGGACACCAACGCGGATCCAGATGTCATCGATTACCCGATTGCTGGCAACGATGATGCGATCCGCGCGATTCGCGTGATCCTGCAAAAGCTTGTGGATGCTATTGTCTCGGCGACCAATGAAGCGCGCATCCGCGAGCAAGTCGAGATGGCTGGCGTTTCAGCGTAGCCAGCCAACAGCCAAATAGCCGATGGTTGATAATTAAGCGATGCTGAATGCTTTTTTAACGCTCTATCATTTTGATGAAGACAACAGCTGAGATCAATCCCCAATTAGTTAAGCAGCTCCGCGAAAAGACCAATGCAGGTTTTATGGATTGCAAGCGTGCTCTCGTGGAGAGCGGCGGCGATCTGGGAAAAGCAGAGGCGATTTTGCGGACCAAAGGAATTGCCAGCGCGGGAAAGAAAGCTTCTCGCGCAACGAAGGAAGGCGTGGTGGCCTCCTACATTCACCTGCAAGGGAAGGTTGGCGTGCTCGTCGAAGTGAATTGCGAGACTGACTTCGTCGCGAGGAACGAGAATTTTCGCGAGTTCGTGAAGGACATCACTTTGCATATTGCAGCTGCCCACCCGCTTTACGTGAGCCGTGCCGATGTGCCAGGGAACCTCATCGAAGCTGAGCGCGAAATTTACAAGGCCCAGGTCAAAGGCAAGCCGGAGAACGTTGCAGACAAAATTGTCGAAGGAAAACTCGAGAAATTTTACAGCATCGTTTGCTTGCTCGAACAGGGTTTTATCAAAAATCCTGAAATGACCATCAAGGATTTGCTGAGTACCAAAATTTCCGAACTGGGCGAGAACATTGTTATCCGCCGTTTTGTGCGCTATCTCGTTGGCGAACCGCTACCGAGCGACGCCTAGGCGTTTGTAGCGTTCCCTCGCTACCCTCCGATTAGGGCCGCTGCGGCGAACCCGTCTACAACTCGCGTGCACCCGCCTCGTCCTTGGCTAGGTTGCAAGGAGAAATGGCGCTCGAAGAATACAAACGGAAACGCGACTTCAAAAAGACAGCTGAACCGGCCGGGCGGAAACCGTTGCCGAAAAAAATCAAAGGCGCGTCGCGTTTCGTCATTCAAAAACACGCAGCACGCCGATTGCACTACGATTTCCGCCTGCAGATGGAAGGCGTGCTGAAATCCTGGGCGCTGCCAAAAGGGCTTCCTTGGAAACGAGGTGAAAAACACCTGGCCGTAGAAGTGGAAGACCATCCAATCGAATACGAGCAGTTCGAAGGCATTATTCCGGAGGGCCAATATGGCGGCGGCACAGTGATGGTATGGGACCGCGGCGATTATCACGTATTCGGCGAGCACCCGCTGAAATCGCTTAAGGAAGGCAAGCTTCACTTGGTTCTCGACGGGAAAAAAGCAAAAGGCGAATGGACCCTGGTACGGATTCGCGGTCGTGAGGGTGAGAAAAATCAATGGCTGATCCTGAAAACGGGGGATGATGCGAAGCCGGTATCAATAAAAATGGAAGACCGTTCGGTCAAAACCGGACGAAGCATGAAGCAAATCGCAGAAGCTCGCGACGCCGAGTGGGAATCCGGTCGCGAAGCAGATGAGAGTCCTACGTCGAAATTCAAGGCGCGGATTCGCAATGCCATAAAAAAAAAGGAAAAAGATAAGAGTGTAGGGGAGGCGCATCGCCTGCCGACAAAACGGGGCAACCCGACTCAGCGGGGCCGCCTGGCCTCCCCGCCAGATCTTCCATCGGCAAAAGCTCGTTTTATCGAACCGATGAAAGCGAAGCTGGTCGAGAAACCACCAACGATGGGGGATTGGATTTACGAACTTAAATTCGACGGCATCCGCCTGATCGGCATTAAAAGGGGCGACAAAGTTTCACTACTGTCGCGAAACGAAAACGAACTGACTAAACGATTCCCGGAGATCGTAGAAGCGATAAAAGCTTTGCCGGCGCGCGAATGTGTGATCGACGGCGAAGTCGTTGCGCTCGACGACGAAGGCAGGTCATCTTTTCAATTATTGCAAGCACGCGAAATGGAAGGGCGCAAGAGTCCAGTTTACTTCTATGCGTTTGATCTGCTCGAGCTCGACGGCAAAAGCCTGCTGTCACTGCCATTGGAGGCGCGTAAGGAGATTCTGGAAAAGGTCTGCGCCGACATAGGGGATCCTGTTCGCTATTCTGGCGCCATCGGCGGAGACGCCGAACGGTTGCTGAAGGAGGTGGAGCGACGCGGTCTCGAGGGAATTATCGGCAAACAACGTAATTCTGCTTACGAACCTGGACGTAGAAGCGGTGCATGGATCAAGCTGAAATGTGTCCGAGAGCAGGAATTCGTTATCGGTGGATACACGCCGCCGCAGGGAGCGCGAAAACACTTCGGCGCACTGTTGGTCGGCTACTATGAGAAGAAGAAGCTCGTTTTTGCTGGGAAAGTGGGCACCGGATTCACCGCAAAATTGTTGACGATGTTGCACAAGAAATTCCAAAAGGAGAGACGTGATGATTGTCCGTTTGTCGATCTGCCATCAAAACAAAATGGGCAGTGGGTACAGGACATTACTCCTTCGATTATGCGCAAGATGCATTGGGTAAACCCAGTGTTCGTTTGTGAAATTAAGTTCGCTGAGTGGACGCGGGACGGGAAATTGCGCGCACCGGTTTTCCTTGGATTGCGAGAAGATAAGGCTGGCACCGAGGTCAATCGCGAAGCTTAAGGGGAAAACGTCTGCGTCTCGGTTTTGTCTCGCGGTGACCTGACCCTGGCGAGCAGACGAAAATTTTTAATCAATTACTTGTGGGGAGGTTTGGGATTGTTATGCGAATCGCTCAGGTCGCGCCGCTTTACGAAAGTGTGCCGCCGAAATATTACGGAGGAACTGAACGGGTGGTCTCGTACCTCACCGAAGAATTGGTTCGCCAAGGGCATGAGGTGACCCTCTTCGCAAGCGGCGATTCCGTGACAAATGCCCGGCTCGTTGCGTTATGCCGGCGTTCATTACGTCTCGACAAGCACTGCATAGATCGAATGGCGCACCACATTGTTATGCTTGAACGCGTATTCCAACAGGCTTCGGAATTCGATATCGTCCATTTTCACGTTGACTATCTTCACTTTTCCATGAGTCGCCGTCAGCAGATCACACATGTGACGACGTTGCACGGGCGGCTCGATATTCCGGATCTTTTTCCTCTCTATCAGGAGTTTCGAGACATGCCGGTTATCTCGATCTCGAATGTACAAAGAGAGCCTTTACCCTGGGCAAACTGGCAGGCCACCGTTTATCACGGATTGCCAGCTGACCTGTATCGGTTCCGCGCGCAGCCGGGAAGGTACTTTGCCTTTCTGGGGCGGATTTCGCCTGAAAAGCGAGTGGACCGGGCAATCGAAATTGCCAAGCGAGTCCAGATTCCGCTTAAAATTGCTGCCAAAGTAGATCGCGTGGACAGGAAGTATTTCAAAGGAGTGATCGAGCCGTTGCTCTGTGACTCACTGGTCGAGGTTGTCGGCGAGATCGGCGACACGCAGAAGGATGAGTTTCTGGGAAATGCTTATGCTCTGCTGGTGCCTATCGACTGGCCAGAGCCATTTGGGCTTGTGATGATTGAAGCGATGGCCTGCGGCACGCCGGTGATCGCGTACCGCGGAGGAGCAGTCCCCGAGATAATGGAAGAAGGTCATACCGGTTTCATCGTGGAAGAACTGGAAGGTGCGGTCGAAGCAGCGCGCCGGATTCCAAAGCTCAGCCGAAAACGTTGTCGGGAAGTCTTCGAGCAGCGCTTCACTGCTACTCGAATGGCCAATGACTATGTGCGGGTGTACGAGCGGTTAATTAATCGCAAGCCAAACGAGCCATTGGAGGCGCGTGCATAATGGCTAAGGAAGTCATTCGCATCCGGGACGAATTTTATGTTCGCTCGTCGTCTCATCGCATCGACGTCCGCACCCGGGTTCTAAAGCAAGCGGATACTTTCGCTGTCTTCGACCGATTCGGCGATATTGAGCCATTCGGCACTGGTGAACTTGGGGTATACTACCAGGATACTCGATTCCTGAGCCGGCTGACCCTAAAGCTGGGAAAAGACCGTCCTCTTTTGCTGAGCTCTACTATTAGAGAGGACAACGCCGTTCTGGCGGTGGATGCCACCAATGCCGATGTGTGGCGCAATGGCGAGATAGTAATTCCTCAGGGAACAATCCACGTTTTCCGTTCAAAGATTCTCTGGGAGAAAACGTGTCACGAGCGACTTCGAATCCATAACTACGGGCGCGCGGCTGTTGAATTTTCGTTCTCAGTCGAATTCGATGCTGATTTTGCTGACATCTTCGAGGTACGGGGCGTCAGGCGGGAACAGCGTGGCCAGCGGATACCGACGCAGCTTGTACAAAGTGGGCTGGTGCTCGCGTATTGCGGATTGGACGACTGTATCCGCCGGACGCGAATCGTCTTCGATCCACCGCCCACGCGGTTAAGTGAGTCGGCGGCTACCTACCAAATTCGATTGGGATCCGGCGAGGCGGCAAGCTACCGCTGGGCAATTGTTTGCGAAGTCGGTGCCGATTCCCAGGGGAAGGTCAAGCCTTGTTACGAAATGGTCGTCCAAGAGGCGGCCGGCGCGTTGGAATCGGCGAATGCACGGGAGCCTAAGATTTTTGCCTCAAACGAGCAGTTCAATGATTGGCTAAATCGCTCCATTGCCGATCTCCATATGATGCGGACCGAAACCTCATATGGGCCGTATCCTTACGCTGGCGTTCCCTGGTTCAGCACGGAATTTGGACGAGACGGAATTATTACGGCGCTCCAGTGCATGTCTTTTGATCCCAGTCTCGCGCGCGGTGTTCTCGCGTACCTGGCTGCCACGCAGGCGGACACGGAGAATCCCGCGCAAGACGCCCAGCCAGGCAAGGTACTGCATGAGACACGCGCCGGCGAAATGGCCGCATTAGGCGAAGTTCCATTCAAGCGTTACTACGGCAGCATCGACGCAACTCCGCTTTTCATCATGCTCGCCGGCGCGTACTACAAGCGAACAGGTGACCGCGTGTTCGCGGAGTCTATTTGGCCGAACGTTGAGCGAGCGCTCGCATGGATCGATCATTATGGTGACGTCGATGGCGACGGCTTCGTGGAATATACTCGCAGATCGGAACTCGGGCTCATTCATCAAGGCTGGAAAGATTCTCAAGATGCGATTTTCCACGCAGACGGCACGTCCGCCGAAGGACCAATCGCTTTATGCGAAGTGCAAGGCTACGTTTACGCTGCCAAGCTGGCGGCGGCCAAATTGGCTAAGCTCTTCGGCGACGATGCACAGGCGCGCGATTTGTCGAAGCAGGCGAAAACCCTGTTCCGACGATTCGAAGAGAGTTTCTGGTGTGATGAACTTTCCACGTACGCGCTAGCGCTCGATGGCAGAAAACAGCCCTGTAAGGTGCGAACGTCAAACGCGGGCCACTGTCTTTTTGCTGGTATCGCGACCCAGGACCGTGCACGTCGCGTGGCGGCGACGCTCACAGATGAAGCGTCCTTCTCCGGCTGGGGAATTCGGACGGTCGCTACCAGCGAGGCGCGTTACAATCCGATGTCGTATCACAACGGATCGGTCTGGCCGCACGACAACTCGTTAATCGCCGCCGGGTTCGCGCGCTATGACCTGAGAGAATCGACAGCTACCGTGCTCGCCGGCTTGCTCGATGCGAGTCTGTTTCTCGATCTGCATCGTCTCCCCGAACTGTTTTGTGGTTTTCCGAGACGCCCTGGCGAGGCGCCAACGCTGTATCCTGTAGCGTGTGCTCCTCAATCCTGGGCATCAGGCGCTGTGTTTCTTCTGCTCGAAGCTTGCCTGGGTCTGAATGTGTCAGCCCCGGAGCGAAGGGTGACGTTCTCAAAACCAATCTTACCACATTTCCTCCAGAAGGTGACGATCGGCGGATTGAAAGTAGGAGACGCGCGCGTCGATCTCTTGCTAACCAGGCACGACGAAGGAGACGTCGGAGTCAATGTACTTCGCCGTGAGGGAGAGCTGGACGTGGTTGTGTTGAAGTAGTCCCGTTCTTGAATTGCGCTTGTTCGCACGGCACAGGTAAATATGGTGAAGAGGTGAAAGCAAAGGTCATTGTCATGCCGAAGGCTGCAGTGCTCGATCCTCAGGGTAACGCAGTGCGTGATGCCATGCGACACCTGGGCATGCCAGAAGTCCGCAGTGTGAGAATCGGGAAATACATGGAGATAGATATCGATGGGCAAAATGGTGATCTTGAAACGCGATTACGCGGTCTCTGTCGCGATTTACTTTCGAATCCGGTGATTGAAGACTACGAACTCCAAAAAGCGCATGCCGGAGAGCAGCGGAAAACCCTTACCGCTCAACGCCCGACATCCAACACTCAATTACGCAAACCAAAGACGAGGAAAAGAAAATGAAAGCGCTACGATATTTTTTCTGCGTTGTGCTGCCCCCTCTTGCCGTGCTGTTAACGGGACGGATCGCCAGCTTTTTTCTCAGTCTTCTTTTGACTTTGCTTGGCTGGATCCCGGGGGTTATTCATGCCTGCCTGGTTGTCAATGATTATCACGCTGAGCAGCGCTCTGCCGCGCACTGAAGTCACGATGAAATTCGCCGTTATTCAGTTCCCCGGTTCAAATTGCGATCAGGATTGCGTTGCGGCAATTAATGGGCTCGAGGGATTGCATGCGGAATACGTATGGCACAAGGAAACGTCGCTGGACGATTTTGACGCAATCGTACTCCCTGGTGGTTTTGCGTACGGCGATTATCTGCGTTGTGGCGCCATTGCGCGTTTTTCGCCAATCATGAAGGCAGTGGTCGATGAAGCGCGTGCTGGGAAACTCGTCCTTGGGACGTGTAACGGATTTCAGGTTTTATGCGAAGCCGGCTTGTTGCCAGGGGCGCTGGTTCGCAATCGTTCGCTGCGTTTCGTCTGCGACATGGTCATCACTCGCGTGGAAGTCGATCACTCACCATTCACGCACGGTTGCCCAAAGGGAACCCTTCTCCGATTGCCGGTCGCGCACGGCGAAGGTTGTTTTTTTGCGGATGCCGCGACGCTGCGTGAGCTGAATGCAAATCATCAAGTGATTTTGCGCTACACGGACAATCGTGGCCGGGTCACTCCGGAAGCGAATCCGAATGGTTCGATTGAAAACATCGCGGGTATCTGCAATCGCGAGCGAAACGTATTCGGACTCATGCCTCACCCTGATCGCGCATCGGACGCGCGACTTGGCAGCATGGATGGCGCGAAGATCTTCCGGTCAATGGTGCAAACGATCAGCGCAAATCGAGCGAGCGATAAATCGGAGCGCGTGAAACAGGTCGCGTGAGTCTGTTCATCACCGGGACGGACACGGGGGTAGGCAAGACGTATACCGCCGCCCGGCTTTTGCATTTGTTGCGGGCATCGGGCACATCGTGTGCAGGCATGAAACCGATCTGTTGCGGAGACCGGCAAGACGCAGAGTTCCTGCTGGCTGCGGGCGGTGAAGGTCTGACCATCGACGACGTTAATCCAGTTTGGTTGAAAACGCCTGCGGCGCCCATCGTAGGCAGCTTGATGGAGAAAGTGGACATCGATATCGATCGTATCCTGGCTACTTTTCGTTCCCTTCAAAGCCGGGTTGACCAGGTCATTGTGGAAGGGACAGGCGGTTGGATGGTGCCGATTCAGCGCAGTTATTTCGTCAGCGACCTGGCCGCTGCGATGAATCTGCCGGTCCTGGCCGTTGCATCCAATCGGCTCGGTTGCCTTAATCACTCGGTCCTCACTGTGCAAAGTGTCTTGGGACACGGCCTGCGCTGTGTCGGACTTGTATTGAATGATGCTCAGGAAACCGGCGACATAGCCGCCCTGACCAATGCGGATATTCTCAGGAAAATTCTCGATGTGCCAGTGCTTGACGGATTAGGAGAAAGCCTTACCGAACTGCCCGCCGATTGGCGACTTATGCTTGATTCGACGAGCGACTAATAGCGTGTTGCGTCGATACAAGTGTGTCAAAAAAATGAACACACTTTGCGCCTTCTGCCGGCCATTCTGCTGGAGAATAAAGATGGCATCGCTGTTGCTCTCTTTATGCGAAAACAACGCTTATTTTTATGCTCTTACAAAAAACCCTACACATGAGCCAACCGGTCGAAGAGTGCAAAGCTCGTCTGGCCAGCATCCAATCATATCGGCGGCAGTTCCTGATGGTCACACGCGCGACGGTGACGTCGTCTAAGACAGTCGATTTCAGCTTCCGAGGCCCGCTGGGCTTTGAAGCCCACACAGTCCTGCTGTCGGTTGACAGTGAATCACCCGACCAGTACGCGTTCGAGTCCGTGGGAGGAAATATTGCGTTAATGGGAATCGTTGATTTCGCGGAGATTCGACCAAATTGCACCGAAGTCACGCTCGCGTTTCACTATGACATTAAGAATAAGATGTTTGCGTGGCTGGATCGTCGCCTCCATTTCGTGGACAGTTTTGTGACTGCCGAACTGCGCAGTATCCGTGCGCATTTCGAAGGCATCGCTGCCAGTTACCTGGATCATGAGCGCGTTCTGCCGGTGTTCCAAACGGCTACGGCCTGACGAAAACGAACATCGGATCAAGCGCGGAGCGATTTGACGCTGTGTTGTGTGCGTCAATTGATTAGCGCAGTCGTACCGCGTGTTTCCTGTCGAGACGAAGAGTTTGTCCCGGTTCAAGCGTAATTATAGCCTTTGGATCACGAATCTTCGCTCCGTCGATTTCAACGCTGCCCTGCTTGATTAGTCGCGAGACTTCGCTATGCGATTTTTCGAGATTGAACACTTCGCGATAAACGTTCGAAACGAGCGCTACAGCTGCAACTTCCTGCCCTGAGTTCGCAGAAAACGCAGGCAGATCGACGTGTTCCAGATCGCGTTTGCTAAACCGCGTATTCCACTCCTCGAGCGTTTTTCGAGCAGCCGCAGGCGAGTGATACGTCTGAACGATCTCCACCGCGAGTTGCTTCTTGGCTTCAAGCGGGTGTATCTCACTCGTCGGAGAGCGCCCAAGGAGCAACTCATAATAGCGCGTCATCAGATCGTCCGAGATGCTCATCAGTTTTCCGAACATCGCGGAGGGCGGTTCTTTGATGCCGACAAAGTTTCCGAGGCTTTTACTCATTTTCTTGGAACCATCCAACCCCTCGAGAATCGGGAGGAGAAACACCACCTGTTGCGGCAGCCCTTCCTCTTTTTGGAAATCGCGGCCGATTAGGATGTTGAAGAGCTGGTCCGTCCCTCCGAGTTCAACGTCCGCCTTTACCATCACCGAATCCCAGCCCTGCATGATAGGGTATTGAATTTCGTGGGCGCGAATCGATTGCCGGTTGTCGATCCGCGTTTTGAAATCTTCGCGCTGCAACATTTGCTGCAACGTCACGCGGCTATTGAGCCGAATCACGTCTTCGAACGACATGGTTCGAAACCAGTCGCCGTTGCAAACGATTTCTGTCCGAGCTGAATCAAGGATCGTAAAAGCCTGCTCGCGGTAGGTCGCCGCATTCGCCTGCACTTCATCGTGCGTCAATTGGGGCCGCGTCACAGAGCGCCCACTGGGGTCACCGATCATTCCCGTGAAATCGCCGATGATCAGGATTGCCTGGTGTCCCAAATCTTGAAACTGCCGCAGTTTTCGCAGAACAATCGTGTGTCCAAGATGAATATCCGACGTCGTCGGATCGACGCCTAATTTCACTCGCAGCGGGCGGCCGAGAGCGAGTTTTTCACGCAATTCCTGCTCGTTAATGATTTGCGCGGTGCCTTGCTTTAAGAACGCAAGAGCTTCATCCGGTGGCATGATCAACAATAGCGCGCCTGCTCCGCGTGCTACTTGTTTTTATTCAGCAGCTCGCGCACCTGGTCGATCGTGAGCGGCGCGTTTTGCTGGTTGAGCGATTTTTGGCTTTTACCCTGATCCAGAAAAGGCCGGTTTCCCGTGTAAGCGCTGCTAGCAACCTTCTTGTCCGATTGAGAGACAGCGCGCGGGCCGCGGGCCGCTTGAGTTGGATAGGCACGGCGGGAATTTCCTGCTGCCTGCTGCGACGAATTCTCAGGCGCCTTGCGACTGCCGTGAAACGTCTGGGAGTTGAATTGCTGCGTCGAGAGTTCACGAGTTCCCGAAAACCTTTTCGGCTTGGATTTTTTCTCGACGTAAAACGTACCGACGCTTGCTTTTTTATTTACCGAGGTGCCGTCAGCGATGAATTTTTTCTTTTGCTCGGTGCTTTGCAGAGTCATGTCCGGCCTGAGCAGGCGATCGACCAGCTTGCGCTCCTGGTCCTGAGCACGAAGATAGGAAAGTGCAGTCAGCAGTGCTACCGCAATCGCCAGCAATTTCTCCACGCAGCGAGGCTGCCGAAATTAGGATGTGTTTGTAAAGCAAAATTGGAGAGAGACACTAGCAGGGCCGTGACCTGTGGCGTCCGGTGCCACTGGGCGCCGGCCCTTGCTGAAGCTTGGCTTTTTATTGTGTTCGGTCACGTCGTTAGGAAATAATGCGGGCATGTCTGATCATGTTTACAAAAAGATTGAGGTCGTTGGCTCCTCGCCAAAGGGATTTGAGGAGGCAATTAAAAATGCGCTCACACGTGCGGAGAAAACCGTCCGCAACATGCGCTGGTTTGAAGTGATCGAGACCCGCGGAGACGTTGAGAAGGGCAAAGTCGGTCATTGGCAGGTAACGCTCAAGATCGGGTTCACGCTCGAGGAGTGATGTAGCGGCGCTTGGGTCGAACGCCGAACCAAAACCGACAGGCGCTCGCCGCAGTGAGCGCCTCTGCAATCTTATTCTTCTTCCTGGGCCGCCTGATAGAGCTTGGCGGCGCCGTAAATCAGAATCGCAGGTTTTAGGGCCACGACGAGCAAACGAAAGAGACCGCTCAGAACTCGACCCAGCGGCAACCGGTTCAGGACGTACCCGACCACAAACGCGCACAAAAGTGACTGTGCCGGTTTCTCACGGACGTACTCCTCAGTGTCACTGAGAGCCGTCTCGACTTGTTCCTTCACCCAATGCAGTCCGCGTTCCGGAAATTCGGCAGCAACTTCAGCAGATGAGCGTTCCATTTCGTTTAATTATTCGGATTCTGACCCTGCCCTGCGCGCATCCCGCTGTCAACGTAATGTCAGCCAAATCGAGCTTGCGCCTGTGCCTGGCGGGAAATCAGGCAATGGAGGCGATCGATGAAAAGTCCCGGCGCGCCGCGCTGCCTTGAGTCCGTAACGAGCCATGACTTCCAAAGCATGCTCACGCAATGTGGAGCAATTAGTCGAGACAAGAACATGGCTGTTTCGCTCGGTCAGTTCGAGGGAATCAACGAGTAATTTTTCGAAATCGTTTTCGACGTGAAAGGTTTTTCTTCCGGGCGAGCGCGAAAAAGTTGGAGGATCGAGGATGATGACATCGAATTTCTCGCCTTTACGCGCCAACCTCGGTAGCACCTCTGTCACATCGTCGGCTAGGAAGCGATGGACTATTGTGGAAAGATTGTTGAGGGCAAAATTCTCGTGGCCGCGTGCCAGAGATTTCTTGGAAAGATCGATGTTAAGGGTCGTTGCACCAACTTGGGCCGCGCTCACAGAAAATGAGCACGTATAAGCAAAGCAGTTTAAGAGACGCTTCGGCGCGAGGTGACGAACAAAGCTGCGATTTTCTCTTTGATCGGGAAACAAGCCCACAGAAAAGCCCGCCGCGAAATCGATCCCAAATTTTAAATGTCGCTCAGTGGCAATCGTCTGTAGATTTTCGGCCGGGTTCCCACAAATGAGGCGCGGCGGGTCGCGTTGTTCACTTTTTCGAGGAACGAACCGGGCGAAAATGCGTTCAACCTTGAAACCAATAACATCTGCCCACTGCTTCAATTCCTCAATGAGTCGCTCCCGAACAAGGACTCGCTTGAACGAGATGAGGATGTCGTTGCCGAAACGTTCGACCCAGCCATCCTCCATTGTGCAGAGCCGATGCGCGTCCGTTCCTTCGGCTTGGAAGTCGCGAAACAACCTGGCGTCAATCCAGCAAGAACTCATCTTCGTCGGCCGCTGCTACGGACATACCTTCGATTCGGCTCGACCTTACGGATCGGTTGCCGCTGAAGCGGGGCGTCGCTACACTCCGTCTCCGAATGCAGCAAGTTACCGTTCGCGTCCCGGCGAGCACCTCGAATCTTGGTCCCGGCTTCGATTGCCTGGGTGTCGCACTGCGCATTTATAACAGCGTTAACGTTACTGGCGATCGATTGCCCGAACAACGTCATCCGGAAATTGTCTCGCAGGCGGCCGGCCGTTTTTTTAAACAGGCACGCCGCCGAGCGTTTCCGTTTTCCGTTTCAATCGTAGAAAAAATTCCGCGGTCGCGGGGCCTTGGGAGCAGCGCGACCATTCGCCTCGGTATTTTGCATGCACTCAACCAACTGAGTGGCGATCCATTCGACCAAAGGACAATTTTTCAATTGTGCGCCGAATTGGAAGGACATCCGGATAACGCTGCGCCGACAAGCTTCGGCGGTTTTACTGTGGTGTCGGCATCGAGACCGCGCGGCGCCTTTATTTTTCAGCGCTTCGAAGTTTCGGCTCGGCTCTATTTCATCCTGTTGATTCCTGACTTCGAAATCAAAACGTCGTTGGCCAGACAAATTTTGCCTTCCAAGATTTCGCATTTAGCATCGGTAAAGAATTGTGCCAACGCGTGCACGATCGCTGCCGCTTTCGCTGCCAAAGAGTACGAGAAACTCCGGGGCGCATTTGTCGATCACATTCATCAACCTTTTCGCAGAAAACTGATCCCATTTCTTCCGGCCGTCATCGCCAGTGCCGAAAAGGCGGGTGCGCTGGGCGCTTTTCTCAGCGGCAGTGGCTCGACAATCTGCGCCATTACTTTACGACATCCAGATCGGATTGCGGCGGCCATGAAAGGTGCTGCTCGCTCGTCATCCTCGCGTACAATCGTCACGCGTGCTGATAACCAAGGCGCGAGGGTTATCCGATCACAGACTACTAATCACTGATCGCCACTTACCATGGGCCGGCGGCTTGAAAATCTCGAACAGTTTGGAATCGACGTTGTGCTGGAACGCCGTCATGGAGTTCGCGCCTCGATTTTGCGGGGGATCCTGTACGCGCTCTCGTTCGCTTACGATCGGCTCGTGCAACTCCGGCTTTATTTTTATCGCAAGCGAATTTTTCGCGAACGCGCCCTCGGCGTTCTGGTAATCAGCGTGGGAAACCTGACTGTTGGAGGCACTGGCAAGACCCCGATTGTGGAAAAGATTGCCCGCGCGCTGCAGACGGGCGGGCGTCGGGTGGCGATTTTAAGTCGCGGTTACAAAAGTATGCCGCGCAGGCGAAGCTTACTCAGCCGGCTCTACGACAGAAATCCCGATCCGCCGCGCGTTGTCTCCGACGGCACATCGCTCCTGCTGGATTCGCGTACGGCCGGCGATGAGCCCTACATGCTGGCGCACAACTTGAAGAACGTGATCGTCCTGGTGGACAAAGACCGCGTCAAAAGTGGTCTGGTTGCCATCGACAAATGGAAAGTCGATACGCTCCTGCTCGACGACGGCTTGCAATATCTCCACCTAAAACACCGGCTGGACATCGTCCTTGTAGATCGCCAGGCGCCGTTCGGTAATGAATTTCTCCTTCCCCGCGGCACGCTGCGCGAGGCCCCGCGAAATCTGAGACGGGCCAGCTACATCTTCATCACGAAAAATACCGGCGAACCGAATGACGCGTTGATCAAAAGGATTCGCCGCTACAATCGCACGGCCGAGATCATCGAATGCGCGCACAAGCCGCTTTACCTGCAGAATGTTTTCACCGGGGAAAAAGTACCGCTGGATCGTTTGCAGGATGCTTTCATCGGTTCGATCAGCGCGATTGCCGCGCCGGGAAGCTTCGAAGGCGCATTGGCCAAGCTCGGTGCGCACGTCGATCTGGCGACGCGTTACATCGATCATCACTATTATTCCGAGACGGAGCTACTCAGTTTCATCAAACGTTGTATCCGGCGCGACTTGGAAATGATTGTGACGACTGAAAAAGATTCAGTGCGCATGCCTCGTTTGCCCGAGGGCGAAGTGAAGGTGCCCATTTATTTCCTGCGGGTCGAAATTGAAATCCTAAGCGGCCACGAAAGCTGGGAACATTGCGTGGCGCGCATTTGCAAACCACAGCCTCTGCTCCCGCCTGAGCGGTTCTTCGCATGACCGTCCACTCAATTCGGCGTTGGACGTCGGTGCCTGCCGCGCCGTAGCCTTGCGAAGGTACGTTGAGCGTTGAAGGTTGCTTTCACCAATGCCTCAAAAAGCCGAGCTAGTCGTCGAAGGCCGTAAGATTCAGGTATCGAATCTCGACAAGGTCCTTTATCCCAAAGTCGGATTCACGAAAGGACAGGTGATCGACTACTTCATCCACATCGCACCAGTTCTCTTGCCGCATCTCAAGGATCGTCCCCTTACTATGAAGCGGTATCCCAATGGTGTGGACGGAGAATTCTTCTACGAAAAGAATTGCCCGTCCCATCGGCCCAAGTGGGTGCAGACAGCAAAGGTGTGGAGCGAGGGTAACCAGCGGACAATGCATTATTGCCTCGCTAACGATTTGCCGACCCTTGTGTGGGCGGCAAATCTTGCTGACCTCGAGCTGCACACATCTCTTTCTCGTAAAAACGATCTTGATCGTCCCACCATGATGGTGTTCGATCTCGACCCCGGCGCGCCTGCCGACATCGTGCAATGCTGTCAGGTGGGACTATGGCTTCGCGATTTGTTAGGCAAATTGAAACTAAAATCGTTCGCAAAAACGAGCGGATCGAAAGGGCTGCAGGTCTACATGCCGTTGAATACCTC
>Ga0114129_10003626_pt1 | contig 21721 bp, 22 predicted proteins | sample RhiMetdeltSRZDD1_FD_80071 | JGI IMG/M metagenome (GOLD analysis project Ga0114129, IMG submission 80071) | Populus rhizosphere microbial communities from Tennessee, USA - Rhizosphere MetaG P. deltoides SRZDD1 (version 2) (version 2) | ecosystem: Host-associated > Plants > Roots > Rhizosphere >... | reverse complement strand
TCGCCGCGCGCAGCTCAGCGCGTACTTGGGGGACCCGACGGAGGCCGAGGATGTGCTGCAGGAGGCGTCCCTGCGGGCGTGGCAGCGCTGGGACGACATCCGCGACTCTCGGTGACCTTCACCGCCACCATCCGCGACATCGCCACCGCCACGACCAACACGATCACGATGACCTGGGACGGCTCGACGTTCGTCAGACGGTAGGCCAGACGTCCGGCGGGACGGCGCTGATCGGTTCGCCGATCAGCTCGGCCAGCCGGCGCAGCCGGCGGCGCCCCGCAACGCGCAAGGCCGGGCCGCGCGCCGGCGTAGCGTCGGGCGGCAGCCCGAGAGCGGCCAGCGCCCGCGCCGCCGGCTTCCAGCACAACTCGTCGGACGCGCCCATCCGCAAAAGCACCTCGGTGCCGTCGGGACTCAGGGATCCGGCGCCGGTGAACCACAGCCGCAGCCGCAGCCCGTCGAGAAGGAACCCGGCCGGTGGTGCCTTGACCGCCCCGCGCAGCCACAGCGCCGACAGCGACGCCAGCGTGCCCGAGTACGACGTCCGCACCCCGAAATGGCCCTCCACACTGGACGGCTCCCACTGCATGCCCAGGCCCCGCAGGCGGAACTCGGCGGCGAGCGCGTGCACCCGCCACGGCGCGTCGACGACGATCGAGACCCGGGCCGTGCCGCCCATGCGGACCACCTGGCCGGGGCCGATCAGCAGACCGGACAGGTCGCCGGGGATCGGATCGGCCGACGCCGCCGCGAAGAACGGCAGCTGGCCGGCGAGACGCATCCGCAGCCCAGTCATCGCGTACGCCCGGCTACATGCACTCGGGGACTTCGTCGAACGCCTTCTTCAGCTCGACGGAGTCCAGATTGGTCAGATCGGTCGAACTCTTGGCGTACTCGGAGTTCAGGGTGGTCAGGACCGTGGCGACCCCGTCGGAGAAGGTCTTGGGGTCGTCGACGCCGAGTCCGGAGACGCCGTCCTTGGCGTGCGCGTACGCGTCGCGCACAGCGGCCAGCGTGGCCACGAAGCTGGTGGCGATCTTCTTGCCGTTGTCGACGTCGGGTACGCCCGCCGCCTCTACCTTGGAGCGGGCGGCCTCAGTGGACTTCTGGGCGCCGTCGAAGAGGCGGACCAGATTCTCCTTCGCCTGCGCGGAGTTGGGCGCGGCGTTGGCCTGCTGCTGAGCCTTGGTGGTGAGGCTGTCGAGTTCGGCGCGCCACGGTGACAGCGCCGAGCAGACGCTGGCCGCCCACACCCGTGCGGGTGGACCGCCGGCGCACCCGCCCAGGAGCAGGAGCACGAGGGCGGCTAGCACCCCGAGCCTTCGCATGGGTAGCAGCCTACGTTGCCCTAGCACAAACGTGCTAGAGAACTTCCGCCCTGGGCGGGCGAAAATACGACACACCCGCCGAGGTGCTCCCCGGCGGGTGTGTCCACTATCGACCAGTGCAAGCGTCAGGCAACAACTTTCTCGCGCTGGGCGGCCGCGGCCGCGTCAGCTTTTCCCGCGTCGTCATCGCCCATCGAGATGCCCTTGCGCTTGCTGAACAGGACCGCGCCGACGATGATCGCCGCGGCACCGAGCGCGATCGCCACGCGTACGCCCGTGTTGGCGTCGGGGCCGAAGTTCAGCGTGACGACCGCCGGAGCGATCAGCAGCGCGACCAGGTTCATGACCTTGAGCAGCGGGTTGATGGCCGGGCCGGCCGTGTCCTTGAACGGGTCGCCGACGGTGTCGCCGATGACCGTGGCGGCGTGCTGGGGCGAGCCCTTGCCGCCGAACTGGCCGTCCTCGACCATCTTCTTGGCGTTGTCCCAGGCGCCGCCCGAGTTGGCCAGGAAGACCGCCATGAGGGTGCCGGTGCCGATGGCGCCGGCGAGGTAGGACACCAGGGCGCCGGGCCCGAGGCCGAAGCCGACCGCGATCGGGGCCATGACGGCCAGCAGGCCGGGGGTCATCAGCTCGCGCTGGGCGTCGCGGGTGCAGATGTCGACAACCTTGCCGTACTCCGGGCGCTGGGTGCCGTCCATGATGCCGGGCAGCTCCCGGAACTGGCGGCGGACCTCCATGACGACCGCGCCCGCCGAGCGGGACACGGCGTTGATGGCCAGGCCGGAGAAGAGGAATACGACCGCGGCGCCGACGATGAGGCCGACGAGGTTGGCCGGGTTGGAGATGTTCAGCCACTCGGCGAGCTTGACCGCCGCACCCTCGCCGCCGCCCAGGGTGGAGACCAGGGTGTCGGTGTAGGAGCCGAACAGGGCGGTCGCGGCGAGCACGGCGGTCGCGATCGCGATGCCCTTGGTGATCGCCTTGGTGGTGTTGCCGACCGCGTCGAGGTCGGTGAGCGTACGCGCACCGCGCTCGTCGATGTCGCCGGACATCTCGGCGATGCCCTGGGCGTTGTCGGAGATCGGGCCGAAGGTGTCCATCGCGACGATGACGCCGACGGTGGTCAGCAGGCCGCAGCCGGCCAGCGCCACCGCGAACAGCGACAGCGTGATCGAGCCGGTGCCGAGCAGGAACGCGCCGAAGACCGCCGCGCCGATGACGAGCGCGGAGTAGACGGCCGACTCCAGGCCGACGCTGACGCCGGCGAGGATGACCGTGGCCGCTCCGGTCTGCGACGACTTGCCGATGTCGCGGACGGGCCGCCGGCTGGTCTCGGTGAAGTAGCCGGTCAGCGCCTGGATGGCGCCGGCCAGCACGATGCCGATGACCACCGCGCCCAGCGCCACGTAACGCGGGTTCGCGTCGACGTCCCGCAGCCCGCCGCTCAGCTCGCCGAACGTGGCGGGCAGGTAGAGCCAGGTCACGATGCCGACGAGGACGGCCGAGAGGGCGGCCGAGATGTAGAACGCGCGGTTGATCGCGGTCAGGCCGGTGCGGTCCGACCGGCGCAGGCGGGTGATGAAGACACCCACGATGGCGATCAGTACGCCGACCGTCGACACGATCAGCGGGTAGACCAGGCCCGACGAGCCGAACGCGGCCTTGCCCAGGATGAGCGAGGCGACCAGGGTCACCGCGTAGGACTCGAACAGGTCGGCCGCCATGCCGGCGCAGTCGCCGACGTTGTCGCCCACGTTGTCGGCGATCGTCGCGGCGTTGCGCGGGTCGTCCTCGGGGATGTTCTGCTCGACCTTGCCGACCAGGTCCGCGCCGACGTCGGCGGCCTTGGTGAAGATGCCGCCGCCGACCCGCATGAACATGGCGAGCAGCGCCGCGCCGAAGCCGAAGCCTTCCAGCACCGTCGGAGCGTCACCCTTGTAGAACAGCACGACCAGCGTCGCGCCGAGGAGGCCGAGGCCGACGGTGAGGAAGCCGACGAAGCCGCCCGCGCGGAACGCGATCGACATGGCCTTCTCCCGGCCGCCGTCCTCCCGCGCGGCCGCGGCGACCCGCAGGTTCGCCCGCGTGGCCAGGGCCATGCCCGCGCCGCCGATGAAGGCTGAGAAGACCGCTCCCACCACGAAGAAGGCCGAGCGGCCGATCTTCACCAGGGTCACATTGCCGTCGACTCCGTGCACGGGAAGCACGTAGAGCACGACAACGGCGATCACGACGAAGATTGCCAGGGTCTTGAACTGGCGGAACAGGTACGCCGAGGCGCCTTCTTGGACGGCACCCGCGATCTCCTGCATCTTTGCGGTGCCCTTACCGGTGCTGAGTACAGCACGTACCAGCGAGAAGGCGAAACCGAGTGCCACCAGGGCGAGAACGGCTGCCACCACGACGTACGTAACGTTCGAACCGGTAAGGGCCACGCTGCCGCCTTCGGCGGCGTTGGTGGTCCCGGACATCGATGTCCTCCTGTTGGTCACCGCCCCCTGGATGCGAGGCGGTCACCGCCGCCCCGGTCGAGGCGGCGGCGCTTTGAGATAACCCGAGCACTCTAGCTGTGAACCGTGTTGCTGGTCACACCCAGGTCGGCCCGTGTCGCGGTGATCTTTACCGCTGCCTATCGCGGCCGTCGTGGGGTATGGTCTGCGATTTCCGCCGGCCGTCTCCAGTGGGAATTGTCTCCAGTGGGATTACCGGGGTGAGCGCCGTTGGCGCGGCGTCCAGGACATCCGGACGACGGAGCCGGTTCCGTTCTCGGCCGGCGTCACCTGGAGCTCCTCGGCCAGGCTCGACAGGATGGCCAGGCTCGCCTCGACCGTGACCTCGTCTTCCATGTCGGCGAGCGTGTCGTCGGGCGCGCTATCGGTCACCAGCACCGTGTAGGGGTTGTCGTCGCGCATCTCCACCACGACCGGCGTACGCAGGCCGTGACGCAGCGTACGCGTCACCGCCCGGCCGCACGCCTCGCCGATCGCCAGGCGTACCTCGTCCAGCCGCTCCTCGGGCAGCTTGGCCTTGCGGGCCATCGCGACACCGACGAGCCGGGCCGTACGCACGTGGGCCGGCTCGGGGCTGAACTCCAGGCGCACGGTCGCCACTTACTGATCGCCGCCGTGCGCGGTGGCCGCCTCCACCGACGGATACAGCGGAAGCACCTGATCAAGTGCGGTGATGCGGAAGACCTTGAGCAGCGCTTCCTGCCCGCACACCACGCCGAAGCTGCCACCCAGGTTGCGAGCCTTGCGTAGCCCGCCGACCAGCACGCCCAGCCCGGTCGAGTCGAGGAAGTCGACGCGGCCCAGATCCACCACGACGGCCCGTTCACCGGCCTCCAGCAGCTCGGTGAGCCGGTCTCGCAGTTTGGGTGCGGTGTAGACGTCGACCTCTCCGACGACCTCCAGCACCGTATGGGCAGCGACCGTGCGCGTCGCCAGCGACAGCTCCATGACTGGCATCTTGCCATCGAGGCCCGGCGTTACGAATCCCCGGCCCGGTCGTGTTGTGTCCGCACATGGCCAAAACGCCCGGACGTCTGTTCGATTACGCTGCTGGACAGTGGATACCGTCGACCCCTCCTCCCCGCTGGTTCGCCTGCGATCCGCGCGTGCTGCGGAGTCGATAACGCATGTCGAGTGGCGGCCGCCGCGCCAGGGTGTCACCGGGCGCTGGCCCGGCTGGGTCCCCGACGACCTGGTCACCGCCTGGATCAAGGCCGGCATCGACACGCCCTGGCCGCACCAGGTCGACGCGGCCCAGCTCGCTCACGATGGCGTACACGTCGTGGTGGCCACCGGCACCGGCTCCGGCAAGTCGCTGGCCTACCTCATGCCCGCGCTGTCCGCGGTCGTCGCCTCGCCCGCCGCCCGCGTGCTCTATCTGGCTCCGACCAAGGCCCTCGCCGCGGATCAGTTGCGGCAGATCTCGTCCCTACAAATTCCCGGATTACGCCCAGCGACGTTCGACGGCGACACACCGCGCGATGAACGTGACTGGGTACGCCAGCACGCGAACGTGATCCTGACCAACCCCGACATGCTCCACCACAACGTGCTGCCGGGCCATGATCGGTGGCGCAAGGTGCTGCGCGGGCTGCGGTACGTGATCGTGGACGAGTGCCACACCTATCGGGGTGTGTTCGGTTCGCACGTCGCCCACATCCTGCGGCGCCTGCGGCGGCTGGCGAACCCGGATGTGCAGTTCATCGCCGCCTCGGCGACGTCGGGCGACCCGGCCGGCTCGGTGTCGCGGCTGATCGGCGCGCCGGTCGTGGCCGTCACCGAAGACACCGCACCGCGCGGCTCGGTGACGTTCGCGTTGTGGGAACCGCAGGTGCAGACCGACGCCGACGGCACCGAGCACCGGCGTTCGGCGTTGTCGGAGACCGCCGACCTGTTGACTGACGCGGTCAGCTGCGGTCTGCGTACGCTCGCCTTCGTGCCGTCGCGGCGCGGTGCCGAGATCGTCGCGGCTCGGGCCCGCAGTGGCTTACGCGAGGTGTCGGCCGAGCTGGGTCGCCAGGTGGCCGCGTACCGCGGCGGTTATCTGCGCGAGGATCGCCGCCGACTGGAGCGAGCACTGCTCTCGGGCGAGCTGACCGGGCTGGCCACGACCAACGCCCTGGAGCTGGGCGTGGACCTGACCGGCTTGGACTGCGTGCTGCTGTCGGGGTATCCGGGCCGGCTGGCGTCGCTGTGGCAGCAGGCTGGGCGGGCGGGGCGAGCCGGGCGCGACGCGCTGTGCATCATGATCGCCCGCGATGATCCGCTGGATACGTATCTGGTTCACAATCCGTCGGCGCTGTTCGGCAAGCCGGTCGAGGCGACCGTGCTGGATCCCGGCAACCCCTATGTTCTGGGGCCGCACCTGTGTTCGGCGGCGGCCGAGATGCCGCTGCGCCCGGCCGACCTGGAGTTGTTCGGCGCGCCGGACTGGCTCGTGGAGGACCTCGTTGCCGCGGGGGCACTACGCCGGCGGGCGACCGGTTTGTACTGGACCCATCCGCACCGGCCGGAGCTGGATCTGCGTGGCACCGGCGGTGCACCGGTCGCGATCGTCGAGGCCGACTCCGGGCGCCTGGTCGGTACGCTCGACCCCGGCTCGGCCCACCACTCCCTCCACGGTGGAGCGGTCTATATGCACCAAGGGGCGTCCTACGTCGTGTCCTCTTTGGACCTAGTCGACGCGATCGCCTTGGTTCACGCGGAGGAGCCGGACTACACGACGCACGCCCGCGACGTCGTGAACCTCGACGTGATCGACGTACGCGAGTACCGCGACGCCGGGCCGGTCGGATTGTTCCTCGGCGACGTCGACGTGACCCACCAAGTCGTTTCCTACCAGCGCCGGGCTCTGGGATCCGGTGAGGTGCTGGGTACCTTCCCGCTGGATCTGCCCGCTCGGCAACTGCGTACGGTCGCCGTGTGGATGACGTTGTCGCCCGCTTCGGTCGCGGCGATCGACGACCTACCCGGGTCGCTTCATGCCGCCGAGCACGCCGCGATCGGGCTGCTGCCGCTGATCGCCACGTGCGACCGGTGGGACATCGGCGGGCTGTCGACCGCGATGCACCCCGACACCGCAGCGCCCACGATCTTCGTCTACGACGGGCATCCCGGCGGCGCTGGTTTTTCCGAGCGGGCGTACGGGGTCGCTTCGCGCTGGCTCCGCGCTACGCGCGACGCCATCGCCGCTTGCCGCTGCCACTCCGGCTGCCCGTCGTGCGTACAGTCGCCCAAGTGCGGCAACGGCAACGAACCGCTGCACAAGGACGGCGCCATCGAGGTCCTCGACATCCTCCTCGCCACCCTTTCAAACTCGCGTTGATCAGCGAGCTGCGGTCAGCCGATGGGGGCCGGGGCGGGCAGCAGGTTCTTGGCTTGCAGGAGCCCGTCGGTTGCCCCCGCGACGGGACCGGCTCGGGCGGAGGCGTACGCCGTGCCGAAGCGGGTCGCGACGGCGACGGTGACGATCACGTCGAAGCCGTCGAGCCGGCACGCACTCACTGCGGCGCCGTTGGCAACGGCGTACTCGGCCGTTCGTCCACATGCGACAGACGTGCCTTCAAGCGCCCGTGCCGCACCGGCCAAGGCCGCGAGATCGGCGGCGGTACGCGCCTGATGCCGGGCCGAAATCGCCACACCGACCTGCGCCAGCGCCGCGCCGAAGAGGACGATGACGAGCCCGGCCGACAGCGCCCACAGCGACGCCGAACCCCGATCCCGCCCGAGCCGCGATCCGGTCATGAGGTCTCCACCGCCGCGACTGCCCGGCCCGAGACGGTCAGGCTCTGCCAGCCGCTGAACACCGGCGCCGTAACGGTCACAGCGATACGTTCTCCTGACGAGTCCACTGTGATGCGTCCGCCGGGCGGGAGATGATCGGTCGGCCGGGGCTCACCTCGGGACAGCGCCAACGCCACGTCGCGGGCCGCGTCGATGCAGCGGGTCTGCGTACCGACGGCGTCGACTGCGGTCATGCCAGCCAGCAGCAGGAGGACGACCACCGGCAGCGACACGGCCAGTTCCGCGGTGGCCGTACCCCGATCGGTGAGGGCGGCGCGACCGGTGGCGTACCGGCCGCGCCCACGAGCAGTGCTCACTTCAGCGCCCGTACGATGATCGCGTTCAGCGCCGCCTGAACGGCACCGCTGGTCAGGACCTTCAGTAGGATGCCGGCGAAGGCTACGGCGGCCAACGTGCCGACGGCGTACTCGGCTGTCGTCATGCCCTTGTCGCGGTCGTCGTCTCGGAACATGCGTCCTCCTTTGCGCGAAGGGTCAGCGGACTTTACGAGGGTCAGCGGATCAGCTGGGAGACCACCGCGATCACCACGGGGGTCAGGCCCGCCAGCACGAAGGCCGGCAGGAAGCACAGTCCGAGGGGCAGCACCAGCAGCACACCGGCTCGCCGGGCGCGAGCCTCGGCGCGGTCGGCCTCGTCGGCGCGGAGATCGCCGGCCACGCGCCGCAATCCGGAGGCCAGCGCGGCACCGCTGCCGGAACTGCGTACGGCGGCCGTGATGACCCGATGCGCGCCGGCCAGGTCGGCTAGGTGCCGCCAGGCCGCCTCGGCCGGTGCACCGAGCCGCAACGCCCGGCCGACCCGCGTTAGCCGGTCATCGAGCGGCAACGCCGCCGCGACCGCGAGTACGCCGTGATCCACGGGTACGCCCGCCCGCAACACCGCCGCGACCATCTCAGCGGCGAACGGGAGTTGCGCCGACGATCCCTGTTCCGGACGGTGAGCGGTGATCCGCGCGACCCATAGCAACCCGAAGAGCTGCAACGCCAACGCCAACGCCACACATGCCGCACCGGCCGGGGTGTGCAGCAGGATCCGCCCCGCCGGTACGCCGATGAGCTGCCCGAGGCCGATCCCGCCCAACGGCAGCACCAGCAACAGAACGGTTGTCACCCGAGCTCCGGCGGATTCGGCTTCGGCTCGCGCCGCTTGGCGGGCGGCGTACCGATGCCGTTCCTCGACACGATCCAGCAGGTCGGCCAGCGGTGCGCCGGTACGCTCAGCGACCGCGAGAGCAACGCTCACCTCGGCCAGCTCGGCCGTCGGCAGGCTCGGGAGCCGGGAACCGGCGCGCAGAGCGGCCGCCGCATCGGCGATCGCATCGAGTGCAGCGGTTCGCATCTCCTTCTCCCGCTGTGCCTTCCGCCGGCGGCGCAGCGCGACGAATCCGAGCGCCCCGTAGGCACCGCAGATCACGCCGGCCACGGCACCGGCCACGATTCCGGCCACCATGGACAGTCCGATGAGGACGCCGATCGCGATCCGGTCGACGGGCAGCGGCGCCGGCGGAACCGCCTCCAGGGCCGAGGCTCGCAACCGGCGCAGGCGCCGGCGTACGGCGTTCATGCGGCACCCAGCAGCGGCGGCGGCACAACTCCGCGTACGCGCAACAGCGAAGCGAGGTGAGCGGCGGCCGCACCCGGCCCGCTCGCCCGGCTCCACGCCGGGACCGCGGTCACGAGGCTCCCCGCCGGCAGCAGTACGCACACCTCGTCGAGTACGCGCCCCTGCGGCGTCCGGCGCAGATGCAGTACGGCGTGCAACGCCGAAGCGAGCTGAGCATGCAGAGCGGCACGCGGAAGTCCACCGGCCAGGCCGAGCGCTTCGAGCCGAGCCGGGACATCCTTGGCGGCGTTGGCGTGCACCGTTCCCGCGCCGCCTTCGTGGCCGGTGTTCAGCGCCGCCAGAAGGTCCACGACCTCGGCTCCGCGGCATTCACCGATCACCAGGCGGTCGGGCCGCATGCGCAGGGCTTGGCGTACCAGGTCGGCGAGCGTGACGACGCCCGCGCCCTCGACATTGGCGGTGCGGCACTGCAATCCGATGGTGTGGGGATGGCGAGGGCTCAGCTCGGCCGACTCTTCGACGATCACGATGCGTTCACTCGGCGGAACGAGGCTGAGCATCGCGGCCAGCAGAGTGGTCTTGCCGCTGCCGGTGCCACCGGACACTACGAAGCTCAACCGGGCCGCGACGACCGCGGCGAGCAGCGCCGCGACCGGGGCCGGCACGAGTTCGGCCAAGGTGAACGGGCGCTGGCGAACCGTCCGCAGTGACAAGCACGGTCCGGCGACCGCGATCGGCGGCAGGACCGCGTGCAAGCGGGTACCGTCGGGCAGCCGAGCGTCCACATAGGGCGATCCGTCGTCGAGGCGGCGTCCGGCCCCGGCGGCCAGCCGCTGGGCGAGCCGGCGTACGTCGTGGGGATCGTGGAACAGGGCGGGCCCGCGGCGCAGTCCGTCGCCCCGATCGATCCACACGTCGACCCCGTTGACCAGTACGTCGGTGACGGCCGGGTCGGCGAGCAACGGCGCGAGCGGTCCTGCCCCGGCGAGGTCGCCGTGAACGTGGTCAGCCATGCGCAGCAACGATGTGTCGCCAAGAGCGGCGGCCGACGGCTGCGCTCGCAGAGCCGCCGCGACCGCCAGTGCGGACGCCGGTACGCCGTCGCGGACGAACTGGTCGCGAACCCGATCGGTGAGCTGATCCAGCAGGCTCATCGGGCGACTCCCAACAGGTTGCGGCACAACGCCGCCAGGGGACCGCGCCCGCTTCCCGCCGGTGCGTACCCGCGCTCGATCGCGCCCGGCAGGCCCGGTTCGGTCGGCACCTCGCCCAGCAGCGGCAGCCCGACCGCACTGGCGACCTCGTCGGCTCGCAGTCCGCCCGGCGATGGTCCGCGCACGATGACGCCGAGATGCTCGCTGAATCCGCGGATCTCCCGGACCGTCACGGCGGCTGAGAACGTCGCTCGCACCTCCGCCGGTACGACGAGGTAGATCTGATCGGCCGCACCGGCGCCGATGGCGGCCGCCTCGTCGACACAGCGCGGCAGGTCGATGACGATCACGTCCACGCCCCGCCGGCCGGCCGCCAGAGCCGCGGTCATGGCGGCGACGGGGGCTTCGGCCGGGGCTGGTTCACTGCGGCCCCACGACAGCACCGCGAGCGGCCCCCGCCCCGGCAGTGCTTCGGTCAGCGCGCCCGGATCGATGCGCCCGCTGGCCCCGGCGAAATCGGGCCAGCGCAGCCCTTCGTCGTGCTCCAATCCCACGGTCAGATCCAGCCCGCCGCCGCGGGGATCGGCGTCGACCAGCAATGCGCGCTGGTCTGCGCGTACGGCGGTGACGGCGAGGGCCACCGCGAGCGTTGAAGCACCGGCTCCGCCCCGCCCGCCGACGACCGCCACGACCCGCGCGATGTGCGTATCCAGTGCGATCACGGAAGCCAGCCGGTCCAGCAGCCACGGCTGGGCCGTCGGCAGGCTGGCCACGAATTCGGCGCCGAGCTGCCGCGCTTGGGCGTACAACCGATCGGTGGTTTCCAGGCCGACCAGCACGACCCCGCCGCGCCGCGGCAGCTTGGCCCGGACCACCGCGTCGGCGAGATCCGCGCCGACCAGGACCAGCGGGGCGCCCAGATAGCGCGTACGCACGGCGCCCGGGTCGATGGCCACTTCCAGCGGTACGCCGCCCACAGCGGCCAGCCGCAGCAGCTCGTCGGTGAGCACGTCATGCGTGCTCAGCAGCAGGGGTCGGGTGGCAGTCGGCATGCCGGGCTCCGCTCGCCGCAGGGGTCGGGAAGGTGACCCGGACACGGTCCCGTACTGGACAGCGGGGAGCGTCATAGATGAGATCGAATACTGTGGACAGCGAGGCGCATGTGGATAACTTCCGCGGCCGGGTGGGGACGCGGATCACCAGGGGACATTCGCATGTGTCCGGGCTGAACGAAGACGACCCCCGTCGCGGTGACGGGGGTCGTCAGGGGTCCGACTCCGGGGGGGTTGAGTCGTAACCCACCCAGTGCCCGCGGGGGGGTGCGGCCACCGAGTGCTTGCGCACAAGCATGCCTGAGCCATGGGCGCTAAGTCGAGGGGGGACCGGCAGAACACGCGCCGACACGCCGTGATCGCCGGTCCGGACCCGGCGCTTTGCCACGCTCCGCAGCCGCTGATCCACCGCTCAGTAACGATGGCCGCCGTAAACCTCGCAGCCGTACCACGGAAACCGGAGAGCAGGGCGGCGACCGCGGACCGGGACGGCGCTTGACTTGGCGGTCATATACTTTCTCGTTGTGGGCAGTAGTGCCGCGTTCTTCGACCTCGACAAGACGGTGATCGCCAAATCCAGTGCGCTGGCCTTCGGCCGGCCGTTCTACCGTGATGGCCTGATCACCCGCCGCGAGGCGATGAAGGCCGGGTACGCCCACCTCGCATTCAAGATAAACGGAGCCGACGACACCTCCATCGCGAAGATCCGCGACTACCTGGCCGAGCTGTCGAAGGGCTGGAGCGCGGAGCAGGTACGCCAAATCGTCGACGAGACCCTGCACGAGCTGATCAAACCCTACGTGTACGCCGAGGCCGCGGCCTTGATCGCCGAGCACCAGGCGAACGGCCGCGATGTCGTCCTCGTGTCGGCATCGGGTGAGGAGTTCGTCCGCCCGATCGGCGCTCAGCTGGACGTCTCCGACGTCATCGCGACCCGCATGAAGATCGTCGACGGCGTCTACACCGGGGAAATGGACTTCTACGCGGCCGGGCCGGGCAAGGTCGCCGCGGTCAAGGAACTGGCTGCTGAACGCGGGTACGACCTGGCCGACTGCTACGCGTACTCGGACTCGATCTCGGATGCGCCGCTGCTGGAAATCGTCGGGAATCCGACAGCCGTCAATCCGGATCGAGCCCTGCGCAAGATGGCGACCGAACGCTCCTGGCCGATCCTGGAGTTCCGCCGTCCGGTGCCGCTCGGTGCCCGGATGCGTAAGCAACTCAAGGAGCGTCCGGTCGTACCCGTCGCCGCGGCCGCGGCCGTCGGTGTCGCCATCGGAATCGCCTGGTACGGCCACCACCGCCGGCGCTCCAAGGCCGCGTCCAACGACCCGAAGTCGGCGTAGTTCCGCGGATTTCCGCAGGTCGCACCGGAGTTGGCTCATCTGCCACAGCAGTCACACATTCGCGCTCAGCGCTGGCCTACCCGCTGGTATGGGGGTAAAACTGGGAGTACGGAACAGCACCATCGTTCCGGGCACGGCCTACGAGGTACCCACGCGCGATGACTGCCGTCGTGAAGGCACGACACGTTGGCACCGCAAGGACTGACGCGTTCGAGCAAGGGAGCACGCCTGGTAACCCGTAAGGGAGTGCGAGATGGCGCCGCAAGACGTGCGGCGCCATCCTCATGTCCGGCGGCCACTCCTTGATCACGTGGGTGAGCGGTGTCATGGCGCCGCCAACCCACCTGTGATCAAGGCACTAAGGCATCCGCGAGCGAAACGACCGCGGCAGCGCCGGCCGAGACGGCCGAGCAGTAGTGCTTGAGCCACGCGCGGACGCCGTCGGGCGTACCGGTGGCGAAGGCGTGCGCCGAGCCGACGTACTCGGGCTCCCGGGCCAGGTGGCCGACGTCCACTGCCACCAACCCTCGAATGTCGAACCCGGAGCTGATCAGCGTCGCGCGAGCGGCACCGCGCGCCACGAGCCCGTTCGCGCCGGAGAAGGCGTTGAGCGCCAGCAGCTCGCCGTGCACCACCGCCGCCCGGATCAGCGGGTCGCCCGAGCCGGCGACCACAAGGTCGCACAGGGAAGAAAGCCGGGAAGCCACAACGGGATCGGCGACGGGCCGGCCCAGCGACGCAGAAGGCACCACCGAAGCGGCGGCCAGCGTGTGCAGACGGGCGAGCACCTGCCGGGGCGCCCGCGGCCACAAATCCGCCACATCACCCAGCTCCCGAGAAATCCGTAGGGCACCCTGCACGACCGGCGACAGCACGGTTCCGGCCCGGACGTCGTCCACGGCGTACCGGTGATCGGACAGTGCGGCGGAGGCCACGGCGCACTGGAGGCTGACTTCCGCGGCGAGCGGTCCCCCGGAGCGCCGCAGGGCGCGGTGACGCAGCAGTTCGTCGACGGATTCGCGCGCGGCGGCGACAGAGGGTGCGACGTCGGGCAGGCTGAGCAGCGGCGCGAGCGCGTCATTCACCGTGCAAAGATACCGAGCGCAAATAGCAAATAACCCTAACTACTCACGCCGAGCGACGAGTCGTAACATCCACTGAGACATACCCACCCCCGAGGAGGCCCGGGAATGAGCGAAACACTGGAGAACCTGCTTTCCGAGGATCGGCAGTTCCCGCCGCCCGCCGAGCTTGCCGCGAACGCCAACGTCACGGCCGACGCCTATGACGAGGCCGCGGCCGACCGGCTGGCCTTCTGGGAGAAGCAGGCTCGCCGGCTCGACTGGTTCAAGGAATGGGATCAGGTCCTCGACTGGTCCAACCCGCCGTTCGCCAAGTGGTTCGTCGGCGGCCAGCTCAACATGGCGTACAACTGCCTCGATCGGCACATCGCGGCCGGGCGCGGTGACAAGGTCGCGCTGCACTGGGAGGGCGAGCCCGGCGACACCCGGACCCTGACCTACGCCGACATGTACGCGGAGGTGTGCCGGGCCGCCAACACGCTGACCGAACTGGGGATCAGCGCCGGCGACCGGGTCGCCATCTACATGCCGATGATTCCCGAGGCCGCGGTGGCGATGCTCGCCTGCGCCCGCATCGGCGCGACGCACTCGGTGGTGTTCGGCGGTTTCAGCAAGGACGCGCTCAGCGGCCGCATCAAGGACGCCAGCGCCAAGCTCGTGATCACCGCCGACGGCGGCTACCGGCGGGGTACGGCCAGCGCGCTCAAGCCCACTGTGGACGAGGCCGTCGCCGAGTGCCCCACCGTCGAGAAGGTGCTCGTCGTCCGGCGTACCGGGCAGGACGTGGCGTGGAACGCCGACAAGGACGTGTGGTGGCACGAGTCGGTCGCCAACGCCAGCGCCGAGCACGAGGCGCAGCCGTTCGACGCCGAGCACCCGCTGTTCATCCTCTACACGTCGGGTACGACCGCCAAGCCGAAGGGCATCTTGCACACCACCGGCGGCTACCTGACCCAGGTGAGTTTCACCCACTGGGCGGTCTTCGACCTCAAGGCCGATACCGACGTCTTCTGGTGCACCGCCGACATCGGCTGGGTGACCGGCCACTCCTACATCGTGTACGGCCCGATGTCCAACGGCGCGACGCAGGTCATGTACGAGGGCACCCCGGACACGCCGCACCGCGGCCGGTTCTGGGAACTCATCGAGAAGTACAAGGTCACGATCCTCTACACCGCGCCGACGGCGATCCGGACCTTCGCCAAGTGGGGCGACGACATTCCCGCGCAGTTCGACCTGTCGAGCCTGCGCCTGCTGGGCAGCGTCGGCGAGCCGATCAACCCCGAGGCGTGGATGTGGTACCGCAAGAACATCGGCGGTGACCGTACGCCGATCGTCGACACGTGGTGGCAGACCGAGACCGGCGCCATCATGATCTCCCCGCTGCCCGGCGTGACGACCTGCAAGCCGGGCTCGGCCATGCGCCCGCTGCCCGGCATCTCCGGCGACGTCGTCACCGACCAGGGCCAGATCGTCGGCAACGGCGGCGGTGGCTACCTGGTGCTGCGCGAGCCGTGGCCGTCGATGCTGCGGACCATCTGGGGAGACGACCAGCGGTTCATCGATACGTACTGGGCGCGGTTCGCCGAGCACGGCTACTACTTCGCCGGCGACGGCGCCAAGAAGGACAACGACGGCGCGCTGTGGCTGCTCGGCCGGGTCGACGACGTCATGCTCGTCAGCGGCCACAACATCTCGACCACCGAGGTCGAGTCGGCGCTGGTGTCGCACCCGTCGGTGGCCGAGTCGGCCGTCGTCGGCGCCGCCGACCCCACCACCGGCCAGGCCGTCGTGGCGTTCGTGATCCTCAAGGGCGGCCAGGAAGCGACCGAGGCCGACCTGAGGGACCACGTCGCCAAGACCCTCGGCCCGATCTGCAAGCCGCGCCAGATCCAGTTCGTCACCGAGCTGCCCAAGACGCGGTCCGGCAAGATCATGCGGCGGCTGCTCAAGGACATCGCCGAGAAGCGTGCCCTGGGCGACGTCACCACGCTGCAGGACTCGGCGGTCATGGACATGATCCAGCAGGGCATGGCGAGCGGATCGTCCTCAGAGGACTGACCGCGTCCCGCTCGCGTTAATCATGAACTAGGGGTGGTGTTCTGGTTCAGAGCACCACCCCTAGGTTCATGATCAACGCGAAAAGGGGGTGTAGAGGGTGCCCAGGCCGCCCTGGCACGGCGGCCCCGCGATCAGGCGCAGCGTGTGCGCGTCCAGATCCATCACCGTCGTCCAGATCGTCTCCGACCGGTCCAGCTCCGCGTCACGCCGGTCCACGTGCCGGCAGACCGCGACCGGCTCGCTGTGGTGGTCCGTCAACGCTGCGAGCAGCTCCTTCTCCCCGATCTCCGGGTACGCCGACAGCAGCCGGCGTACGCGCGCCGAGCGGAACAGCGACGAGCCGCCCCAGTCCTTGATCGTGTCGTAGATCGGCAGCGGCGTTTCGAAATGGTTGGCGTGCACCAGGATTCCGTCCTGCGGATGCAGCCAGCCGGCGTCACCCGGGCACAGCTCCAGATCGATGATCTCGCCGCCGTCGCGGTGGGACTGCCCGATCAGCAGGTTGATCGACGCCGACCGCGGCGTACGCACCGCGTTGCGGGTCGCCCACGACAGCGAATCGGCTTCCAGCACCGACCGCAGCAGAACGTGGTACGGGACGCCGCCGGGAGTGCCGTCACGATCCGTGCTGATCAGGTTGACGCAGACGCCGACGCCCTTGTTGTTCAGGCCCGACTTGGCCAGCATCCCGGCCTCGGTGAGGGTGGCGACCTCGTGCCCGAGTTCGTCGCGGGTGATCAGCAGCAGCGTGTACGGCCGCTGCTCGGGGTGCCAGTCCCAGTTCTGGGCCAGCATCGTGTGACCGTTGCTGGACCGCCCGTCCAGTACGCCCACGACGGTGCACTCCCCCGCCTCGGCACCGCCCGGTACGCCGCACGCCTTCGTGCCGTACAGCAGCTCCGAGCGGGCGTTGATCGCGTAGATCAGGGCCGGCTCGACACCGGCGGCCACCGCCACGCCTTCGAGCATCTGCGCCAGGCGCGGAAAGTGCGCCTCGGTGGTGCCGATGTACGCCCGCCCGGCCGCGACGACCGCCGCCCGGTCGAGGCCGAGGGCCCGCTCGAACCGGATCAGGTACTCGGCGACGTTCGCCCGGATCAGGTCCGCGGCCTGCTCGCCGTAGGCGTGTCCGAGGTCGGTCGGCGTGCCGCTCACGTCGACTACGAAGGGGGCGCCGAGGGGCTCAGTCATGACCATGACCCTATCCGGCCCTTACCGCTGCCCGCTGCACGGTTTCGGGCCAGATCCGGCCCGCCTGGCCCGGTCTGTGTGGGAACATCACGATCATGGCGGCGGGTCCGGGGCGGCTGGCAGAAGTGGTGCGGTTCCTGCGTACCGAGCAGATCGGTGGCCTGATCATGCTGGGCGCGACCGCGCTGGCGCTGATCGTCGCCAACTCCCCGCTGGCCGGCGCCTACACCGACCTGTCGGAGACCGTGATCGGCCCGGCCGCCCTGCATCTGGACCTGTCGGTGGAGGACTGGGCCAAAGACGGCCTGCTGTCGGTGTTCTTCGTGGTGGCCGGGCTGGAACTCAAGCGCGAGATCGTCGTCGGCGAACTGCACGACTTCCGCGCGGCCATGCTGCCGATCTTCGGCGCAGCCGGTGGCATGGTCATCCCGGCCCTGGTGTGCTTCGTCATCGCGTTCGGGGCACCGGGTGGCGCGGACGCGTGGGCGGTACCGACCGCGACCGACATCGCCTTCGCCCTGGCCGTCCTGGCCATCGCGGGTGCCGGGCTGCCGGTGGGGCTGCGCGTGTTCCTGCTGACCCTGGCGATCGTGGACGATCTCGGCGCGATCTTGCTCATCGCCTTCCTGTTCACCGCCAAGCTCAGCGTGCTCGCTCTCCTCGCCGCGATCGGTGCCCTGGCCGCGTACGCCGCCTTGCAGCAGATGCGCTTCAAAGGTTGGTGGCTCTATGTGCCGCTGTGTTTCGCCGCGTGGGCGCTGCTGCATGCGTCGGGCGTACACGCCACGCTCGCCGGGGTCGCGATCGGGCTGGCCACCCGGGTGCGGCGCGACCCCGGCGAGGACGAAGCGCCGGCCGAGTGGCTCGAACACACGTTGCAGCCGATCTCGGCCGGGATCTGCGTACCCCTGTTCGCCTTCTTCGCGGCCGGTATCCCGATCAAGGGCGGGTCGGTGGCGGAACTCTTCGCCGACCGCGCCGCGGTGGGCGTACTCGCCGGATTGGTGGTCGGGAAGTTCGTGGGCGTGATGGGCGGCGCGTGGCTGGCGATGCGGCTGCGCCTGGCCGGCCTGCCCGCGGGCCTGCACTGGCGGGACCTGGCCGCGGTGTCCGCCCTGACCGGCTGTGGCTTCACGGTGAGCCTGCTCATCGCCGAGCTGGCGTTCGCCGAGGGCGACCAGCAGAACCGGATCAAGATGGCGGTCCTGGTCGGCTCCCTGGTCGCGGCGCTCCTCGGCGCGGCCGGACTGCGCCGGCGCGTGCGCACGCACCCGGAGGGCTAGGCCCTGCTTCAGTATGCCGGTCGTCGGCTGAACCCGGCGCGTCCGAGCGGAATTCTGGAACAGGGCCTAAGCTTCCGGCGTGGATTCTGAAAGAGCGCGGCGTGTCGTGGACGATACCGTGCTGGTCGAGGGCGACTGGACGCACCGGTTCGTGCACGCCAACGGCTCGCGCTTCCACGTGGTCGAGGCCGGCAGCGGCCCGCTGATCCTGCTGCTGCACGGCTTCCCGGAGTTCTGGTGGGGCTGGCACGGCCAGATCACCGAGCTGGCCGGGGCCGGATACCGGGTCGTCGCGGCGGACCTGCGCGGCTACGGCGCGACAGACAAGCCGCCGCGCGGCTATGACGGCTTCACCCTGGCCGCCGATGTCGTCGGGCTCATCCGCGCCCTGGGCGAGCGCGACGCGGTCCTCGTCGGCGCGGGCGCGGGCGGCATGATCGCGTGGGCCACCGCGGCGTTCCACCCGCGCATGGTGCGCCGCCTGATCGTCCTGGGCGCCGCGCACCCGCTGCGGCTGCGCTCGGCCATCCTGACCGACCTGCGCGGGCAGACCGCCGCCTCGGTCCAGCTGCTGCGCTTCCAGATCCCGCGCTACGAGCACACCCTCACCCGCGAGGGCGCCGCCCAGATCGGCCGCCTGCTCGACGGGTGGGTAACGCCCGCCTTCCAAACCACTTCCGAGTACGCCGAAATCCGCGACCGGTATTGCAAAGCGATCCGCATCCCGCAGGCCATGTTCTGTGCGCTGGAGGCGTACCGGTGGGCGTTCCGGTCGGTGCTGCGCTGGCACGGCTACCGGTTCACCCGCCAGCTGCGCGAACCGATTGTGGCGCCGACCCTTCAGCTGCACGGCGCGCTCGACGTGGCGTGCGTACCGTCGACCGCTCAGGGCTCGGGCCGCTATGTGCTGGCCGAGTACGAGTGGCGGATGCTCGAAGGCGTGGGGCACTTTCCCCATCTTGAGGCGCCCGACCTGGTCACCGGCGAGATCCTGCGCTGGGCCAAGGGCTAGCGCTGGCCCGAGGAGATCGCGCCCCCGGAGCACCACGGCGATGGACCGGCTCGGCGCGATCCCCGCAGGGCGCGCCGGATCATCTGGCGGGGCCTCTATTCTCGGGGATATGACGATTCAGCGCATGGACAACGTCGGCATCGTCGTCGACGACCTCGACGCCGCCGTCGCCTTCTTCACCGAACTCGGCATGGAGCTGGAAGGCCGGATGCAGATCAAAGGAAGCTGGGCGGAGCGTGTCGTCGGGCTCGACGACATGCGCAGCGAGATCGCGATGATGCGCATCCCGGACGCCCCGGGCCGCCTCGAACTGGCCACGTACCACAGTCCGAAGCTGATCACCCCTGAGCCGAAGATCACCCCGTCGAACACGCTGGGCCTGCACCGCGTCATGTTCGCCGTCGACGACATCGAGGACACCCTCGCCCGGCTGCGCCCGTACGGCGCCGAACTCATCGGCGAAGTGTCTCGTTACGAGGACAGCTACCTGCTCTGCTATCTGCGCGGGCCGAGCGGAATCATTCTCGGGCTGGCCCAGGAGCTTTCGGCCGAAGGACGCTAGACGCGGACTTCGCGCAGATCGGTGACGTCGGCCGCGGGCGCCCAGCCCTGGTAGACGCCGTAGTCGAACTCTTCCAGGCCCATCTCCTGCGCGACCGGGGCCTTGCCGCCGGTGTACTCCACCCGCAGCCACTTCTCGTGCTGGCCGAGGACGATGAACGGCTCGCCGCGCCACGAGCACGCCGTACGCACGTAGCACAGGTCGTCGACCTGGGCGATGGGCAGCACCCGCACGAACCGGCCGGGCCGGACCTCCTCGAAGCCCTCCTCGGCCTGTGGCAGGAAGATCCGCACGTCGTCGCCGTCCGGGCTGGCCTCGTACTCCCGGCCGCGCCAGCGGGCGACATAGCCGTCGCGCATGGCTAGTCCCCCTCCTCCGCGACGAGTTCGCCTTCGACGGTGTCACCGCTCTGGTACGCCTGCGGTTGAGCGCTGGGCGGTGCGGTCACCGACTTGCGGGGGTAGTCGCCGAGCTTGAGCCAGCGCGGGCCGTCGGCGTCGAGCACGGCGATGATCTCTTCCACGCCGTCGGCGCCCAGGCGCAGCAGGCGGGCGCCGTGCGGCAGCCGAGCACTGTCCACTTTGAACTCAGCGATGACGGTGCTCGACTCGCCGGGTGCGAAACCGTTGCCGCGGAACGGTGGCCGCTCGATGACCCAGCCCTCCATCGCCTTCATCGCCGCCTCGTTCTGCCCGCCGTAGGGAATGCGGTACAGGCTCGGCCGGTACGCCGACCAGCGCAGGATGAAGATCTCGTCGGCGTCCTCCTCGAACGGCGAGCCCGCCCAGGTCAGCCCGAGCGCGGCGCGCATCTGATCGGGCGTCTTGAGCTGGCCCACCTCGTGCGCGCGGTGCACGAAGCCGGACACCCGGTCGTAGCCGCGGTCGAGGTAGAAGCCGATCTGGCTGGGCGAGATGGGTTTCTGCATCACCGTCGGCGGGGCGGCCTTCGGCGACACCGCCGGCACCGACGAGCGGATCTCCGAGGTCTCCTCCGAGGACAGACCCATCCGGCCGGCCCAGTTGGCCAGCGTGACGATCTGGTCGCCGGGCAGGGTCGCGCCGACGGGCGTACCGGGGTTCACCGCGAACGACCATTTCTCATCCGGCCAAGCGCTGATCAGCTGGATGAACCGGACGCGTACGCACTGCGCGGCCTGCCCGCCGGCCCGCTCGGCAGACGTATACACGACCACATAAGGCTCGCCGTCGATCAGCTGGGTATGCCAGCCGAACCCGGGATCGCTGGGCCGCAGCACCGATCGAGCGCTCGCCGCCACCGGTACGAGCACTTGGGCCAGCAGCAACGTGGACAGGAACAGGTCGGTGTTGTCCACGTCGGCGGCGTCGAACAGCTGCCGCTCGACCTCGTTGGCCGGGATGAACGTGTCCAGGTGCCGGCCACCGGCCGGGCGGGCCGCGGACTCCAGCTCCAGCAGCGGTGTCGAGGTCGCCGAGCGGTGGGATCTCGTCTCGGTCGGCCTCGTCTCCGTGGACCTCGTCTCCGTGGGCGCCGTCTCGGTCGGCCTCGGCTCGGCCGGTCGTTCCGTTGGGCGCCCGTCCGGCCGTGCCTGAGGCGGGCTCTCCGGGCGTCCCATGGGGCGTGGTGGTGGCGGTGGCGGCTCAGCGGCGCCTTGCGCCCGGGCCAACGCTTCCAGCCGCTCGGCCCGCGACCGCGGTGAACCGTTGCTGTACTCCATCCGCGGGCCCGGTCCGGCCGGTGCTGGTGCGGGTGCGGGTGGTGGCGGCGGAGCCGGTGCCGGGGCCGGTG
>Ga0114129_10003623_pt1 | contig 21730 bp, 22 predicted proteins | sample RhiMetdeltSRZDD1_FD_80071 | JGI IMG/M metagenome (GOLD analysis project Ga0114129, IMG submission 80071) | Populus rhizosphere microbial communities from Tennessee, USA - Rhizosphere MetaG P. deltoides SRZDD1 (version 2) (version 2) | ecosystem: Host-associated > Plants > Roots > Rhizosphere >... | reverse complement strand
CTCATCTCTCGGCGGGCACCGTCGCGCCCGATGAGTTGATGGCGGACATCGCCGATGGCTTCTTCGTGACCGACCTCATCGGCATGGGCGTCAACCAAGTGACCGGGGACTACAGCCGCGGTGCCTCCGGATTTTGGATCGAGAACGGAAAGCGCACCTATCCCGTCAGCGAGGTGACGATCGCCGGAAATCTGATCGATATGTTCAAGGCCCTGTCGCCCGCGAACGATCTCGAGTTTCGTTTCGGCACCAACGCGCCGACGGTGCGGGTGGAAGGACTCACCGTTGGCGGCCTATGATTCCGCCATAGATCGCGTGGACGTGCGCGATCGTCTTGCCGCCGCCGTGCGCGAAGCCGGGGCGCTCGCCCTGCAGACCTTTCGCGGTGAGCTCAAGAGTTGGACCAAGGGCAAGTCGTCACCGGTCAGCGAAGCCGACCTGGCGGTGGATGCGCTGTTGCGGGAACGGCTGCTGACGATCCACGACGCCGGCTGGCTCTCGGAAGAGACCGAGGACGATCCGGCGCGGTTGCAGCGAGCGGATGTATGGGTGGTGGACCCGATCGATGGGACTCGGGCTTATCTGGCCGGCCTTCCCGACTGGGCAATCTCGGTGGCGCTGGTGACTGGCGGCCGTCCCGTGGTCGCCGCGCTTTACGCTCCGGTCACCGACGAATTGTTCCTGTCCATCGCCGGCAGCGGCGCGACCCTCAACGGCGCGCCGATCAATGCGAGCGCGGGAGACCGGATCGCAGAGGCGAAATTTTCCGGTCCCAAGCGCCGGCTCGAGAGCCTGGCCACGATCGAGCCGGGCATCCACACGATGCCGAGGGTCCCGTCGCTTGCATTGCGAGTGGCGCGCGTCGCTACCGGCGCGCTCGATGGCGCTTTCGCTGGACCCGATAGCCATGACTGGGACCTTGCGGCAGCTGACCTTTTGGTGCACGAAGCCGGCGGGCTGATATCGACTGTCACGGGGCAATCATTGATCTACAATCAGCCCAATCCGGTCCATGACGCGCTGCTGGCCGCCGGGCGCGCGCGTCATGCGGCATTGCTCAGCCTCATTCGCGATCGGCTTGCCGAATTCGCGTGACCGAGCAGTCTGGATCGAAGGATGGACTCATGGCGGATCAGGCTCACGGCGGGCAGTTGCTGCATCTCGTGTTCGGCGGTGAGCTCACCGATTTAGATCACGTCCAATTTAGAGATCTCGACAAGCTGGATATCGTCGGCGTTTATCCCAACTACGCCACTGCATATGCCGCTTGGAAGTCGAAGGCGCAGCAGACCGTCGACAACGCCCATATGCGGTACTTCATCGTGCATCTGCACCGTCTGCTCGATCCGGAAACCGATCAGCGCGCCAAGCGTTGACCCCGCCGTGGCCCTCTTCCAATGTCCTGGGTGAAGCGTCTCGTAGCCTTGCGGCCGTTCCAGAAGACGGCTGGAATCATGGCGGCGGAATACCTTCGTCTGGTATGGAAGACCACCCGGTTCGTGGTCGAGCCGGACGGTATCTACGAGCAGTTCGAGCGTGACGCGCCGGTGATCATCGCCATGTGGCACGGCCAGCATTTTCTCATCCCGTTCATCAAGCGTGCGGAGGATCGCGCCAAGGTGCTGGTCTCGCGCCATCGCGACGGTGAGATCAATGCGCTTGCAGCGGAACGGCTTGGCATCGGCGCTATTCGCGGCTCTGGCCATCACGGCGGCGGATTCATCGGCAAGGGCGGTGTCAGCGCCTTCAAGGAGATGCTGGGCGCACTACAGGAAGGTTACAACGTCGCTCTCACTGCGGATATTCCCAAGGTCGCGCGGACTGCTGGTCTCGGCATCGTCAAGCTGGCAAGCGCTTCCGGCCGGCCGATCTACCCGATCGCGATCGCGACCAGACGGCGCGTGGAACTCTCGAACTGGGACCGCACGGCGATCAACCTTCCGTTCGGACGCGGCGCCGGCGTAGCCGGCGAGCCGGTGCGCGTGCCGGCGGACGCTGATGGCGCCACGCTCGAAGCCGCGCGGCGCGCGGTCGAGGCATCCCTCAACGCGGCCACCGCGCGCGCCTATGCCCTCGTCGACCGGCAACAAAAAGGCGAACACCGTGGCTGAGCGCCTGCCGCTCACGCTGCAGGCCTATCGCCTGCTCACGGCGGTGGCGACCCCATTGGCGCCGCTGCTGGTTTCGCATCGGCTCAAGCGGGGCAAGGAACTTCCGGCGCGTCTCAACGAACGCTACGGCGAGAGCAACGTGTCGCGGCCTCCGGGTCCATTGGTATGGGTGCATGGCGCGAGCGTCGGCGAACTACTGGCGGTCATCCCGCTCATTGAGCGAATCCGTGAAAAGGACTTCGCAGTATTGTGCACGTCCGGCACGGTTACGTCGGCCAATCTCGCCGAGCAACGCCTGCCACCAGGCGCCATCCATCAGTTCGTGATTCTGGACACCCCTCGCTTCGTCGATCGCTTCTTCGATCACTGGCAGCCCGATCTGGCCATCTTCGTCGAATCCGACCTTTGGCCCAACCTGATCGTGACCAGTGCCGAACGCGGCATCCCCTTGATCCTGGTCAACGGCCGTCTTTCCGAGCGTTCGTTCAACCGATGGCGGCGCGTCCCCACCACGATCGCAGCGCTGCTGGGTTGCTTCGACCTCTGCCTCGCGCAGTCCGATGCGCATGCCGGCCGCTATCGCGATCTCGGCGCCCCCCATATCGTCACCACCGGCAACCTCAAGCTCGACGTGCCGGAGCCGCCGGCCCAGGCCGCCGGCTTGGCGGCCCTGAAGGCAGCGGTCGGGCAGCGCACCATCATCGCCGGAGCCTCGACCCACGCCGGCGAGGAGACGATGCTGGTCGAAGCGCATCGGCGCCTGCGCGGCGATTTCCCCCGGCTGTTGACGATCATCGCGCCGCGCCATCCCGATCGCGGCCCTGGGATTCTGGAGATCGCGCACGCCGCCGGCCTCGAGGCGGCGCTGCGCTCACGCGGCGAATTGCCTGGTCCCGGCACCGAGATATACGTCGCCGATACCCTGGGTGAGCTTGGTCTGATTTACCGGCTTGCCCCGATCGTGTTCGTCGGCGGCTCGCTCGCAAGCCATGGCGGCCAGAATCCGATCGAGCCGATCAAGCTCGGTGCGGCCATCCTGCACGGCCCCAATGTCTGGAATTTCGCCGAGATCTATGCCGCGCTGGCCAAGTCGCATGGCGCCCGCGAAGTCACCGACGCAGGCACATTCGCGGAGCGGGTCGGCGCCTGGCTCACGAACGCGAATGAACGCAAGGCGGTAGCGACAGCCGCGCGTGCGACCGTCGCAGCCCTCGGGGGAGGGCTCGAGCGTACGCTTGCCGCGCTCGAACCCTACCTCATGCAGATACGGCTGGAACGCCGCGCGAGCGATGCGTGAGCCCTCATTTTGGTGGCGTGACGCCGGCGTCGCTTCCTCGCTGCTGGCGCCGGCGGCGATGGCCTATGGCGCCATTGCCGGACGGCGTCTCGGGGCGCCCGGGTGGCGCGCCAGCGTGCCGGTCGTATGCGCGGGGAATCTGACGGTTGGCGGTGGCGGCAAGACGCCAACTGCACTGGCGGTGGCGCGGATACTCGCGCTGGCGGGCGAACGGCCGGTATTCCTGACCCGCGGATACGGCGGCCGGCTTGCGGGGCCTGTGCGGGTCGATCCGGCGCGGCATCGTGCGCTCGACGTGGGCGACGAACCGCTGCTGCTTGCCCGCGTGGCGCCGACCATCGTCGCACGCGATCGCGTCGCGGGCGCGCGGATGGCGGTCGACAGCGACGCGAGCGTCATCGTCATGGATGACGGTTTTCAGAACCCTTCCGTCACCAAGGACCTTGCGCTGCTCGTCGTCGATGGCCGGCGCGGCATCGGCAACGGCCGGGTCATCCCTTCCGGTCCGCTACGGGCGCCGCTGCGGGGCCAGCTTGCGCGCGGCGATGCGATGGTGGTGATCGGAATGTCGCCGGCGAGCGCAGCCGTGGTGGTGGATGCTCGCGCTCGCGGTATGCCGGTCCTCTACGCCCGCTTGCATCCGGAGCCCGGCCTGCGCGCGACGCTCGCGTCCGGGCAGGTGCTGGCCTTTGCCGGCATCGCTGATCCGGAGAAATTCTTCGCCAGTCTTGCGGATGCCGGGATCACGGTCGGTGCAACGCGGAGCTTTCCCGATCATCATCGCTACACGCCGGCCGAAGCACGGTCGCTATGCGACGAAGCTGACCGCAATGGTCTCGCCTTGGTGACGACGGAAAAAGATCTGGTTCGATTGACCGCCGATGACCAGGCGGCTCAACTCGCTGCTCGCGCCCACGCGCTCGCCGTTACGCTCGTGTTCGAAAACGAGCAGGAGTTCAAATCGCTGGTGCTGGAGCGGATTGCGGCCGCGCGGGCCAAGAACGACGAGAGCAAGAGGATCCGCAACGGAAAAGAATGAGCGGCTAGGCCTTTCGTGCTCGGGCATCCGGGAAATGTCGCTGCAGGACGGCTTCCGGATTGGCATAGGGTTCCTGCAGATCCACGCTCCAATACTTCAGCTCTTCGAGCGGGATCGGTACGCCGGTCACCGCGCAGCGCACGAATGCGCCGGGCCGCACGACACGGAAGTCGCCGTCGAGATATTTGACCTCGGCCTCACCTGCCATTGGGGAAGCGCGATCGGATCGGTTCAGCACGTCATGTCTCCACACAGCGGTCCGCGCGGCCTGCGTCCATGGCGCGACCGCGACGAAACACAACATAGTGGCTCTGCGCGGCGCATGTAACCCACCGGATTGTGATTGTTGAGCGCGGCTGCTAGATCGGGCGCATGGGCGTACATCCCCCCTTCCGCGCCGAGCATATCGGCAGCCTGCTGCGTCCGGCGGGACTGTTGGCGCTGCGTCAGAAACTCGCCCGCGGCGAGATTGATCAGCACGAGCTTGCAAAGGCCGAGAACGGCGCAATCGAGGACGCCGTCTCCCTGCAGGCGCGTCTCGGGTTCAAGCTCGCAACCGACGGCGAATTCAGGCGGCGCTCCTACCACAGCTATTTCTACGCCCAGCTCGGCGACGTGGCCCCGGATGCGGTGATGAGCGACTTCGGCGACGGGTCCGGCGGCCGGGTGTCGCAGCCCCGTGCCGTCATCAGGAGCAAGCTGCGGTGGACGCATCCGATCCACGTCGATGATTTCAAGCTGCTCAAGTCGCTGACCACCGCGGTGCCCAAGATCACCATTCCCGGGCCCTGCGCGCTGCATTTTCGCGGCGGCGACGCAGCCGTCACTGCGCATGCCTACCGCGACGTCGATGAATTCTGGAGCGACACGGTCAAAGCCTATCACGACGAGCTTGCCGCTCTCGCCGCCGCCGGCTGCACCTATGTGCAGATCGACGAGACCGCATTCGCCAAGTTTGCTGATCCGGCGGTGCAGGCGACGCTGGCGGCGCGCGGCGATGACTGGCGCAGGTTGATCGATGTCTATATCGACGTGACCAATCGCGTCCTGCGCGGTGCCAACGGAATCCGCGTCGGCATGCACCTTTGCCGCGGCAATCGCGGCGGCCATTGGCACGCGGAAGGCAGCTACGACCTGGTCGCCGACAAGCTGTTCAACGCGCTCGATATCGATGTCTTCTTTCTGGAATATGACTCGCCGCGAGCCGGCGATTTTTCGCCGCTGCGCCTCGTGCCCAAGGGGAAAACCATCGTGCTCGGACTTGTGTCGACCAAAGCGGCGACGGTGGAGGACAGGGCGGCGCTCAAGCGGCGCATCGAGGAGGCCAGCCGCCATGTCGATCTCGATCGGCTGGGATTGAGCCCGCAATGCGGATTTGCCAGCTCGGAGGAGGGCAATCCGATTCCAGCGGCCGCGCAGGAAGCGAAACTTCGGTTGGTGGTCGAGGTCGCGCGCGACGTTTGGGGCGAAAGCTGAGCGTCGCGGCCGGGCAGCCGCGCGCCTGGCGCTACGCGTCGAAGAGGCTGCCCTGACCCGGGTTGCCGCCGCCGCGCCGCGTGCGCGGCTTGATGCCCGGCACAGGCTCCGCTTTGCCCGCCGGAGCGGTTGTTGTGCGCTCTGCCAGTGCGCGCACGTGGCCGTCGGAAAACTCTACGTCCAGGGGCATACCTGCGCTGACCTGGGCCGCTTGCCGCAGGGGGCGGCCCTCGAGATCGCGCACCAGCGCAAAGCCGCGCGCGAGCACGCCGCGATGGGATAGCGCCGTCAGCAATTGTCCGCAGCGCTCGAGCGAGGTCGTGCGATGCCGGAGCAAGAGCTGCGCCGCGCGCGCGCTGCGCTCGGCCAGCGCGGCGACGCGCTCGCGCTGGCGGTCGATGCGATTGCGATGGACGTCGGCGTTCGCCCGCAATCCGGCCGCGAGGCGGACGGTCGCGGTCGCCAGCCGTTCGCGCCGCCGCAGCCGGGCGACGCTCTCCGCCCGCTTCGCCCGCTCCACCAGCGCGGTGACCAGTTCGCAGCAACGGGCCATGCGCGCGCTCAGGATCTGCGGTCCGAGCCGGGCGGCCACGCGCGAGAATTGCCGGTGATGAATTTGCGCATTGGCGATCAGCGCGCGCGGCAGGCGCGCGCTGGCTTGGTCGAGCCGTTGGCGCGGCAGCGCGAGCAGCGCCTCGGCCGTGGGCAGCGCGCGGATCGCCGCGCGCAGCTCCGTGCGCCGGGCCTCCTGGCAGCGATACCAACGGGCGAGCGAGCGTTGTCCGAGGCCATCGACGCGCACCAACAACTCGGCGCGCACCGGCACCGCCCGTTCGGCCGCGGCGGTCGGCGTCGGGGCGCGGACGTCGGCGGCAAAGTCGATCAGCGTCACGTCGGTCTCGTGGCCGACCGCGGCGATCAGCGGGATCATGCTCGCGGCCGCGGCGCGCACGACGATCTCCTCGTTGAACGACCACAAGTCCTCGAGCGAGCCGCCGCCACGCGCGACGATGAGAAGCTCGGGACGCCGGATAGACCCGTGCACGGTAAGCGCGTTGAAGCCCCTGATCGCGGCGGCGACCTCCTCGGCGGAACCATCGCCTTGCACGCGCACAGGCCAGACCAGGACGTGGCGGGGGAAACGGTCGGCAAGACGATGCAGAATATCGCGGATGACGGCCCCGGTCGGCGACGTGATGACCCCGATCAGCTCCGGCAGGAATGGCAGTAGCTGCTTTCGGGCGGCGTCGAACAGACCTTCGGCGGCGAGCCGTTTCTTGCGCTCCTCGACCACCGCCATCAACGCGCCGAGCCCCGCGGGTTCGAGCGTCTCGATCACGATCTGGTATTTCGACTGACCGGGATAGGTCGTCAGGCGGCCGGTGACGAAGACTTCAAGGCCTTCCTCGGGCTTGAGGCGCATGCGCCCGAAGGCGGTCTTCCAGATCACGGCCTCGATCTTGGCGCCCGAGTCCTTCAGCGCGAAATAGCAATGGCCGGAGGAGTGCGGTCCGCGATAGCCGGAGATTTCGCCGCGCACGCGGACGTAGCCGAAGGCGTCCTCGACCGTCTTCTTGAGCGCCGCCGAGAGCTCGGAGACGGTCCATTCCGGGATGTTGAGGCGCGGTTGCTCGTTCATTGCGACCCGGTGAATCACCATCCAAGCGCTGCGTCAACCCAAGGGCGGATCACCGCGCACACATAGGGCATGAGCGTGGCGTTGCGAAAAGCTAGCCTCCGACCTTGGCGTTGTATTGCTCGTCCGTGACGTGCTCGAGCCAAGTGACATGGATGCCGTCGAGGTGCTCCTGCAGCGCAATGTGCACCATATTGGTGTCGGGACCGGCACCATGCCAATGCTTTTCCCCCGGCGCGATCCAGATCGTGTCGCCGGGACGGATTTCGCGCACCGGACCGCCCCACAGCTGAACCCGGCCAACGCCCGAGACCACGTGCAAGGTCTGGCCGAGCGGGTGGGTGTGCCATGCCGTGCGCGCCTTCGGTTCGAATCGCACCCACGCGCCCCTGATCCGCGCCGGCGCCGGCGCCTCGATGATGGGTTCCTGCCACACCGTGCCGGTGAAAGAATCGGCGCCCATGCGGCGCGACGGGTTGGCGCCCAGCGGCTTGATGTCCATGTCTGCGTTTTCCTCCAGCTGCGGTGTGGAACTCCTAGCATGGATCGCCGGCAGCCCGAAGCGCCGCCCGGTGATCGCGGCGCAGGCTTCGGGGAAGAGCAAAGGAAATTGGCCGCACCTTTCGTTGTCGCTGCGGATGAGGCGCACGAACGCGGCGGGCGGCAAGATCAGGGGCTCGAACTGCCGGACCCATTGGGCTTCTCCGCGAAGCGCTCGCGCGGATCAGGATTTTTTGGATCTTGGTGTGCAGCTTGGTCACGCCCGGCTCGGACGTGCCTTGCAGGAGCGTACCGTCATGCTACACCACCGGCCGCCAATCTTGCCTACGGTCCGGTAGCGCATCCATGAACATTCTCCTCCTCGGCTCAGGCGGGCGCGAGCATGCGCTGGCCTGGAAAATCGCGTCGAGTCCGCTGATGCAACGGCTCTTCTGCGCGCCGGGTAATGCCGGCATCGCACGCGAATGCGACATGGTGGCGCTCGATGTCGCCGACCCCGGCGCGGTGGTCGCGTTCTGCCAGGCGCAAAAAATTGATTTGGTGGTGGTCGGACCCGAGGCGCCGCTCTGCGCCGGCATTGTCGACGATCTCACCGCGGCCGGCATCGAGGCCTTCGGGCCGAGCCGGGCGGCCGCACAACTCGAAGGCTCGAAGGGATTCACCAAGGATCTTTGCAAGGCGAACAACATTCCAACCGCCGCCTATGAACGCTTTACCGAGGCCGAACCGGCCAAGCGCTACGTGCGCGCGCACGGGGCGCCGATCGTGGTCAAGGCCGACGGGCTGGCCGCCGGTAAGGGCGTGGTGGTCGCGACCAGCGTGGCGGAGGCGGAAGCCGCGATCGATATGATGTTCGGCGGCGGATTGGGCGCGGCCGGCGCCGGCGTGGTGGTGGAGGAATTTCTGCAGGGCGAGGAAGCCTCCTTCTTCGCGCTCTGCGATGGGGAAACCGCGATTGCGTTCGCCTCGGCACAGGACCACAAGCGCGTGTTCGACGGCGATGAGGGACCGAATACCGGCGGCATGGGTGCCTATTCGCCGGCGCCGGTGATGACGCCTGAGATGTCACGGCGCGCGATGGAGGAGATCGTGCTCCCCACCGTGCGCGCCATGAAGGCGATGGGCGCACCTTACAAGGGCGTGCTCTTTGCCGGGCTGATGATCACGTCCGAGGGTCCGAAGCTGATCGAATACAACGTGCGGTTCGGCGATCCGGAGTGTCAGGTGATGATGCTGCGGCTGATGTCGGACCTGGTGCCGGCGCTGCTCGCCTGCTGCGACGGCATGCTGAGGAATTTCGATTTGCGTTGGTACCCCGAGGCCGCGTTGACCGTGGTCATGGCGGCCAAAGGCTATCCCGGTCCCACGACCAAAGGCAGCGTCATCGAGGGGCTCGATGCCGCTGCCGAGGTCGAAGGGGTCGAAATTTTTCACGCCGGCACCAAGGCGGACGGCGGCCGCATCGTCGCGAGCGGCGGGCGCGTGCTCAATGTTTCCGCGCTCGGGAAGACGGTCGCGCAGGCGCAGGCGCGCGCTTACGCGGCGGTGGATCGTATTCGTTGGGCCGATGGGTTCTGCCGCCGCGACATCGGGTTTCGGGCGGTGGAGCGGGAGCGTAACGTCTAGGCCATGCCTGATCTTGCCGATCTTTTTCCCGGCTTCGCCTCGAGGTGGATCGACACTTCCGCCGGCCGCATCTTCGCGCGCGCCGGCGGGGAGGGACCGCCGCTCCTCCTGTTGCACGGCTATCCGCAGACCAACGTGATGTGGCACCGGGTGGCGCCGGCGCTGGCGGGACATTTCAGCCTGGTGGTGCCGGATTTGCCCGGCTACGGCTGGTCCGCCGCGCCGGCACCAGACGCCGAACATGCACCCTACACCAAGCGGGCGATGGCGGACGCGATGATCGAAGTGATGGAGGCACTCGGCCACGTGCATTTTCGTCTCGCCGGGCACGACCGCGGTGGTCGCGTTGCCTATCGGCTCGCGCTCGATCATCCCGGACGGCTCGCCAAGCTCGCCGCGCTCGACATCGTGCCGACCTGGGCAATGTGGCACCGCATGGATGCACGCCTCGCCAACCGGGCTTGGCACTGGATGTTCCTCGCGCTGCCGGCGCCGTTTCCGGAGACCATGATCGGCAGGGATCCGCTGTTCTTTTTCGATTCACGCGCGGCGGCGGGGACCAAGATCAAGAGCTTGTCGGCGTTCGATCCACGCGCGCTGGCGCACTACCACGCTTTCTTCAACGACCCCGTCCGGATCCACGCGACCTGTGAAGACTACCGCGCCGGCCGTACCACCGATCTTGTCCATGATGAGGACACGCGCGCCGCGGCCAAGAAGATCGGCTGCCCGATGCTGGTGCTCTGGGGCAGCGCCGGCGGGATTCCGGCGGAGACCGACGATCCGCTCGCGACTTGGCGCGAATGGGCCACCGACGTGCGCGGCTTTGCGCTCGACTGTGGGCATTATCTCGCGGAAGAGGCGCCGGAGGCGACGGCCGAGGCGTTAATCGAGTTCTTCGCGGCGCCGTAGGCCCGGACCACTCGCCTGCCCCCAATGTCATTCCCGCGCCAGCGGGAATCCATTCACTGTGATTGTGCGATATATAAATTGCGACCCTGACTCCGAGTTTCCGGCTTGCGCCGGGGCAAGGTTGCGAGCGTATAGGGAAAGATGTCTGTCATCGATCGTCAAACCGCATTTTCCGGCACCAAAGAGGCGGCGTCCGCGCTCGCGATCGATGCCGGGCGGCTCGAGGAGTTTCTGTCATCGCGACTCCCTGACTTCAACGGGCCCCTGCGCGTCCGGCAATTCAGGGGCGGGCAATCGAATCCGACCTATCTGCTGGAGACGCCCGAGCGCCGTTTCGTGCTGCGGCGAAAACCGCCGGGCAAGCTGCTGCCTTCAGCGCATGCGATTGACCGCGAGTTCAGGGTCATCAGCGCGCTGCATGCGCAGGGCTTTCCGGTCGCCGCGCCGGTGCTCTATTGCGCTGACGGCGGCATCGTCGGTACGCCGTTTTACGTGATGGGTCACGTCGACGGCCGCGTGATCTGGGAACCGCACATGCCCGGTGCGCCGGCTGCCGAACGCGCCGCAGTCTATAATGCGATGAATGCGACGCTCGCGCGTCTCCATTCATTCGATCCGGCCGCGCTCGGTCTGGCGGACTTCGGTCGCGGCGAGAACTATGTCGGCCGTCAGGTCGATCGCTGGTCGAAGCAGTACCGTGCCTCCGAGACCGACGCCATCGATGAGATGGAACGGCTCATCGCCTGGCTTCCAGGGCATCTGCCGCCGCCGTCGCCGGTGCGGCTCGTTCACGGCGACTACCGACTCGACAACATCATCCTGTCATCGACAGGGCCGAACATTCTTGCGGTGCTCGACTGGGAGTTGTCGACGTTGGGCGATCCGCTCGCCGATCTCGCCTATCATCTGATGCAGTGGCACATGCCCCCGTCCGAAACCGGCGCGGGCGTGGGCACGTTACTCGGTCATGATCTCCGCCGCCTCGGGATTCCCACGCGGGCGGACTATGTCGACGCCTATGTGGCGCGGACCGGCCTCGATCCGCGGCCTCATCTGCCCGTTTATCTCGCCTACAACTTCTTCCGCTTGGCGGCGATTCTCCAGGGCATCGTCGGCCGCGTGCGCGACGGCACCGCCACCAGCGAGAGCGCCGCCGCCATGACGCCGCTGGTGCGCCCGCTCGCCGCCACGGCCTGGGATTTTGCCCGCGAGGCCGGCGCGCAATGACGAAGAGCCTTACCCGCGAGAAAACCTTTGCGCTTGCCCTTGGCGGGGGCGGAGCACGCGGACTCGCGCATATTGCAGTGCTCGAGGCGATTGACGATATGGGCAGGAAGCCCGTCGCCATTTCCGGCACGTCGATCGGCTCGCTGATTGGCGCCGCCTATGCCGCAGGGATGTCAGGCAAGCAAATCCGTCGCTACGTCATCAGGCTCGCCCATAATCGCGCGGAGGTGTTTCGCCGGCTCATCGCCACGCGCGCCGGCATGTTTGCAAACCTGTTCACTATGGGCTTCGGCAGCGCCACCCTGGTCGATGCGGAAAAATTCTGCCGGCAGTTCCTGCCCGACCGCGTCCCGGATGATTTCGACGAACTCGAAATTCCCCTGACCATCGTCGCCACCGATCTTTATCTGCGGAAACAGGCGGTGTTCTCATCGGGCGCGCTGAGGCCCGCGCTTGCCGCCTCGATCGCGCTGCCGACGGTGATGCGACCGGTCATCATGGATGACCGAATTCTGATCGATGGTGCCGCGACCAATCCGCTCCCGTTCGATCATTTGCGCGACTGCGCCGACGTCGTCGTGGCGGTGGACATTTCCGGCGAGCCGGCCAAGCGGCGCGATATTCCCAATCCGTGGGAGTGCCTGCTCACGACCGTGCTGGTCATGGGCAATGCCATCACCGCCGAGAAGGTCAAGCATGGCGCCCCCGACCTCATGGTGCGGCCCAAGGTCGGGTCGTTCCGCGCGCTCGATTTTCTGCAGGCGAGCGCGATCCTGCGGGCAGCGGAGCCGGTCAAGGACGAAGTGAAGGAGAAATTGACTGCGCTGTTGAGCTCCTAGCCGGGCGCTGGCGCCCCTGGCGCAGGATCGATCCGTTGTCGCTCCGGCATCCGAGCAGCAGCCGTCGCGCCCGGCGCCCCGCAGCCGCACCTTTTCAGCGGACGTCGCAGCGCTTGGAATCCTCCAGGGCGGCGGGGCTGAGATTGATCCAGTTGGCGGCGGCGAAGTAGCAGACCGCCACCGACTTGTCCTTCTGCAACGTCACCACGAATATGTCCCGGTTCTCCGTCGATTCCCCGCGTGCGAACGTCACGTTCTTGATCTCATAGCCCTTGCCGATGATGGTCTTGAACGATTGCTGCTCCTGCGCAGATCCATCCGGCGCTTGGGCGATCACGATACAAGCAGCGGCGAGCGCGCACAGTTTCTTCACGAGTTCCTCCTCGATTCGGACGCTCGGGGAATACTATTGAGGCACGCATGCAAGGTCACCTGCTTTCGCCCGTGGCGATGCGTACGGGCGAGAGCGCGCCCGCGCAAAGCAGTCACTCCCATATCTCGATAGCCCCGTAAGGTGGATTCAACGGCGTGCGGCGAAGAATTTCCGCAGCAACGCCGCGGCCTCGGTCTCGCCGATGCCGCCATAGACCTCCGGCCGGTGCAAGCAGGTGGGGGCGGAGAAAAACCGTACGCCGCTTTCAATCGCGCCGCCTTTGGGGTCGGGGGCGCCGTAATAGAGCCGCCTGATGCGGGCGAACGAGATCGCCGCCGCGCACATCGTGCAGGGCTCGAGCGTGACGTAGAGGTCGCAGTCGACGAGCCGTTCACTGCCCAGCGCCTCCGCTGCCCGCCGGATCGCCACCATCTCCGCATGGGCCGTGGGGTCGCGATCCGCGAGCGTACGGTTGCCGGCCTGCGCGATCAAATCGCCGTCGCACACGATCACGCAGCCGATCGGGACCTCGCCGGCGGCCGCCGCGGCGTGCGCTTCGTCGAGCGCCAGGTCCATGAAAGTGTGCGTCGGCATAGGTCCGGTCAAGTCGTGGTCCACGGCTGGACCGTGGTGAAGCACCGCAGCTGGGACACGCGCCCATAACTTTGCTATCACGCGGCGTCTCGAGCGGCGAGCCCAACGATAAGGCACATGGACGGACAGAAGCAGCATACGCCGGCCGGCGAGCGCATCGCCAAGGTGATCGCGCGTGCGGGTCTTGCGTCACGCCGTGAAGCAGAGACCTGGATCGCGGCGGGGCGCGTTACGGTCAATGGCAAGCTGGTCACGTCGCCCGCGCTCAACGTGGAGCCTCGCGACCGGATCGAAGTCGATGGCCAGCCGCTGCCTATGCGCGAGCGCACGCGGCTCTTTCTCTATCACAAGCAACGCGGCCTGCTGACGACGCATGCCGACCCCGCGGGACGTCCAACCATCTTCAGCGTGCTGCCGAAAGGCCTGCCGCGTCTCATCAGCGTGGGCCGCCTCGACCTCAACACCGAAGGGCTTTTGCTGCTCACCAACGATGGCGGGCTCGCGCGCGCGCTCGAATTGCCGGCGACCGGTTGGCTGCGGCGCTATCGGGTGCGCGCCCACGGCCGCGTTGCGCAGGATCAGCTCGATGCGTTGCGCCGCGGCATCACCATTGACGGGGTGCGTTATGGTGAAATCGAAGCCACGGTCGATCGCGTGCAGGGCAGCAATGTCTGGCTGACATTCGCCATCCGTGAGGGGAAGAATCGCGAGGTCAAGAATGTGCTGGGTCATCTAGGACTGGCGGTGAACCGTCTGATCCGGGTTTCGTTCGGTCCGTTCCGGCTCGGCGATCTGCCTGAAGGCGCGATCGAGGAGGTGAAGACGCGAACCTTGCGTGATCAACTGGGCGAGCGGATCGCAGCTTTGGCCGGCTCGGATTTTTCCGGACCCAAGATCGAGCACCAGGCGGCCATTCTCCCAGCGCCGGACCGTCCTTCTCCGGCGAGCGCGCAAGCCGATTCCCGCCGCCGGGCGGCGCGTGGCGCGCCAGCCTCCACCGAAGTTCGCGTTCGCCCGGCGCCTCGGGACGACGAAGCGCGCAAGCGGGGGCCACGCACGCGCAAGAACCGCGCGCGCGATGCCGAGCGCTTCGGTCAGCCGGAACTCGCCCGGCGGGAGCGGAAGGCACGCGGCCGCCGGTCTCCGCAGGGCAGGAGGCATTGATGCGCATCGTGGGCGGGCGTTTGCGCGGCCGTCCGCTCGCGGCCCCGACGTCGCAGGCGATCAGGCCGACCGCCGACCGGCTGCGCGAATCGTTGTTCAACATTCTCGTTCATGCCTACGACGATCCTGTTACCGACGCGCGCGTACTCGATCTCTTTGCCGGCACCGGCGCGCTTGGGCTCGAAGCGCTGTCCCGCGGTGCCGCCTTTGCGCTGTTCATCGACGAGGGAGCGCAGGCGCGCGCGCTGCTGCGCGAGAACGTGGCGACGCTTGGATTAGGCGGCGTCAGCCGTATCTTTCGGCGCGATGCCACGAGGCTCGGGGCGGCGCATCCGATCGAGGCGTTCTCCCTTGCCTTCCTCGATCCGCCCTATGGCCGCGGCCTCGCCGAGGAAGCGCTCACCTCGGCGCGCGCGGGCGGCTGGCTGGCGCCTGGCGCGCTGGTGGTGGTGGAGGAGGCCGCCAAACCTGGTTTCAACGTGCCGGAGGGATTCGATGAGCTCGAGCGGCGCAGCTACGACGACAGCGCGCTCATCCTGCTCCGCCACCGGGCCTGACACGTCGCCCTCAGTCTGCGCTGAATCCACTCGCCTTGATCGGCGGCGCCCATTTCTCGATCTCCCTGCGCACCAGCTCCGCGAGGTGCTCCGGCGTCCGCCGTTCGGCCGGTGGCACCGTCAATCCCAGTTCTTCCATGCGCAGGGTGAGCGCCGGGTTGTTCAGTGCGCTGCTGGTAGCGGCGTTGAGCCGGCGGATGATCGGCTCGGGCGTTCCCTTCGGGAAGAAGAAAGCGTTCCAACCGTCGGCGTCGACGTCGGCGAGGCCCTGCTCGAGGGCGGTAGGCAGCTGGGGCAGCACCGAGGCACGGCGCGTGGAGAGCAGGGCAATGGGCTTCACCAGCTTGCTTTGAACCGGCGGCAGCCCGGTTGAGATCACCTCGCACATGAAATCGATCCGGCCTGCGATCAGATCCTGCAGCGCCGGGCCGGCACCGCGATAAGGAACATGGGTGACATTCGTGCCCATGCGGTAGTTGAGCAGCAGGCACGCGATATGCGTGGCGGAGCCGGCGCCGGCCGAGCCGTATTGCAGCTTGGCCTGGTTCGCTTTCACGTAGGCGACAAACTCGGGCAGGGAGTTGGCAGGAAAGTCGTTGCGCACGATCAGGACTTTGGTGTTTTCCACCACGACGCCGACAGGCGTGAAGTCGCTCTCGGAATTGTAGAGCGGTTTCTTGTAGAGCGACTGGTTGTAGGCGTGGGTGCCGCCGTTGCCGAGCACGAGCAGATAGCCATCAGGGGGAGCCTTGGCGACGCGATTGGAGCCGGTCATGCCGCCGGCACCCCCCATGTTCTCCACCACGATTTGTTGGCCCAGGCTTTCGCTCACCCGCGGCGCAACGAGACGCGCGGCGACGTCGACCGGGCCTCCGGCGGTGAATGGAACGACCAGCGTGATCGGCCGAGTGGGCCAATCCTGGGCGGCAGCCGCGCACGTGAGCGTCATCACCGTCGCCAGCGCCCATGCTGTCGCCTTTGTCATCCTCGCGTCCTCCTGGGGGGATTTGTGAGCCGCGGGTCGAGTGCGAGCGCGCACGCCGCCATCACTCGGCGCCCACGGCTCCGCTCGCCTTCACCGCATCGGCCCATTTGACGAGCTCGCTCGGGATGAGCTTGGCGAGATACTCCGGAGTACGGCGTTCCGGCGGCGTGACATTGAGGCCCAGGCCCTCCAGCCGCTCGCGCACCCAGGGAAGGTCGAGCGCATCGCTGGTCGCCTTGGCAAGGAGCCGCACGATCGTTTCGGGCGTACCACGGGGCAGGAAGAAGGCGTTCCAGCCATCGGCGTCGAAACCCGCGAGGCCCTGCTCCTGCGCGGTTGCCAGCTCAGGCAGGACACTGCTGCGTTGTGGCGAGAGCAGCGCGATCGCCTTCACCGATTTATTGCGAATGAGCGGGAGCGCAGTCGAGATCACGTCACAGATATAGTCGATGCGCCCACCCATGAGGTCTTGCATCGCTGGTCCGGTGCCGCGATACGGAACGTGGGTGACGTCGACGCCAATCGCGACGTTGAGCAGGGCACAGCTCACATGGGTGGCCGAGCCCGCGCCGGCTGATCCGAATTGCATTCGCGCCTGGTTGGCTTTGGCATAGCCGATGAACTCGGCCAGCGTGTCGGCCGGCAAGTCCCTGCGCGTTACCAGGACCTTCGAGTTCTCGACGAAGACGGCGACCGGAGCAAAATCGTTGATGGCGTCGTAGGGCGGCTTTTTGGTGAGCAATTGACTGTAGGCGTGGGTCCCGCTGTTGCCGTACAGGAAAACGTAGCCGTCGGGCGCCGCCTTGGCGACGCGGGTCGAACCGGTCGAGCCGCCGGCGCCGCCAATATTCTCGATGATGATCTGTTGGCCAAGCAATTCACCCATGGGCTGCGCCAAAATCCTCGCAACTAGGTCGAGTGGACCGCCGGCGGGGAAGGGCACCACCATTGTGATGGTTCGCGCGGGCCATTCCTGGGCATCGAGCGGAGAAAGCGGCGCCAGCCCGACAACCGCGAGCGCGGCGACGATGAGCCTTGTCAGCATTGCCTCACTCCCGGTTCGAACGCTTCGCGCGTTTCTTCCGCTTCAGTGCTGTTCCGTTCTCGACCCCGCGCTGATGGCGCTGCGCGGCTGAGCACCTTGGCTTTCAATCCGCGCTCGCACCGCTCGCCTTGATCGGGCCGGCCCATCGCTCGATCTCTCTGGGAACGAACTTGGTGAGATATTCCGGAGTTCTGCGCTCCGCCGCCGGGATGGTCACGCCGATGGTCTTGAAGCGCTCGCGGACGGCCGGCGTTTCCACCGCTTCGTTGGAAGCCTTGGCAAGGCGCCGCACGATTTCATCCGGCGTACCCTTGGGAAAGGACAGGGAACCCCAGCTGCCGCAGTCGAGGCCGGAAAGGCCCATCTCCTGCGCGGTCGGAAGGTCTTCGAGGCCGGGCGCGCGGTCGAGGCCGAGCGTGGCGATTGCCTTGACGGCGTTGCCTTGGATCTGCGGGAGCCCGGTCGAGATTTGTTCGGCGATGAAGTCGATGCGGCCGCCGATCAGATCCTGCATCGCCGGCGCGGAGCCGCGATAAGGCACATGAGTGATCTTGGTTCCCATGGCGACATCGAGCAGGATGGCGCACACATGCATGCCCGACCCGCCTCCGGCGGAGCCGTATTGCATCTTTCCCTGATTGGCTTTGGCGTAGGCCACGAATTCAGGCAGCGTATTGGCCGGAAGATCCTTGCGCGTAATCAGCACACGCGCGGAATCCGAGAACAGCGCGACATGCTCGAAGTCGGTGACGGCGTTGTAGAGCGGCTTCTTGTAGAGTGTCTGGTTGATGGCGAGAACGGCGCTGCCAGAGAGCAGGACGGTGTAGCCGTCGGGCGCTGACTTCGCGACGCGAGCCGCGCCGGTCATCCCTCCGGCGCCACCGGCGTTTTCGACCACGACCTGCTGGCCCAGGATTTCGCTCAGGCGCGCCGCGAGGATCCGTCCGATGGTGTCGACGGGGCCGCCGGCGGCGTAAGGCACCACCATGGTCACGGCCCGCGTCGGCCAATCCTCCGCATTCGCTGAGCCGATGGACGCAAGCAAAAGCGCGACAGGTGCCGCGACGATGGTCCTTACCAAGTCTTCCTCCCGCGGGTTGTGGACGCTTGAGCGCCTCTTAACGGATGTCGATTGTCCTTCCCCCATCGCCCTCGCGCAAGCGGCAACCCACTCGCGGCGGTGCAGCTTGTTCCGAGCCCGTCCTTGCGGCCTGGCGTGGGAGGAGATTCGTCAGTCCGCGCTGACGCCGCCCTCGCGGATCGGCTTGGCCCAGCGCTCGATCTCCTGCGGCAGAAACTTGGCGAGATATTCCGGCGTGCGGCGCTCGGGCGGCGCGATCTCGAGGCCGAGCTCTTCCAGCCGCTTGCGGATGGCGGGGTCGTCGAGGGTGTCGCTCATGGCCTTGTTGAGCTTGCGCACGATCGGGTCCGGCGTGCCCTTCGGCAAAAAGAATGCATTCCAGACGCTCGCTTCGACGCCGGGGAGGCCCTGCTCGCCTGTCGTGGCGAGATCGGGGATGATCGGCACGCGCTTCTCCGACATCACCGCGATGCCTTTGACGGTACCCTCCTTGGCCTGCGCCGCGCCGCTCTGGATCGTGGCGCACATGTAATCGACGCGGCCGCCGATCAGGTCCTGCATCACCGGGCCCTCGCCGCGATAGGGAACATGCGTGGGGTTGGCGCCGATCGCCAGGTTGAACAGCACGCATGGCAGATGCGTGCCTGAGCCGACCCCGGCCGAGCCGAATTGCATCTTGCTCTCGTTCGCCTTGATGTAGGCGATGAACTCCTTGAGATTGTTCACCGGCAAGTCCTTGCGGGCGATCAGGATGCGGGGCGATTCCGAGACCAGTCCGACCGGCTGGAAATCGGTCGCGGCATTGTAGAGCGGCTTCTTGTAGAGGCTCTGGTTGTACGCATGGGTACCGGAATTGCCGATCAGGAACGTGTAGCCGTCAGGTGCCGCCTTGGCCACGCGCTGGCCACCGGCCATGCCGGCCGCCGCGCCGACGTTCTCCACGATGATGGTCTGGCCGAGCAACTCGCCCATGCGCTGCGCCTGGATGCGCGCGCTCACGTCGACGCCGCCGCCGGCGGAAAATGGGACCACCAGGGTCATGGGCCGGGTGGGCCAATCCTGCGCGTCGGCATTGGTCGCGAGCGCAAGCAATATCGTCGAAGCGGCGAACATCGTCCGGTGCATGTCGTTCTCCTTGTTCGCCGGACACTCGCGCTCATCATGGGCGGGATCAAGGCTTTCTTTGTCGCGGTCGCAGCCAACGCGGTCCAGAACGCAAGCGATTGCGTGGGAAACGCGCGGGCGCAAATGCAAGCATCTGCTGGTCCAGCCGGCGTGTCTTAGATGGCGGTGACCAATGCTCCGGCTGCGGCGCTGAGGACGACGACGAGCCAGGGCGGCGTCTGCCACATGAACAGCAGCAGAAATGCTGCGATCGCCAGCGCAAAATCGGCGGCATTGGTGATGCCCACGGTCCATACCGGCTGGTAGAGCGCGGCCAGCAGCAAGCCAACCACGGCCGCGTTGACGCCGCGCAAGGCGGCTTGGGCCAAGGGACGTCGGCGCAGCTGTTCCCAGAACGGCAGCGCGCCGATGACCAGAAGAAATGAGGGCAGGAAGATCGCGGCGAGACAGATGAGCGCTCCCGCCCAGCCATTCGGTTGCGGGCCCATCACGGTGCCGAGATAGGCGGCGAAAGTGAACAGCGGCCCTGGCACGGCCTGCGCTGCGCCATAGCCGGCGAGAAAGGCCTCGTTGCTGACCCAGCCGGGCGGGACCACGGAGGCCTGCAACAACGGCAGCACAACGTGGCCACCGCCGAACACCAGCGAACCCGTGCGATAGAACGCATCGAATACTGCGAGCGCGTGCGAAGGCATCGCAGACGCGAGCAGCGGCAGCCCAACCAGGAGGATGAAGAACAGCGCCAGCAGCACCGTTCCGACGGGTCGGCTCACGTGCAGCGGCAGTGAGTCCGGCGCGATCTCGGCGCCGCCGCGAAACAGCAGCATGCCCGCCACGCCGCCGAGAACGATGGCGCCGATCTGCCCCCACACCGATGGCATCGCCAGTACGACGATGGCCGCCACCACGGCGAGTGTGGCGCGCGCACGATCTGGCGCGAGCGTGCGCGCCATGCCGAGCACGGCCTGGGCGACGACCGCAACCGCGGCGACCTTGAGGCCATGCAGCCAGCCGGAGCCCGCGGCACCGCCGAGCGCGTCGATGCCGTAGCCGAACAGGATCATCGCCATCGCCGACGGCAGCGTGAATCCGGCCCAGGCCGCCAAGGCCCCGGCATAACGCGCCCGCAACAGCCCGAGCGCGATGCCCACCTGACTCGAAGCCGGCCCCGGCAGGAACTGGCAAAGCGCGACGAGATCGGCGTAGCTGCGGTCGTCGAGCCAACGCCGCCGGATGACGAACTCGTCGCGGAAATAGCCGAGATGCGCGACCGGGCCGCCGAAGCAGGTCAAGCCGAGCCGCAGGAACACGGCAAGGACTTCAAGCCAATGACCGGGAGCAGCGTTTACCGAAGGGGCTTTGTCGCGCGCCGTCGTCGCCATGGTTCACGCTCTCTCGATCGGTCTGCCCGCGATCGGAATCGATGCCGGGATGGGCGCGCGCCCTGTGCGGTACACGAAACGACGGGCTGTTGCGCCGACGCTCTGCGCCCCGGTCGCTTGCCCTCACCGCCGTCCGAACAGCCGTTCGATGTCGGCAAGCTTTAACTCGACGTAAGTCGGGCGGCCGTGATTGCATTGCCCGGAATTGGGGGTCGCCTCCATTTCGCGCAGCAGCGCGTTCATCTCGTCGGGCTTGAGACGGCGACCCGCACGCACCGAACCATGGCACGCCATGGTGGCTGCGACATGCATCAGGCGTCGCTCGAGCGGAAGCGCCTCATCCCATTCCGCCATGTGCTCGGACAGGTCGCGCACGAGCGAGCGCGCGTCGATCTCGCCCAGCAGCGATGGTGTCTCCCGCACGGCAACGGCTCCGGGGCCGAACGGCTCGATGGCGAGGCCGTAGCGCGCAAGCTCGTCCGCGTGTGCAATCAAGCGCTCGACGTCGGCCTCGTCGAGCTCGACGATCTCGGGGATCAACAGGATCTGACGGGCAACGCCGGTACGCGCGAGCGCCGCCTTCAGCCGCTCGTAGACGATGCGCTCGTGCGCGGCGTGCTGGTCGACGATGACGATACCGTCGTGCGTCTGCGCGACGATATAGGTCTCATGCACCTGCGCGCGCGCGGCGCCGAGCGGCCGATCGAGCAGTTCGGGCGTGGACTCGGCGACCTCGACGCGCGCATCGGCGGACGGTTGT
>Ga0114129_10003622_pt1 | contig 21731 bp, 18 predicted proteins | sample RhiMetdeltSRZDD1_FD_80071 | JGI IMG/M metagenome (GOLD analysis project Ga0114129, IMG submission 80071) | Populus rhizosphere microbial communities from Tennessee, USA - Rhizosphere MetaG P. deltoides SRZDD1 (version 2) (version 2) | ecosystem: Host-associated > Plants > Roots > Rhizosphere >... | reverse complement strand
TTTTTGTTCCACGTTGTAACCGGCTCGCCACCGCGAACGTTTAAACACAATGTTACCGGTCGTTGCAATGATCGGATTCCTATTTCACATCTCTGGAGGGTAGCTTGATGAAATCAAGATCGTTTGTTGTGTTTGCGCTTCTATTCATGTTTGTGGTCTCAGTATCGGCTCAGGACTCTGGAAGGGCGAGGCTGTCGATGGCATCGCTGGAACACTCGTTCGGTTCAGTCAAGGCGGGCACGCCTCTCAACTACGCGTTTGAGATCAAGAACGAAGGGAAGGTGGACCTCGAGATCAAGAGCGTCAGCCCTTCGTGCGGATGCACGACGAGCAAGTATGACAAGGTCATCGCTCCCGGGAAGGTTGGGACTATCACATTGGCAGTCGAGAAGACCGACGGGTACAAGGGCGAAATCAGCAAGACCGCAACGGTCACCACGAATGATCCGGACCATCAGACATTCACGCTGACTCTGCGCGCGAACTTCAGCGAATAGAAGCGTACAGGTGATAGGTTACAGGTGATAGGTGACAGGTTTTGCCCGTCACCCGTCGCCCGTCACCTGTCGAGTATCTCAGGGCCGGTTAAGAGAGCCGGTGCTCTCCGCGGGCTGCAAACTCGTTGGGGATACTTGAGAGTGTCCCGGTCGGTTCAACTCCGAACCCGGTCTTCGATCAACGTACGCTTGTGCTTTTCAGGAGACTCGGTTTATCGTCCGAATGCGATTGCCGCCGAACGCACACCATCCGTGTTGAGGACGCTCACAGACACTTGTTTGCCCGGGGCCACAAGGCGCTTCCAGTCCACGCTCGACAGGAGTTGCTTCTCTGCCTTCTTCTTTTTCTTGTGATTGAGCGTGTCTTGGACTCTTTCACCGTCGATCAATATGTCGGCACCCGGCGAGAATCCGGCGCCCTTCACTACCAACCGGCCGTCCTCGTCAACAAACGCTGTGCTGACCTCGGGCGACGATAAACTCCGGTTCTCGGCGTCGACGGTGTATTTAACAAATGCGATGCAGGTCTCGTCGTCGGTCTGCTCGCCCGACGGGACAAACCTGAGCGGAAAATCTGGATTGTCCGGATTGCTCCTCGAGTTATTGTAGAACGCCGTGAGTCTCAATTGAGTGCCGGCCGGAATCGCAACCGGCTCCTTGAATGAGTACAGCCCTTGCCAGTGCGCGTCCCAGTCTTCCACTTCGATCAAGCACCGAGTGACCCCGTTCGAGTACGCCGCCTGCACTTCCATCCTGCGCCCGAGCCGCTGCATATGCGGCGCGACTCCAAGAGCGTGCGCGTCCAAACCCGGTGGAAGCGGCGGATATGAAGCGGTGAGCTGAAAGTTCGGATCGTCCGGAGGAATGGCGAATCTTGGATTGATTATCGGCAACACCCGCAGTTCTTTCTTCACGGGCTGCCTCGCAAAGTAAAGCCCAAGCTGCGTATGGTCCTTCCCTCCCAAGCCGTGATGCACGTGATAGTGAATCTTGAGCACCAGGCGCGCGCCTCGGGGCAGTCGCCACGCTGTGCCGTTCTCCTCAAATCGCGAACTCCCTCCGGGCGTCCACCACGCGATAGCTCCCTTCTTCGTAAACTCTGCGTCATCGGGACAATCAAAACCGGGTTGCGGATCTGCGTCATCGAGCGATTGCGACTCGCCCTTCTCGTCGAGATGAATGATTGCGTGGTGCACGATGCTTCGCGCACCCGGCTTCAAGTCGATCGCGGACAGGAACCGATCGCCGCCGAAATCCGTCGGCAAGGAAAAACACCGATAGATGTCGTCGCCCAGGTTCACGGCGAAGCGGCCTTCCGGTTCGAGGACGACGTCGGGCCGACCGAGCGGCCAATCGTCGGTGAACTGAAGCGGCGGCGGCAGATCGGCCGGATTGCCTTCGGGCTTGCCCGCCTCAACCCAGCGAGAGAGGATCGAGATCTCTTCGTCAGTCAGCCGCCGGTTGCCGTCGAACTCGCCGCAACTCTCGGCGGCTTTCCACGGAGGCATCTCGCGCGACTCAGTTGCCTCCTGCATCGCTTCGGCAAACAAGCGGGCCTCGTTGTAGGTCACCAGCGAGAAGGGCGCGATGTCATCCGGGTGATGGCAGGCCTGGCACTTCTGCTGGAGCAGCCTGACTACCTGATTGTTGAACGTGACCATTTCGGGGCTCGACTTGACGGCACCCCGCGGTTCGACACGCAACAGGATTAGAATTGCAAGGATGATTGGAAGCGAGATCAGTATCTTCAACTTCACCGAAAGCACCTCTCTCGGGACCAGGTTTTGGAGTGCGGCGACTTGTCGCCGCTGCGCTCGCTCGTTTCGTTAAATACCAAATCTGACAGGATGCTGAAAGCCGTTCTGCCACGAAGACTCTAAGACACCAAGCTAGACCAAGGCAATTGTCGCCCGGCATGTTCGTAGTACGGCCTTCAGGCGGAAGTTTGTAACTAACCACGATCCCATACGAACTTCCGCCTGAAGGCCGGACTGCCGGACTACGAACTGTCGAGGCTGACAAATTATCCGGCGGCGGCGCCGCGATTGGCTCTGGGAGCCGATTTCAGCGACTGCCTGATCGACGAAACGTCGAGGATTCGAACGTCGTCGGCTGGCGAGTCGACGGCATTCACGATCGCCTCGACTATCTCGTCGAGTGTGACCAGTCCCAGACGCCGCGCGGTTTCCCGCGTCGACGGAATGCGCTCGAGCAGCCAGTACATCGGCTTCAGCGCGTAGGCCCAGCGGTGACCGAGACCCAGCACGTACCAGGGCCGCAGAATCGTTGCGTTCATCCCGCTCTCCCGAATCAGCTTTTCGCCTTCCGCGCGGGCCGCCTGGTACGCCTTCATGACCGGCGCGGGTTGCGCGACGCTCACATAAATGAAATGCGCGACTCCCGCGCCCGCAGCCGCCGTCACCGAAGCTCGCGCCGAAGCCAGATCGATTGATCTGAACTGCTCGGCTTTGGCTGGTGAGGGATGAGGCACACCGACGAGTTGAACAAACGAGTCGGACGGCCGCACTCGATCGGCGAATGTTGATGCGTCCAGTGCGTTGCCGATCACAGCTTCACAGCCGGCGGGAACTCTTCCTTCAGAGCCGGCACGGACAAGCGCCCTGACTCGGTGCCCGTTTTGGATCAGCCGAGGTATGACCCTCAGTCCGATGTAACCGGTTCCTCCGGTGATGAAAACGTTTCGCGATGTCATCAGCAAACCTCTGGCGACCTGCTCTTACGCGGAACGGCACCAGATTGGATTCACTGCTACCTGGAGCGCAGGCATCCCTGCCTGCTCTTTTTCGGTCGTCGCGGATTCAAAATGAACAGACTGAAGTTGTGCCACATTCAGTGCTGCTGGCGATAGAGAGCACGGTCGACCACGCCGGCCATCTCATCGACATCGAGCGAGCCACCGAGAAACAGGTTGATCCGCTCGGCGTGCGCACGCGGGTCATTTATTACCTGGTTGTAACTGACAAAGATGGTTTCTATGTTGGGCTGAGCCGCGAGCCACGACTCGACCTGAGTCAGATGCTTATCGAACATAGCCGACATCTTGTCGTCAGTCACCGCATCAGCGGGCTCGCCCCGACGAACAAGCATTTGCCGTTGAGAAGCAAGTATCTCAGGCATCGCGCGTCGCATGAAAATGACCTTGTAGTTGTAAGCGGGCGGCAGATGCTTGAGCAGCGCGGATATCAGTTTTACGACCCGGCCCTTCGCGTCTTCGAGCCACGCTTTGTCCGTCTCGATCTGCTTGACCCGCTCAAGCTCGAAGTAGCCTTTAGGATTGTCTTCGTCGGCCGCGCGGAGGTTGTCTGTCAGCGGTTCCAGCCCACCGGCTGCCAGCATCTTCATCATCATCGAAGTGCCCGATCGAGGCAGCCCCGACACAATCGTTATCGCGTGGTTATTCATTTCGAAGGACTCGTCGCAAAACGATCAGCCACTCTAACAGAACGCTAAGAGCTTTTCAGCTTCAAAAGCTTCGCCGCGTTGTCGTGCAAGATCTTCCGCCGTACCTCGGGCGAGAATCCCTCGAGCGCGTCAAAGTCCGCCAACCAACGCTGCGGCATGATGAACGGATAATCGCTGCCGAACAGTATCCGGTCCTGCAAGCGGGCGCGTGCTTCGTCCATAATCGCTTTCGGAATGTACTTCGGAGACCAGCCTGAAAGGTCCATGAACACATTCGACTTGTGGCCGATGATCGCCAGCATCTCGTCGTGCCACGGCCACGCCGGGTGCGCGCCGATGATCGTCAGCCCTGGAAAATCCGCGGCTACGTGATCGAGATAGATCGGCCTCGTATAATCGAGCCTCACGCCCATACCGCCGGGCGTTCCCGCTCCCAATCCATTTGTGCCCGTGTGAAAGAGCGCGGGCACTCCAAGGTCGGTGATCTTTTCGTAGAGCGGATAAAACTGTTTGTCATTCGGATAGAAGGCTTGAACGCCGGGGTGAAACTTGGCTCCGATCAAGCCCAGCTCGGTTATCGCGCGTTCCATTTCTTCGACAGCACGGTTGCCTTTCCAGGGGTCAACGCATGCGAAGCCTACGAACTGTCGCGGGTACTTCCTGACGACATCGGCGACTTCATCGTTCGTAAGCGGGGGCAGCCTGGTCGCAGTCTCCGCGTCCCACGCAAGCAGCACGGCCACGATGTCCAGCTCTTCGTAGAGGCGCGCGACTTCATCCATTTCCCGGACCGGGACCTTGCTTCTGAAGAACGCCTCGGCCGGTTCTTTGAACGGCTTCAGCGAGCCGTCGAGAAAACTCGCGGTAGGCAAGTGAACGTGCATGTCGATGGCTTTGGGCATTTTCACCTCGCTTTCAGAGAACGAGAATCGTATCAAACGCACTGTTTCGTAGAAAGCGACCGGTAATGTCCTAATTCAAATTAGGACACTACCAAGCGCCTAGGTGGTGATGCCCGCGTTGATTTGATGTGCTACTCTTGAATTAAGTCACCCGTTGGACACTTGATCAAACCAACGCAAGCCCGCGGCTTGCTCTACATCAGAGGTTGTATATGCCAATAGCCTCAATCAATCCCGCGACTGGCGAAACGATCAAGACCTTCGAAGAACTTTCCGACTCCGAGATCGAAGACAAACTGCAGAACGCGGCCGAGACCTTTCGCGAATATCGCCGGACCAGTTTCGCTGACCGTGCTGAAAGGATGGCGCGCGCGGCAAGAGTTCTTGAAGACAAGAAGAAACAATTCGCCGAAACGATGACCGGCGAGATGGGCAAGCCTATCAAGGCCGCCGTCGCTGAGGCTGAAAAGTGCGCCTGGGTTTGCCGCTTCTACTCTGAGAACGCCGAGCAATTCCTCGCGGACGAAGCCGTCGAAACAAACGCGACCCGAAGCTACGTTCACTATCAACCGCTCGGGCCGGTGCTTGCCGTGATGCCGTGGAACTTTCCCTTTTGGCAAGTGTTTCGGTTCGCCGCGCCCGCGCTGATGGCCGGAAATGTCGCGCTCCTCAAGCACGCCTCGAACGTTCCGGCGTGCGCGCTTGCAATCGAAGACATCTTTCGAGAAGCCGGCTTTCCGGCAGGCGCGTTTCAAACATTGCTAGTCGGCTCGGATAAAGTCGCTCGCGTGATTGAGGACGATCGCGTGGCGGCTGTGACGTTGACCGGAAGCGAGCCCGCAGGCAGCAAGGTCGCAAGCCTTGCCGGCAAGCTCATCAAGAAGTCGGTGCTCGAGCTGGGCGGCAGCGATCCGTTTATCGTGATGCCGAGCGCCGATCTCGACGAAGCGGCCAGGACAGCGGTCACCGCTCGCACCATCAACAACGGCCAGTCGTGCATAGCCGCCAAACGCTTCATCATCGCCGAAGAGATCTACGACGAGTTCGAGCAACGCTTCGTGAAAGCGATGGAGGCGCTCAATGTGGGGAATCCTCTGGACGACACTGTGCAGGTGGGACCGCTCGCTACCGCGCAGATTCTCGCCGACCTCGAAGCTCAGGTTCGCAAGTCAGTCGAGCTCGGCGCGCGCGTTCTCACGGGCGGCAAGCGGCTCGACCACGTTGGCTATTACTACCCGCCGACTGTGCTGGCCGGCATACCAAAAAACTCGCCGGCATATCGAGAAGAATTGTTCGGACCCGTTGCATCGCTGTTTCGCGTGAGTGACGTCGACGAGGCTATTCGCATCGCAAACGATACATCGTTCGGTCTCGGAGCAAGCGCGTGGACTCGCGATCTGGAGGAACAAGCGCGGTTCATTGAAGACATCGAAGCCGGATGCGTCTTCGTCAACGGGATGGTGGCAAGCGATCCGCGATTGCCCTTCGGAGGAGTGAAGCGTTCAGGCTACGGACGCGAACTGAGCGTTCACGGCATCCGCGAATTCGTGAACATAAAAACGGTATGGATCAAGTGATTGCGGATTGCAGAATGCGGATTGCGGATTTCAATCCGCAATCCGCAATTCCCTCATCGGCAATCGTCTGAGTCTGCTAATCAATCGGTTCCGACGTGATCGCCGGCTCATTCTTCAGCGGACCGACTCCCTGCCGGCCGGGATGATCGGGAATCGTGATCGTCACCTGCGAGACGTTGTTCTCGAAGTCGGACTCAGGTAGCTGATGACAAACGCCGGGGTGATTCGGATCCGAAAATCGACACGGCTCACCCCCCTGCGGGACGAATCCGGGATTCACCGTGATCCTGATGATGTACTGGCCGGGCGGAACCACTGGTTGTCCATCGCCTCCGTCCAGGACGAAGTACTGTCCTCCCAGCTTCCAGACATAGACGTCAGCCCAACCCTTGCTGATCCCCTGGTTGCCCGCAATACCGGGAGCGCCGCAGCTCAAGAAATTCCTGGGATTATTATTTGGCCCCGGATACGCGCCATACTTCTCAATGTCAATCATGCAAAACCCACGCTTGGCTGCTTTCCAGACGAATCCGGTTGCAGGGTCGATCAGTTGATAGAGCGCGTAGTGCCTGAAGTGATAATGATTGTGACACGACGCGAACTCGTACAACCCATCATTCGCTGCTATGTGATCGTTTGGATCGCCGAGCGCGAGATCGGCATCGCCGATGTTTGGCGTCGATACCGTGAACCGCACAACCGTGTGGGTGCCCGGTGTGACGTTGCCTTCTACCACGCTGCAAAACTCGGCCGGAAAATCTTCCACGCGAACAACCCAGTGCTGTCTTAACGCGGCCTGATCGACAATGAGGTCAGGCTCTGGGGCCTGCGCGGGACTCAAATTGCCTGCTGACGTAGACCGCGCGGTTAACTGTGGGAAAATCATTAACGCCGCGACCAGGAAGATCGACGCGAGAATTGTGTTGAGTTGTTTCATCGAAGCTCTCCTCTGTATCGAGATTGTGTCAACTTGCCGAAACAGTTGTGAGGCCGCTCTGCCAGCGAGACTGTTCTCGGCGAGACCATATCTTTATGCAGACCACACGTCGTTATGCGGGTGGCTCCTTACACATTGACGGTGCGTTCGGGAACAAGAGCCGGAGCTACTTCTATCGCAAGAGCTATTGCTTGTCAACGCGGCGCTTTGGTGAGAAGAGGACTTGATTGCCGATCGATGTAATTGTCGATTGCCGATTTGTGGATCGAGAAAGGTTGTTCCTCAATCGGCATTTTGCAATCGCAATCGGCAATTACATCAATCGGCCATCCCCTCACTGTCCGGTTCGAGCCACGGCTTGGCCCGGTAGCGGCTTGCGCGGAAGCTTCTTGTCGCGCATCGCAGTGTTGTAAACGAAGGCGGCCATAATCGTTGCCGCTTGTTTCATGTCGTCCTCTTGGATGCGATCATACACATCCATATTCGAGTGGTGAGTGCGTGTCTCGTACTCGATCTGGTCCTGTATGAACTGGAATCCCGGCAATCCCACTCCGTCGAATGACAGGTGATCGGTCCCGCCGGTGTTCGCGATCGATAACGTAGCCAGCGGGCTCTCCCTCGGGGGAGCAGCTTTCGGATCAACCGCAGGCCCGGCTCCAAGCACCTCCTTGAACGGGGCGAACCACGCTCTGAATATCGACCGCACTTCCTCGTTGCCCTGCATGTAGATTCCGCGAATCTTGCCGGTGCCGTTGTCGAGATTGAAATAGCCGGCGAACTTCTCGTGATCGGGTTTGAGCTCGAATTGCGGAGGCGCTTGCGGCTGTTGTGGTTGACCCTCGGGAGGCGGGCCGCCGCCGAAGCGAGGATCGGGTCCGAGCCGTTTGCCGAAATGCTCCGATACATAATTGCGCGAGCCCAGCAGCCCTTGTTCTTCGCCGCTCCACAGACCGATTCGAATCGTGCGTCGAGGCTTCAAACCGAGCGATTGAAGTATTCGCACCGCCTCCATGCACACGGCCGAGCCCGCCGCGTTGTCGGTCGCGCCCGTTCCGCTGTGCCACGAGTCGAAGTGCGCGCCGAGCATAACGATCTCGTCCTTCAGGTCTGTTCCGGGTATCTCGGCTATCACGTTGTAGCTCATCAAATCTTGATCGTAGAACTTGGTCGCTAGGTTGAACTCGAGCTCAACGGGCGCTCCTCGCTGGATCATTCTGATCAAGCGATTGTAGTGCTCGACTGCGAGTACGACTTGTGGAACAACCGTCGGCGCGTCCTTATCGCGAATGGTCTTCCGTTTGTCGGGCGGAGTGCCCTCGGGATAAACGAGATTCGCGGATTGGACGAAAATCGTGCCGCCATCACCACGTCCGGGTTCCAGCACCACGGCGGCGCCTTCGTCCTGGAGCATCAGCCACTTCTTGGTTAAGAGTGCGTTAGCCGCGCGTTGTTCGTCCGTCATCCGGAATCTTGCCGGACCGCCCGGACCTCCGGCTCCCTGCGGTTCGGCGTTCGCTAGCCGCATCAGCTCTTCGTCAGTCTGGCGATGTCCGAGCGCTTCAAAGTGAGCCCTGACTTCGCGAGCCGCCGACAACAGAACGATCGCACCTTTGAGCTTGCCTTTGTACTTGTCCAGGTCGGCTTCGGTTTTGGCGTCGAAGTACACTGGCTGAGCCCGCACCACGCCGTTTGTGGCAGGCGACCAAGCCTTGGGATAGGCGATCAGCGGGAAGTAGTGTGGCTTGACCATATTGGCCGTGAAGCCTTCAAGCGACCAGCCGCGCCCAAACGGTCCCCACGCTTCCAGATGCGAGTTCTGCAAGCCCCACTCGGCGAGCTTCTGCTTGGCCCATTCCTCAGCGGCTTTTATGTTAGGTGAACCGGTGAGTCGTGCGCCGGGCACATCGGTAATGAAACTTAGGATGTCCATCACCTGTGAGCGCTTCAGTCCCTCGTCTTTCATTTTGTCGATCGCTGCTTGATCAAACTTCTCTGGTCCTTGAGCGCTGACTGCGACGCCCGAGGCCAGGGAGATCAAGGCTGTTATCAGGATAGCAGTGTATCGTTTGAACATTTTGTCCTCCGTGTGAATCTGTTTCTGGTTTCTGGTTTTAGTTTTTGGTTTCAAGTTTTTGGGTTCGTAACGCAGCTCCCGTTGCTGGAAACTAGAAACCAGAAACCGTCTTTTAAGCCTCATGTACCGACCTTGCAGCATCGTGGTTACTGCTTTGTTGCCGCCCGGGCGTCCCGCTTAGGCTCTAGCACGAGTCGCTGGGCGGCGTGCTTCTCGACCTTCGAGCGGCTGTACAATAGCGGGAAGTATTTGCCCTCGGCCCAGAGCGGCAACAGGTCGCCGTAGTGCGAGCTCTCGGGTTGACCGGATTGCCCGGGGACATTGATTGCAACCGAATTGTCCCAATCGCTCAGGTCGAGAATCTCGCGAAACGATGCGCCGCTGCGCTGGATGAACCTCGCGCCACTCGTAGCGTTGACCGTGTTGCCATCGCCGCCGCGAGAGACTCGCTTCAGATCGAACACTGCGCGTCGAGCGTCATCGGTCGAAAGTTGATGCTTGAATTCGGCGAAGTGGAGATCACCCCATCGCCACTTATTCATGTCGGGTCCGAGCCTGCTCTTAAGATCGGTGATGGCTTCGTTCAAGCTTTCGGACATCATCAACGAAGCCTTGACCTGCGGATTCACGCCGAAGGTCTTCTGGTCCGGATGAGTCAAAGCTCGCAACATCGTTCGCAGCAGAGAAGCGGCCCCAACCAGAGCTTTAGCTTCAGCGGGAACGACGTGATTGGCGAAGTTCGTTTGGAGTTTCTGAAGCCAAGCTTCGTAAAGCGCCGCGGCAGCCGAATCCCTGGCCAATACACAGTCCCATTCCTTGAACAACAGGTACGCGTCGCGCATCTGGGTCCGCGAATCTCTTAATAGCGTTCTCAGCAACGGCGGCATCAGCTCGCGCGCGGGAAGCGATGTCTCGTCGTGCTGCAAACGCTCAAAGTCCTCTATCGCAATCTTAGCGCTCTTACCCAACACCTCTTCGATCCTGTGAAAACGAAAAGGCGCGGCCCACTCGAAGTTGATCTCGTGCTTATAGCCTTCGGGGATGATCTTGTGATTCGCAGTCGCGATGAAATGCTTTGCCGGATTATAAGAACGAGGAAGTTCCGCAAGCGGAAGCCAGCCGTTCCACTCGTAGCGACCCGAGTTGCCAGGCACCGGGAGCAAACCCGACCAGCCTTTCCGAATCGGGGCGGACCCGGCAGCCTGCCATCCGATGTTGCCGTCGATGTCCGCGTACACCAGATTCTCCGAAGGCACTCGCCAGCGTTCGAGCGCCTTCAGGAACTCTTGCCAGTTCTTCGCGCGATCCAGCGAAAGCGACGCGAGATAGCCCGCCGACCCCGGCTCGCTTCCAACCCAGCGCAACGCGTACGCGCGATGCAGCGTCGCGTCTTCGTAGATCACCGGCCCGTGCCGCGTGAAGCGAAGCTCGACCTCAACCTCCGGCTTGCCCTTGACGCTGATCATCTCGCGCTCGATCTTCATCTTCTCCCAATTACCTTTGTAACGATACTGACCTGTGTCCCGGGGATTGGTTTCTTCGACATACAGGTCTTGTTGATCGATGCCGACGATGGTGAATCCGAACCCGACTCGCTCGTTGTGGCCGGCGGCGACTCCTGGAAGCGTCGGTTCGCCCGCGCCGATCACGTTCCAACCGGGCCCGACAAGATGAACAAGATAGCGCAGCGACGGCAGGCTGATGTTGCGATGAGGATCGTTGGCGAGAATCGGCTTGCCCGTTTTTGTGAGCGCGCCGCTGACAACCCAGTCGTTTGAGCCCTCGGTTGATCCCTGAGCTGCTCCGAAAGAGACCGCGCCGCCTGCGGCACTCGCTCCAGCGAGAATCTTGCTGTCGATTCCGTTCAGATCCAATCCCTCGGGCACTTCAAGTTTCTTGAAAGGATCGGTCTCGACCAGCTCGCCGGTCTTACTTGCGCCCAGCATTCGCACAAGCTGCGCGCGCAGAACTTCGCTGGACGCGTTGCGAGTCATCACATAACCGGCCATTCGGGTGAGACAAACTTCCGGAGACCAGGGCTCGGGACGAATGCCAGTCAGTTGAAACTCGATCGGCAAGCGATCGCGACTGGTTTCGATGAGAGCATTCACACCGCGCACGAACGATTCGATGATCAGCTTTGCATCGGGCGCGTAGCTCTTCCACTCGGCTTCCATGTCGCCGCGATAACGCAGGAGTCGCGCGAACTTGTCCCGCTCGATTGCCGGCGGGCCGAGAATTTCAGCAAGCCTGCCTTCGCCCGTTCGGCGCCATATTTCCATTTGCCACAACCGGTCCTGAGCGGCTACGAAACCCTGAGTAAAGAACAGGTCCTCTACCGTCTGCGCGTAGATGTGAGCAACGCCCCAGGGGTCTCGAATCACCTCGACGGGCTTCGCGAGACCTGCAAGCTCGATGCGCCCCGAAGTCTGAGCCAACGCCGCGCGAGCTTGTTGGGCGAGGTCGGAGGCAGCATCGGCTTTAGCCTGTGTGCCGGCGTTGGAATCGGCAGCTAACAGAAACGCCGACCGGTTCCGGCTCGATACTACCGAGACGAAGAAAGCTAGAACGAGAACTGCGGCGGCGAGTTTTCTCATGAGGCGGACCTTGGAAATTCAGCGCGCGAAACTGATTGGTGCAGCGTAGACTGTCCAGTCTGCGCCTGACTTGATCTCCACTCAAAGATGGCAACGATGCGCAGACTGGACAGTCTACGCTACCGCTCCCCACTGTGTGCCTTGAAGAATCGCTATGCTATTGCGACGGACCGCTGTCGTCAACCTTTGGCTGCGAACAGCGATTCCTCGGACTATGATTGCTCACCGAATCATCAGGGGTATAATCGCTGGACGGTCTCCTGGGTAATCATACGTTGGGCAGCGGAGAAGCTGTCAGATGGAACACAAACCCGATTACCTGGAACACCGACGAAGGCTCCGCGAGAAGTTTATGAAAGCCGGAGCCGAAGGTCTCCACAACTACGAGTTGCTCGAGTTGCTTCTGACCTACGCTATTCCGAGGCTTGACGTCAAACCCGCTGCCAAAGCTTTGATGAAGCGGTTTGGCACGCTCAACGGCGTGCTCGACGCCAGTCAAGACGAGCTCGAAGACGTGCACGGCGTCGGCGCCACGTCGGCGATCTTGATTCGATTGATCAAGGAGTTGTTCGCGGCTTATCTCGAAGAGCGGATGGAAGGCAAAGACGTGCTTTCGTCTCCAGTCGCCGTGGTTGATTTCGCTCGCGTGAAACTTGCCGGGCTTCCGCACGAAGCTTTCATGGTCATTTATTTGAACGTCAAGAACCGTGTGATCGGACACGAGATATTGCAAGAGGGCACGGTAGACCGAGCAATAGTCTATCCCCGCCAGATAGTCAAAGCGGCCCTGACTCACAAAGCTGCGGCGTTAATTTTGAGTCACAACCATCCGAGCGGCGACCCGGACCCTTCGCAGGAAGACAAGCACCTGACTCGCTCGGTCATCGAAGCAGCTCGCACGGTTGAGATCAGAGTATTGGACCACTTGATCGTGGGAAAGAACGGGTACTTCAGCTTTCAAGAGAACCGGCTACTGTCGAGTTAGTGGTGAAGAGAGATTGCCGCGATGCTCGAAGGGAGTGTAAGCTGATGAGCAATCCGGAGAATTAATCATGACCGAGATAACTTTGACAGCGATCTACGAAGAGGCTGAAGAAGGCGGCTACATCGGCTACATTGCAGAGCTTCCGGGCGCAAACACGCAAGGCGATACAATGGAAGAGGTGCGCGAGAACCTGATCGAAGCGATGCAGATGATTCTCGAAGCAAACCGCGAAGAAGCTGAACGTCGGCTGTCAAACAACGCTAAGGTGACTCGCGAGCCCATGACACTTCACGCGGCTTGATGCGGCTTCACTCGTGGATATCCTCAAAGCAGCGCGGAAGGTTGTCGAATACGCAACCGAGCTAGACGAGTCTCGCTTCCTGGCGAGTTCACGAGATCAGGATGCTATCCTCCGGCAGTTGACAATAGTCGGTGAGGCAGCCAAGCGGTGTCGAACGAATTCCGGACGAGCCATCCTGAAGTTCCGTGGCGGCTCGTCGCTGGCTTTCGCGATGTCGTCGTACATGACTATTTCAACGTGGACCTCGAGGAAGTTTGGAGAATCGTTCAAGGAGATGTGCCGTCACTGATTGCTGTCATCGAACCGCTCGTACCGCCTGAGAATCCCTGACCATTATTAGGCGGGGAATTGTCGCGCTTAAATTTGCGAACGCCCTGCGCGAAGCTGGATTTCTTGACGCTCATCGCTCATCTCATTGTATAATCCGCAAAGCCCCGGAGGAGATGTGAAATGCGTTCAATCTGGAAGGGTCACATTCGTTTCTTGCTAGTCGCGATCCCCGTTCGCGTATACAACGCGATCGAAACGTCAGAACAGATCCACCTCAATCAACTGCACAAAGATGACTACGGTCCCATCGCCTACGACAAGCGGTGCAAGAAGTGCAATAAGGTAGTCTCGAAGGATGACATCATCAAGGGCTACCAGTACACGAAAGACCAGTACGCCATCCTGGAGCCCGACGATCTGACCAAGGTCAAGCTCAAGACAACCAAGGTCATCGATATTGTCGGGTTCGTCGATGCATCCGAAGTTTCGCCGATGCTGTATGACGCGCCCTATTTCGCGGGGCCGGATGGCGAAGTGGGCGCCAAGACCTACGCGCTGCTGCGCGAAGTATTGAAAGACACTGGCAAGGTCGGACTCGGCAAGGTCGTGCTGCGCGACCGCGAGGATTTCGTGGCCATCGCGCCGCAAGACGAAGGTCTGGTTGTGTACAAACTCCGCTACCCGAAAGAAGTCAGGAAGATCACCGAGGTCCCGCAGCTTGAACACCAGGAGATCGATAAGAACGAGTTGAAGCTCGCGCACACGCTTGTCGAGCAGATGGTCACTTCGATCGGCGAGATCGAGATGCGGGACCGTTACAGCGAGGCTCTCAAGGAAATCATCGAGGCCAAGATCGAAGGTAAAGAGGTTGCCGGTTTCGTCGAGGAAGAGCAGCCCACGGTCGACATAATGACCGCTCTCAAAGAGAGCATCAAACAAGCCCAGCGCAAGCCCATGGTGAAGGCTACAGGCAAAGCCAAAGAGCAGCAGGAAGAAGTGGAGGAAGCGAAGCCGAAGAAGGCACGAAAGAGCAAGGCATCATAGGCTGAGCTTCATCAGATGTCCAAGAAGGATAGCAAGATTCTGCGGTTCCCCGCCCCGGCGCCGTCAAAAGCAGACTATCAACGCGTCAAGTCGAGCTACACGGTTAGCGACATCAAACAATTGTTTGGTCTCAGCGAACGTGTGATTCGCCGCTGGACTGAAGAGGGCGTCGTCAGCGCCGCGCTTTCGTCGGAGGCCGGCGAACCGCTTTACGACTTCAGCGCGTTGACCCAGTTTCGGCGATCACGCGAGCTGCGCGGACAGGGACTGACCCTCAAGCAGGTCGAAGCAGAGCTGCAGGGTCAGATGAACCTGTTCAAACCGGCTAAGACGCGAATCGCGCGTTTGCTCAGCCCGTTCGAGGAAGCCCTGCTCCTGCACGAGCGCGGGGACGAGAAGGCTGCCGAGTTGTATCGCGAAGCGATCGCCGAAGGAGACAACCTCGCCGATGCCTACTGCAATCTCGGGATCATCGAGCTGGAGCAAGGGAGAATGACCAAGGCGCTCGATTGTTTCAGCCTCGCGCTGAAGAACGATCCTCGGCACGTCGAGGCTCACTACAATCTGGCCAACCTCTATTTCGATGCTGGGGACTTGCAGCTTGCCAGGTTGCACTATGAGAGCGCCGCGGAACTCGAGCCTTCGTTTTCGCCGCTTTACTACAACGTTTCGCTGGTTTATTACAAGCTTGACGACTTGAACGCTGCGTGCGGAGCTTTGAATAAGTACAAAGAGCTCGCGCCCGAGGATCACGAGATCGAAGCCATTGATGAGCTGCTCAAATGGCTCGAGCAGGCGCGAAACATCGAGAACAAGAGGCGCGGTTTGCTTTAGCAAATCCGTCAAGAACCCGTCCGCTATCTGGGCGCTGCAAGGCGAGGAGAAAATGCCGGCAAAATTCAGATCAGGCAAATCCTGGCGGGAGAAGTTGGAAAAACAAGACCATTCAAAAATTGTCGAGATTCCAGCGAGCATGGCTAAGAGGCTTGGTCCGGGCACGATGCTCATCCCGAAGCCGCTCGACGTCGATGCGTTGATCCGGAAGGCGAAGAGGGGAAAGCTGGTGACAGTTTCGGAGATTCGCGCAAAGCTTGCGCGCGACAACGGCGTCGACACAGCTTGCCCGCTGACCACGGGAATATTCGTCCGCATTGCTGCCGAGGCGGCGGAGGAGGATTTGCAGAACGGAAGAAAGCAGGTGACACCTTATTGGCGGGTGATCAGGGACGACGGGAGCTTGAACGAGAAGTTTCCCGGAGGAGTTAAGGCCCAATCGCGCCGTTTAAAAGCTGAGGGCCATTCGATCACACGAGGCCAGGGAAAGAGACCACCGAAAGTGAAGGATTTCGATAAAGCGCTCTGGCGGCTGTAGCCTGTTCAGCTTCGATCTCAAGTCCGGTTGCGTAGTCCGACCTCCAGGTTTTCCTCACACACTTTTCCATTGACACCCATTTGCTTTGGCGGTATTCTTGCCGTGCTGGATAAATTGAAATTCATTTTCATTTAGCATTCATCCCCGAAGAGGAAACATGAGCCTGTTGGACGCGCTTCATAATCAACGGTATCGGGTCGAGGTAGTTGAGGGACCCGATAGCGAACGCCGGCGCTTACTGGATCTTGGCATAACGCCAGGCGAAGAATTGGCCGTTGTACAGTCGGTCCCGCTTGGGGACCCTCTGGTTGTGATGATCAGAGGGATGCGACTTGCCCTCCGGCGACGGGAAGCGGCATGGATCAGAGTTCAGTGAGCAAACATGCGGTTAGTAGAGGCCGCCTTGGCGGCACCAGGCAACGACGCCCAAAAGGCGCTTCCCCATCCTATTGAGACCAGGTCTCACCCCGATACAGTCTGCGTTGCTGGCCCTCCGAATGCGGGCAAGACCGCGCTGATGAACGCGCTTACGGGCGGGAGTTTTCACACCGCGAACTACGCCGGCGTGACTGTCACGCTTTCGCGCGGGAAAAGCAAAGCTGAATTCGGCCCACAAGTCTTGTTGGTCGATCTGCCTGGCGTCCACAGCACCGCCGCGGTTTCGCCCGAAGAAGAACTATCCTGCAGTGTTATCGAAGGCCGGCATCATTCTGTAAACCCGGCCGCCTTGATCGTGGCAGTCGACGCTACTCAACTGGAGCGGCATCTCAGGTTTGCTTCATTCGTTGCGCGTCAGCGCAAGCCGATGGTCATAGCACTCACGATGATGGATCTGCTCCCGCGCACACAGCAGTCGGTGAACGTGCGCAAGCTGGAAGCCGCGCTTGGGGTACCGGTGGTCCCTGTGGATGGCCGCACTGGATGGGGCGCCGCCGAGTTGATGGTTGCACTTCAGAAGGAGATGGTGAATCCAACAACTCAGAGCGCGCTTGTGAATGTGCCGGAGGAGCCCGTCTCCGCTTACAGAGTGATCCGCGAATTACTAACCAATAACGAAGCTCTCAAGAATAAGAATCCGCTGGTGCTCACGCAGGATTCATTCACGGCGCGAATTGACAGCGTCGTGCTCCATCGCTTGCTCGGGTTTCCGATTTTTTTCGTAGTTCTTGTTGGGCTGTTCTCGTCGATATTCTGGGCGGCGAGGCCATTCATGGATCTGATCGACTGGCTGTTTAAGCAAACCGGGCATTGGCTGCTCGCCATCTTGCCAGATGTGGCGCTGTCAAGGTTTCTAGCGGAGGGCGTCGTCGGAGGAGTCGGCGCCGTCGCGATATTCTTCCCGCAGATCGTGATTCTCTTTTTTCTGATGACGTTGCTCGAAGACTCGGGCTACCTCGCTCGGGGTGCTGCTCTTGTGGACCGGCCGCTCTCTTATCTGGGTCTGCACGGACGCTCATTCGTTCCGATGCTTTCCGGATTTGCCTGTGCGATACCGGCGATACTTGCCGCCCGGACAATTCCATCGCGCCGAGAGCGGCTCCTGACTATTTGGATTCTTCCGCTTATGAGCTGCAGCGCCAGACTGCCGGTCTACGCGTTGCTGCTGAGTGCGTTGTTGCCGGGCGCTGCGTGGAAAGCGGGCCTCGCTCTTGGCGTTATCTATTTGTCGAGTCTGTTGGCAGGAGCTTTGGTAGCCGGGCTAATCAGCAGGTTCATCCTGCGAAAGCGTTCGGCGTCGATCCTGGCGATGGAAATGCCCGTTTACCGGAAGCCTCTGCTGAAGCCGACGATGAGAATGACCTGGTCGCGCGCGTCGGCCTACCTGAGGCGTGCGGGAACGCCAATCGTCGTGATCTCGTCGTGCTTGTGGTTGTTGTCGAACTTCGGTCTCGGCCGGCATCAGCCAGCTTCGCCGGATGGAGCGCGCTCGCCGTTGATTGCAGCAAGCGACCTGGATCATTCGTTTGCGGCAGAGGTCGGCAAGACACTCGAGCCCGCTATTCACCCGATGGGAGTCGATTGGCGAGTAGGCGTGGGTTTAATCTCGGCGTTTGCCGCCCGTGAGGTCTTCGTCAGCACGATGGCAATCGTCTTCCACGTTGCTGAAAATGAGGACGGACAACAGAACGGCTTGCTCGAGAACATGCGCACGGCGACCTTCTCGGGAACCTCCAACCCCATATTTACTACCTCCACGATCGTCGGCTTGATCGTCTTTTTCTTCTTCTCACTGCAATGCTTGTCTACAGTTTCCGTCGTGCGCAGCGAAACGGGTTCGTGGCGAATGGCGGGTCTGCAGCTTCTCTTTTACACCGGCATCGGTTATCTGATGGCATCAGCGCTGGTCGTAGGCCTGCGACTGCTGGGAGTGGACTGACCTTCTAACAAACGTCTCGAAGAACAGGTGCGACCGACCGTCGTGCTTTGACACTAACGAAGCATAGGTACTAAGATAGCCTCAAAAGAAGGGCTGGGAGGGGAGCGGTGCTACTTGCATTCATGAAGCCATCAGTTCCGACCCACGAGCAGAAAGAACTCCCGGTTCTGCAAAGCTGCACCGTGCTGGTTTCACTCCTCGAGAAAGACAGGCAATCGCGCGGTCTGTGCTGACGTGCTGCGCATGACATCCAGCGTCGGACCGCGATGGTTTGACCCTGAGATCGGGAGGCTTACAATGAAAGACCGCATCAAGTGGATTCTAGTCGGACTCGGCTGCACTTTTGGGCTTCAGGTGATCGTCTCTCTGATCTTCACCGGCATCGCCTTCAGCACCAGGCACAGCCTGGCGGACGTTGTATCGGACACGGCGGTCGCGGTCACCTTCGGTTTGACGATTGGGGCGTTTCTAGTCGGGGGCTTCGTTGTCGGCTGGCTCACCGAATCATTGCGGGTGATCGACTCCTTGATAGTCGCGGTCGCGACGTTGGCCCTGACACTGCTCGTATATTCCGCGCTGCCGTCGGGCAACAAGGCACAGTTCATGAGCGGGTTTCTGCTAAGCGATCCCAGACGAGGCCTGGTGCTCGGGGTCCTTGCGTTGATCGCGGCGGCGATTGGGGCATACTGGGGTTGGCACCTGAAGGTGCCTCAGGAAGGGATACTCGACAGAATTGCACTGCTTGTCGGGCTCGTTGGGGCGATAGTTGGGCCGTTCCTTTTGCTCGCTGTTGGAGGCCGCGACCCTAATAACCCGAGCGCACCAAACCTGCCGTGGTACTTTCTGGTGATCGTGATCGTGCTGGTGCTGGTTATCGTGGGAGTTGGCTTTGTCCTGTTTACTCGCGAATCCCACTACGAAGACGAGATATCGATAAGCCCCGAGCATCACAAGGAGCAAGGACCGGCGGCGACTAATTGAATCGCCGGGCAGGCCACCAATTGAGTTAGTTTGCGTTATCGGCCGAGCTCTCTTTGAGGACACTTTCCAAATCACGCGCTATTTCCGCGGCCAACTGGTAGCGCTCGGCAGGATCCTTCCTGAGCATCTGCTCGATGACTGAAGACAGCCGATCGGGGGCGTCCTTGCGGTGCTTCTTAATGGGTGAAGGCGCGCGCCTCTTAATGGCTTCGATTGTCTGAAAGTAAGTTTCGCCATCAAAAGGCAGACGCCCGGTGGTCATCTCGTAAAACACAACTCCAAGCGAGAAGATATCCGCCAGATGCGTCACTTCCCCGCGCCCGGTCGCTTGCTCCGGCGACATATAGCTTACCGTTCCCAAAAGGACTCCCGATTCGGTCAGACGTGACTTGCCCGACGAACGATTCAGAACCGGCAGCGGCTTCGCGAGCCCGAAGTCCAACACCTTAACCTTGCCTCGCCCGGTGATCATAATGTTCGAAGACTTGATATCGCGATGGACGACTCCTCGCTCGTGCGCCTCGGCCAATGCCCAGGCAGCCTGACATCCAATGTCGACAATCTCACCGAGCGCGAGCGGCCCGGTCTCCAGGCGTTCGGCAAGGGTCTGCCCTTCGACGTACTCCATCACGATATAGGGATTCCCTGCTGCTTCGCCGATCTCGTGAATCGTGGCGATGTTCGGGTGATTAAGCTGGGACGCCATGCGCGCTTCTCTAAGAAAGCGCTGCTTCATTGTTTCGTCTTCGCTGTGCTTCGACGCGAGCACCTTGATTGCCACCGTTCGTTCGAGCTCGGTGTCGTAGGATTCAAAGATCTCACCCATCCCGCCCGCGCCGAGCGAACGACGTATCTCGAACCTGCCTATGTGCCCCGCAGGCTCAATCAGCGGCGGCGCAATCACCTTTTCAGTTTTGCCGTCGTGAACTGCCATCGCTGCGCGGTCGGTCTCGCGCAATTCAGTGGTGATGATTCGAGGCCGCGAGATCACCGACGAGAACAACGTCGAAAAGACGCGCGGACCGCGGTCGTCGTGAATGAAATAGCCGGCGCGCTTCAGGTCTTCGTAAATGTGCTCGTGCTCTTTCGCCACCTGTCCATCCTCGATAAATTCTCGGATCGAGCGGCGGAAGCCGTCGCTCAGGTGGTCCCAGATAAATCGGAATTGCCCCTTCGCTTCGTCCAGGAATGTCGCTTCGACTTCTTCGCGATCGAGTTTTCCGTCGTTTTCCACGAGATGGTCGAAGTACGCCGAGCAGGCGATCTGCAAAAAGTAGGGAAAGTAACCGGCGATCTCCATTATGCGGCGGGCGTAGCCTTCAAGCGGCAGGCCCGCTTCCTCCGAGGGCCCGGTGATGAGCGCCACGGCCTCCTTGCGTGTGAACGCGCGCAGGAAGACGTTGGTAAAGATATTGAAGAACGGCGAGTCGGCTATAAGCTGTGTGTGACACAACTCCTGCAGATCGCGCGCGGAGCTGGTCACATAAGCTACGTCGTAATTGTTGGCGATCGATCGCAGGAAGGAAAAGAACTCGAGATCGAACGCATGGTTCGTTGTGATCGCATCGAATTCATCGAACAACACAACCAGCTTGCGCCCATCGCGGCGGAAGTTCTCGAGAACCGCGCGCACTGAATCAAAAGAGGGTTGGAGCTTCGTCAGCGACTTGTCGCCGGTCTCCTTCGCAAGCAGTGCGAACAGCTCCTTGAAAAACTCGGTAAGTGTGAGCCGCCGCTTTTGCTGAAGATCTATAAACGCGAAGGTGTAAGACTCGCACCGGTCGAGGAAGCGCTCTCGAACTTGAGGATGATTAATGAACTGAAGCAGCGAGGATTTGCCGATCCGTCGTTCGCCGACGACGGAGATGGACTGCGGACGTGAGGCCCCGATGCGCGAGAAGATCTTTGACGCTTCGCGCGCGCGCCCGAAAAACTGCGCCGGGTCTTTGATCGCGACTCGGTTCAGGTAAGGATTGCGTGGCATACATTTCACTCTCGAGACTTCGGCGAAGCGAGCTGCTCAACCTCGGATAATCGCTAGCTAGCAGTCGTACGGGCTATGATCCGATGCGCTCAGCTTCTCCGTCGCCCGGTTCGCCCGCGCGCTTCCGAGGCTTGGCTTTTCGCGACGAATCTCGAATGATATCGGCCAACGCATGCAGCGCTCGACTGGCGGAGTCGGCATTCGGAAACACATCAGCAAGGTCCGGTTCGATCAACACGACATTTGTTCCTTCTGCGTACCGCTTCGCGTACTTGCCGCGTTCTGCTTTGCTCCAGTCAAGGAAGCTGTAGTCATCGAGCATGGCCTCTTCTTCGACGGACTGAGCCAGGGTGCCCTTTCTTTTCGCGCCCGGCTTTTTGGAATGCTTATGGTTCTCCTTCTTCATAGAT
>Ga0114129_10003621_pt1 | contig 21735 bp, 14 predicted proteins | sample RhiMetdeltSRZDD1_FD_80071 | JGI IMG/M metagenome (GOLD analysis project Ga0114129, IMG submission 80071) | Populus rhizosphere microbial communities from Tennessee, USA - Rhizosphere MetaG P. deltoides SRZDD1 (version 2) (version 2) | ecosystem: Host-associated > Plants > Roots > Rhizosphere >... | reverse complement strand
GTGGCAGTCAGCAACATTTCAATACCACGGTTCCTGAGCTGACCGATATTTACCACACTGCCCGAATAACCGGTGGTTTGGCTGATGGTAACACCCAGAATGTCGTCGGTTGTTTTTTTATTGTACACGGCTACATCCAACCCCAAACGGTTATTTAAAAACTGAAGGTTCAACCCTATTTCCTGTTCTTTAATAGTAACAGGCTTTAATGAACTGTTGGGTATTTCGGTTTGCGAAACAGCGCCCAGTGATTGTCCGTTTATGGTATAGGACTGCAGCATATAGGTAAGACTATTCCTGTACGGCGAAGTACCGTTCGAAGACTGTGCATACGAAGCCCTTAATTTACCAAAACTGATCCACGATGGCAGCCTGAATACATCAGAAAATACAAAGCTGGTGCTTACAGATGGATACAATACATCGTTTGAATGAATGTTCAATGTAGAGAACCAGTCGTTACGCGCCGTTACTGTTAAGAAAAGATAATCCCTGAAGGCGATATCGGCATTGCCAAATAACGAGTTTACCCGGTAGTGCGAATAGTTGTAGGTAAAGGGTTTTTGCGCAATATTGCTGGGGCTGTAAAAAAACGGCACTACAAAAGGTCCTGCATTTATAATACCCGATTGTTTATAAACATTGTCCTGTGTATTTCCACCTGCATTGACACGTACGCTCAGGTCGCCGAATTTTTTATTGGCCTCCAGCATGTAGTTGCCGTTCAGTTCATGATAATCTACCGTAGTCTGCGTAAGCGAACCACCGGTATTATATCCTGTCAAAGAAGGAACCACATTTTCCACATCAAATATATAACCGTCACGGGTTAACTGGCCCTGCACCGATAACCAGTCGGTTAAGCTATACTTCAACGTAAGACCGCTTGTTAACCGGTTGCGACGCGTGGCGTTCTGAAAATGATAAGCCACAAAATACGGGTTGTTGAAATAGATGTCTGTACCCGGTAACAATTCCGATTTATCGGCTTTTACAGCGGGTTTCAGCCATCTGATATCAAACGAATTGGCAAGGTAAAGGGCACTGGCTACTACGTTACCTGGCGCATCGGAAAACGATACCCTGTTTTTTACCTGTTCAAACACATAATTGGCCGAAAGGCTTAACTGCAGTTTTGGCGTTACGGCATAGGTGCTGTTAAAATTCACCCCCTGCTGCTTCATGTTTGAATTAGGTATTACAGTACCCATGTATAAATTCGACAAGCCCAATCTGAAATGGCCTTTATCGTTACCGCCTGTAAGCGCTACAGAGCTTTGATTGGTCAACCCGGTTTTAAAGAAGTTCTTAAAATTGTCTTTTGCCGGCAGGTAGGCATAGGAGTCACCTAAAAAGTTCACCGCCTGTGAGCCATCGAGCTTTGCACCCCAACTGTCGTTAGGCACAGCCAGCGCCGCTGCCTGCGTTGTTGGTTTTACGCCCTGTGTACCCTGACCATATTCGTACTGGTACTCTCTTTCGTCAACTACTTTATTAACAGTAAGGTTATTGTTCAGTTCAAGGCCGATGCCTTTGTTGCGTAACCCCGATTTGGTAGTAATTAAGATGGCGCCGTTACCACCGCGGTAACCGTACAGGGCCGATGCGGCCACGCCTTTCAATACCTGTATGCTTTCAATATCATCGGGGTTAATGGTAGATAAGCCATCCCCAAAATCCTGTCCGCCCCATTGACCCGAGCTACCCTGGTTACTGTTATCGAAGGGAACGCCATCGATAACATATAAGGGCTGGTTATTACCTGCAAGCGATGCATTACCCCTGATCACGATGCGGCTGCTGCCCGAAGGGCCTGTACCTGTTCCGGCTACGTTTACACCGGCAACCTGGCCTGTTAACGCATTACCGATATTGGTTTCGCGGGCCTGTGTAAATTTCGATCCGTCTACTTCCGTTGTTGAATAACCGACAGCCCGTTTTTCTTTTTTGATACCAAGGGCAGTTACAACTACTTCATTCATTTGTCCGCTTACAAGGCTCATCGTTATGCTGATGGCCTGATCGTCTGTAACCTTTACTTCGCGGGTTACAAAACCAATCGACGAAAACACCAGCACATCGCCTTTTTTAGCTTCTATTGAAAAGGTACCGGCCATATTGGTGGCAGTGCCCTTTTTTGTTCCTTTAATAATTACGGTAACACCGCCAATGGGGCTGCCGCTGCTATCGGTTACTTTACCGGCTATAATTTCACCAAAATTGTACGACACATCGAAGTTGCCCGTTTCGGTTTTTGTATCGGGCAATGTACTTCCGTTGTCAACCGGCGTTTTTGATTCGGAAAGAATGACAAACGTATTCTCCTTTAATTTCTTAAACCGCAAACCGGTATTGCCGAGCACCTGTTTTAAAATGGTTTCTACATCGGCTTTATTGTTCTGAACCGGGTTTACGAGGGTGTTTTTGATAGAAGGATTGGAAAAAAGAAAATAAATATCACGACTCTTATTCAGCTCCTTTAATACTTTGTACAGCGTAGGGGCTTTGTCGCCTTTTTGCGTTGACGCACCGGGCTTATGCTGTTTAACAGGGGTATTAAAGGCATAGGAATCCTGCGCCTTTACAAGGGTAAAGCAAATCAATTGCATACCCGCCAAACAGCATAGCAGTTTTGATCTAATGTTGATTTTTTTGATCATAATAACAGCTTTGAGGTATTTCAGTTTTGGTTATACTTAGTAGAAAGACACATCAAACCACCTAAAAGGCATAGTTGTTCCTCAAAAAACCAATACAACACGGCATAACTTTCCTGCCAGCAGAAAAAACTACTGTCAATGAATATTACAGGTTTGGTTTAAAGTGCTTTGATTTAATAACTAATAACAATGGTACTATCGCTGCGCTTCACACGAAAATCGGTAGTTGCCTCCAGCGCCTGAAGCAATATATCAAGGTTGTCGTTAGGCAAAATGCCGGTGATTAATTTATTACCAAGCGCCTCGTTATCCAACTGAATGGTTACTCCATAGTGATCTTTGATCTGTTGCAGCACGTCGCGTAAAGGGGTATCTTCGAAGTGCAGTTTTTTATCGCGCCAGGCCAGCACATCTTCTTCCTGTGCCGCCTTAATTTGCGGTTGCTGATTGGCAAACTCTATAAAATCACCGGGTTTCATGTAAATCGTATCGCCGTGGCGAGTATAAATGGTAACGCTTCCTTCGGTAAGCAATACATTCGCTTTGTTATCGCGATTTACAATATTGAACTGAGTACCTGTTACAATTACGTCGAATTCGGTTGTATGCACTACAAACCTTGTATGATCGGGCTTTTTGGTAACATGAAAAAAGGCCTCCCCTTTTAACCAAACTTCACGCGGGGTATTGTTCGACCAGTTTTTTGAGTAAGAAATTTCACTGTTTGCATTCAGCATTACGGTCGATCCGTCGGGCAGGTTGCGTTGGGTAATTTGTCCGAATGCGGTGTGCATCGAGGCGGGAGAATTTACCGTACGCCACAACGTTATACCCGATATGGCCAGCACCAGTACTGCTGCAGCCGCCCACCATAATTTGCGCGGCCTCATATTAACAACACGCTGTTCCTTTTCTTTTTCGGCCCTTACACTGGCAAGCAATCGCTGTTCGGCTAATTCAGCAATATGCGGCGCCATTTCTTTTTCAACAATGGAAAGATTATCCATATACAGTTTTGCCTCATTTACAAGCTCCATCTGCTCAGGATGGGCCTGCAGCCACCGTTCCCACTGTTGCAGGTTTTCATTGCCGGCATTGAAATACCAACTCTGAAAATGCTCATCAGCTATTATGTCCTCTACGTATACAAAATGTTTTTCCATATTTAAGCCGGTTTCCGCCTACATGTATTCAATATTCACCTTTTGTACCTCTTTTTTTGTAATTTTTTTTTGATACCGGCTGATTTTTATCATTTTTACATAACCGGTCACATGAACGTATTTCATCAAATGAATGAATTCCAACCAAATAAGCTGCTACCAGAATCAGATCAGGCGATTGCATACTGGCAGGCCTTCACCGAAGGCAACGAAGAAGCCCTTGGATCGCTGTTCAGGCTATATTATACACAATTGTATAAATACGGCAGTAAGATTTGCCCCAACACCATCATTCTTGAAGATTGCATACAGGAGCTATTCTTACAGCTTTGGCAAAAAAAAACGCCTACGCCGGTTACATCGGTCAAGGCATATCTGCTAAAAGCCTTAAAATACAAACTGTTAAAGGCAATGCAACAAAAAAGCAACAAGCCTGTTGAAGATTCAGACGCATTTGAAATAAGCCACGAACATTTTTTAATAAACCGGCAGCGCGATGAAGAAAAAGTTAAAAAAGTGATCGATGCGCTGGCCTTATTAACCGACCGGCAAAAAGAGATCATCTATCTTAAATTTTACCAGAACCTTAGTTATGAAGAAGTAAGCGAAATAATGAACATTAGTTACCAAACCGCCCGTAATTTGCTGCACAAGGGGGTTTCGGCTATGAAGAAAATATTAATGCAATCGTATTGTTTAGTGCTGAGTTCTTTGTTCTAAGTTCTAAGTTTCCCTCACTGAGCCTTGTACCTTTAACCTTGTTTCCTGTTATTTATTGTTTTTTTTCCTTTTCCTGCAGTACAAATTCTCAATTTACTACACAATCTTGTTACACAATCGTTTGACATTATTTTTTCTTTGGAAACGATAGTCATTTCCATTGGATTACTGGAAATAGCTTTAATTTCGCGCAACTTTAAAACAGATTTATATGACCATGGTTGATTCGTTCGAGAAGATACCTGTACGTATTTACTCCGATCAGAAAGAAGGTTCCAAATTTGTAGCAAGTGAAATAGCCGAGTTAATCCGCAGCAAACAAGCGGCCGGCTTAAACTGCGTTTTAGGCCTGGCCACCGGTTCAACTCCAAGGTCGATGTATAACGAACTGGTACGATTACACAAAGAAGAAGGATTGAGCTTTAAAAATGTAATCACGTTTAATCTGGATGAATATTATCCGATCGAAAACGATGCATTGCAAAGTTATAATCGCTTTATGCATGCTCATTTGTTTGACCATATTGATATCGATCCTAAAAATATACATATCCCCAACGGAGAAATTCCGAAAGAAAAAATCAAAGCGCATTGTCTCGAATACGAGCGCCTTATTGAAGATGCAGGCGGCATTGATCTGCAGGTATTGGGTATAGGTAATAACGGACATATCGGTTTTAACGAACCTGGTTCAAGCATTTACTCACGCACACGACTGGTTACGTTAGATAATTCAACACGCATTGCCAATTCGCACGAGTTTGCCAATTTCTCAGAAGTTCCCCGCCTTGCCCTTACCATGGGCCTCAGCACCATTTTAAGGGCTAAGCGAATTTTATTGATGGCCTGGGGGCCTGCCAAAGCTGCTGTTGTTCAAAAATCAGCCGAAGACAATATCACCGAACAAATACCGGCTTCTTTATTACAACAACACAACGACAGCTTGTTTGTACTGGATGAAGTGGCTGCTGCCGACTTAACCCGCTTAAAATCGCCCTGGCTCACCGGCGATTGCGAATGGACGCCCAGGATGATCCGCAAAGCGGTGGTGAACATGTCGCTGAAAGTAAACAAGCCTTTATTAAGTTTAACAAATATCGATTACCGTGATAACGGTTTGGGCGACCTGCTGGTTGAAAAAGGCGATGCCTACGAAATTAACCTGCAGGTGTACTACATGCTGCGCGACAGCATTACGGGATGGCCCGGCGGCAAACCCGATCTGCACCTTCCCAATCATCCTGAACGCACCAAACCTTATCCAAAACGTTGCGTTATCTTTTCGCCGCACCCCGACGATGACATCATTTCAATGGGTGGAACGTTTCAACGTTTGCACGACCAGGGGCACGATGTACATGTTGCCTATCAAACTTCGGGCAACATTGCCGTTACCGATGAATTTGTAACACGCTTCATGGACTTTGCCGTTGGCTTTGAAGATATGTTTGGGGTAGACAGCAAAAAGTCGACAGCCATACTGGAGCAGGCCCGTCAATACCTGCGTGCTAAAAAATCGAACGAGATAGATACACCTGAGATCAGGTCGGTAAAAGGGTTGATACGCCGTTGTGAGGCCAAAGCCACCTGCCGGTACGTGGGTATTAAAGATGAGAACATCCACTATCAGAATCTTCCTTTCTACGAAACCGGCACCATTGAAAAGAAGCCGATGGGAGAAGAAGATGTACTAATGACCATAGAATTATTACGTAAAATAAAACCTCAACAGATCTATGCCGCAGGCGACCTGGCCGACCCGCATGGAACCCATAAGGTTTGTCTGGACATCGTTTTTGAATCATTACACCGAATCAAAAAAGCCGGTGATGAATGGATAAAAGATTGTTGGGTTTGGTTATACAAAGGCGCATGGCAGGAATGGGACCTGAGCGAAATTGAAATGGCAATCCCCATGAGCCCCGACCAGGTATTGAAGAAGCGCTTTGGCATATTTATACACCAGTCGCAAAAAGATATGGTCCCCTTCCAGGGAAGCGATAGCCGCGAGTTCTGGCAAAGGGCCGAAGACCGAAATGCCAATACAGCCAACATGTATGCCCAGTTAGGTCTTACCAAATATGCCGCCATGGAAGCGTTTGTACGCTGGCATTTTTAAACTGGTTGCAGGTTTCAGGAGTTCAAAAAATGATCTTCTTCATAAAATGTTAAGGTAATAGCTTCAACTATTACCTTTTTTTATTACATATATCCTGAAACCTGCAACTTTCTAATTCCTCAATATGTCCTCAATAGTTTGCTTTTCGGGCAATTGTGTAAAAACATACACCGGTATTTCATCTGTCCTATAGTTTTCCCGTATATTTTTAAGGTAACCTATAAATCGATCGGGCGAATTATTGGCGTAAACGATGATTATATCGGGTAATCTTTTATCGAGGATACTAAGAAGCTGTTGAAAATCCTCTACACAATCAAGTTCAATTGGTATGGATTCGTGTTGTAATAATTGCTTCATTGGCAACACCTTCTCTGCATGATCGTAAAACAATACAATATACCTGGATTTCGCCTGCATACTTACTGTTTTTGGTGTAAGGAATAATCTAAAAATAGTATTCCATCATTGCGATTTTGATTGTATTTTCGGTAAGTTATTTGTTAAAAAAGTATAGCTTTTTATTGAGTTAATAAGTTGTAAAGATTTTGTGAAAATCCCGTCTGTTATGGGGATCGGGTTAAAAAAAATCATATATGAACTTTTCGAATCAGTATCCAACACATGTTTTACTGGCAGAGGATGACGATGAGGATTACCTGATTTTTTCGCTTGCCATAGAAGAGCTTTCTTTTAAAGTGATACTCTCGAGGGCCGAAAATGGTGATATTCTCTTTAAATTGTTGGATGAAAAAAATCCTGATATAGTTTTCCTCGACCTGCTGATGCCCTGCAAAGACGGCCGTCAATGCCTGAAAGAGATCAGGTCCAACAGCAAGTATGATGCTATACCCATTATAGTATATTCGTCACTGAGCGACCTGCAGAATATTGAGTTTTGTTACCGCGAAGGATCGAACTTATATGCCATTAAGCCGCATACATTAACCGAGTTAAAAACAATTCTTGAAAAAATATTTTCCATCGACTGGAAAAAGGTATTGTACTTCCCTCCACGTTCGTCGTTCGTATTAAACCCGCAATAAATTTTGTTTGTGGTTTGTAGTTTATTATTTTTTGACTGCCTCCGATATTGTATCTGCATCACTGGTTTTCGTATCGGACAAAAGCTCTGCTGTTGCCTGATGTACCGGCAATGAAATAATGAAGGTTGATCCCTTGTTCACTTTGCTTTGCACTGAAATAAAGCCGTTGTGCTTTTCAACGATCTTTTTACAAAGCGTAAGGCCTATACCGGTGCCTTCAAATTCACTGTGCACATGCAGGCGCCTGAACATATCAAATATTTGTTCGGCATACACCTGGTCGAAGCCGATGCCGTTATCCTGTACATAAATGCGGCAATATTGTATCGGTTCTTTATTGGAAGTGGTGGCGGAAATAATTTCAGAGCGGATATTGATTACCGGTGGATCTTCTTTTTTACAGTACTTAAGCGCATTGCTGAGCAGGTTTTCAAAAAGCGGCCTGATCAAACCGGGGTTCACATCAATAAAAGGTAGTTCCAGTACTTCAATGCGCGCCTTTTTGCTTTGAACGGTAGCGTCCAGTTCATCAAGCACTTCCTGCAATAACAGGTTCAGGTTGTAATTAACGAAGGTGTCTTTTTCATTATTGATGCGCGAGAAAGCCAGTATATCGCTGATAAGCGTTTGCATGCGAACGGCCGCATTTTGTATGCGGGTAATATAATTTACGGCAGCCGAATCAAGCACTGTCTGGTACTTTACAAACAACAGGTCGCTGAACGTGCGGATCTTCCGAAGCGGTTCCTGCAGGTCGTGCGAGGCCATGAAAGCAAAACGGTCAAGATCGCGGTTGGCCGATTCAAGCAGCGCAATATTCTCCAGCAACTGGCGGTTCAATTCTTTCACCCGCTCTTCCGAAGCTTTGCGATCGCTGATCTCCATTTCGAGGTTCTTATTGATCACCTTTAGCCGTTTTTCCTGTTCTATCAGGCGGTGATTTTTGCGGTACAGGTCAACCAGCACCCCTACTTTGGCACGCAGCAGATCGGGATTTACGGGTTTATAAATATAATCCACCGCCCCCATGCTGTAGCCTTTATAAATGTTTTCTTCGCCATAATTATTAGCGGTGATAAAGATGATGGGAATATGTTTCAGCTTCTCTCTTTCATAAATCAGGGCGGCGGTTTCAAAACCATTCAGGTTAGGCATTTTCACATCCATCAAAATAAGCGCAAAGTCTATCTCAGTCAGCAATATCTTCAATGCCTGCCTGCCTGAATTCGCTTTTACAAAAACATATTCATCGGGAGCCAGAATGGCTTCCATAGACATTAGGTTATCTTCCCTGTCATCTACAAGCAGAATTTTTGGACGCATTCTCGTTACGGTTTATTCGTCGTGAAACGTGAAACGGCAAACGTGAAATAATTTGAAAATGCTTTTGCAGCCATAACTGTATTTCATTATCAAATTAGCACATTATCAAATTAGCACATTATTTATAAAACCAAACTCTCATCAGAGATAAAAGCTGATCGATTTTCAGCGGCTTGGTAATGTAATCCGATGCGCCGGCCCCGATACATTTTTGCCGGTCGCCTTTCATGGCTTTGGCTGTTACTGCAATAATAGGTAACATACTGTTCTTATGCTCACGCCTGATCTTTTGCGTTGTTTCGTACCCATCCATTTCAGGCATCATAATATCCATCAGCACCATATCTATCCGGGGGCTGTCTTCCCGTATAATATTAATGGCATCTTTACCGCTTTCGGCGGTGATCACATTCATATTATACCGTTCGAACACCGTGGTCAACGCAAACAGGTTACGCACATCATCATCTACCACGAGTACGTTTTTGCCGGTTAAAATATCTTCTTTTTTCCTGATGTTTTCAATCACCTTACGCTTTTCGGCCGGCAGGTCTTTGTGATTGATATGCAGGTGCAATACCGTTTCCTCCAACAAATGCTCCAGTGAATTTACTCCTTTTAACAGGATCTTGCTGGATACGTTATTCAACTGCTGCAATTCTTTTTTACTGAATTCCCTGGCCGAGTAAACGATCACCGGCGTAAGCCTGGGCTTTTTCTCCGCCACCTGGTTCACCAGATCGGGCCCCGGCAAATCGGGCAATGTATAATCCAGTATAATGCAATCAAAATCTTTACTGTTTATTTCATGCATGGCTTTTTCACCCGTTTCGGCCAGCGTTACTTCCATATTTCCGCTACCCAGCATTTTTACAATCTGCGATGAGTCTATTTCGTTATCTTCTACTGCCAGTATCCGTTTCACATCTTTTTTACTGAATGAAATAATATCATCGAACAGATCAGATAGCGATTCGTTATCGAGCGGTTTTAAGCGGAAGCTGCGGGCGCCGCGTTTGAGGGCCAGACTGCGGTTCTCTTCACCCGAGATCAAATGAATAGGAATATGCCGGTAGCTGAGGTCGTTGCGCAACAGCTCCATTACTTTCCATCCGCTTGTATCGGGCAACTTTACATCGAGGGTTATGGCTATGGGCATGAACCGGTTTATAAAATCAAACACTTCAATATAGTTGGTGGCCACAATGGCCTTTAATCCGTACTGATGGGCTTTTTCAATAATGATCTTTCCAAACCTGATATCATCTTCAACGATCAGTATCGATTTTTCGTTGGGCTGTATATTGTTGCGATCATCACCCGTATCGTTAATCATTTCGTTTACAATATGCAAACCGGCTGCTTCATTGGCATCGCCCGATACCCTGATGGCATTTAATAACGTATCAATTTCGCCGCTATCGTTACTCAACTGGTACTGATATTCCGAAAGGCTGGCAGGCGCCTCACGGGTTACAACACCCGATACATTATCTATAGGCAGGAACAACGTAAAGGTGCTACCCTGTATTGGCTGGCTTTCGAGCTCGATGGTGCCTCCCAGCAGTTCGGCCAAACCGCGACTGATTGATAATCCCAAACCGGTTCCGCCATATTTACGGCTGGTACTTCCTTCGGCCTGCTGAAAGGCTTCGAATATGATGCTTTGTTTTTCGAGCGGAATACCAATACCCGTATCACTGATGGCAAACGCCACCACGCGTTGGGCATTATCGAGAAGTGCATTACCGGGTTTCCAGTTCTTATTGGCTTCATAGATCTTCAGCTTTACCTCCCCTTTTTCGGTAAACTTGAACGAGTTCGACAACAGGTTCTTCAATATCTGGTTCAGTCGCTGAATATCGGTTTCCATGGTTTCGGGCAACCTCGTATCCGTTTCAATGGTAAAGCGCAGATGGCGTGCTTCTGAAATCGGCTTAAATGTAGTTTCAACAAAGGAGGTGATTTCATAAAAGCGCACCGGCGAAATATTGGCGGTAATAAAGCCCGATTCGATCTTCGACAGATCAAGAATATCATTGATCAATTGAATGAGGTCATCACCGCAGGAGTGAATGGTTTTGGCATACCGTATTTGTTTTTCGGTCAAATTGCCTTCGGCATTTTCGTATAACTGCTGCGCAAGAATAAGCAAACTGTTCAGCGGGGTGCGCAACTCGTGCGACATGTTTGCCAAAAACTCCGATTTATACTTTGAGGTCAATGTTAACTGTTCGGCTTTTTCTTCGAGCGATTTGCGGGCTTCTTCCACTTCCTTGTTCTTGGCTTCCACTTCATTCTTTTGTTTTACCAGCAGCAGTGCTTTATCCTGCAATTCGTCGTTGGTGCGGCGCAATTCTTCCTGCTGTATCTTCAGCTCACTGGCCAGCGACTGCGATTGCGCCAGCAATTCTTCGGTACGTGTATTCGCTTCAATAGTATTCAACACAATACCGATACTTTCGGTAAGCTGGCTTAAGAAGTCGAGGTGGGTTTGGCTGAAGGTATCGAGTGAAGCCAGTTCAATAACCGCTTTTACGTTGTTTTCGAACAATACCGGCAAAATGATCACATTGGCAGGTTTGGCTTTACCCAACGCGGAGCTGATGCGTATGTAGTTGGCCGGTACATTGGTTAAAATGATACGTTCTTTTTCGAAGGCCACCTGTCCTACGAGGCCCTCGCCAATACTGAATTCGGATTGAAAGTTTTTATCTGATTTATATCCGTAGGCGGCAAACAGGTTCAGTTTTACATTTTGTGTATCCTCATCCTGTTTAAGAATATAAAAGGCGCCGAAGTGAGCGCTTACCACACGCGCCAGTTCCGACAATATTTTTTGTGTAACTGTTTTCAGGTCGCGCTGGCCTTGCAGCATTTGTCCAAATTTGGCCAGGTTCGATTTCAGCCAGTCCTGTTCCTGGTTACGCAGGGTGGTTTCGCGCAGGTTGGTGATCATCTGGTTGATGGTATCTTTCAACGCTTCTACTTCGCCTTTTGCTTCTACCCTAATGGTTCGCGTAAGGTCGCCTTTGGTTACGGCCGAGGCCACTTCCGAAATAGAGCGCACCTGTGTGGTCAGGTTCTGTGCCAGCTGGTTTACGTTCTCGGTCAGGTTCTTCCATATACCGCTCGCGCCCGGTACACTGGCCTGTCCGCCCAGTCGCCCTTCAACCCCTACCTCACGGGCCACGGTAGTTACCTGGTCGGCAAAGGTGGCGAGGGTATCGATCATTTCGTTGATGGTATCGATCAGCTGCGCCACTTCGCCACGCGATACAATGGTTAATTTTTGTTTCAGGTTACCGGTTGCCACGGCGGTCACCACTTTGGCAATACCGCGCACCTGGTTGGTAAGGTTACTGGCCATCATGTTCACACTGTCGGTTAAGTCTTTCCAGGTCCCTGCCACCCCTCTCACTTCGGCCTGGCCTCCCAGTTTACCTTCGGTACCCACTTCACGCGCCACACGCGTTACTTCCGATGCAAAGCCGCGTAACTGATCCACCATGGTGTTGATGGTATTTTTCAGATCAAGGATCTCGCCTTTAACGTCAATGGCTACTGTTTTCGACAGGTCGCCGCTGGCCACGGCCTTGGTCACTTCGGCAATGTTACGCACCTGTGCGGTAAGGTTACCGGTCATCTGGTTCACCGAGTCGGTCAAATCTTTCCAGGTTCCGGCAACGCCCGGTACGAATGCCTGTCCGCCCAACTTACCATCGGTACCTACTTCACGCGCCACGCGCGTTACTTCCGAGGCAAAGGCACGCAGCTGGTCAACCATCGTGTTCAGCGTTTCTTTCAATTGCAGGATCTCACCCCGTACATCAACCGTAATTTTTTTCGACATATCGCCGTTGGCCACCGCAATGGCCACTTCGGCAATGTTACGCACCTGAACGGTAAGGTTACCGGCCATCTGGTTTACCGAGTCGGTCAAATCCTTCCAGGTGCCCGCAACACCCGGTACGTTCGCCTGTCCGCCCAGTTTTCCTTCGGTACCTACTTCACGCGCCACACGCGTTACTTCCGAGGCAAAGCCGCGCAGCTGGTCAACCATGGTGTTGATGGTATTTTTCAACTCCAGGATCTCGCCTTTTACGTTCACATCGATCTTTCGTGATAAGTCGCCATTGGCCACAGCCGTTGTTACCTCGGCAATGTTGCGCACCTGCGAGGTAAGGTTGCTGGCCATTTTATTTACGCTATCGTTTAAGTCTTTCCAGGTTCCGGCAACGCCTGGTACGTCGGCCTGTCCGCCAAGCTTACCTTCCGACCCTACTTCACGCGCCACACGCGTTACTTCCGAGGCAAAACCATTCAGCTGAATCACCATGGTGTTGATGGTGTTCTTCAACTCAAGGATTTCACCTTTTACATCCACGGTGATCTTACGGCTAAGGTCACCCTTTGCCACCGCTGTGGTTACTTCGGCAATGTTACGCACCTGGTTGGTAAGGTTGCTGGCCATCATATTCACCGAGTCGGTCAAATCCTTCCAGGTTCCGGCAACGCCGCGTACTTCGGCCTGGCCGCCCAGCTTTCCTTCCGATCCCACTTCACGCGCCACACGCGTTACTTCCGATGCAAAACCGCGCAGCTGGTCAACCATGGTGTTGATGGTGTTCTTCAACTCAAGGATTTCGCCTTTTACATCCACATCGATCTTTCGGCTCAAATCACCATTGGCCACCGCTGTGGTTACCTCGGCAATGTTACGCACCTGCGAGGTAAGGTTACTGGCCATTTTATTTACACTATCCGTTAAGTCTTTCCATGTTCCGCCAACGCCCGGTACGTCGGCTTGTCCGCCCAGCTTTCCTTCTGATCCCACTTCACGCGCCACACGCGTTACTTCCGAACCAAACGAGTTCAGCTGGTCAACCATCGTGTTGATGGTATTTTTCAATTCAAGAATTTCTCCTTTTACATCCACCGTGATCTTACGGCTAAGATCACCCTTTGCCACCGCTGTGGTTACCTCGGCAATGTTACGCACCTGGCCGGTAAGGTTACTGGCCATACCGTTTACCGAGTCGGTCAAATCTTTCCAGGTTCCGGCAACACCTTTTACCTGTGCCTGTCCGCCCAATTTTCCTTCGGTACCTACTTCAAGCGCCACACGCGTTACTTCCGAAGAAAATGAATTCAGCTGATCCACCATGGTGTTGATGGTATTCTTCAGTTCAAGGATTTCACCTCTTACATCCACGGTGATCTTACGGCTAAGGTCACCCTTTGCCACCGCCGTGGTCACTTCGGCAATGTTACGCACCTGCCCCGTAAGATTGCTCGCCATCTGGTTTACCGAGTCGGTAAGGTCTTTCCACACACCCCCTACCCCTTTTACTTTTGCCTGGCCACCGAGCTTTCCTTCCGACCCCACTTCACGCGCCACGCGCGTTACTTCGGCCGAGAATGAATTGAGCTGGTCAACCATGGTGTTGATGGTATTTTTCAGTTCCGAAATTTCTCCTTTTACATCCACTGTGATCTTACGGCTAAGATCACCCTTTGCCACTGCTGTGGTTACCTCGGCAATATTGCGCACCTGACCGGTAAGGTTACTCGCCATTTGGTTTACCGAGTCGGTCAAATCTTTCCAGGTTCCGGCAACACCTTTTACCTGAGCCTGTCCGCCGAGTTTTCCTTCGGTACCCACTTCAAGCGCCACACGCGTTACTTCCGAAGAAAATGAGTTCAGCTGATCAACCATCGTATTGATCGTATTCTTCAATTCCAGAATTTCACCCTTTACATCCACGGTGATCTTTTTCGACAAATCGCCTTTTGCCACCGCTGTGGTCACTTCGGCAATGTTGCGCACCTGACCGGTAAGGTTACTGGCCATCTGATTCACCGAGTCGGTAAGGTCTTTCCATACACCACCAACGCCTTTTACTTTTGCCTGGCCGCCGAGCTTACCTTCGGACCCTACTTCACGGGCTACACGCGTTACCTCCATCGAAAACAGGTTCAGCTGTTTCACCATGTCGTTCACTTCTTTGGCAATGGTGGCAAATTCGCCCTGCAGCACATGGCCGCCGATCTCGAGCGGCATTTCTTTCGACAGATTACCTTTTGCCACCGAGCTGATCACATCGGCGATCTCGATGGTCGGGTGCACCAGGTCACTGATGAGTATATTGAGCGATTCAACGCCTGTACGCCAGGCGCCGCGTGCATTAGGCAGTTCAATACGCTGGTTCAGCTTACCCTGTTTACCAATGGTATTACCGGCACGGGTAAACTCCATCATCATTTTTTCGTTTAACGAAATGATCTCATTCAGCGTATCGCATATTTTTCCGCTGATGCCTACCTGATCAATAGGCATGCGTACATTAAAGTTTCCGTGTTTTACCTGCGTCAATACATGCAGCAATTCGCGGGTGTCTAAAACTCCCGATAACTGGCGAAGATGTGAAGCATCCGCTTCATCGCTATGCATAATAGATTGTTTCTTTTTGGTAGGCGCCTGTTTGCCATTTGTTGGCTTAATGGGCTTTGTGGCACTTTGACGGGCAGAAGAAGTGTTATTGGGTTTTGAACGCGCCATAATCAGGAGTTTTAATCGTTAAATTTTTTTTGAAAAACAGGTCTGACAAAACAAACTCACATCGACCTGCGTAATTAACCTCGGACTGTATAATGATTATATACAGTCTTTCAAACAGTGTTCCGATTTTTGACGGGCAATTCATACGGCATTAAGTTAGTTTTAGCTCACAAACACTTTATAAATAAATTCCATGTATTCCCCAGACTGATTAAGCAACCCCAAAATGGGTAAACCTTTACCCAAACAAGAATTGAAAATCATCCTTTTAGGAGAATATTTTAATATTTAATTATCAAGCCATGCGCATGCGCAGGGTGCTAATGTGACAGTATATTTATGGCGTTTAATTAAGACATTTTTCACCACATAGTCACATAGAAAACATAGGTTTTCACTTAGGTACATCTATGTGGTTTCCTATGTGCCCTTTGTGCCTATGTGGTGAAAATAACCGAGTCTGGCTAAACTAAACGACATTGACAGTCTAAATAGCCTTATAACGTATCCGATGTAATTTGATAGATGTTCGCCTGCTGATCCCCATCGGGTACAATATCCTGAAAAGAAGGCAGCCATTGAAAGCCGGCCTTTTCGGCAATTTCATTCCGTTCTGTATCTTTTTTGGGAACAACCCAGTACAATTTTTTTACTTCGGCAAATGATAAAAAATAAGCGATGCAGGTTTGCAGGATGTGTACGGTTACTACAGGATGCGATGCCACTATCGGCATAACCGGTACGTATATTCTGTAATCGCCTTCGGTCGGGTACAGCGGTTTATTTTGCTCTTCTTCCAGCATGCGGTACACTTCGATCGTACCAACCGGAATGGTATCGTTCAGCAATATCATAAATGCCTGCGCATAGGTGCTTTCGCCTAACAGTATAAAAAAAACGCGCAGCTGATCAACCGGAAGTTTTGTGGGGTACCCGTCGGTGAGCCAGGCGTGAATGGTGTCGATATCGCAGTTGGCGTTTGTTGAAACCGGTCGTAAACTGATGGTATGTTGCGAATTCAGTGGCGCACGCCATACAACGGATTGTTCATTTCGTGCATCGAGCGATTTACAAAGCAGGTTGGGGTGCAAGGTGGACATATACGATAAGGTCGAATGATTACATAAAAATAATATCGAATATTGAATATCCAATGATAAATGTTGAAGTTGTTTCTACTTCTACATTCTACATTTAATATTCGACATTCGATATTTTATATCACGGAACCACTACAATCTTCTTTTCCTCAATCCTGAAGTGTATACCGGCATATTCAAGCATATTTAAAACAGCAGAAAAATTTTCAGTTCTCGGAATGGAGCCGGTAAATTTATAATCAGGAATTTTTCCTTCATAACCAATTTCGATATTATACCAGCGGCCAAGCATTCGCATGATCGTTTTTATATCTGCATTTTTAAATGAGTGTAAACCATTTTTCCATGCAATGGCTAATTCTGTATCAACGCCGTTGACCACTTTTATGGAGTCGCTACCCAGCTCTTTTGTTATTACGGGTATTTGCGCCTGTTGCCCTGCGGTTAACTGTTTTGAGCGGCTGGCTTCGGCATCGGGCAATAAGGAACCTGCAGCAGCCCCATCAAATACAAACACTTTTATTTTTCCTTTCAGCAAAGTGGTTTTAATCGCGTCTTCATCAGGATAAGCGTTGATGTTGAACTCTGTTCCCAACACCTCTACTTCTACTGCGCGGCCGCCCGAAGGCGAATTGATCGATACCACAAACGGAACAGGCGCCCCCTTTACATGACTTACCTCAAACCAGGCTTCACCGGTTATGGCTACCCTTCTTACGTTACCGGTAAAATGTGTTGGATACTTTATCGACGAGGCGGCGTTTAACCACACTTTGCTGCCATCGGGCAATACGAGGCGATATTGTCCGCCAACGGGCGTGCTTAATACATTCCAGTTATTCACCAACTGATTGCCGGTATGTTCAATGCTCCCGTCTTGCGAAACCGGTTCGTATTTCAGTTCGCCGTTTTTTAACTTAACAATGCGGGTATTATTCTCTTCGGCAACAGTGCCGGTTGAGGCATAGTCGAGATTAATAACAGAACCGTTGGCCAGCGTGAGGGTTGCTTTGTTTCCACCGGGCGGAATATTAATTTTTACGGATACCTGTTTTTCGTTTGCTCCTTTTTGTAACCGGTCGGTGATCACGAACCGGTAAGTGAGCGCTGCGATAATGAGCATAACGGCAGCCGCCACATAAAAACTCCACCGGCGAAAAAAAGAACGTGGCTTTGCCCGGGCTACCGTTTGCTCACTAATTTTTTGCCACCAGCCCTGCTTATCTACCTGTTTCATCACCAACAGATCGGCAAGCAGCTGCTCTTCATTATTAATGCGCTCATACACACGTTTGTACGAAGGGTGCTTAGCTACCAGATCATTCAATTGCCGGGTTTCGCCGTCTGTTATTTCCTGCCTTAATTGTTTCAACAACAATGCTGTTAACTCGTCGGCCTCAGTAGTGTTCAATAAATGTAGTTCAGTTTCCATGTAGCAATTGCCTGATATAACTATAGAAACAATTTTGGGTGGATTTTCCTTTACGCAAATGGGAAATATTTCCCGGGGTGAAAGAATTACATTTTGAGACTATTGTCGGTCATCACCAAAAAGCATAACAGCACCGAAAGCATTCCTTTTTTTAATAAGTTGGTGCGTATTAACTGAATGGCTTTGGCGCGTTGTACCCAAACCGTATTGATTGAAATACCGAGCAGTTCGGCAATTTCATCGGCAGAACGCCGTTCGTAGTAAATTAATTTGAAAATTTCCTTACACCGTTGCGGCAGCTGTTCAATTTCATATTCTACCTCGCGCAACACTTCGGCATGCACCATATGACTAAGCACATGTTCGTCGGTTTTATCCTGTATCCAGGCCAGATCATTTTTAGAAGCAGTTTGGCGTTGCGATAAGCGCAGGTAATTTAAACAGGCATTACGGGTAGTTACGAATAAAAATGCTTTTATATTCGGCAGTGTTTCAAACGATTCATGCCGGCTTATCAATTTTATAAAACTGTCGGCAGCAATGTCTTCTCCTTCGGCATCGTTATCGACCAATCGTTTTGCAAAAAAACACAAACTGGGAAAAAACATATCGTACACAGTTTTGAACGCATGTGAATTCCCTCTCTTAAATTCCTGTAAAAGAGATTTATCCTGAAAATGTTTCATTCCTCAAAATGCTTGTTACCCGGTCCCCCGGCAGCAAGGGTTTTTGTATTTATTAGGCTTAAGTTATAGCTTGTATACAGCTTAACTGCGTATCACCTTAACCATTACACGCTTATATCACCCCCATCTTATTCGTATAACGGGCGAATATCGAATATTAAAATTAATGTCCAAAATAAGTTTGCAAAAAAATACATCCACCCGAACATTATAATTATTTCATATGCTGCCGCCCCAACAGGCACCCCTATTCTTTTTTAACAACATCGCTGTAACCTATTTTCGTTCAGGCTGCTAAGATAGCAGAACGAAAATATAATTTAACGGTCAATTATAAGTGTTTTTTAACAAACCACAACCAACATACAGTAACACCATTTATCTAAAAACCTTTACGCAATTGAAAAAAGAAGTCGGAGGTCGGAAGTCAGAGGTCAGAAGAACCCGTTTACCCATCATACGCTCTTAATTCATACTTCCTACATCCACATCAAACTTCAGACTTCCGGCTTCGGGCTTCGGGCTTCCGACATCTGACTTCAGACTTCAGACTTCCTGCTTCCTGCTTGCTAACTTGTTGTTTTTTAGTACATTTATCGCATTAGTATACTTTATATCTGATTCCCGAAAACGGTTATGGCTGAAACCGAACAATTATACCGGATATACCAGGAGATTTTTTTTAAATATTACGAACCGCTTTGCCGGTACGCCTTTACACTTGTAAAGGAGCCGCACAGCTGCGAAGACATTGTTCAGGAAACCTTTCTTCGTGTTTGGGAAAAAAAGCAAAATCTCATTGGTTCCGAGGAGCTCACCTGGTACCTTTACACCGCCATTCGCAATAACTGTTTAAGTTTTATCGAAAAAAGGCAAAAGACCGTACTGGGCGATGTAAACAGTCACGAAACAACCGAAACAACATACGAACGGCCACAGGCAAATGCCAAAGAAACCGATTTTGATACTTTATTAAAAAATGCCCTGGCCAATTTACCGCCCAAATGCCGCGAAGTATTTGTATTGAGCCGGGTGAGCAATCTAACCTACAAACAAATCAGTGATTCACTGGGAATTTCCATAAAAACGGTTGAAAATCAAATGGGCAAGGCCCTTAAAATTTTAAGGGCCTATATCAGGGAAAAGCAGGGGCTGTATAGCTTTCTGACGTATTTAATTGCTATGGTATTGTGTTATGGATGACGGGCAGAAATTGCCTGTTGCCGCGTACCGAAAAACCGGGGCCAGGTAACCGGTATCGGGATTAAAAACATTGCTATATATTGATTAGCAATGTAATTACTACCTGAAACAGCTTTATTTTTATGTTTTTTCCCGTACGTATAGGGGTATGTAACAAATTTATGTTTTTATAACAGGACAACCTGTATGAGTGAAAATGATAATATAATAAGCCTTATTGCCAAACAGCTTCAGGGCATGGCAACTGCCGAAGAAAAGGAACAACTTCAGCTATGGCTGAAGGCCAATCCCGCTCATCAGCAGCAATATGATGAAATGGCTGTTATATGGCAAAAAAGCGGCCCCTTACTGGCTGAACCCCACTTTAGTGCCGAAGCTGCCTGGTTAAAGCTCGATGAAAAGATCTCGCCGGTCAGAAAGATGCATTATGATTCGGTCATTTCTTTTATGTTCACCGCTAAACGCATCGCCGTAGCTGTTGTACTTATAACGGTAATGGCGCTTGCCGGATATTGGTGGCACAGTCACTCACAATGGCAAAGTATAACAGCAACCAATAATAACCAATCAATAACCCTCCCCGATCATTCTGTTGTTTTATTACGCAAAGGTAGCACCCTTGATTTTCCTTCTACTTTCAATAAAAAACAGCGCCTGGTTCAATTGACCGGGGAGGCGTTTTTTAAGGTACAACACAATGAAAGCCAGCCTTTTTTAATTGCAACGGTCAATTCTGAGGTAAAAGTGCTGGGCACATCTTTCCTGGTAAATTCAACCAAAGCCGAAGATGAGGTAGTGGTAGTAACCGGCAGGGTGAATGTGCAGGATAAAAACCGCAATAACAACGCAGTAATACTTACACCCGGTCAGCGCGTAGTGCTGCAGAATGACCATTTCTATCAAAACGAGGTTACCGATTCAAACTTTTTGGCCTGGCAAACAGGTTTGCTGAACTTCAAAAACACCTCTTTTCACAAAGTGCTGCAGGACCTATCCAACTATTACGATGTTCCTGTAATCGTTGATGCGGCCGACGAAGCAGCCACCCAAGAGCTGACCATAACAGTTCGGTTTGAAAATCAGCCATTAGAACAGGCGCTTGAAGAAATCAGGCTTATCACCGGTTTAAATACTAAAAAAGCAGCAGATAAAATTATATTTTGTCGAAAATAAGATAGTTCTTTGTAAATTCTGGAGTTATATAGTTCCTAAAAAGTGAATCACGGGCTATAGCATGTGTTATAGCATGAAAAGACGCATCTGTATATTGGCTCTGCTTTTGATTAGTATGCAATTAACCCGGGCTCAAAGGGTTAATTTATTTTCGCATTCCTATACTCCATCATTCGAAAAAGGGTCTATTCGCGATTTCCTCAGCGATATCAATCTACATAGTTCCATTATTATTGAATACAGCGCCAACTACATCGATACCGGTAAAATCGTTCATTTAACCGGATCACCTGCTACCATCGGGGCCTTATTGCAACAGGTGTTGCAGGACCAGAAAATAAACATCGTTGAAAAAAATAACAAGCTCATTCTTACCCCCTCGGCTACTCCGCTTCCCGACGATTTTTTTGTATCGTATTACTCGGTATATGGCATGATCAAGGAAATAGTGAGCGGTGAACCGCTGGCAGACGCCACCGTTTGGCAACCTCTGCGGCAACGCGGCAGCTATTCGAACAATTATGGTTATTATACTTTACTGCTTCCCG
>Ga0114129_10003620_pt1 | contig 21735 bp, 20 predicted proteins | sample RhiMetdeltSRZDD1_FD_80071 | JGI IMG/M metagenome (GOLD analysis project Ga0114129, IMG submission 80071) | Populus rhizosphere microbial communities from Tennessee, USA - Rhizosphere MetaG P. deltoides SRZDD1 (version 2) (version 2) | ecosystem: Host-associated > Plants > Roots > Rhizosphere >... | reverse complement strand
GTGATGGTGTCGCCACCTCCCGGATACGTCACCGGGACGCCTGCATATGCTGGGACCCCTATGCCAAGTGGGATGCCGGGCACAACTTCGAACGGTATGCCCTGTTCACGAAGGAATAGGGCCTCTTCGCCGCCGTGATCGAACACGAACGGGTCGCCCCGTTTCAGCCTCGCGACGAGGCCGCCATCGCGCGCTTTCTCGGCAACCAGAAGGCTGATCGCCTCTTGTGCCATCGGTTGTTGCCCGGCGCTTCCGACATCGATCAGCTCGGCCCCCTGGCGCGCGTAGTTCAGCACCCGTTGCGGCACATAGTGATCGTGAATGACGACGTCCGCGCTGCGGAGGCATTCCAGCCCGTGGACCGTGATGAGCCCAGGATCGCCGGGGCCGGTACCGATCAAGTAAACGGCAGGATTCTTCATGGTTCGTCGTAACCGTCGACAGCCTGTTAGTCCGTGTCGCTCACCGTTCGCGAGAGAGACGCCAGAATGATGTCCGCTCCGCGCGCCAGCAGCTGGTCCGCCACGCGCGTTCCCACTGCCGCTGCCTCACCGATCGATCCAGCGGCCGATGCCCGCACCTCGTGTGCGCCATCCAGTGCGATCACGACTGCGTCCATGTGCATCGTGTCACCGTCAATCCGCGCATAGCCGCCGATCGGCATCTGACATCCGCCACCCAGTCGCACGACGAGCGCTCGTTCCGCTGCCAGCGCGGCGCTCGCGTTCGTGTCATCGATCCGTCCGACAACCTCGCGATTGGGCGCATCACGCGCGCGGACCTCGACGGCAATCATGCCTTGACCCGGCGCCGGTATGCAGGCGTCAACCGGCAGGGCGAATGAGATACGTTCGTCATGAGCCAATCGCCGCAGTCCCGCCGCGGCCAGGACCAACGCATCATAGTCGCCCGCGTCCAGCTTGCGTAGCCGGGTGTCGAGATTTCCCCGAATGGGAAGAAACCTGCAACCCGGGAACAGCCGCTGGAGCTGTGCGACGCGGCGGACGCTGCTCGTGCCGATTCGGGGCGAGGTCCCCAGCAGTCGAACGACGTCCTCGATGGATTGTGCAGTCTGCCCGGCCGGCAGCACGATCGCATCGCGCGGATCCTCGCGGGCCAGCACGGCCGCGATCAGAAGCCCGTCCGGCAAGACTGCGGGAAGGTCCTTGCTGCTATGCACGGCGACGTCGATCTCGCGCGCGAGGAGGCTGTCTTCGATCTCTTTCACGAAGAGACGCTTGCCCCCGATCTCCGAGAGCGTGGCCTCGCCGAGACGATCGCCGGATGTCTTGATGACGACGATCTCGCATTCGACGCCCTCGGCCGTGAGCAGCGCCGCCACCGTTTTCGCTTGGACGAGCGCGAGTGGGCTGCCTCGCGTGCCAAGCCTGAGGGTACGCATCGCGTTAACCACGAAGACCCTTCGCGACCTTCGTGGTTGCCATTCGCGCCTACTTGTGACGGTCGGCCGGCGTCGTCTCAGTCACCGCATCCGTTGCCCCTGGCGCGTCGGGGGCGTCGGCCGCAGGCTCGCCCGCGCGTAGACGAAAGAGCCGATTCACCGCTTCAGTGTAGGCCGCCTGGGTCTCTTCATCCGGCAGCGCCTTGAGCTGCTCTGTCGGTTCGAGCAGCAACTTTTCGACAATGAGTCGGGTCACTTCTTCCACACGTGCCCGCGCCTCTGGCGTCAGGCCCGCAAGCTTGCTGTCGAGCCGTTGAAGCTCCGATCGGCGGATCGTGTCGAAGCGCTGGCGCAACGCGACCACGGTTGGGACTGTACTGCGAGAGCGCTGCCACAGGGTGAACTTGGTGAGCTCCTCGGTCACGATGGACTCGGCATGCGCGATCTCGGCGGTGCGGCGCGACAGGTTCTCCTGCACGATCGACTGGAGGTCGTCGACGTTGTAGAGAAAGACCTGTTCGAGGTCGCCGACCGAGGCTTCGACGTCGCGCGGAACCGCAAGATCGATGATGAAGAGTGGGCCCGCCCGACGGCGGCCCATGGCCTCGACGTGCGCGTGAGTGAGGATGGGCCGCTGCGATCCTGTCGCGGTGACGACGATGTCGGAGGTCCCGAGACTTGCGAGCGCTTCGTCCCACGAAGCGGTGCGGCCGCCGACGGCAGATGCGAGCGTCTCGGCATGCGCCGCCGTCCGGCTGGTGATGACCATTTCGCCCACATCCTGTGCGCGCAGATGCTCCGCGGTCAGCGTGCTGATCTCACCCGCGCCGATCAGCAGCACGGGCCGGCCGTCGAGACGGCCGAAGATCTTTCGCGCGAGAGAGACGGCGGCAAAACTGATCGACACCGCGCCTTCACCGAGTGCCGTCTCCGTCCGCACACGCTTGCCGACGCCGAACGACCAGTGAAACAGCTTGCTCAACGTCGGTCCCGTACAGCGTCTCTCGGAAGCGGTCTGATAGGCGTCTTTCACCTGCCCCAGAATCTGCGGCTCGCCGACCACGAGAGAATCGAGACCGGCGGCCACGCGAAACAGGTGTTTTGCCGCCTCCTCGTTCGCGTACGAGAACACGTGCGGCATGAACGCGTCTGGTGACAGCGAGTGATACTCGCTCAAGAACTCGGTGATTTCTTCACGCGCGCGCGTGGGATCGCTGCTCGCGACGTAGATTTCGGACCGGTTGCACGTCGACAGCACGACCGATTCGGCCGCTGATGATCGTGCGGCCAGCGCTTCGACGGCTGCCCCGAGATCGCGGCTCGAGAAGTCGAGCCGCTCCCGAACGTCGACGGGCGCCGTCTTGTGACTCACGCCGAACAAGAAGAGATGCAACTAGTGGTACGTCCTTGTGATTCGCAAAGCGGGCCGCCCGTTGGTTGGCCCGCAAAATCGCCGGCGAAGGGCTGTCGTACGCGGTAAAGGTTCAGTTGAAACAGTCCATTAGAACGTGTGGCTCGTCGTGACGAAGTAGCTCACGGGGAGAAAGTTCAGCAGCACGATGGCAAAGCCAAGCGCCGAAAGCCACGCCGCGCGCCGACCCGTCCAGCCCATCGTCGACCGCGCCAATACCTCGAACGAGTACACCGCCCACGTCAGGAGAGCGATGAAGATCTTCGGATCGTCCAGGGACATCGCCTGCAGATTGGAGTTGCCGGGGGCGAGCGCGCGCGCCTGCGCCGTCCAGACAACGCCAACCACGACGCCGATCGTCAGAAACAGCCACCCCACCACGACCGCGCGCGAGTTCATCGCGTCGAGCACGTGCAGCGACGGCAAGCGTTTATAGAAGTAGCCGAGATGCTTCTTCTTGATCTCCTTGAACTGCACCATGTAGGTCAGACCGAGCATGCCAGCGAGCGCGAAGCTGGCGTACGCGAAGAGCAGCGACACCACGTGCACCCAGAACCATGGACTGTCAAGGACAGGATCCGCTTTCTCCACGCCGGGCGAGAATGCGGCAATCGCTTGCAGGCCGACCGCGATAGGGAGGATGAACACGCCCATCGCGCGCTCATCGGTCGCGAGCTCGAGATAGAGATACGAAAGCGCCAGCATCCACACGAGCGACGACACCGCTCGCGAGAAGTTTGCGATCGGCACGTGGCGAACCTCCATCGTTTGCATGCCGATGACGAACGTGTGCGCGAGCGCAGCCAGGAGCAAGAGGGTCGTCGCGGCGCGGCCGACACCCGGTTGTCGCTTCGCGAAGTGCACCGCGTAGACAATCGCGGCTGCGGCGTAGAGAACCAGAGGAATCAGATTCAACGGGACGTCGGGGCGTAGTACCCCTTCTTGGCGCGCGGCGTGATACTCGGTCGCGCCACCTGGACCACGACACGGCGCCATGCGCCGTCGCGCCGCTGGTTGCCGGAGGAGTACCCGATCGTGTACTGGCTCGCGAGCTCGTCGGCAATCTGCGAGTACACACCCGCGAGGTCATCGATGCGAGCGGGGAAGAACGCGCGACCGCCCGTATCCTGTGCGAGCGTCCGCATCACGAACTCGGCTTCCCTGAACCCTTTGGCCTGTGTGTCTGCGCCTCGAAGCGCGATGGCGTAAATGGCCGTCTCCGATCGCTTCGCGAGATCGAGGACCTCTTCGAAGGAGACGAGGCTGGACGTGTCCTCGCCATCCGAGAACACGATCAGGGCCTGTCGACGAACGTCCTCCTCGTTGACCGCCCGAACCTTGCGGAGCTCCTTCAGCGCGATGTAAATCGCGTTGTGCAGAGAGGTCGATCCACCAGCGTTGGTCTGTTCAATCGCCGCCTGCAAGTCCGACTGATTGCCGGTGAATCCTTGCCGGATCTCGACGCGGCTATCGAAGTCGATGATTTGAGCGATGTCGTTCGGCTTGAGACGCTTGACGAAATTCGTGGCGGCCGCCTGCAGAGTGGTGATGTGCTGCTCCATGCTGGCGCTGCTGTCGAGCAGCAGCGAGAGCGCGATGGGCTGCTGGCGCCTCGAGAAGAATGTGACGGCCTGCTTGACTCCGTCCTCGAACACGGAGAAATCGCCCTGATCGAGATCGGTGACGTAGTGATTGGCGCCGTCGGTCACCGTGACGCTGAGCGAGACGATGTCGATGCCGGACTTGAAGGATGGCCGCTGCCGATCGGCCGACGTCTCCGGCGTCGTCTGCTTCGGTGACGGGGCCGAGGGTGCAGCGGCTCCGCCCTGCTGCTGCGGCGCGGCAGCAGGTGGCTCCTGCTGCGCCGTCAATCCAGCAGCGAGGCCCGTCACGACGACCAAGGCAACCAACGTCAGACCCTTCACTTCAGGCTCCAGACTCCCCGCGAGCTAACGTCCCGCGCATCGTCACCCCCGTCCGAGCCGAGGACACCTCGGTTCGCTCGGGTGGGATGAGCGACTGCGGCCGACCGTAGATGACTTTGTATTGCGACGAGAGCTCCCGGGCGAGTTTCTGCAGCGCAGGGTCGACGCCGTGCGGACTCAACAATGAGATCTGCTGACCCCCGCTCCGGCGCGGCCCCTCATCGAGAAGGAAGGAGCGCTCACGGATGCCGTGCTCTTCGGTGTACAGGAATTGACCGACGGTGACGGCATGCATCGCTATGTGCTCACGTTGCAGCGCGGATGCGACATCTTTTGAATAACGATTGGTGAACTCGATGCCGTCGGTGATCAGCGGCAGAATCACCGCGCGCGGCGTCTCCCGCCGGGTCAAACCCTGCGTCGTTTCGACGATCGCGTCGAGCAGCGTCATGCCGGCCTGCGTGGTCGGGAACAGCCGTCCGACGCCATTCGCCAGACGCTTCGGGTCGTTGGTGTAGTCGACGAAGATCGTGGGACGCTCGGCCAACGCGATGAGTGCGAGGTTGTTGCCCGGCGCCATCTTGGCGACGAACTTCGACAACCCGTCCCGAAAGAAGAGGATCTCGTCGCTGACGGCAGCGCTGTTGTCGACGAGGATCGCGATATCGATTGGCTCGGTCGCGCGCGAGACTCGGAGAACCTCGCGTCGTACGCCGTCTTCGCGAACGACGAAGGCGTCCGGCCCGAGCCCATCCACGGGCTCGCCATTCGAGTCGACCGCGCTCACGTACATCGCGCGCTCACGACCACCGGCTTGAGAGTTTTGAGACGCGGCGCGCAGTCCAATGACCGCACACGCGCATGCCATCACGAGTGAAAGGAGTGGTCGAAGTGGAGAGAGGCGCATCGGAGTGTGGGCGCAGGCGCTGGTTCGGCGAGTATAGGTCCCGCTTGCAACGACCGTCAAGCTGTGCGTTGCCTGAAAGCTATTGAAAATACGGGACTTGATGGAAAACAGATGATCTGTGGATTCTCGCGTGTTTAATCTGGGGGAGGGCTGGTGAAGTTTTTCACAAAGCGAGGGTATACTGGAGGCGGTTCGACGCCGTCGCGGGTGTTGTGGGGGGCGCAGCCCGTGTCGACGTGAGGACCGGTCCGCGTGAAGCAGGTGCGAGGTGGCCAAGAAAGATCGCAACGTCTCGTTCACGCGTTCCGTCCGGGCTTTTCAGGAAAATGTGAGCCGGGCCGGCCCGGCCGCGGCTGCCAGTTACTCCCTGATCGGCGGCGTTGTCGTGTTAGGAGGAATTGGCTACGCGGTTGATGTCTGGCAGGGAACCGCGCCGTGGGGCGCGTTTGTCGGCCTCTTGCTGGGGTTCGCCGTCGGGTTCTACGAGTTGATCAAGGCGGCCGGGGCTCGATGAAGCTGGTGGTGTGGATGGTGGCCGCAAGCGTGGCGGCCTGGCTCCTGGTGAGCGCCACACTGGCCGATCACGCGAATCCGGAAGCCTTCTGGGGCATCGCAGGTCCGTTGACGAGCGCGAGCGCGAGTTGGGTGGCATACGTGCGCGCGCACGACACGACCCCCGAGCGACTGACGAAGGTCATGATCACGGCGTTTGCGCTGAAGCTGATGTTCTTCAGCGTCTACGTGACCACGACGATGCGAGTGCTGGACCTCAGGCCGGCGCCCTTCGTCGTGAGCTTTGCGGGTGCGTTCATCGCCTTGCACGCGATGGAGGTGTTCAGTTTGCGGCGCCTGGTGACGGGCGGCCTGCGTTCGCCCAGTCGCGAGCGCGCATAGTTATCAGTCCGGCCGAAGCCGGACACTACGTTCGCGAAGATGTGAGTCCGGCTAAAGCCGGACACTACGTACGAGATGTTGCAGCCCGAACACGTCGTCGAGACCGTGACTGGCAGCCCCGCTGCTGCCGAGCGGTTCAATCCCGGAGAAGTGATCATCGAGCATGTCGCCAACAGCTCGATCGAGCATCCATTAATTCAGCTGCCCACGATTGCCGGCATCGATCTGTCGGTCACGAAGCACGTCCTGATGGTCTGGGTCGTCGCGGGGCTGGTGTTCCTCATCGTCACGATGTCCGTGCGGCGCTATCTCCGTCAGGATCGTCACATCCCGTCCGGCTTCATGAACGCGCTCGAGTTCATCGTCTTGTACCTGCGCGACAACATCGTGGAGCCCAATGTCGGTAAGAAGTGGGTCAATGCGTGGACGCCGCTGCTGCTCACGCTGTTCGTATTCATCCTGACTGCGAATCTGATTGGCATCGTCCCCGTGTTCGACGTGCTGTCGCTGGTCAATCACTCAGTGCTGCACCTGCCCGAGGAATCATTCATGGCGCGGCTGCTGCACGGCGGCGTGACGGCGACCGGAAATTACAACGTGACGGCGGCGCTCGCCACGGTGACCTTCCTGTCGATCATCATCGCCGGCTCCCGCGCCCACGGCTTCGTTCAGCACTGGAAGAACCTCGTGCCGCACGGCGTGCCCCTGTGGCTCTATCCGCTGCTGATTCCGCTCGAGATCATCGGGATGCTCGTCCGGCCGTTCGCGTTGACGATGCGACTTGCCGCCAACATGACCGGCGGCCACATCGCCATTCTGGCGATCCTGTCGTTCGTGTTCATCTTCTTCGAGTTGTTCGGCCAAGCCGCCGCAATGGGTGTGGGGCTTGTGCTGTCGCTCCCGGTCGGAGTTGGATTGTCGGCCCTCGAGCTCATTGTGATTCTGGTACAGGCGTACGTGTTTACGCTGTTGTCGGCGGTGTTCATCGGGTTGGCGATCCACGCGCACCATTGAGCGGCGGCCGGTCCAAAAGGACCGGCCCTACGTGGCCGGCTACGTGAGCGGCCCTGACTGGCCGGTCCTGCGGATCGGCGCTGATGGCCGGGACGGAACGACCGGCCCTACGTTGAGAGGGAAGGACGAAATGGAAGGTCTCGCATTCGCATACATGGGCGCCGGGATCGGCGTTGGTCTCGCGGTGATTGGAGCCGGGTTGGGCATTGGACGACTTGCGGCCGGTGCGGCCGAAGCGATTGGACGCCAGCCAAGCGCCAGCGCGCAGATCAACGGCGCCGTTCAGCTTCCGCTCTTCTTGCTCGAAGGCGTGGCGGTGCTGGCTGTGATCTGCGGCCTCATGATCGTCTTCAAATAAACGCAGCGCGCGAAAGGACGATCGTATGAACAACCCACTGGTCCAGCCCGATCCCGGGCTCTACCTTTGGACCATCGCGACGTTTCTCGTCCTGCTGTGGCTGCTCGCGAAATTCGCGTGGCGGCCGCTGCTGGCGGCACTCGAGCGTCGACAGGACTCGATCCGCAAGTCGCTCGACGATGCGCAACAGGCCAAGCAGGAGCTGGAGCGCTTGCACGTCGAATCGCGAAAGATTCTCGGAGAGGCTCGCGTGCAGGCGGAGACGATTCTCTCGCAGACGCGATCCGATGCGAGCCGGTTTCGCGACGAGCTGAAGCAGAAAGCGCAGGCGGAAGCCGCCGGAATCGTGAAGAACGCCGAGCGGCAGATCGAAATGGAAACGGCACGAGCGCTGCAACAGATTCGGCATGAAGCCGTCGACATCTCGATTGCCATCGCCTCGAAGCTGCTCGAGCGCAACGTGTCGAAGGAAGACAACGAGCGCCTGATCGAGGAGACCTTCAAACAGATCGAGGCCAGGCGTCCCAGCTAAGCGACTGCCGACATGACCACCTGGCGCCGACATGCGCTCACCGCAGGGGCGGCGCTCGGTGGCGCGGTGCTCTTCGTCTATGCGGTACGACGCGCGGGTGTCGCCGAGATCGTCGACGGCATTCGCAAAGTCGGGTGGGGTCTGGTCCCGATCCTGGCGATCGCCGGCGCGCGGTTTCTCATCCGTGCATGCTCCTGGCGGCTCTGCATGACGCCTGAGATGCGTCTTCCCCTCGGTCAGACCTTTCGGGCGTTTCTCGCGGGCGACGCGGTTGGCAACATCACGCCGCTTGGCGTCGCAGCCAGCGAGCCCACGAAGTTCTTTCTGACGCGGCATCGACTCGCGACGCACGAAGCGATCGCCTCGCTCGCCATCGACAATCTCTTCTACGCGGCATCGATCGTGGCGGTGCTGATCTTCAGCGTTATCGTCATGCTGCTGACGGTCCCGCTGCCCCTCGAGTGGCGTGAGGGTGCCGCGGTCGCCCTCCTGGTCGCGGCCGTTGCGGTTGCGGTCGCCGTGCGGCTGCTTCGTGGGACCTGGCGCGGGGACGGGCAGCGGCCGGCGTGGAGGGAAACCCTCGCGAGCCTGCGCCGATCGGTCCTGAGCTTCGCGGCGACGCAGCCTGGACGGCCGCTTCAAGTCTTCCTGCTCGACCTGTCCTTTCATGCCCTGGCGATCATCGAGGTCTTCGTGACGCTGCGATGGCTGCTGGGTGATCGGAGCCCGACCTTCTCTCAGGCGATCGTGTTCGAGGCACTCAACCGCGTCGTCACGGTCGCGTTCAAGTTCGTGCCGTTCCGTGTTGGGATCGATGAAGCGCTGTCCGGTGCTATTGCGCCAATGCTGGCCGTGCAGCCCGCGGCGGGCGTCACGCTCGCAGTGGTGAGGAAGGTTCGAAATCTATTCTGGACGGCGGTCGGGCTCGCGCTTATCGCCGGACGTCCCGATCGCGCTGCGCCAGCGACGGGTCTCCCCGAAAGCGAGCCCGGGCATCGGACCTGAGCGCTTCGGCGCGCGAGCGATCGCCAAGAATGGTCCAGAGCTTCGCGGCCACCGCATAGCCCTCGGGGGTCGGCGTCGCTGCGACCAATTCGTTCAACACATCCTCGACCGCCGCGTCTCGATTGCTGGCGCGATAGAGCATCGCGAGGCTGGTGTACGCCTGAATGTTTCGAGGGTACGCGCGCAGCTCTTCGCGAAAGTGCGTCTCCGCGTCGGCATATCGGTCGAGACGCGCGAGCGCCTCGCCGAGAAACAGATGCAGGTCGGCCATCGTGCCGCTGTGCGTTCGCAGGACGTCGGCAGCCTGTGCGAACTGGGCCGCCGATTCCTCGTAGTGACCCTCGTCGTACAGTACGCGGCCTCGAACAAACTGCAGCACGGGCACGTCCGCATCGGCGGCACGCGCCGCCTCTGCGTGCATCACCGCCGCGTCGCCATCTTTCTCCGCGAGCGCCACTCGTGCAGCCATCTCGTGCGCGGCCGCGAGCGCATGCGAGTCTTCATGCTCGGCGAGCGCGATTGCCACCTCGGCTTGCGCTCGCGCCATCGGCGTATTTCCGGCGCGCATCAAGGTATCCGCAAGGGCGAGGGCGCCGGCGGTCGCGTCGGGACGCAATTCACGCACGGTTTCAAACGCCTGGATCGCTTCGTCGAGGCGTCCCATCCTGGACAGCAATTCGCCGATCTGGTAGTGAACCGCGGCAAGCGCAGGGTGCGTTCGCACGATCGCCTGCAACGCGCGAATGCCGGCAGAATATTTTTTCTGACCGATGAGCACGGCGGCGGCCCGGTGCGCGTCGACGATCGATCTTTGCGCATTCGCATCGAGCATCGTGTCTGGAGCCGAGGCGCGAGTGAATGGACTCAGGTACCCGAGCAACGCGTAGCGCTCCTCGTCGAGGGCCGGTAACGCCGTGGGCGCGCCGATGGTCGGCGATGCGAGGATCCGATCGAGCAAGGTGCGCAGGCGACCGGCTTCGGTGGATTCGCCGCCTCCCGCCTCGTCGTTCGGCGCGGCAATGACCACGAGCTCGTCGTCGACGCCGCGCACATAGCGATAGTGGTCGCCGGTGAGTGAGAACAGAGGGGTGCCACCGAACCGGAAATACGCGGCGAACGACTCCGCGTAAATCGGTTGCGCAGGAATCATCGCGTCTTCATCGTCCAAGACCGGCCGCAGCGACCGTCCGCGCAGCGCATCGGGCCGAGGGGCGCGTACGAGATCGAGAATCGTCGGCACCAGATCGATGTGCTGTACCGGAGCCAGCACTCGCCGGCCGGCGCCCGCTCTGCCCGGCTGCTTGACGATCAGAGGCACGCGAAGAGCCATCTCGTCCAGCGACATGCCCGATCCTGCTTCGCCGTGGTCCCCGACGAGCACGATCGTGGCCGCGTCGTACAGTCGCTGTTGTTTCAACGTCGCCGAGAGTCGAGCAACAGTCGCGTCCGCATCGCGTCCGTCCACCTGCACGAAGAGGAAAAATCGCTGGCCGCTCCGCGTCTGGATCCACTTCTCCGCGGCGTCGACGGTTGCCGGCCCCTGACGCTCGAGCGCCGGCGCTTCGTTTGCGGTCGCGGGGGGAATCTCGGCATCGAAGAATGAGAAGCCCTGTCCAATCCCTGATTGCGGGCGCAACAGGAAGGACGAGACGGCGGCCCCTGTCGTGAAGCCGCGATTGCGCAGCAGCTGAGCAATCGTTCGTGTACTCGTCCCGAGTGTGAATCCGGCTTCATCTCGGACGCCGTGTTCGAGAGGGAGCTGCCCCGTCAACATCGAGACGTGTGATGGCAGTGTTTGCGGCGAGTGCGTATAGGCTCGCACGAACACGACTGACTCAGACGCGATGGCATCGATCGCGGGCGCGTCAGTTCCGTCGGCGCCGTACGCGCGGAGATCGGTTGCACGAAGGCCACTCATCGAAATCAGGACGATCGGACCCTGATGCGGCGGCGACTCGCGCGCGTACCACCAGCCGACGGCCGCTGAACTGGCGACCGCAAGGAAGAACAGCGCGATGATGAGTGCCGCGGGCCCTCGTCGGATGGCCCGCGCAGGCGCGTGAGTCGACATGGCTATCGAGAAGTCGCGGCTTCAGTTCGCGTCGATTCGATCTCTGCCTTCGCTCGATCGTTCCCTGCGTCGCTCTCGAGCGCGGCTGTGTAGGACGCGATGGCTCGATCGAAGAGCGCGCGTCGTGCTGCCGGGTCGGTCTCGTGTGCGGCCTTCTGACGATAGACGCCGCCGACAACGAGATTCACAGCGGTGAGTTTGGGGTTCTGCTCCCGGATCTGCTCGTATGCGGCAATCGCCTGATCGTACTGGCCCTTGTCGCGCAGGGCATTCGCGGCGGCGAGCTGCTGCTGGATGTTCTTGGTCAGGGCGCCAGGGATCGGCCCAAGATCTCGTCCGAGCACGAACCCGATCGGAACGGTGCCGCCGACGCGCACCTGCCACGGCGCCTTCTGAGTAGTAAATCCCGGCGCTTCCGCCGTGAACGTCCACGTGCCCGTGCGAAGACCAATCATCGCCCAGCGGCCCTTGTCGTCTGTGCTGGAGCTGATTCGCGGTGGATACGCTTCGCTGTTCAGCGCCGTCACCGTCGCGCCCTTGAGCGGCTTGCCGCCGACGTCTTTCACCGTTCCGGTGGCACGCGCGGATTGCGCCAGCGCCGGAGCGGCAACGCACATGACGATGAACGCGATCAGAACGGGCGAGGCACGTCGCATGACAGAATCCCTCCTGGGGCTCGGGGCCCTGGCGCCCCCGCTCAGGCGTCCATTATCTTATCGCTAGACGCCGGATTGAGAGAGTTTCTCGATGTACATCTGGCTGTCGGCCCGGCGGATCGCCTCGCGGAGACCGACCGCATCCGGAGTGACGGCCGACACGCCAACGCTCAACGTCAGATAGTCCGGCAACGCCGACGCGACCCGCTCCCGATCGAAGACCGCTTTCAGGTGATGGGCTTTGGCCTGCGCCTCGGTCACACCGCACGACAGCAACAGCAGAAATTCATCGCCGCCCCAGCGAATCGCATAGTCCGACTGACGCACCTGTCCGCGGAGAAGCGTGCCAATCATCCACAGCACGGCGTCGCCTCGCTCGTGGCCCAATGAGTCGTTGAGCCGCTTGAAATGATTCACGTCGATGAAGGCGACCGAGAATGGAGCGCCGTAGCGCCGATGGCGCTCCAGCTCGCGACGCTCGACCTGGTCGAAGAACCGCCGGTTGTAGCATCCCGTCAGAGGATCGATGATCGCGAGGCGACGAACTTCCTCATTCGCGGCTGAGAGCCGACGATTGGTCAGACGCAGCTCGTCGGTCATGTCCTCGAAGACGAGCAGGTGCATGCCGAGCGCAACGAAAAACGTGATGATGACCGTGAGGCCTGACAACCGGCCGCCCCACGCGCCGATATCGATCGCCAGGGAAACGGTCGTCGCGATCAGATGTCCGATCGCGATGGCCGCCAGACCGACGGCGATCATCAAGGCGCCAGCCGTTCGAGTCTTGCGCGAGAGATCAAAATAGCCGACAGCAGACCACGCGAGGAGTGCGGCGCACGCCACTGTGCCCGTCGAGACCACGACCGACAACGGCAGCACGAATGGCGTGATCAGAAACCACAGCGCGCAGGCCGAGATCACGTTCAATCGTCGAGCTTGCCAGCGAAGCGTGTTGTGCGGAAACGATTCGATCGCGAGCCGTATGAGGCCGGCCGCCCACACCGTAAAGAGGAGCGCCAGGCCGGTCAGAGCATTGCGGAGCATGGCCGTGTCGTAGCGACGCGCAACCAGGCCAAGAGCGGCAGCGATGAGCAGCCAGCTTCCGATCCAATAGACGATGAACGCGCGGCCGCGGTAGAGATAGAGGAGGCTCAGCATTGCCGCAGCGACGAGCGCGCCGTATGCGGCGAATACACCTGGCTGAACCGTGACAGGCGTTGCGAGAGGGATCACGTCAGCGGCCACCAGCGTGCGCCGGCTTCAGTAAAGCCGGTAGAGCATCAGATAGATGACAACTCCCGTGACGGAGACATACAGCCAGAGGGGCAGCGTCCATCGAGCAATCCTGACATGTCGGACGAACTGAGACCGCAGACCTCGCGTGGCCGTGATGAGCGCGAGCGGAACGATCGCGGCCGCGAGCACGACGTGCGTGATCAGAATCGCGAAGTATATGACACGAATCGGACCCTGCCCGGGGAACGGACGAGATCCCGTGTTCGCGTGATAGATGACGTAGCTCGTCAAGAAGAGTGCGGATGACGTCAGCGCTGCAAGCATGAAGCGTTTGTGCGCCCTGTCGCGGCCGCTGCGGATCAGCACATAGCCGCAGACGAGAAGCACCGCCGAAGTGCCGTTGAGGATGGCATTCAGCGCTGGTAGATCATTCAGTGTTAGCAAAACGGGCCCAATCGTTCGTGCATGTACAAGAACGGGAACGATCCGAACGACACGAACGATCCGAACGACTCAGATCCAGAGTCTGTCTGCGACAAGGGTCCCCCACAACAGCGGGAGGTACGTAATCGAGAAGAGGAACAGACGTCTGGCGCTCGTCATGGATCGCTCTCGTGCGAAGAGTGCGCTCAGTCCGATGAGCACCAGCCCAAGCGCGGTAGCGATCACGCTATAGGGTGCGCCGGCAAGGCCGACGAGTGCAGGCAGCAGACTGACCGGCCAGAGCGCGGCGGCATAGAGGAGGGCTTGATGACCGGTGCGTCGGCCGTCGGGCTCGAGCACGGGCAGAAGCGGAATGCCGGCGCGCGCATAGTCGTCTCGATACATCCACGCGATGGCCAGGAAGTGCGGCATCTGCCAGAAGAACACGATGCCAAAGAGCACCAGCGCCGGCAGCCCGATGTGCCCCGTTGCCGCCGCCCAGCCGATGACGGGCGGAAGCGCACCCGGAACGGCACCGACGAGTGTCGCGAGCGATGTCAGCGTCTTGAGCGGCGTGTATGCCAGCACATAGCTCGCCGACGTTGCGGCGGCTACCGCAGCTGCCGTGACATTCGCGCCCAGTGCCAGCTCCAGCAGACCCGTGATCGACAGCGCGACGCCGAACCACATTCCTTCGTGCACGGTCAGCCGACCCTGCGGCAACGGTCTGTTGCTCGTGCGCCGCATCAGACCGTCTGTTTCACGCTCCCATGTCTGGTTCAACGCGGCCGCGCCACCGGCCACGAGCGCCGTTCCCACGAGCGTGTGCACGAGAAGCCAGGTCGGTACGCCGCTTGGCGACGCGAGATACAAACCCCCGAGCGTCGTGACCAGCACGAGCAGATTCAGACGAGGCTTCATCAGCGTGATGAAGTCCGCGCCGTGATGAGCGGTTCGCGCGACACTGACCGGCGCATCACGCCGGACAGGAGTGCCCACACGAACGGTCGCAGGATGCACTTCGAGCTTCACGCGTGGTCTCCTGCTTTGGCCGGTCGGAGCCGCCTACGCTCGCTTTGCGAGCTCCGGCGAGTCTCGCCGAAGCCTACGGCGGTGGCGGAAGGACCGGCCCTACGTATGTGTGGAGTGTAGGCCGGGTCTTGCTCTCTAGACCCGGCGCTCACGTGTTCGACGAATTGTGCGCGATGCGCGCGAAGCGTCATCACGAGCGCCGTCACGAGCACCGAGGCGCCCGTGACGACGTGGAGCGAGTTGATGATGAAATGCTTCCCGCTGAGCACCGTCAGCGCACCCAGCGTGATCTGTGTAAGGAGCAGGAACAGCAGAAGCGTCGACGGGCGCACCAGCTCCGGTCGCCGGCGATGGTGAGAGAAGACATGGCCCGTGGTGGCCAGCACACACAGGCTGACGATGAGGGCGCCGATACGATGCGTGAAGTGAACCGCGATCTTCGCGTCCCAATGCGGCGGAATCAGATGCCCGAACGCGAGCGGGAAGTCGGGGATCGCGAGGCCCGCATCGGTGTGTCGCATGATGGCCCCAATGACGATCTGCACGTACACGACCGCGGTCGTGACCATTGCGACGATCCGCAGCACGCGGTCGTCTGGCGTCGACGCGCGTACCGAATAGGCGCGCTGCCATCCCGGTGACGTGACGAGCGCAATCGTCGTCGTCAGGCAGAAGACAATCTGCGCGAGGCTGGCGTGTGCGATCGAGATTGGATCCGGGAGGTACCACAGAACGGTGATGCCACCGAGAATGCCTTGAGTGATGACCGCCCCGAGCGCAATGTACCCAAGTCGACGCACCCAGGCGCGCGACTCGGCACGCCACAGCCACACAGCCAGGATCACGATCAGGAATCCGACTGTGCTCGCGATCAAGCGATGCGTGTGCTCGTAGCGGATACCACCGACCATCTTGCTCAGCGGAAAGCTGAACATGAAGAAGCCATACGTATTCGGCCAGTCCGGCACTGAGAGGCCCGATCCGGTGCTCGTGACCAGGCCGCCCGCAAGAATGAGGACGGCGGTCGTCGCGGCAACGAGGATCGCAAAGCGATGAAGCATCACACCTTGAACGTGAAAGAGATGGGCTTCGATTCCTTCGCGCCAATCGTCACCATCTGAGTCTGTGTGCCGAGCTTTTCGTGCCAGGCCTCGATCGTGTACGTGCCAGGTGGAAGGCCTTTGATCTCGAACGCGCCGCCCGATCCGCTCACGGCATAGAACGGATGGTCGAGCACCCCGATCCACGCGTTCATCCATTTGTGCACGTCGCACTTGAAGGGCACCATGACCTCCGGCGTCGTGAAGACGGTCGTGAACTTCAAGCCCTTCAGCCCTTGTCCCCTGTTGAACTCGCGGTTGGCCATGGGCAGCGCATGGACGTTGTGCAGGGTCTCATCGCTGTTGACGATGTCGAGTGACTGTCCCACCTGGACACCGAATACCCGCGGCGTGTACCAACAGCCGTTCTGATCGAGCACAACGGGCGTCGACGGCACCGGGAACTTCATGTTGCCGAGCCCATCCTTGACATAGACAAAGACGTTCTGCAGCCCGCCACTCGGAGCGACGAACGTCTGGTTCGTCGCTTTCTTGCCGAGACCCATGCAGTACGGGTCAGAGCTCATGTTGATCGGCTGCGCCGCTGGAGGCGTGCCTTCGAGCTTGACGGCGCCGGTGATCGAGCCTGCGGTTGCCGGATCGACCGGATTGGTCACCGGGGCGGCCGATGGTGCGCCCGACGGTTGCGGCGGTGTTCCACCGCCGCCGCACGCCGCGGCAACGCAGAGCGCAACACACACGAGTGAACGAACGGTGAGATTCATCACGAACTCCGAACTCCTCGATTATTGTGCGCCGCCGGCGGCTGAAATCTTGCGAAGCACGCGGTCTTGCATCCACTGGGCACTCCACCAGTCGACTGGCGTGACCTGTTGTCCTCCAACGAGCATCGTGAAGTGGAGATGGTCGCCACCGGCGAGCCCGGTCATGCCGCTCCGCCCGAGCTCCTGACCCTTCTCGACCATGTCGCCGACTTTCACCCCGATGGATGAAAGATGTCCGTAGAGGGACTGCACGCCCATACCGTGATCGATGACAACGCAATTGCCGTAGATGCCGAGGTCTGACGCATGCAGCACGCGGCCGTGCTGCGAGGCAACGATGGAGACGTTCGCCGTCTTCGCCAGATCGAACCCGAGGTGCACCTGCTTGTCGACTTCTTTTCCCCGATACGTATAGGTTCGCGTGTCGGCGAACTTCGCCTCGACCTGTGAATTGCCAAGCTGTTGAAAAGCGTCCTTGAACAGCATCTCTGGGGCGGTCTTCTTGGCGAGGTCCATGAGGTACTGATTGTTCTTGCGGCGCAGGTCGCCGTTGATCTTCAGGAAGCCGGCGAGCACGTTGTCGGTCGGAATTTTCTCGTCAGGCGAGCCGCTCGCGATGGCCGGTACCACACGCTGCAGGAAGCTGTCGTCGAGCGGGATCAGGCTCTTGCCGTACGGCTTCGGGAACACTTGATGATCGAACGGCACCAGGACTTCATTGCCGGCCGGGTCGCGCGCATACAACTGAATCGTCGATTTCGGGTCCTGATCGAAGAGCAAGGCGAAGAAGGCCACGCGCAACGCGGGATCGCTCGTGATCCCCGCGCCCTTCGCGGGGAATCCTGGATAGTCGATGGCACCGACGCGCACGCCTGATTCCACGTCATCTGGACTCGCGCGGTACACCACGAATTCGCTTCCGCCGAGATTGATGAAATGAAACATCGAGACCACCGACGCGCGGGGCGGTTCGAGTCGTACTTGAACGTCGTGCGTCGTGGTGGACTCGGCGCGTCGGATTCCATACACAACCGGCCGCGAGGCGCGGACGACGATGCGAGCGGGACCGGCTTGCAGATCAGGGATCGCCTGCTTGCCGATCGGCCGCATCACGTACATTTTTTCGGCGGCGTCGGCCTTCGTGGTCGTGGCGCTCTGTGGGTCGAGGGAAAAGACTGGGAAGCTCTTCCCGCCTTGTTCGACGGTGACCTCGACGGCTGAGAAGCGCCCTCCGGGAGCCTGGACCGTGAGATCGAGGTTGCCGGTCCGTCCAAGAAAGCGGCCCGGTTGGCGAATCTCAATCGTCGGGCCCTGCATACGTCCGGCCCAGACCCATGCACCGCCGAGGACGATTGCGGCAACAACGACGAGAAAGACGAGGAACTTCAAGACCGCGCGCATCCTTCGGATCATAGCTCGCGGCGCCGGCGCGAGCCCAGCGACTTACTTGATTCTGTTCCAGGGGATGTCGCGTCCCTCTCTGCGGTCGACGAATCCAATGACGCGGCCGTCACGCGACCTGAGAAAGATCTTGCGGCTTCGCGGCTGGCCCGCGACGAACATGACGTCCATCGCCTCGATGCCGAGCGCCTGAGATGGCCGGCCGCTCCGTTCGCCGGCCAAGGTGTCTCCCTGTCGACTGATCGTGTAGGTAATCTCAGTGTTCAATCGGTAGACGCCCACGTACTCATCGAGCTTGGCAGGCGCGAGGTGAATGGCGGGGGGATCGATCAATTGCGCGTGAACCTGGCTCGCGACGAGCCTCCAACCCTGCGCGGTGCGGATCCACGTATCAGTCGTGCGGTACTCGGCCTTCAACGGATGGCCGAAGTAGTTCTCGCTCTCGAGATCGTTGTGCGTTGCGATCGCGGTAGTGCCGTGCAGGCGGACCTCGAACGAGGAAACGGTGATCGAGCCGGAGATGCCTTTTGGAAGCGGGGTGATCTCACGCACCAGATCGGCCTTCGTCTTGCGGGAGCCATCCTCGCTCAGATAGACGACGTCGGCATCGAGATAGCGGTCCCAGACGTGGGCGTCACCTGACGAAACGGCGTTCAAGAGCTCCTGCGTCTGCGCCTTGAGCACACGCGCCACGTCCTCCTGTGCGGCGGCGGGGTTCTTCGCGGTCGCATGAACCGCGAACACGATCGCGAGCGACAGTCCACGTTTCAATCGATCATTCCCTTTCATGGTCGTTTCGAGCTCGACAATAACTTAGCCCGTTTACATCTCTCCGATTCTCGTACTCTACTCTCGCGTTCCACACGAGGGCTTCATGTTCAAGACACCGCGCGTCGCCATGGCCATGCTGGGGGTCATTTTCGCCGCCTCGATGGCCGATCAGGTGCGCCTGGGCGCGCAGTCCGGCACGAGCGTGGTGATCAACGAGTTCCGCACGCGTGGTCCGTCGGGCGGCAACGACGAGTTCGTGGAGCTGTTCAACCCGACGGCCTCGCCTGTGAACATCAGCGGTTGGAAGATTCGCGGGTCCAACGCCAGCGGCACGGTTGGCGATCGGGCCACGGTTCCAACGGCAACCGTGCTCGGCGCAGGTTGCTACTTCCTCGCGACCAATAGCGCCGCATCCGGCTACAGCGGCGCGGTCGCCGGCAATGTCACGTATGCGACCGGTATCACCGACGACGGTGGCGTGGCGCTCACTCGTGGCGACAACTCGATCGTCGATCAAGTCGGTATGAGCGCCGGGTCGGCGTTCGGAGAAGGAACACGGCTCGCCAGCTTTGGCGCGACCAACAGCGATCGCGCGTACGCCCGCACGCCGCCGGGCATCGATTCCGGCGATAACGCCGCTGATTTCGTGATGACCTCTCCAAGTGGTCCACAGAATCTCGCCTCGGTGCCAGGCTGTTCCGAGCCACCTCCCTTACCTGTTGAGTGGCCGCACGTGATTCAAGGATCCGGAAACGAATCGCCGAAGAAAGGCGAGCTCGTCGCCGTACGTGGCATCGTCACCGCGAAGCGCTTCAACAACGGCTACTTCATCCAGACGCCGGATGCATTTGCCGCGCTCGAGGCCGACCCGACGACATCTGAAGGGCTGTTCATCTTCACGTCGAGCGCACCGACGGGAGTGAACGTTGGCGATGATGTGATTGTGACGGGGACAGTGTCGGAATTCTCGCCATCCTCAGATCCGAACCAGCCTCCGGTCACCGAGATTGTCAGCCCGACCATCTCGGTACAGGCGACTGGGCAACCCTTGCCGAATTCGATCGCGTTGACCGCATCGGATCTGAGTTCGACGGGTGGTCCGCTGCAGCTCGAAAAGTACGAAGGCATGCGTGTCGCTCCAGGAATGCTGACGGTTGTTGCCCCGACGAGCGGCAGCGTGAACGAACCGAACGCCACGGGCAGCAATAACGGAGTGTTCTACGCAGTCTTTGCCGGCGTGCCGCGACCTTTCCGCGAGGCCGGCGTCGACGTGATCGATCCTCCACCGCCGTGCGACGAGAACGCCGCGGGCGCGTGCGCGATTTCGGTGTTCGATGGCAATCCGGAGCGACTGCGCGTGGACAGCGATGGTCAGGTTGGCGTGTTCCCGGGGGCCGTCGTCTCGACAGGTGCGACGGTCAATATTGCCGCCGGTGTGCTGGACTACGCGTTTCGCACGTGGACAGTGCTTCCTGACTTGTCGGCGTTGACCATCGTCTCCGCGGGGTTTGGCCCTCAAGCCGTTCCGTCGCCGAACGCGACCGAGTATCAGGTTGCCAGTTTCAACCTCGAGCGATTCTTCGACACGAGCAACGATCCGGCGACCAACGATCCAGTGTTGACGGCAACCGCGTACGCGAATCGGCTGGCGAAGGCGTCGTTGATCGTGCGCGAGTACCTCCGGTCGCCGGACATCATCGGCGTGCAGGAGGCGGAGAACCTGACCGTGCTTCAGGATCTCGCTGCGAAGATTGACGCTGATGCTGCCGCGGCGAGTCAGCCGCCACCGGGCTACACCGCCTATCTCGAGGAAGGCAACGACATCGGCGGCATCGACGTCGGATTTCTCGTGCGCTCGCACGTCACGGTTCATTCCGTCCTCCAGTGGAGAAAGGACGAGACGTACGTCAATCCCGTGAATGGCATGGATGAACTGCTCAACGACCGTCCGTCTCTCGTGCTCGACGCAGACGTCAACGGACCGACCGATCTGCTGCCGGCGCACGTGGTCGTCGTCGTCAACCACTTGCGGTCCTTGAATGGCATCGACGACCCGGTGGATGGCCAGCGCGTCCGAGCCAAGCGCAAGGCTCAAGCGGAGTCTGTGGCGCAGCTGCTCATCGACTTGCAGGCGCAATACCCGGGCATTCCGATCGTGTCGGTTGGCGATTACAACGCCTTCGATGTGAACGACGGCTACGTCGATGTGTTGGGTATCGTTCGTGGAGATGAAGCGCCGCCGGAGCAGGTGGCCGACTGGTCGTCGCTCGGCCTCGACGCGAACATGGTCAGCGCGGCGACCGCAGGCGACTACTCGTACAGCTTCGACGGCAACGCCCAGACACTCGATCACGTGCTGCTCTCGTCCGCGGCCTCGGCTGTCCTGGATGGATTCGCTCATGCGCGTATCGATGCGGATTTTCCCGAGGCGTTCCGCGCCGATCCAAGCCGTCCCGAGCGACTGTCGGATCATGATCCCGCCGTCGCACGATTTGCGTTTCCGGAGACTGGCTTCATGGTTGGCGGGGGCCAGCTCGATGCAGGCTTGCGTCTCGTATTCGCGTTCTCCGCTCGACGGGCGTCGACCGATGACGAACGGGGAAGACTCCAGGTCCTCGCCATTCGTCGTCGCGGCGCACCGGATCGGTTCACAGCGGATGGGATCGGCAACGTGACAATCGTTGGTCCGGCCGTACGGTTCAGCGGAAGCGGATCGTGGAATGGACAGGCGGGCTATGAGTTCGTGGCTGAATCCGCAGACCATGGCGAACCCGGCCAGGGGCACGACACATTTGCCATCACGATACGAAACCCGCAAGGTGCCATCGTCCTCGAGGTCGACGATGTGCTTGCCGCGGGCAACGTACGGAAG